>VFQT010000247.1_pt1 | contig 85347 bp, 63 predicted proteins | sample 3512381 | NCBI WGS metagenome assembly VFQT01 (sample SAMN10412376, study PRJNA504923) | tailings metagenome | isolation source: Relicate 2 Philex TSF3 active mining site | place: Philippines: Tuba, Benguet | collected 2017-08-29
CGGAGGTTTTCGTCTTTCTACTACTTTCTACCTTTCCGGGTACGCTTGGTTTAGGACTAGTGTGAGATCTTTGCAGTTTGACAGCAAGCAAGGCCTACTCAGTTCGGGACAATTCAATCAGCGCGCGGCGCAGATCGAATTGAGGTGCGGCTGGTGGATTTCCTGTGTCCGGCTGCGTGGAAAGTGTTTCCGTCAGCCCAGTGTAATAATCCCTGACAGCACGACGAGTGGCTTCGTCCTCAAGGAATTCCGCCAGGAGTTCTGCTTCCCGGCCAATGGCCAGCCTCACGTGCCGCGATTGACTTTGACGGGCACCTGCAAGCGCAAAGTGAATCCATCGCGCGGCCATGTCGGACTTGATGTGGTGGTGTGTCACCATCCTGCGAGCGACCACAATCACAGCCGCCGCTTCAGACTTACGAAGTGAGGGCATCGGTGAATTTGTCAGCAGCTCGCCAGAGCCGCCTGGTTCTTTGTTTGATGATGTCACCTGGCTGGCTCTGAGCAGTTCATCCAGTTGAGCAATCAGAGTATCGCGGGGCTCTGGCTGATTGATGAGGTCGCTTACCAGGATCCCAAGTGACAGCTGGACGATGCTTGCATTCTTTCGGTCTGACAGTTGCTTCACGACACTGGCAAGCGTCTCAGACAGTGAAGGATCATTTTGGGTTGCTTTAGGCAGTGCTCGCAGCACCGGGGAATCCAGACGCAGCTCTTTTGAGCCTGGGTACTCTGAGCCTGTATCACCGACAGATTCCTGCATTTCCAGAAGTAGGTCACAAGGAGTGTCTGCCAGCGAACCGTTCGCGTTGTCAGGCGGATTCAATTGCCGAATCACCCAGCTCACGATTGGTTCTCCGGCCATCTTCTGTTCAGACCAGCGTCGTGCCGCATTGAAGCGAGACTGAAACGCAGTCGCTTTGTCTGCTTCGAGACTGCTTGTGAACGCTTCCAGTTCCGATTTTGTCACGCTGTTCAGCAGTTGCCAGGCTTCGATGGGAAATGCGGAGTGCTGAACTCGTTCCGCGGCCTGCAGAATTTGACGGACGGAATTCGCAGACCCGTTCGATCTGGACAGCACAGATTGTAGTCGCAGCGAAGTCAGTCGTGTCGCTTCCTCAGTGAGGTTCATCTCACGATAAACATCCAGTAACTGCGCGATGCCGGATTCCACCCGCGGGTCTTCCTCCGGCAGAGTCTGGTTCACTGCTTCCAGCAGTCTGCGGCGAATCGGTCGCCATTCCGGTGACACCTTCAGCGCGTCGCTTGTGCGGAGGACGATGTCAAAGCCATCAATCTCCGCCGCTTCATCGGCCTGAACAGTTCGAAGAGCTGCCACGGTCGCGTCGGCAAGCTCATTGGCATGTTTCGCTTCATTTAGCCTGGCTGCGATTACAAGTGAAACAGCAGCGTGGATCAGCGACGCCTGATGAATGGACTGCTGTTTGGAAATCTGGTCACGCACTGACACAAGATTCGCTGGCTCCTTCAGATACTCCAGCAACACAAGGAATTCGCTGAAGGCAGTCAGACGGGACTGCGCCTCACCGTGTTCAAGTTCCGCCGCAATCGCTGGGAGATAATCCGATTCGCTTCCAATGGATCCACGGGCAAGGAACGACGCGATCGTTTGCCGACGCGTTCCGGAGGCAGCCAGCAGACGGTCTCTGGCGTTCCTCGCATACTGCTCATCGATTCCCTGAGTCACAACATCGGAAAGAACATTGATCAGAAGCCGTCCGTGTTCTTCCCAGTGTTCCGCCGGTTGTTCAAGAACGGCCGTCAGGAACTCGGCTCGCAGGTTCGCACGTTCAAATGCCTGATAGTACGTTTCCATTTCTTCCGCGAACGCTGCTGGTGTTTCGCGACAGATCTGAAGGTAAATCTGGCAGGCCGCTTTCACGTCTCCCTTGTTTTCCAGTTCCGCCGCCTGGTCGCTTAATCCTCGCGGTATTTTGTTCTGCAGGACGGCAATCTGGTCTCGCGTTTTTGCAGCGTTCTGGAAATCATCGGCGGCCTCTTCAAGTTCGGCGAGCACTTCGAGCAGCGGCATTGAACTTGGAGAAACGCTGACCATTTCGCGGTATCTCTGGATCAGCCCATGCAGTCGACCGAGCTTGCCGAGCTGTCTGAGAGCCTTGAGACGTTCACCGCCGTCGTCTTCGTCATCGTTCGGCCGGTACCCGGAAAACAGACTTCCGCCGGAGGCGATCCGCAGCATTTCCCATGCGACTTCACCGGCCATTGCCGTTTGTCCTTCGGCCATCAGAGTCTGCATGCGCTTTGCCAGCATGCTCTGACGAGACTCTTCGCCGTGCTCCATTCGAGTTTCCAGCGCTGTCGCTTCGGAATTGAGGCCGAGAGCTTTGAGAGCAGGAACAAGTTCAACTCTCTGCGACACCAGCAAAGGCAGACCGGCCAGACGAGTCGCCGCGTTCCTGGCTGTTTCCGTGTCCCCCGCGGCCCGCGCGATATTCAGTCGAGTCTGCTCAATCTGAATCACCGCTGAGGGATCTGCTGGTGTCAGTGTCGACAACAGATTCAGAGCTTCCGCCGGTGCTCCATCACTTGCCGCCAGCTTTGCAATCCAGAGTCGCAGTCGAATCGCGCCAGGCGACATGTGGGCAGCGCGAATCAGATGCTGCAACATGACGCTCCGATGGCTTTGTTGCCGCGCGATGTCCGCTCGGACAATTTCCGTTTCGAATGGTGATAACGTCGCAAACAGTGGACCGAGTTCCAGCGTGCCTACCTGGTCCGCAGTGGCCATCAGCATGGCGTGCAGCAGGAAAGACATCTGCTGCTCTTCGTCATCAGCCTCGGACTCCGTCGCGCTGACGTTGATTGCACCCTGATGTGGAACCGCCAGAAGTCCTTCGGAAAACTGCTTTCCCTGAAACCTTCGTGCCTGGCAGAGCATGGTGATCAGATGCTGAAGGATTCGCGGGTTCCGCCGTGCATTTTCCAGAAATGCTGACCCTGGAGTTTGAATCAGGGCAATTGCCCGCGGAGTCACTTCCGTTGACTGCTTCTGAGCAGTCAGTGTTTCGAGGCATCGTTCCAGTAGTGATTCGTCTTTCAGAAGGATGACGGTCGACAGCAGTGCCAGCTGGTGTTTTGCAGACATATCAGATTTCTGTGGCTGGCTCTCCATGGCTGCCAACGCCGATCGTCTTAGTTGCTCCGTCAAAGGCGCGTTACCCTGGATCAGGGGCCGGACGATTTCCACTCCGCTTCTCGTGTCCTCCAGGACGAGGAGCACATCGTTGATCTGATTCTGTTGTTCCGCGCTGTCAGTCTGCAGATTTTCAGTCGGCGTGCCCTGAGTCTTCATCAACAAACGCAGAGCAGCGGCAGCGGCGTTGTCGCGATTCTGCAGCGATCTAAGAACGGTCTCGCGTTCCGACACAGAAAAACCTGCCGTGCGCTCTCTTGCCCGCATATACGACATGAGTGGACGAATGCCGGCACGATCCTGAAACTCTGATGTCGTGATCGTCGTCAGAACTTCTTCCGCCTGAGATGTTGTGGCAAGGATGGAAACAACATAACGGCAGGCATCAATGTACGACTCAGGCTCCGTGCTCTCTGATTGCTCAACAAAACACTCATGCAAAGAATCCACGAACGGCGGCGTGTCTTTTGTGACAGTTCGAACCATCAACGATGTGGAATCCGCGGCGACCGGAAGTTCAAGCAGCTGACGGAAGCAAGCGTATGCACCGTCGGTGTCGCTGCGAAGAAGCAGAATCTGACCGCGCGTCAGAGTTGCGAACCAGTCCTGGGGCTCTGCACGCAGCACTCGATCACAGCAAATCTCAGCAAGATCATTCAGCTGAGCATCGATGAGTGACTTCAGTACTCGGCGGCAATCCGAATCGCTGGCTTTCTCGCTCAGCCAGGACCGAAGCTCCGACCGAGTCACTTCCGGTGCGGAAGATCCAGCCATAAGTCGAACAAGTGCTATCGCTTCGTCAGCACGCGGTGAGTTACGAAGAATGCTCGTTCGATAATTCAGCTCGGCGGATGTGTTGTGCTCCAGTGCCGCAATGTTCGCGAGTTCCAGCAGGATCGAAGACGAGTTTTCAGATTCCCCAAGTATCTGTTCCAGCTGTTCACGAGCCTTCTGGAACTGCCCTGCTTCCTTCCATGCCGCCGCCAGGCTCATTGGCAGTTCGGCTTCCAGCCCCTGCTCTCGTCCCCGTCGCTGAAGACGCTCGATAAACTCATCGAACCGATCGCAGCGCAGGTACAGTTGGCTGAGCGTTGAGATCATGGAATACTGACCGTCAGAATCACCGGACGATTCCAAAGCCTTCCAGTAGCACTCAATTGCTTCCGCCGTTTGAAATTCATCAGCAAGCAGTTTTCCCAGCGCCTTGAGGGTCGTCGCGTCGCCCGGACTGACGCGGACTCCTTTTCGCAGTGCATCAACTGCCGTCTCAGAACGCCCGGCTGCAAATGCGAGGTCGGCGAGAAAACGATAACTGTCCGGATCTCCGGGACTTAACGCCACCAGAGCTTCGCCTGCCGCCATCGCTGCATCGTGACGTCCGAGCTTCGAGTGAAGTCGGGCCATACGCCTCTGGAGTTCGATCCGATTGCCAGGCTGGACTTTCGCCAGTCGGGCGATCGCTTCAATGGCATCCCCAAGCCGACCAGTGCGTTCGTACAGATCCACCAGTCGATGCAGCGCTGAAGGTGATTCTACATCGAACTTCAGTTGCTGCAGCGTTGCGAACGTCGCCTGTTCATAGTCTCCAAGAGCCTCACAGAACGTCGCAAGCCGTTCCCATGACAGTGCACCGGCGGCTGTGGGTTGTTTCAGGGATTCGGCCAGCAGGCGAGTTTCCTCTTTGAGCCGTCCAGTGGTTTCCAGCACGGAGACTCTGGCCGCAAGCAGAGCGTCATGTTCGTTCTCTGCGGCTGCGGCTTCTGCAAGATCAAGCTGATGGATGGCTTCTCCGGCCGATGATTCGAACTGATCCCTTCGACCTGCCTCCAAATGAGCCTTCGCAGATTCTGCCAGCAGCCCTGCCAGAAAAACGCGGCTGTCAGCTGTCGGAGACATGTCCGCCGCATCGCGAGCCGCGCGGATTGCTTCATTGAGGTGGCCGAAACGACGCAGCACCTCGGCAAGCCGAGTGAGTGTATCCTGTGAGCGTCGCGGAGGCTGAGCAATCTCCTGCCAGACCTGAATGGCTTCCTCGGTTCGTCCTTCGCGGTGGAGCAGATCACCAAGATACTCTCGATACTGAGCCTGATCCGGAGCAAGCTCAGCAGCTCGACGATAGAGCTGTTCTGCACGGGATGACATGCCTGCTTTGTGCATCAAACTGGCGACCCGGCTCGTGAGAACGGGATCGTTTGTGTCAGGTACCAGCAGCGACTCCCACACTCCTGCGGCCTGAGCCTGCTGTTCCGCCTTTGTCAAATCCGCTCGCTGAAGGTAGAGCAGTCCGTGAGCTTCTCTGTGATCCAGATTGCCGTTGTCGAACTGTTCCAGCTGTTCATACTGGCGAATCGCATCCAGCGTGCGTCCCTGAGCCAGAAGGAGTCGAATGGCGAATTCTCGCACGGCAACACTTGCGGGCGATTTTCGAATCGCTTCATTCAGCCATCGTTCGGAATCCTCCGACTGTCGCAATTCCGAAAATACTCCGGCAAGACGCAGCATCGCATCCGTATCGTCGGCGTGCTGCTGCAGCCAGGATTCCAGATAGTCGGCCAATTCCTGAAGCTGTCCGGCGCTTCGGTACAGTGTTTCGATGCGCGTTCGGACATCTCGGAATCGCCAGCTTTCCGGATCCAGACTGGAAAGCACCCTCTCCAGGACCTGACGTGCTTCCGAATCACGCTTCAGCTGGATCAGCATGTGCGTTGCTGAGATATCAAAGCCAACCTGCTGTTCAGCATCCGTCGCCTCTGCTGAGAGCTTCTGAAAGCGACTGAGTGCTTCGGACCAGCGACCATCCTGGGCCATCCACAGCGCGATCTGTTCCGCCACGCGCTGATCGTCCGGAAACTGCTGCTCCAGCCGAGCCCAGATTTCCAGCGAGGCTTCTGTCTGACGATTCTGCAAAAGGCTGCGTGCATATTCGCGGTAGAGTTCCAGCAGCTCTGTTCGAACGCGAAGTTGCTGGGCGGCCTGTTCAAAATAGGGCACGGCTTCCGCCGTTTTTCCGGACTGCACGAGTGACCTGGCGAGGTACCATGCCGCAACGGGGCTCTCGGGAGCAAGTTCAAGAACCTTTGTGAGTCTTCGGATGGCAGCGTCAGCGCGAGAATGCCGAAGGTCGATCATTGAAGACAAAAGAAGAGCATTCGCCTTTGGCGTCTCTGCAGGCACCGCCAAAGCCGACAGCTCCGCTGCGCCTGGTTGATCCGGCTGCAGCGAAGCGTCACCGTTGAATTCTGCAAAGCGGTCCAGTTCCCTCTGAAGCGAATTGACCGTTCCTTCCTCAGACACAGTCGCGTACAGGCGATCGAAGGATGTTCCGAAGCGAGGATTCCTGAGAACTATGACGAGAAGTTTCCGGGCCTGGTCAGCATCCTGCTCGTCTGCGTGCGCCGAGGTAAGGGAGCCTGCCAGCGTGATCACAGAGACGCAGACGATGATCGTTTTCCAAATCACGGCCTGAGGTCCATGTTGCACTTGCGGCGGGAAGTTTGAAGGAAGAATGCTGAGAGGGCGAGTTGGCGAGATTCAGATGTGGGGGCTGCTATGGTGGGCCGAGGACACATGAACCGTGCTTCATGTGTCCTGTGCCATTGTAACCGGAGCACTCACGCCCATTTGCTATTTCTGTCCGGGCATCTTTCCTTTGTACTGACCGCCGGATTTCTTCATAGATTCTTCCATCTGCTTTTTGATTTCTTCATCGCTCGCAGAGTTTTTTCCGCCACTGGTCGGTGGCAACTCTTCCGTGCCACCACAGCCGGAAATCAGCAGAGATGAAAAGCAAAGACCAAACAGGAAAAAACGGCTCATCGAATCGTCCCGGAAAAAAGTGAAGGGTCAGGTTTCATGCCTGTCATCAGAGTAGCCAAAAACGCCACACTTGTCACCTGCCGGGAACGCCTGACTGGCAACGCTGTGAAGGATTCTGTCGCGGATCTTGCCAGAGATCCCACGATTGTCGATGAAGACAGGAACTCTGGCGAGGTCCACTACAGCTCGGAGCCCCGGAAATTCGTTGCAGACATTCCTTCACAGCGTTGCCTGACTCGCAGCCTGTTGAAAACGGAAGGGCGAGGCGGGCGAGGCTCCTGCCGAGCCGCAGAAGTGCCGAACGCTTTGGTGTTTTCCACCGGGCAACTTGCGACCGAACAAGTCCTGGCGTCGGAGTGAATGGAATCGCTTGCCTTCGGCAGCTACTTGCCGGTCAACGCTTCCCGTCTGCTGCGCCATGCAGACGTTTCTTTTTCTCGCCCCAGCTTGCCGTAGAAATCTTCGAATCGCTGCATGTTCTCTGGGGTATCAATGGAGCGAATTGCCTCCCAGAACTTCTTATGAACCTCAGGTTCCATCAGAAGTTCGACCTCCTTCGCGCGAACTCGAACCTGTTCGGCACCGGATCGATCGCCGATCCTTGAAAGAGACTGGGCTTTCAGGTGCATTCCCGACCAGTCCATTGGTCCGGGCCAAATCTCAAGGGCCTTGTTGTACGCATCGACCGCACCACGATCGTCGCGCTGACACAGTTGCCGAATGCGTGCTGTGGTTCTGTAGTACAAGTGGCTGTCTCGGCCAGCATTCCACTGATTGAACAGAGTCTCGGCTTCCTTCAGTTTTCCCAGGTCGAGGAGATACCCGATCTTTGTGGCGAGGAAAAACTCGTTCGTCAGCGATCCTGTTTTTGCTTCTGCGGCGTCGAGGAGTTTTCCTGCGGCATCTCGATCTCTCAGTTGCAGCAGAAACGCAGCCTTTGCTGTGAGAGCCAAAGCCGATTCCGGTTCCGCGAGAACAAATCCATCCAGACGCGCCTTCAAAACTGTATCTGAAGTCTGCATCTCCGGCGGCAGGAATCCCAGGAGCCGGTCGATCGCCGCGTTACTGGAATTGGTACTAAACTGACTCAGATACCATTCGACCAGTCGCTGAGTCTTCATCGACTCAGGACTGAGCTCATACGTGTTCCAGAAATGTTCTTCGGCATAGGCAAATCGCTCAGTCAGATCGTACAGCTTCCAAAGGAGGAAATGCACATCCATTGAGTCTGCATCAAGTTGCCGTGATTGCAAAAGCAACCGCTCAGCCTTCTCCGGCTGGAGAAGTACGAACAGCGTCAGACGACCTTCCCGCATGCGAGCCTCCGCGCCGTAGGGCGATGAGTCCGGGATCTGCTGAAGAGCTTCACACGCCAATGACGCTGCTTCTTTGGCCGGCCTTTGCTTACCGTCGATGATCGCTTCTGCCCAGAGCAGGATGGCGTTTGCGTCATTCGGGGCAAACTTCAGGTATTCGGCAAGCGCCTGCTCGGCCAGTTCGGAGCGTCGTTCCTTCAGAAACTGCTTTCCATCAGCAAGTGACTTCGCCGCCCTGTCTGCTCGCCAGTGCTGAATGATCCAGAACGCAGAAGCGAGAATCACGATGCCCATGATGAATCCGGCACGCCGCAGACGCATTCCTTTGGAGCTCATAGTCATTGCGCGGCCAGCTCCCGAATGGCACTCTTTTCTGCCCTGAAGTAGCGTCCCGCCTCAATGTTGGGGAACTTTGAGACGCTGGCGTCGGGCCACGTGATTTCTATTTCGCATGCTTCAGGAGGGACCGCAAACAGAAGACGCGAATCTCCGGTCGAAAGATAACTTCCTCCAGCGGACTGTGTCTGTTCCTGCCAGGTCTTGCCATCGAAAACTCGCACACGTGCCCCGACCGGCAAGATTCTGTTGTCGTCATGGAGTTCAATCCCGAGGAAAGACGTCGCTCGCCGACAGTCATTCCGCAGAAGCACAACGGGCCGATCGATGTGGCTGACTGCGATGTCGGCATCCCCGTCATTGTCAAAGTCGCCACCCGCAACACCTCGGCCGATCCACGCATCCGTAAAGTATCCGCCCGCGCGAGCGGAAGTGTCTTTGAAGCCTGATTCCACGTTCAGAAGAAGCTGAGGTGTCATCGCGTTTGGTTCAATCGCTGGCCCAAGAACATGTCCATTGGCGACAAACACGTCCATCCGGCCATCCATGTTTGCGTCCAGCGGAATTGTTCCAAAGCCGAGGTAGGCGTAGCTTGTGGCGGCAACTCCCGTACGCAGGCTGTCATCTTCAAACAGCAATTCGCCCAGGTTTCGATAGAGCGTGTTCTTCATCTGATAGTAGTGAGTCAGATAGAGGTCCGGCAGACCATCGTTATCGTAGTCTGCTGCCGCGATTCCCATGCTCGCTTCATTCAGTCCGTCGCCACCGACCGCCGCGCCGCCACTGACGGCAACGTCGTGCCAGTTGGGTCCGGCGTCTTTGTCCGCTTTGGATCGTGTGAAGAGAAGATTCGCTTCCATGTCGTTTGCAACATAGACTTCCGGTCGAAGGTCTCGATCCAGGTCAATGACGCAAACCGCAAGGCCTTTGGAAGGCGGTGCGATCATTCCCAGTTCTTCCGACCCTTCGCGGAAAGTTCCATCACCAGAACTCAGCCACAACGCATCTTTCAGGCCGTTGTAAGTCCCCGGTCCGCAATATCCGGGCTTGTCGCCGTAGTAGCAGACTTGATTGTTGGCCAGAGTGACATCCATATAGTTCGCGCAATAGAGATCGAGGTCTCCGTCGGAATCTGCATCCAGCCAGGCCGCACTCGTCGACCAGTGCGGGTCTCCGATCTTCGCTTCAGCGGTCACGTCAACAAAAGTGCCGTCGCCGTTTGACTGGTACAGCATGTCATCGCCGTAGTTGGACACAAAAACATCGGCGAACCCATCGGCATTGAAATCTCCCAGAGCAACTCCCTGACCGTATCCGCCATTCAAAGCGCCGGAAATGTCAGACGCGTCGAAGAAGGTCTTGCCCCTGCGGCTTCTGTAGACGCGACTTCCCTGAGGAGGTTGAGCACCGGCTCGAGGATCCAGAACGGTTCCGTTGCAGAAGTACAGATCGAGCCATCCATCACGATCAAAATCTGCCCAGCCAACGCCACCGCCCATCACTTCCGGAAGCAGATAACGGCCTGGAACGCGATCTTCGAAAAAGCGAAAGTCAATCCCCATTGTGGGTGCGACGTCCGAGAAGCTCAACCCGTCGAATTCAGTCTCAGCGGATCCGCGGTCCGGCGTTCCGTCCGTCGAATCTTTCGTTGAGTTCGCCGGCTTTTCAGAGCCCGATGGAGGCGTGGCAGATTCCGGGACAGCCGGTTGTTTCGACGGACTTTGTGTTTGTTGCTGGCAGCCCTGAAGCAGCAGCACGAGGAAAGAGGAAAGAACGATGGTTCGGTGCATGCAGAGATGGTAATGAAGTAGGGGCATAAAAAAAGCCGGAATGTCCAGGACATTCCGGCTTGGTTTTGGATCATCTCGCGGCGAGATTAGAACTCACCAAGAACCTGTCCGTCGTTTCGAGCTCCGAGTTTCACCCATGTTCCAAAGTCCACATTGTCGCTGACAAAACGGACTGAACCGTCAGCCAGACAGACCTGAACGCCGCCAGTGTGGTAGCTGGAAGCGGACATCATTGTCGTTCCGTACCAGTCACCTTCGTTGTTTAGGCTGTGACAGCCCGTTTCATTTGGGTTCATGTTGTGGGAGTAAGCTCCGCCAGCCCCAACGAATGACCACGCCCAGCCAGCACCACGCATCGCATGACGACTAGCACCGGGAGCTTCAGATGCACTCGTGATCGCAAGACAGTTGTTTCGAAGTTCGATGTGATTGTTACCGTTCACCCAGGACTTGACCTGCATCGACCGTGGTTTGACTGGTTCCCCCTCATAGAGAGTCATACCAAACTCGGAATACGCAGCCGTGTTACTGGAGCCATCAGTAATTGCGGCAAAGTTCACAACTGCGTCCTGGGAGCCTCCGTTACCCAGGTAAGATGCAATTCCGTTGTGGTTGCCGTTTTTTCCGCTTGTTGCAGTCGTGCCGTTGGGAGCGATTAGCATTACACCACCGTTAATGGAATAGGTGAAATTTGCGTCAGCGCCACCCATATTCGGCATGGCTTGAGATGGGCAGTTAAAAACAGGCAGACGGCCGCTCAGAGATGTGTTGTCGCCGCGATACCAGTGATGGTAAGGAAACTGTCCAAGCTGAATCTTGCTGTACTCGTTTGCTCGTTCCAGCATTGGGAGCATGAAGACTTTGTCAGAAAATGCGCCTTGTCGCTCTCCACCAGGATTCCAGCCGATGCTTGGCGGAAACTGACCGTGGACATCGTGATAGTTGTGCATCGCAATCCCGATCTGCTTCAGGTTGTTTTTGCACTGTGTTCGTCGAGCCGCTTCGCGGGCTTGCTGGACTGCCGGCAGCAACAGCGCGACCAGAATGGCGATGATGGCGATGACCACCAGCAGCTCAATCAGAGTAAACGCCTTTCTCGTCAAGGTCGTCATCCTCATGGCACCCTCACCTTCTACGAATACAAACTTGCAATAAGAACGGTCCGTCCTGCTCTGAAAATCGGCAGTTAACCGGCTGTGTTCACTAGTGAAAATTACCATCCCTCGGAATTTGAGTCAAACGGCGAATGTTCTCAAACACAGTTTCGGCAAGAGATTTTGATCAGGCTGCAGTCGTGCATGGCGAATTTCTAGCCCTTGCCATCGGCGGGCGTTGTCGTCGAGGGATCGGTGGTGCTTTTGGGTTCACCCTTGTTGCTCTCGGCTCCTGGGGCCTGTGCCGGCGGTTCGCCGCCTGATTCTGCTGGAAGTTCCCCTTCGAGCGAAAACACGATCGTGTTCGAACTCGCATCGTCGGTCGCTTCAATCATGAGTGGCGATGTATCAACCTGAACGTACTGTGATGGTACCAGCGGAGTCGGAGGAATCGTGGGCTTCGTCGCGCTGATGGCAACCTTATGCCTGCCAATTCGAACTCCGGGTTCTCCATTCGTTTCAAGCGAGAACTTGCCTTCGGCGTCCAGAGGACCAATTGCCATGTCGTTGCGGTCGCTGAGGCTCTGTGCGAGCACGGTTCCTGTCGTGACGGGAGCGCCCTTATACAGGACCTGACCTGTGAACTTCACAAGCGGCTTCGGACGATTCTGCTGCTCCATCCAGTAAAAAACACCACCGCCGACGGCTCCAAGGATCAAGACCAGAACCAGCACACGAGCAATGCTGAATTGTGCCGGCGCGGGTGGGGCTGTTGTTGCTGGTTCATTCATGAGTACATCTTTCCTTCATGGGCTGATACCGCATGCTGGGTTGCTCAACAGCGATTCAGAAATCAAAACGATGGTGGAAGCGTCAGCACGCGAGCGGGGCTGTGATCCCCGGATTCTTCCAGGAGAATGTAGCGACCGCCAGTCTGCAGTCGGATTGTCTCGTTTGCAGAACTATTACACCATCGAATCGCCAGTGACAGTTCCGTCGTGTCTTTTGACGCCAGAATGACACGTTCATCGGGTGACGAGGCATAGCTTCCGCCCGATGTGACGGGGATGGCCTGCAGAGCTGTTCCTGACCCTGCATAGATCGTCGCTCCTGTCACTCGCCGATTTCCCCGGTAGCTTCGGAGGAGCAATGAGACAGTACTTGATTGCGGTTCAGCGACGGTCTGATTCTGCAGAAGTGCAGGGGCATGATCCTGATGGCAAACTGCAAAGTCTGTGTCGCCGTCATTGTCAAAATCGCCCGACACAAGTCCTCGCCCGACATGTTTCGTCGAAAAATACGGTCCGTCTGCAGATGCCAGATGAAACTGCCCGGCCATGTTTTGCCAGAGACCGGCGGGCTGTTCATAGTCTCCTTCGCGTCCAAGCTGCGCGAGGTTGTCGTCCGTGTGGCCGTTTGTCACAAACAGATCGGGCCGGCCGTCAAGGTTCATGTCCGCGAATGCAACGCCCCATCCGACCCAGGGAAGACTTCCCTCAGGAACACGTGACAGCCCTGATTCCAGAAATGTGTCGTTACCAAGGTTCAGGTACAACGCGTTATGTTCGTTCTGATAGTTGGTCACAAACAGGTCGATCTGCCCGTCCGCATTGACATCAGCCGCGGCGAGTCCCATGCCAGCCTGTGGTTTGCCAAGATGATCCAGTGCGGTTCCTGTCGCTTCACCGCACTCTTCGAACCTGGCTCCTCGGTTGAGAAACAGGAAGTTCGGATGAATGTCGTTCGCCACATACAGGTCCACATGACTGTCGCCGTTCACATCCGCGGCGATAACACCCTGACCGCGTCCCGCACGGACTCGCACGCCGGCGTCTGCTGAAGCATCCCGGAATGTTCCGTCTCCCTCGTTTGCAAACAGTATGTCGTCTTCGGGTTCCACATGAGTCGGACTGCAGAACATTCGAATGCCTCGGACAGAATCGCCGCAGAACTGACTGGTTTCCCAGGTCCACTTTCCATAATTGCACACGTACAGGTCTGCGAGCCCATCTTCGTTGTAATCAACGAACGTGGCGCTCGTTCCCCACCGCGAGTCATCGACTCCGGAAGCCGCAGCGCACTCTTCAAACGTGCCGTCACCAAGGTTTCTGTAAAGCAGGTTGGCTCCATAGCGATTAACGTACAAATCCGCAAAACCATCGTTGTCGAAATCACCAACTGCCACGCCACACGAATATCCCGGTTTGCCGATGCCAGCGGCCTGCGTAATGTCTTTGAATTTCCAGTTGCCGTGACTGCGGTACAACCGGTCCCATGGTCCAGGCGAATTTGGATCAAGGGGAAACTCCGCTCCGTTGGCAAAGTACAGATCCATGGCCCCATCCGCATCCACATCGATGGCCCCGGCTCCTGTTCCGTTCGCCGCAGGGAATGGCTTGTCCTTCGAATTCCCGCTCTTCTGGACATAATCAATGCCGGAGGTCGCCTGCATTGATTCAAACCGGAATACCGGCGTTCCCACCGAGTCTTTGTTGTCGAATTTGCCGGACGACTGTGAATTCTCAGTGAACGCTTCCTCGAAGGATTTGTTGTCTTTGCCTGAGCCGGATACAGAATCAGTGGCACCGGCAGCCGTTGATCCTGCGTTACTCGCGTTCGGAGATTTTTCTGACCGATCACATCCGAATAACATGACACTGGTCAGGATCAGGCAGCGCTGCCCTGTTGAGAATGTCCGATTCCTGATCGTTCGACTCTTCTGGATTGTCATTGCGGCCGCTCCTCAGATGCGTGTGGTTCCTGAGGCAGACCTCCGGAATCACTCCCCAGCTGCGATTTCACAAAAGCCGACGTGTCCGGCCAGACGGCGATTCGATGATCGCGCAGCAGTGCTTCCAGCTTCCCTTCGCTCGTCTGCATCCGAACCTGCGCATCCCGTTTCGCGGGCATGTGGCAATCGACGCAGTGATCCTGAAGACTGACATCGTTTGTTGAACACTCACGGCAATCCTCTGGCTGATGGCATTCACGGCATTTTGCGGCGTATGTTTGCAACTGGCCCAGCTGACTGCGATGAGGATCATGGCAGCGAACACAGCTGAGTCCGCCGGACTCTGTATAACAACGGCTTTGCATCAATCGAGCCAGCTGGTTGGCACTATGGGGATCGGCGTTGCTCTCTGCCTCTGCACTGAGATCAATTTCCATCCATGCTGCCAGCGGTTCTCCGGGGCGATACCCAAATGCCGCGCCGATCTCTTCACCGGATGAGTGGCACTGTGCACAGATTTCGTTGACCCTTTGCACCGGAAGCCTGCCCGGATGGACGATCCGCTTTCCTTCCTTCAATTCCGGGTGTTGCCGATGAATGGCGATGTGTTCGTGCCCTGGACCATGACATCGTACACAGGTGACACCAGGAATAAGGGTGCTTCGGTCGAATCGATTGACTTCTTTCGGATCAAAGGCGATCCATGTGGCGTGACAGTCAAGACAGCGAGGCGGAACGGGGCGAGCATAGTCGATCGTTCCGTCGAAATACGGGCCTGGACTATTCACCCAGCTCTGCGATTCAGAAAGATAACTGACGTGCATTTGATAAAGCCGGTCACGGTTCCAGTAGAGGTAACTCTGCCCATGGTTCCCTGATCCCAGAATCAGATCAAATGAAAATGAGTCCGTGTAAGACCGACGACTCGACTCATCCCGAATGGTTGCTTTCTGAAGATAGGAGTCCGCGGTCTTTTCCATCTCGAAAAACACGTCGGGACTGGCTGTTGTCAGAATGTTCGCCGGTGCTGAAAAGTCTCCATGAATGCTGGTCTCGCCGGGGAATGCTGAGGTCAGTGCATGCGTCGTCGACTTAAAGGTCTCATACATCTCTTTGTGGCACTCAGCACAGACTTCCGGTGCAAGGAACCCTCGATTCTCAGCCTTCACGGCAGACACAAATTCTTCCTCGTTGTAGTCACGAGGCAGCAGAACCCACGGTGGAGTGCCTGGTCCGCCGGTGGTCACCAGTTGCGCCCAATCCTCCGGCGCGACCCGATAAGTCATTGGTGAGTTGCCAAGCCCGCCGCTCTGCTGATACGAAACTTCCGAGTCAAAAGCAGAATGCAGACTGATCCAGAGACCAGCGCAGAGCAGCATCATTGCTGCAGTAAGTCGCCATGTCCCTTTTGAAATGTTCACGCGAATTCCTGACAGGGCGATGTTTCAAAACAGTTCCATGGGAACTTTGTCCAGAGCCGGCAACGGAGAACCATCCTTCAGTGACTTCCAAAGCAGCTGCAGAAACTCCGGAGAATCATCCTTCATGAAAGGAGCCAGCACTGCTGCAGCCTGTCCATGGTTTCCCTGCTCTGCCAGAAAATAGGACTGAAAGACCTGAGCCCACATGGACTCAGGGCTGTTCACAATCACCTGCTCCATATTGACTCGCATTTCTTCCAGCTTGCGAATTCGATCAACTTCCAGTTTCCATTTTGCAGCGTTGTCTGTGTCCTTTAGAAGAGTATAGGTTCGCTGCAGAAGAAATGCGGTTGAACTCTTGAGTCCTGGCTGTTCCTGCAGAGGCTTAAGCCAGTCCAGCGCTTTTGAAAACTGAGCCTGCTGCATCGCCAGCTCTGCGAGTCCTTCGCGTGCGATGCGTGAGTCGCCGTTCTGAGCAACAGCGGCATTCCAGCGGGACTCGGCTTCGACTGCTTTTCCGAGCTGCATTTTTGCCTTGCCAAGGTAGGCCAATGCGTCAGCAGTCTCCTGGTGAGCGACACTGCGTTCCAGGATTTCGTCCGCTCCGCGGGCATCTCCGATCAGCAACAGCGCTTTGCCGTACTCAAGGAAAAACTCATGCGGTTCAATCTGCAGTCCCGCCGCTTCCGGCTGAACTTCAAGGACCTTTTCCCAGGCGTCACAACACTTCTGATTATTTCCACGGTCGCGTTCGAGCATTCCAATCAGAGCATATCCCCGCGCCTGATTGCCAGATGTTTCTGCAAACATCGATGCTGCCTGGACGGCTCGTTCGTAGCGCCCCAGTTTGGCGGAACAGGCACTCAGCTCATGCAGCAGATCGGCGTCCGTGGGAGTCAGGCTGACGAGGTGTTCGAGGATTCCCAGTGCGGTCGTCCACCGTTCCAGAATCAGGCATGCCTTTGCATACGCATGCATTTCTTCGGGAGTTGCGGCCCCGACCTGATCGATCAGGCGAATGGCACCCATCGCATCACCAAGGCTGACAAGAGCACGAGCTTTCAGGGCAATGGCACGGCTGTTGCGCGGGTCGGTCTTCAGAAATTCATCGACAGCCTTGAGGCAGGCGGTCGCATTTTTCTGTTCCAGAAGACGCTCCGCTTCTCGCAGCGGCCTTTCGTTCCACCAGGGCACTCCAGCAATACCACCGATGAGCAATGCCGACGCGAGAATCCAGCGATACGACCGTCGGAGAAAACTCCGGCGTGGCGTCTTGCTGGATTTGCCTGCCTTGACGGGTTGACTCATAGATTGGTGGCCACGCAGCTTCGATCTCAGTGTTTGTGTGTCCGGCGACGAGCGTACCTGGCGAGTGTGCGAACAACGTTCGACGGTCTGCGCACCACGGTCATGGCCTGTCTATGACACTAACATGAAGAGGCGATCATCACAACACTGCGCCTTCTGTTCCGCACCCTCAAAAAGGCGGGCGGCGGATGTGAATCCACTGATCTCTCTGCGATCTGATTCTCACGCTTTTCGTGCAGGACTGATCACAATGAGGAATCCGAGCGGCTCAAAGTTCATGCTGGCGATGGGGCATATCACGCTGGAATTGCCATCAGGAAATCCCAAAACTTCGGAGACGGAGATCTGAGCCTGAAGCTGGCCTACTTCCAGCGGCTGCTGGATCGCCAGTCCTGGATGCTGAGTGCTTTGTCGCCGGCGACGATGATGTGGTCAAGGAGCGGGATGCCGATGATGTCGGCAGCGGATTCAAGTCGCTCGGTGACACTGATGTCCTGATCGCTTGGAGTCGGGTCGCCGGAGGGATGATTGTGCACCACAAGAATGCAGTTTGCAGCGTCTCGAATCGCAGGACGGAAAACTTCACGAGGGTGCACGAGGCTGTTGCGAAGTGTCCCCACCGTGATCTGGTGACAGGCGATCGGCTGGTTCTTGGTATCCAGCGTCACCATATGGAATTCTTCCTGCCGGGCTTCCTTCGCAAGACGCTCAAAGCGGTCGAGACAAAACTGAATGGCCGATGCCGGTCCAGTGATGCGAACTCGGTTCTGGAAGGCGCGATCCATTGCCGAGACAACTCGGCGTCCAAGTTCAATGCCTGCCATCATCTGGCAGAATGCCGGCTCATTCACGGCTTTGCTGATTTCTTTCAGCTCAGGCAGCCCCATACCTGGAAGAGTTTCGAGTCGATGGCTGAGCCGGGACGCGAGCTTCTCGCCAGCCTGCAGTGCGGATTCACCTGGTCGGCCGGAGCGGATCAGGATGGCCAGAAGTTCCGCAAGCTTCAACTGCGATGGACCATATTTGGTCAGACGTTCGCGCGGACGTTCATCAACGGGAGCTGCTGTGATCTGAGTTCCCACGACGCGTGACATCACCCACTGTTCGACATTCAGCTCTTCCGGTCGATGCAGCCAGCGATACCGGCCTTCTGTATCACCTGCCACTGCTGCCAGACTTCCCTGAGCGACCAGGTCCTGCACAATCTTCTGAGTCACCAGAGGATAGTCGCCGCCCTGCGACTCCTGAATTTCGTCGATCGCAAATTCTTCCCGTGCAATGAGTCGTCCGAGAATTTTCTGGTAAACGAGCGTTCGTTCAGGCGTGGCGGCTGGACGATTCATTTGGCTCTCCAGTGCTGACAGTCATGTTGAAGTCGAACGACAGCATAACAGTGTCTGGTGAGCTATTCTAACTCACCCCCTGGTGAACTTTTATTTTCACACGACTTCCCGCATGATGCCGGCAAAGTCAAAGGTCGGACTGATCGCTTCCTTCAGTTCCGGAGCGGCAAAAATACGCACCTTCTTGACGCAGTCGTCAAACTGGGTTCTGGCCATCGAATCCACGATGGGTGAGACTTCTCTGAGCGGGCGATAGCGCCGCTCGGAGGCAAAGTACAGGTCTACTCGAAACTCGACTTCCCGATGTTGCGGTGGTGCGTCAATCAGTACGTCCAGCCGACCGACTGGACGGCCCAGTTTCTGTGCCAGCAGTTCGGTAAATCGCTCCGTGCACTGGACGAGTTCGGGATACGACTTTTGACGGAGCACGCGATACAGAGGCTCTTCATGAAAGATGCTGAATTCCGCAAGTCGCTTGAATAGTCCTCGCCGGCTTCCAAACACTCCTTCGACCAGAGGAGCCACGTCAGTGCTGGATGCTGTCTGTCGCATCGTGCGGATCAGGTCCGGTTCCGTCAGCCGAAACAAAGAACTCAATTCAAGGTCCGGCAGCAGTTCAAAAAATGCTCTCGCAAACATGGTCGTAGCGCTGCGAACGGCATGATGCCAATACACTTCGGAGAACATGACATAACGGGCAAACACCATCATCTCGGCAGCGGTTCGCCCTTTGGAGCTGATGGCGAGTCCATCTCCGGCTTCGTTGACAATCAGAGAGTTCATCAGCCGATTGCGATCGAAGTGTCGTCCATAGGGAACACCGCAATGCTGGCTGTCTCGAACCAGATAGTCCATTTTGTCGATATCAACCGGGCCGGACAAAATTGACCGCCTCAGCCGGCTGCTGGGATCCTGACTGCGGGCGACCAGTACATTTAGTACCTCCGCCGGATCAATCTTCCATTCTGACTGAAGGACCTCGGCCAGTTCCGAGCCTGGCTTCAGAAACTCCATTGCAAACACTTCATGAGGAGGCATGCTTGGCAGTGCCATGTCCTCAATCGGGTGGCAGAACGGCCAGTGTCCGATGTCATGAAGAAGTGCAGCGACGATCAGAACTTCTGCATCGTGAATTGAAACGGTTGCGGCAAACCTGGGATCTCGGCCCAGCTGAGAAAGATACCTGAGAGCGTTGTGATACACCCCGAGAGCATGTTCAAAGCGAGTATGCGTGGCACCGGGATACACGCGTGATGCCAGTGCCAGCTGGGTCACCGACCGGAGCCTCTGAAACTCCGCCGAATCCACAACGGCGCGAACCCGCGGTGTGAACGGAATGTCCTGCTCAACCGGAATACGAATGACTCCGATGGAATCACCGGTTTGTGCCAGCTCTGGGATGTCGGAATACGGGTGATGCATTTCGGGATTGTGAAACATCGTTTCGACGAAAACAATCGACGAATCGGCTCGCAGGGATTCCGGCCTTTTCCGCCTGCCCCGGTGAGGGACGAATGAATCTGAACGTTCGGCGCCATCGATTCCTGATAATGCCCGGCATTCTGGAATCGTTCCGGTTGAGAGACTGCCGGGAATGCGGATAAAAGAACGCCCGCGTCTCTGAGAGGAAAATCAATGGCTGGCTATCGCGACAATCTTGAAGTGCTGCGGCGAGCGTTCCCGCAGCCTATTTCGGACCAGGAACACGACGCCTGGTTTGTCTTTTCGGTCCTCCGCGCGCTGGATCGAGTGGACTCGATGAAGTCCCAGCGTCCAATGCTCGGGGAACCTCGCGAAGTCGATTTTGCTCAGGCCACCAGGGCACGAATGGCGGAGGACATGAGTTCCGTCGAAGCCGTATCGCGCGAACTGGTGGACCACCTGGCAGGGATGTTCATCTGGGGCCACCCGCGTTCTCAGGTCAACGTGATCAATCCGTCCTGCATCCCGGGTATCCTGGGGACCTTGCTGCCGGCCATCTATAACCCGAATTTGTGCAGTGAAGAAGCCAGTCGCGGAGTTGCATTCGCGGAGGCAGAAGCAATCAGCATGACGGCCGCTTTGATGGGGTACGATCCAGATCAGTCAGGTGGAATATTCACCTTCGGCGGAACAGGAACGCTGCTGTACGCAATTCGACTCGGGATTGAAAAAGCCGTTCCTGGAACCATGCAGGATGGACTTCGCGGAGAACAGCCACTGGTGGTGTGTTCCGAGCAGGCTCATTATGCAACGAAGACGGCAGCGTCATGGCTGGGCCTGGGTGCTTCCAGCGTCGTCAAGATTCCCTCCGCGCCGAACAATGAAATTCGAACGTGCCTGCTGGAATCGGAGCTTCGCCGACTGCTGAAGGAAGGAAAGAAGATCGCGTGTATCGTCGCGACAATGGGAACCACTGATGCATTCGGTCTCGATAATCTCGAGCAGATGTATCAGCTTCGCGATGATCTGGTGCGAGAATTTTCGCTGGACTACGTTCCTCATCTTCATGCCGACGCGGTGATTGGATGGGCGTGGAGCGTGTTCCGGGATTACGACTTCACTCAGAATGCCCTTCAGTTTCCGGACCGAACTCTGCGAGCACTCGCGGGGGCCAACCGTCGTATTCGGCATCTGCATCTGGCCGATTCTATCGGCGTGGATTATCACAAGACCGGGTTTGCTCCGTACATCAGCAGTGCGTTTTTTGTGAAGCGAGCAGACGACCTGAAGATGTTGTCTCGTGATCAGTCCACGACGCCGTATCTGTTCCAGTCAGGGGATTACAATCCCGGGCGGTTTACTCTGGAAACAAGTCGGTCCGGTTGCGGCCCCATGTCGGCCCTTGGATCGCTGCTGCTGCTGGGAAAGAACGGCCTTCGAACACTGCTGGGGCATCTGGTGACGATGGCGGAAACGCTGCGAAATCGTCTGACCGCGCATCCAGCCATCAGCGTGATGAATGCCGATAACTTTGGGCCCGTGACGCTGTTCCGAGTCTATCCGGACAATGTGGACACGTTTGAATTTCCAAAGCTGGAACAGACCAATGCCAACTACGCGGCTCAGCTGAAGGAATACAACGAATACAATCGAAAGGTCTTTCGCATCGTGCATGCGGAAGCTCTGAAAGGCGAAGGCATTGTGATTTCGATGACCGATCGCTTCCGCGAAACGGAGTACGGACATCCTGTTGTCGCGCTGAAGTCGTATATCATGAGTCCGTTTTCAGATCAGCAGTACGTTCAGTCTGTTGTTGAATCCATCGATCGAGCTCGGCGACAGGTGCAGTAGAGGTCATTGCTCCGGAAGGTGAATGTTCATGACGGTTGGTTCTGCAGAGAATCTGCTTCTTTATCCTCGATGGCAGGCAAAAGATCTTGGCCTGCCAATGCCGAATTCTGTGCATGCGGCGTCGGCCTGTCTTCCTTTGTGGGAACATAACGTTCGCTATGAAGAAGGGGATCCGGAGGTTGTTGGCAAGCTGGAATCCGGCTATCCCCGCTTCTGCTTCCATCCGCTCGTTCGCAAGCTGTGCCGACAGACGTTTGGTGAGGAAGGTGTTGGACTGATTTTTCCGACACATCGAGTCGCTCAGAGGGCGGCCGATTTTGTCGTGCACCGTGGTGGTCAGCGACCTCAGCTGGTTCCTCTGGCTGACGGCCAGACAACGGGTGTTCGAACGGGAACGGACGACTTCGGAAAGCTCAAGGAATACTGGCAGCACTCCGGTGAAATCCTCAGTTCACGCAGTGCACAAAGCCTGCTGTCCGGAGGCACTGTTCGTTATTCGCAGACGGCTGAACGCCAGAAACTTCGGGAGCGGCTGGCGCAGTTTGGTGGCTGCAGCGCGAATGATGTCTGGTTGTTTCCCTGTGGGATGACGGCCATTGCAACGGTGTGGCGAGCGGTTGAGAAGATTCGACCGGGGCTTCCGAGTGTGCAGTTTGGTTTTCCTTACGTGGACACTTTGAAGATTCAGCAGCGATTCGGAGCCGGCCGTTATCACTTCCTTCCGCAGGGGAACACGAATTCACTGAGCGAACTGCGGGACGTTCTTCAGTCCAGTCCGATCAGTGCCGTCTATTGCGAAACGCCGACGAATCCGTTGCTGACGTCGCCGGATCTGAAGGCTCTTCGATCGCTGGCGGATGAGTTTGGTTTTGTGCTGGTGGTCGATGATACGCTGGCCGCAATCGTCAACGACAATGTGCTTCCGCTGGCCGATGTTGCCGTCACGAGTCTGACAAAGTTTTTCAGCGGTTACGGTGATGTGCTCGCAGGTTCGGCCCGACTGAACGATTCTTCTCGTTACGCCACGGCTCTGCGAAGAGCCATCGTCAATGACTTTGAAGAGCTGCTGAGCGACGCGGATGCAGAAGTTCTTGAACGCAACTCACGCGATGTTCAGGACCGCATGGCGATCATCAATCACAATGCGGCCGTTCTTGCAGAGCGATTTGCAAAGCACCCCGCGGTCGATCGAGTCCACTATCCGAATCCCGGTGCAGCAGGAACCGGACCGGAAGGACGAGGCGGGTTGATGTCCGTTGTGCTGAAGAACCCATCGGTGATGACGCCCGTCGTCTATGATCGCCTGAAGATCTGCAAAGGCCCGAATCTCGGGACAAACTTTACACTGTGCTGCCCCTACACAATTCTGGCGCACTACACAGAGCTCGACGCCGTTGAAGACTGTGGCGTGTCACGGTGGCTGTTGCGAATCAGTGTGGGTGTTGAGCCCGTTGAAGAGCTTTGGCAGAGATTTGAATCGGCACTGAATGGATGAGCGAGTTTGATCTGAACTGTGATTTGGGGGAACTTGAAGGGCAGGCAGGGGAACTGCTGGACCGTGCCATTGTTCCTCTGATCCGTTCCGCAAACGTGGCCTGCGGGGCTCATGCTGGTTCCGTGGGGCGAATGTCATTGATCGCTGAACTTTGCCGGCAGCACAACGTCAGATTCGGGGCGCATCCTGGCTATCCGGACCGAGCAAACTTTGGCCGGGCTGAACTTCAGATGACAGACGCGGAGCTGTCTCGAAGCATTGAAGAACAGCTTCAGCTGGCGAAACAGGTGGCGGAGTCAGCCGGCGTTCGGCTCACCCATGTGAAACCTCACGGAGCACTCTACAACGTTGCCGCACAGAGGCGCGGTGTTGCGGAGCTGATTGTTCGCAGTGTGCGTGAAGTGACTCCGGGGTCCGAGTTGTATGGGCTTTCCGGAAGCGTGCTGATCTCTGTCGCCAAAGAGCATGGACTGTCGACTCGTTGCGAAGTGTTTGCCGACCGAAATTATCTGCCCGATGGAACGCTGATGAGCCGCCAGCATCCGGATGCGGTGCTTCATGACCCGGCCATGATTGCTGATCGCGTGAAGATGATGCTTCAGACTTCCACGGTCAAAACGCCCTGCGGAGTGTTTGTGCCTGTGATCCCTGAAACAGTCTGTGTGCACAGCGACACTCCAGAGTCTCTTGACATTCTGCGATCGCTGATTCTGAAACTGCGCTGAAGAAACCGCTGCTGGATCTCCCTGGGCTGCACATGCTGATCCCAGGGGATGGTAATCTGGCGAAGCGAGGAATCACGTGGTGACGTGCTTTCAGCCCTTGTCAGAAAAATATGGCAGCTGCACTGCACAAGCTGCGTTGCGAACGGTAAGCTGAGTCCGTCACGTCGTTTCGTCGGTGCGTCGAACTCGATACCGATGCTCTGCCTGATGGAAACGGCCGTCCGAGATTGCAGTCTTCGAACACAAACTTGCTCTTCAGCCAGACGAAGATGCTCTGCCTGTATTTGGCGGTGGTTACTGTTTGAGTGCAAAGTCTTCACGGAGGGAAGCATGCGAATTCAGCCCAGAACCAGTCCGGAAACTGACCGCTGCATGGATTTGATTCAGCAGCTGGCGAGTGTTGTTGTTCATGAGCTTTGTGTTGACGTCGGCTTTCAGACTGTCACACTCACCGGGCGTGCAGGATCCTGGTATGCCAAACAGGTAGCGACCACGGCCGCGCGACGAATGTATCCCAACCACCGAATTGAAAACCTGCTGCAGGTCACAACGGTCCGCTGACGAATGCGGTCCTGATGGCGTTCCAACGGAAAGCCGGTGTTCCTCGGCAGCGCTGCTGAGGATTCCACGATGACTCAGGCTGGAGATTTTGGAGCCACTGGCGACGGACAAACCGACGACACCGACGCGCTGCAGCACGCCATTGATGAAGGCGTCGGTGAACTCGTCCTGCCCCGTGGCGACTACAGAATTACACGGTCACTCACCGTGAATCTGGCTCAATGCGGTCGCACGTCTATTCGAGGAGAAAGCGGGACTTGTCGCATTCTGATGCAGGCCGCCGGCCCCGCCATTCTTCTGAAAGGCACACACTCCACAACAGCCGACCCGAACAGCTTTCGTCCTGAGGAATGGACGCATGAGCGAATGCCTCAGATTCGAGATCTGGAAGTGGTTGGCCAACATCCGGAAGCGGACGGAATCCGGATTGAAGGCGTTGTTCAACCGACGATCACCGGCGTTCTTCTGAGACAGTTGCGCCACGGAATCCAGATCACAGGGCGAGCTCGCAATGTCCTGATCAGCAGTTGTCACATCTATCACAACACCGGTGTCGGTGTCTTTCTGGATGCCGTCAACCTGCACCAGACGATCATCAGTGACTCGCACATCAGCTATTGTCGACTGGGTGGCATTCGCGTCGAAAAGAGCGAGATCCGAAATATCCAGATCACCGGCAATGATATTGAATACAACAACAACGGAGGCCACAAGATTCCCGACGCGGACGGAATTCCAACAGCGGAAATCTGGCTGGATGCGAGCGAAGGCAGCATTCGGGAAGGGACCATCTGCAGCAACACGATTCAGGCCACGTACAGTCCAAACGGAGCCAACATTCGCATCATGGGACAGCGGGAAGCCATCAATGCGAAAGCAGGAATGCTGACGATCGCCGGGAATCTGATTGGCAGTCAGTGGGTCAACATCCATCTCAGCTTTGTGCAGGGGATTGCGATCTCCGGCAATTCGATTTACTCAGGCCATCATCGAAATCTGCTCATGGAGGACTGTTCGCAGGTAACTGTGGGCGACAACAGTTTCGGACACAATGCGGATTATGGAGTTGAGCGGGAATTGTGCACGGGCGTGACTTTGCTTCGATGCCGCGACAGTGTGTTCTCCGGGAACATTCTTCAGGATTGCCAGTCCGGGCGGCATCGTTTTCCCGATGCACCGGAGCTGCAGCGAGAAGCACTGCTTGAGCTGACAGATTGCCGTAATGTGATCATCAGCCACTGTCAGATTCTGGATTCTGCTCCGTACGGGATACGGGTGAAGGACAGTGTGGATGTGATCCTGAGCACAACGGTGATCGCAGATCGTCGGTCTCCTCCAGTTCAGAAGTCAGCCATCTTCTGGACCGGTGAAGCTGGGGACAGCATGATTCACGCCTGTCGCTTTGCCGGGTGCCTTGAAGCAATGGTTCTTGCTGGCGTGCAGCCCGTTTTGTGCATTCCGGCAGCGGTCTCAAATCCACAATAGGAACAGCAGCGACGCACGCAGTGTCTCGCCCCGGAGAGACAGCCGACAAATCGCCATTCAATAATGGACAATCGTCGTTGCTGAGAGGACATTATCCACCTTTCAGGACGCCCGGGTTACGGGTTTTCAGTTGTGCAGAAAGGCCGCGGGCGCGGTCCGCTTTCGGATGTCCCTTCGAGTCACCAGTTTTCGAACTCCCGTAGAGCTGCCAGAGTCGCAGCTGTCCGTCGAGCTTGCGCGAAGACTGGATGTGCCGGCTGAGGCGATTCCCGGCTTTCGAATCCTTCGCAAGAGTCTGGATGCCAGAAACCGCCATCGCCTCGAATTCGTCTACACGCTGCTTCTTCCGTCGGCGGAAAAGGACCTGACGACACTTCGGGGACGCGACGGAATCCAGATTGAATCGTGGGAAGAGCCCTCGTTTGAAGAGCCCGCGACTGGGACTGAGGCTCTGCCAGAACGTCCTGTGATCGTCGGATCCGGCCCGGCTGGTTTGCTGGCCGGCTACTTTCTGGCTCTGCGCGGTTATCGACCTCTGATCCTTGAACGAGGACAGGCCGTTCGAGAACGCGTTCCTGCGATTCGCGAGTTTGATGGGGGTGGTCCGCATGATCCCGAAAACAACTATCTGTTTGGCGAAGGCGGAGCCGGGTGCTTCAGCGACGGAAAGTTGACCTGTCGTATTACTGGTCCGGACGTGGACTGGGTTCTGCGAAGCTTTGTCGAGTGCGGCGGTCGTCCATCGCTGGTCTACGAACATCGTCCTCACCTGGGCAGCAACAAGCTTCCGATGATCTGTCGGAACTACCGCCGGAAGATTGAAGCTCTGGGCGGTGAGTATCGGTTTGGATGTCGCCTCGAAGGTCTGAAGATTTCCGATGGCCGGCTTCAGGGCGTTCAGACATCGTCAGGATTTATTCCCACAAGCGTCTGTGTACTCGCGATCGGTCACAGTGCCAGAGACACGTACGAAATGCTGCTGGGCGCAGGGTTGCCGTTGCGACAAAAAGCTTTTCAGCTGGGTCTGCGAATTGAACAGCCGCAGGAGCTGATTAACCGGCACAAGTATGGGCGTGATTCCTATCTTCAACTGCTTGGCGCCGCTGACTATTCGCTGGTGGCCAAAGGACAAAAAGACCTGTTCACGTTCTGCATGTGCGCAGGAGGAATTGTTATCCCAAGCGTTTCGGAGCCGAACCGCTATTGTTCGAACGGAATGAGCAATTCGCGACACGATACGTTGTTTGCGAACAGCGGGCTGGTGGTGACTCTGGAAACCAGCGAATTCGGGAGCAGTCATCCGCTGGCGGGGGTTGAGATTCAGCGAAAGTATGAGGGCATTGCGTTTGAGATGACCGGCCGAAATTATCATGCTCCTGTTCAGCGGGCGAAGGATTTTCTGGCCGATCGAACTCCGAACCCGGGTGAGAAGATTCCGTCGTCGTATGAACGGGGAACGCGGGGTGCGAATCTTGCCGCCGTTCTGCCGCCGCCGATTCTGAAAGCCATGAGGGCCGGACTTCCGGTCATGGATCGACAATGGAAGGGTCAGTATCTTCCGGATGCGGTACTCGTTGGGCCTGAGATGCGAGGCTCATCGCCCGTGCGGATTGACCGCAATCCGGAGACCTTTGAGATCCCCGAAATTGCGGGCGTGTTTCCGATCGGTGAAGGTGCCGGCTATGCGGGCGGCATTGTGACGGCCGCCGTGGACGGGCTCAGAGTCGCCAGGAAGCTCGTCGCCCGTTACCGGCTGCCAGACAACTGATCAGGCCTGGCATCGTGGCTTGATAGAGATCTCAAATCGCTGCGAAACACTATGCAGCGGCTCTTCGTCGCCCGAACTGAGACCGGATGTCGAGCACTGCTTCAATCACGTCGGCCACATCCTGATCAGACATGGACGGTGAGAGCGGCAGACTGAGCATACTCTGGTAAGCCGCGTTCGCGATCGGAAAGTCGTCAGGATGGTAGGAGTACTTGTCGCGATAGAACGAGTGCATGTGAATCGGAATGAAGTGCACTGAAGTTCCAATTTTCCTTGCCGTCATTTCCTGAATGAACTGATCTCGGCCAATGGACAGTTCACCAGCACGAAGCCGCAGCACATACAGGTGCCAGGCATTCTTCACGTGTGAGCGAGTCACGGGTGTTACGAATGCGGCGTGACGAGAGAACGCTTCGTTGTACATCTCCACGATCTGCTGTCTTCGATCCTGCATTCGCGTGAAGCGGCGCAGTTGCTGCAGGCCGATTGCCGCCTGAATGTCGGTCATGTTGTACTTGAAACCAGGTTCGACAATGTCGTAGGCCCACTTGCCGCCGGCCGCGTAACGACTCCATGCTTCGCGACTCATTCCATGCAGGCTGACAATACGAGCATGATCCAGAAGATCCTGCGAACCGGTCAGCATTCCTCCCTCGCCGGTCGTCAGGTTCTTGGTCGCATAGAAACTGAACGCGGTGAGGTTCTGGCCTGAACCAATTGGCTGACCTTCAAATTCGGCCCCGACGGCATGTGCCGCGTCTTCGATCAGGTGCAGCTGGTACTCGCTGGCGATCGACCGCAGCGCATTCAGCTCGACCGGATGTCCGGCGTAATGGACCGCGATGATCGCTTTCGTTGAATGAGTAATCGCGCGCTGAACGGCATCCGGCTGAATATTGAGCGTGTCAGGTTCGACATCGACAAGAACGGGCTTTGCTCCCACGTGTTCGATCACATTGACCGACGCGGCGAATGTCATCGGAGTTGTGATGACTTCATCGCCAGGACCAATATTCAAAACCTTCAATGCCACATGAAGGCCGGCCGTGCATGAATTGAGTGCCAGCGCTGCAGGAGCCTGAAATGCCGTCCGAAACTCCTGCTCGAACTGGCGAGTCTTCGGGCCAGCCGTCAGCCAGCCTGACTTCAAAGCATCAATGACTTCGTCGATTTCTTCCTGCCCAACCAATGGCAGAGAAAATGAAAGAAAATTCTCGCGCACCGGTGACCTCCCTGTCGTGAGTGCTCGTAAATCCTTGAAATTCACGCTTCAGAATTGTCCTGGGTGTGGTAGACTCCCGCTCCTGACCAATTCCTCAGCCCCTCCCCTCGGATTCACAGCTCGGCACTGATTGCCTGTGCACTGGTAGAATCCAAGTCAGCAAAACTCGTCTTTAGCCGTTTCCCAAAAATTCAGCTAGAGCAAGTTCCTGGTTCGCCCACATCGTGTTCACGCAGGAATCAGCAGGACAAATGCCCGCGCTCATTGAAATTTTGATCCGTTCTTCGGGATCGTAGACCCGAAACGCAATTTGTGGGGCTATCCTGGCAAGCAGTCAGGATGTCGATTTTCAAATCGGGACGTTGTTTCGTCCCAGACTGAGGTGGCTGGCCTATGTTTTCGCAAACCGTCGAATATGCCCTTCGCGCGGTCGTGCATCTTGCCATGCGCCGGAGCGAACCTCAGACAACAGCAATGATCGCTGAGTCCACAAAGGTTCCCACGGCGTATTTGTCCAAAGTCCTTCAGGGCCTGCGAGCGAAAGGGATCGTCAATCTGCAGCGAGGACTGGGTGGAGGTGTTTCGCTGGCCATCCCGCCGGACAAACTGACGATTCTTGATGTCGTGACGGCCGTCGATCCCATTCCGCGCATTCGAACCTGCCCTCTGGAACTGAAGAGTCACGGCGTCCGACTCTGTGCACTGCACTTTCGCATGGATGCCGCATTATCCAAAGTGGAAGATGCCTTCCGCTCTACGACACTGGCCGAGCTGTTGACAGACCCTAATCCGAGTGTCCCGCTGTGCAATGACAGCGATATGGAAGACAACTCATCGCCACCCAAACAATGTGACACCAGTTCCTCAGGCTGATTGCATCACTCGCTCAGAACCATGATCTCGACTTTTCGAAAGTCGATCGGATGACTTTCAGACTGCAGTGAGATTGATCCGCCTTTGATCACAAGGTCGTCGCCCTTGATCAGCTTCTTTGCGTTGCCATCACGTTTGTCGAGCTGTGGACTTGCGTACTCGAGGACGACTTCACCGTCGATCAGATGCTTGATGATCTCTCCATTGTGCACCTCAATCTCTGCGGTAACCCACTGTTCGCCGTGGTAGGTTTTGGAACTGGAGTTGATGCAGTGCTGCAGTTTCAGTTCTCCGTTCATGACAACGTTGGTTCCGGGCGTGCAGAGATTTGAAGTGGTACGAGCGTCCTTGCCATTACCTCCCAGCAGTTGGACTTCGATGGAGACCGGGAAATCCTGATCCTTCGACATGGTTTTGGGATCCTGACCATGCACCATCACGCCACTGTTTCGAATGGCCCATCCAGGCCCGCCAGCACACTGTTCGCTGACAAATCGGTATTCCACGCGAAAGCGATAGTTGCTGAACTGATCCTTGAAGAACAGGTGCCCGAATCGTTCGCCGAAATCCTTGTAGCCCTCTCCGTCGTAGCGGACTTTCAGCAAGCCATCCTCAACGCGGTAAGTGTTCTCAAAGTTCTCGCCAAGCTCACAGTAGCGAATCTTGGGAGTCCAGCCGGTCAGGTCCTTTCCGTTGAACAAAGAGATCCATTCATTGTGAGCATACTTGCTGTCGGCAAAAACTGGTTCATCTCCCACGACAGTTGGCGTGATGAACAGAAGGAGACAGAGTGTCAGGTAAAGACGGTTGAACATCTTCAGTGGCTTTCAGTCAAATGTTAGTCAGACAGATTCCGTGCAGACTCAGATTGTTAAACCTCAGCCTGTTGAAAACGGGAGCCTGTAGTGAAAACGGGAGGGCGAGGCTCCTGCCGAGCCGTTCAGCAGGCAGCCGGTTTATTTCATCCTGCGTGGAATGATGCAGAACAGGGTAGCAATCAGACACAGGCCGGCAAACCAGTCACCCCATCGAACATATAGAGATTCACGAGGATCCAGCGGGACCTGGCCAAAGACAATCCCGGAAAACTGACGTCGCCACTTCCCGGTCGATTCATCACGGAGCCCCTTCACTTCTTTCAGTTCGGGCGACAGTCCCTCCAGCGGTTCCTTGAGGACCAGAATCTTTGCCGGATCGCGAATCTCGCCGTTCCCGTCGACGAAGGCAGATATTCCACCATTCACCGCGCGAACCAGGGGCATACGAGTCTCGACGCAGCGAAATGCGGAGGTGATCAGGTGCTGATCCAGTTCACTGCTGCCTCGAAACCATGCGTCGTTTGTCAGATTCACCAGAACATCGCAGCTCTGCCCCGTTGAGTCCTTCTGAGCAGCCATGCGGCGAACCAGCTGCGGGACCGTGTCTTCAAAGCAGATCATCGGCACGATGGAATAGTCGCCATACTCGAACGTTTGGACTTCGCTTCCCGCATCAATCCCAAAACCCGCGCCGAATGGTGTCAGCTGATGCAGCCAGGGAAAAATATCTCTCAGCGGTATGTACTCACCGAAGATGACGCGGTGAATTTTGTCGTACCGTCCCGAATATCCAAGATCCGGCCTGACGAATGCGGCAGCGTTGAAGATTTGAGTCTTGTCCTTTTCCGCAACCAGTGCTTCGACACCGATCACCAGTGCCGCACCGACACCCTGAGCATGGCTTGCAAGACTCTTCTGAACCTCCTGAGTTCGGAACGGCTCCGTCAGCAAATGGGCTTCATCGCCGTAGTCCTTCAGGACTTCGCGAGGAATCTGGTTAAGAATCTGCTCGTCCGTCACTCCTTCAGCAGCACTCTGCACTGGCCATGGGAACATCGTCTCCGGCCACACAATGAAATCCGGCTGCAGCTCGATGGAGCTTTGCATCATCGTATTGTGCACTCGGAATCGCGTGAGTATCAGGTCGCGGTCATGCTTCAGCTCAGGAGTGAAGTTGCCCTGAATGAGTGCAATTGAGGGACCAGCCGGAAAGGACTCAGCCGGCATCTTCCGGATGTACCCATAACCCAGAGTCAGACACAGCAGCGCTGTTGCGATCAGAAGTGGGCGAATCGATCGCGGCTCGCCGGAAGTTTCTGGTGTGTCAAGCTTCAGTTTCTGCAGCCATCTCAAAGGGAGAAGTTCTGTGATCACTCCGGAATAAAGGGCGACCAGAAACGTGACGCCATAGCTTCCGACAAGATCACTGATCTGGATCAGAGTCGTCCAGCGATACTGAGAATGCCCAAGGTAGTACCACGAAAACCCGGTGAGCAGCCAGGCACGTGCATACTCAAGCCCTGTCCAGAGAACAGGGACCGCCAGCCAGATTGGAAGACCCCATCGCGAGCTTCTTCGCAGCAGAAATACGAAGGCAGGGAAGTAGAGTCCGACGTAGGCTGCGAGGGCCACGAGAGCAAGGAACATCGCGGGATGCCCAAGTCTCATCCACTGCAGTGTGACCAGGTATGTCAGAAAACCAGCGCCCCAGAGTGCCAGCCAGGAAAATCGTGGCAGCGAAACGAGTCTTGCCATCGAAGCCAGCGGGACCAGTGCAAACCATGCAGCGAATGAGAACTCCAGTGGCGTGAAGGAGACCCAGAGCAAGGCACCGGACAGCAGCCCCAGCAGCAGGATCGAAAACAGCGAGCCGGTCGCACGCACATCCTTCACGCGGCCCGTCTTGATGATCCGCTGCACTTCAGGGCGCAGCGCACCGCTCGCGTTTTGAGAGTCCCCGGCACGGGGCATGGCCTGTGACGAATCATCACCCATAATTGCATCCGTGCAAATAAGGACTCAGCCGAATCAGAGGATTCGGCTGAGTGATTTCAAACTACTTTGCGGCCTTCTTCAGAGCCTTGGCCTTGTCCGTTGCTTCCCAGGTGAAGCCTGGACCAGTACGACCGAAGTGACCGCCTTCAGCAGTCTTCAGGAAGACAGGACGGCGGAGCTTCAGGTGCTCGATGATTCCCTTCGGAGTCAGCGGGAAGTTCTCGCGAACCAGTTCAGCAATGCGGCTTTCTTCGATCTTCGCAGTGCCAAACGTATCGACTCGGATACTGACAGGATCTGCAACGCCGATTGCATACGCCAGCTGAACTTCGCATTGATCTGCGAGTCCTGCGGCAACGATGTTCTTCGCCACGTAACGGCCCATGTAAGCGGCAGAACGGTCGACCTTTGTCGCGTCCTTACCGGAGAACGCACCACCGCCATGTCGGCCCCAGCCGCCGTAAGTGTCGACGATGATCTTTCGTCCTGTCAGACCGGTGTCACCGTGTGGTCCACCGACGACGAATCGGCCAGTCGGATTGATGTGGTACTTGGTCTTGCTGTCCAGCATTTCGGCCGGAATGACCTTGTTAATCACTTCCTTGCGGACGAAATTGGCAATCTCTTTTTGAGTCACCTTTTCAGCGTGCTGAGTTGAAATCACGATCGCGTCGATACGGACCGGACGACTTCCTTCGTATTCGACAGTGACCTGGCTCTTGCTGTCTGGTCGCAGCCAGTTCACAACGCCGGTCTTGCGAACTTCTGTCAGACGATTAATCAGTCGGTGAGCAAAAGCGATGGGAACTGGCATCAGTTCTTCGGTCTGGTTGCATGCGTAGCCGAACATCAGACCCTGGTCACCGGCACCGTCCTTGTCGACACCCTGAGCAATATCCGGGCTCTGGCTGTGAAGAGCCACGAAGACGCGGCATGAGTCGGCATTGAAACCGATGTCGTCTGAAGTGTATCCAATGTCGCGAATCACCTTGCGAGCAACGCCGACGTAATCCACTTTCGCCTTGCTGGTGATTTCGCCAGCCAGGACAACCAGGTCTGTGGTGCAGAGAGTTTCGCAGGCCACGCGCGACATCGGATCCTGCTCCAGCAGCGCGTCCAGAATTCCGTCAGACACCTGGTCAGACACCTTGTCCGGGTGTCCCATACTCACCGATTCACTCGTGAAAAAGAAATTCGACATTGCTACCTGGTCCTGATGGAACCGAAAGACTTCGAGACTGGATTCCGCCTCGCAGGCGGGAACGGAGGGCGAAGTCTAGGGGACAGGCAACGGGCTCACAACGGATTTCACTCGCCGTCATCGCTCAAATCGCGTTCTTTCACGCCCTGGAATACTCCAAATACCGTCAATCCCATGGGCTCAATCCGGCTCGGCTTTCCCAGAAGTCCTGTGTCGCACCATAAAACGGAACTCGATTCCCGTAAACAACTTCCATCATACGGTGCATGGCACGTGAGCTGGCGGCCTGGCACCTGATTTGGCCTGTCGATTGAAGGTGCCATGACTGAAGGTGCCATGCACCGTGGGGGGCAGGGGAACCGGCAAAGCGAGCACAAACCGGGGGACCGAACAAGTTTTCCGGAACGGAAGAGCTTTAGGGTTCTGATTCTTCCGCGTTTTCCGCAGCGGCTTCCCGATGGGTGTCGTTGCCCACAAGACATTTCGAGTTGCGTCCAGTCGGGGAACTTTTTTGTTGTGAACCCTCCAAAATCAGCGATAAACTCCTTGATGGTCGTTCGGAACCGCCGTTTCTGAGTGAGCAGCGCCTCGCTCGGCCTTCGTTAACCGACCGCTGAAGTCGTGCCTTTTGTGGGTTCAGGAGTTATTCATGATTCTCTCCCGGTCAGCGTTTCGTCTTGCTGTCAGCGCGTTGGCGCTGGCTGCGGTAGCCTTGCTGGTGCCATCATCCGGGCAGGCAGATTCTCGTTCGAAGAGTCGAAAGCCCGTTATCACGAACCCAAAGTTCGATCCCTCTGCTGAGCGGGTTGAGCTGTTCCAGGGGATGGAAGATGGCCGCATTGAGTCGAAGGTCGTTGCCAACGACTCAACGGGCGGATTCGTTCTGCTGACAAACACGACAGATCAGCCGTTGACGGTCGACCTGCCGGATGCCTTCGTAACTGTCCAGGTTCTGAAGCAATTGGGTCTGGGCGGCGGTGGCGGTCTCGGTGGCGGTGGCCTTGGCGGTGGTGGACTCGGCGGCGGCGGTCTTGGCGGTGGTCAGGGTGGCGGCGGCAACCAGAATGGTGGCGGTGGATTTGGTGGCGGTCAGGGTGGCGGCCTTGGCGGCGGTGGTCTGGGTGGTGGCGGTCTGGGCGGCGGCCTCGGCGGTGGCGGATTCGGTTCAGTACCTCCGGAAGTGAAACCCGGCTCAGCCGGCTTCTTCTCAATTCCTCCAGAACGCACTGTAAAGGTGCCTTATGTTTCAGCCTGCCTGAACCATGGCAAGGCCGATCCAAACCCACGAGTCGAATACAAGCTCGTCAAGGTTGCTGATTACACGCAGGATCCAGTTCTTGCAGAACTGATTCGTCTGGTCGGAACGGGTCGAGTGGATCAGAAGTCTGCTCAGGCAGCTATCTGGACTCGCACAGACAACATGAGCTGGGAAGAGCTTGCTAACAAGAATCATCGCGGCCTGAACGGCATTGAGTACTTCTTCCAGCCAGGCCAGATTGCTCAGGCAAAGAACCTGGTAGTGATCGCTGAAACCAATGTTCGCGAAGCTGGCAAGGAAACTCAGTCGGAGCCAGTCGAGACTGCGACTCCCCGCGTTCGATAAGATCGAGTCGTTGAACCTGAAGCCTCGAAAGAATCTCTGAGAGAAGCCGGTCCGATTGGGCCGGCTTCTTTCATTTCCCGGATGCGCATTCGCGGTCAGCGATTCAAAAGCCACCTGGCCATGCACTCATTTGATTCGACTGGAGCCTCGGCAAAATAGAGGTGACCACAACCTTGCAGCGTCTGCAACCGCGCCTGAGGGATCAGTTCTGCAAGGCGTTCAGTCTCGCTGTACGGGATGACGGGGTCTCGGTCTCCTCCGAGAATTTGGACCGGACAACGAATCGACGCCAGTGATGGCGAAATGTCGAACGCACGAATCTGTCCCATGGTTTCTGTCAGCCGGTCCAGATCGTGAGTCTTCATTCCAGGACTCAGTCCGCTCGCCTTTGCGCGACACCGTACATCCGAGCCCTTTTTGACCGAACACATTGGCATCATAAAGGTGTCAAAGAGTTGCGGACGAATGCGGGTCAGTCGGAATCCATGTGTGAGCCCCCAGCGCGACCAGTTCCGGGCTGCCAGCCACTGGAAAAACCCAAGGCCTCCAGCCCATCGTCCGCGTGCGAATCCGCATATCGAAAGAACGGATTCCACTTTCTCCGGATACTTCGCGGCCGCATGAAGCACAGCGAACCCGCCTGTTGACCAGCCAACAAGCCGGACAGGGCGGCCGCCATAGACTTCGTCAATAACCTCAGCGATCGGACGACTGAAATCATCGGGTGTGAGCGGACTTCGGTCACGGGCGCTTGCTGCACCTTCCATCGCTCCGCTCTTGCCGGAAAACCATCTCGTCGAGTGATTTGGCAGACTGATGGAACAGCCACCGTAGTTTCGAAGTTCCTCGGGAAGCGTCAGGGGCCAAAAATCCACCGTTGCCATAATCCCGTGGACATAGACGATGGGAGTGTGCGATGGTGTCACTCGTAACCGAAGAGCGTGCGTCCTTTGACCAGCGACGAATGTGCCACCATCCCAGCCATTGAGTGGGGTGCTCAGAAACGAAGGAGGTGACTGGAGGGAAATTCTCGCCACAAGGAGATTCACTGACATACGAATGAGAGTTTTGCGGGCCGCTTGACGCGAGCCGATTCGCGGAGTCTAAGACACATCGGACGTTCATATCCAGAACAGTCGGCGAGAACGACTGGTACTATGCCCTGTCCGACACAAGTTGCAATCATCGAACCGAACCAGGTCGACCAATGGCTGCCGAATCGAATCGAGTTGAATACCTGATTGTTGGCGCGGGCATGAGCGGACTTTGCATTGCCGCGATGTTGCTGAAACGCGGGCAGAGATCCTTCGCCATTCTGGAACGATCAGAGGAAGTCGGAGGGACGTGGCTGGAGAATCACTATCCGAACTCCGGCTGCGATGTACCGTCCTATCTGTATTCCTTTTCATTCGCTCCGAAGCATGACTGGAGTCAGAAGTATGCGCGGCAGCCCGAGATACTGCAGTACTTCAGGGATGTCACAGACACGCTGGGAATCCGTCCGTTCATTTCCTTCGGGCAAACGGTGACCGAAGCACGCTTCTCAAAAGAAACCAGGCTGTGGACCGTCAACACTGCTGGTGGTACGACCTGGACATGCCGCTATCTGATCAGCGCTGTGGGTCAGCTCAGCACTCCGGCGACTCCTCAGTTCGAAGGTGCCGAACTGTTTCAGGGAAAGATCTGGCATTCTGCACGCTGGCCAAAGGACGCGGACGTCACGGGCAAAAGAGTGGCTGTCGTTGGGAATGGTGCCAGCACAATTCAATTCCTGCCGGAGGTCGTCAGGAAGGCAAAGCATGTGACGTTGTACCAGCGTCATCCCAGTTGGATCCATCCGCTGAAGAATCCTCGCTATTCAGAACGATGGCACAGGATGATGAAGCGGTTTCCTGCGTTGCAGTCGTTGTACCGGGGCTACATCTACCTCGACTGTGAGTATCGCATCATCGCACTCTGGGACACTTACATCGCCCACACGATTTATCGCTGGTGGCTGACACGCAACATGCGGTCCAAAATTCGGAAGGACCTGCAGCCGGTCCTGGTGCCTGACTACCCGCCGGGCTGCAAACGCATTTTGTTGTCCAGTGACTTCCTTGAAACAGTACAGCAGCCTAACGTCTCCATCGAGACATCGTCCATCGAACGCCTGACGGCAAATGGTGTTACGACCAGGAATGGTGAAACGAACGTCGACTGCATTATCTACGGAACAGGTTTCGAAACTCATCCACTGGTCAGTACGCTCAATCTGATCAACAGCGAAGGAGTCTCACTGCGCGACGCATGGCAGAAGTTTCCATCGACTTACTACGGCCTGGCAACGCCGGACTTTCCAAATCTCTTCTTTCTCTACGGGCCCAACACGAACCTCGGTCACAATTCCATCATCTACATGGTCGAGACCCAGGTGCAGCATATTCTCCGTTTGATTGAAGAGGTGGCTCCCAAAACGACTGAGATCATCGAAGTTCGTAAAGAGGCTGTGGAAGACTTCGTGTCCTTGTCTCAGAAGCGACTGAAGAAAAGCGCGTGGGGAGCCGGATGCAGCAGCTGGTACAAGAACGCTGACGGCTCGATCCCGAACAACTGGTACACATCGACACTGTGGTACCGCTGGTGCCTCAGAAAAGCCACACCTGATCACTGGCTGATGCGTTAGTAGCCGCGTGTTAAAAGAAGGGCTATCGACTGACCTCCAGCTCGCGAAATTCGCCGCTGCACTGGCGAGCCAGTTTCTCGAGCCAGCTCGTGGTCGTCGTTGTGACTCTGCCATCACCAAACTTGATCACGTGGATGGTGGTCGTACCGGCCAGAGTCTGAATGTCCCGGAGTTCCGCGGGTGATAGCGCAGGCTCTTCGCCGTCTGTCAGAAAATAGATGACATCTGGTTTCAGTGCCAGTGCGTCCGTCAACGCCGGATAGTGATCCGTTCCGCGGTCCGGAGTAACAGTCTCGATCTGCTGCAGAGCAAGCTGCTTGTTTACATCGCTGGCAAAATACATTGGCTGCTCCGCGACTCGACGAAGCTTGAGCTTTTCGATGTACTCGTTGTAGAACAGGACTGCAAACTTCTGGTTGGGTTGCAGCAGACGAAGGCTGGCCTTCAACTGAGTCTTTGCCATTCGAATGCGTCCACCCTCCATGCTGCTGCTGGTGTCGATGACATACACGAACGACTTTCCGACACCGACAATGTTCATGAAGGTGGTTTCGCCGTTACCGCCGAAGCCGCCAAGTTTTTTGGCACCGCCTGCTTCAGACGGCTGAATCACTGACGAACCACCGGATGCTCCGGACGATCCGCTGGCCTGCAACCCTGGTCCCACCATTCGTGGAACCTGCTGATCACTGGTTCCATTGTCCGTGGACGTCTCGGCCCCCAGCAGGTCTCCAACATCAGGTGCCTCGGAGGGAACAGCGGATTGATTCGGTGTTGGAGTGTCTGTGGGATTTTCTGAAGGGGCATCGGAAGCTGACTGTGACGGTGCAGGAACATCACGCGTTTCCTGATCAGCACCAGCGCCGTTCTGCATTCCGGCTTCGGCTTCACCATTCTCCGCACCGTCAACGACAAAGAGTCCGACTTCGCGAAACACTTCACCGCCCGGCCGACCACTGCTGGCTTTCTGGCAACCACGAATCACCATCGTCATCGCCAGAAACAACATGCCATGTACCAATAAAGAAACAGCGCTCCCAGCAGCGAAGCTTCGCCACGAAAGACGCTGTTCCTGAAATGATACTGACATGATCAGCCTTTTGTGGGATCAAACCCGTCGGCAACGTTGTCCGGCTTTTCTTCTTTCGGCTTGTCTTCCATTGCCGAGCGAATTTCCTTCGCCCTGGCGATATCGGCATCGGCCGCTGCAGTGTCCCCGGCTTCTTTGCGCTTACCAGCCCGAGTTTCGTAGGCGACAGCCACCTGTTCGTCGAATCGGTTTGCTGCTTCGAAGTCCGAGATTGCCTGATCGAGATTGTCCAGCTTAATCCAGAGATCGCCCCGAGTAGAATACGCCTCCGGACTTGGTCGCACAACGATTGACTCATCGCAATCCAGCATTGCCTTCTGAAAGTCGCCCGTGCCAACCCAGGCTTTTGCCCGTGCGGCAAGAGCATCAGGATTGCCGGGATTGACGACGAGGGCGCGAGTGAAGTCCTGGATCGCAGCTCCGTATTCTTTCCCGTTCATCAGGTGGTTGCCACGGTTCAGCCAGACTTTGGGGTTTCTTGCGTTTCTGGTGGCTTCTTCCGTGAGCGTTGCGAGGCCAGCCAGCCAGTCAATGCGACTTGCATCGGCCTGGGCTTCCGCAAACCGATTGACCTTGATGAGTGCTGCTCGTCGGTGATTCAGCCAGCGAACATCCATTGGATCAAGCTCGATGGCTCGAGAGAAGGCCTTCACGGCGTCTTCGTATTTCTGCTGTTCCAGAGCAATCAGACCGCAGTTGTTCCAGGCGGTCACGTACTTGTCATTCAGCTGAACAGCCATCTGGATGTCGCTCATCGCAGAATCCAGCTGTTTCTGTTTCATCCGGACGAAGCCGCGGTTGTTCCATGCGTCTGCAAACTTGCGGTCGGATTCAATGGCCTTCGAGAAATCCGCTTCGGCAGCCGCATAATTCTCACCTGCCAGCTTCAGCAGGCCTCGATTATTCAGCGACGCCGCATGTTTCGCATCCAGCGCAATGGCCTTGTTGAAGTCCTCCATGGCTTCATTTCCAAGCCCCATCGACATCAGGAAATAGCCACGGTAGTTGTAAAGGTCCGCATCTTCCGGCGCGAGACGGATGGCTGTGCTGAAGTCGGCACGAGCATTCGCGTTCTCTTTCTGCAGTGAGTAGATGTCCGCTCGAATTCGAAACAGTCGCGCGTCTTCCGGAGTGATGCCGATCGCCTGGCTCATCGCTTCAATCGCGGTCGGGTATCGGCCAGCGACAACGGCAGCGTTCGCTTTCTGAAGCAACTGTCGAACTGCCGGAGCGAAGTCTTCAATCTTGCCGGATTTTTCCGGCTTTGTCTCTGTTGCTGACTGTTTGGCCGGGCCAATGGCAAGTGGGACGCCGGATGGCGTATCGCCGGCTGGCTTGTTCTCTGAACCACCGCAGCCGGCCATCAGAACGGCCGCCAGTCCGACAATCGTCATCTTACGCATTGCATCGCTCCATCGATCAGTCGCAGATGCACGCGAAGCAGTCCGCATGTTCAAAAGGAACACGCCAACACCATCCTTCGTGACTCTGCGGCAATAAGTGTGCCCAAGCGGCTTCCAGCCGCTGAATACCGGTTCTTGTAGCCCGAATGGGCAAAATAAGTCAATTCGACTTTGAAATCAGCGTATTTGCACTGCAGCGAGGAGTCTGGGAGACCTTATCAGGCGACAGAACCGGCGGTCTGAACCAATCGATCAATCTGGTCCAGCAGCAGGTGGATTTCCTTCTGCAGTTGTGAAACTGCGGTGTCCAGATCGTCTCGACAGGAATTGGCCGCCTGATGCTCAACGGTTTTCGCAATCGCCGCAAGGCGTTTTCCACCCAGATTCCCCGCACTACCCTTGATCGTGTGGGCAGCACGTCGAGCAGTTGGAAAGTCCCACGAATCGATCGACGTTTGAAGCGTTGTCAGATACTGCCCCACATCACCCCGGAACGCATCGGCAAGGAGTTCAACCAGAGAAATGTCGCCACCGATTCGTTCCATCAAATCCGTTTCATCCAGGACCTCAATGGATGAAAACTCTTCCTTCTGCCAGCGGGTCACAGCAGGGACTTTGGCGACAGCTTCAGCTGCCCTCGCAGGATCTTCTTTCTGTCGAATTTCCAGGTTCTGTGCGTCTTCTTTCTTCGAAGCAACGGGTTCCGCATCGTCGTCATGATGTTCGAAGTGTGTTGTGGCGTCGCTGGCTGTCTGTCCTGGCTTTGGCAGCTTGATGTACTGTCGCAGAGTTTCGTAAAGGGCAGAGAACTGAATAGGCTTGGTGACGAAGTCGTCCATGCCAACTTCCAGGCAGCGTTCCCGATCACCTGCCAGAGCATTTGCAGTCAGGGCAACGATCGGAATACGTTCACCGACACATGAAACGCATCCGGCCTGACGAAGCAGCCGTGTTGCTTCATAACCGTCAACCACCGGCATCTGGCAGTCCATCAGGATGGCATCGACCTTTTCGGAAACAAGCGTCTGGACAGCCTGGTTTCCATCACCGGCCAGCAGCACTTCATAACCATCTTTCGTCAGGACACGAAGCATCAACTGCTGATTGACGAAGTTGTCTTCGACCACCAGAACTCGAGGTACGACCTTGACTTCGGTGTCGTCGATCGTCTCAACCACAACCGGAGCTGGCGTGTTTGTTTCTTCTGGCACCGCATTCAGAGTCAGAATGGTCTCAAGCAGTTCGGACTGCATCACAGGCTTTGTGAGAAAAGCAGCAATCCGAGTTTCCTGAAGCTGTGCTCGATGGTGGGCCGCTTCGGAGGAGCTGAGCATGATGATGTCGATGTCAGAGCCGCAGGATAGCCGTTCAACCATCTTCGCCACGCCGAAACCATCCATATCCGGCATGTGCAGGTCCAGCAGCATCATGTTGAACGGGCGCCCCGCTGCGGCAGCCTGCTCCAGAACCGCACGGACTTCAGAACCATGCTGAACACTGACAGCTTTGATGTTCCATGAGTGCAGGATTTCTTCAAGAATCAGGCGATTCGTTGAGTTGTCGTCAACAATCAGAACTCGCTGCCCGGGGATGGTGGAAGAAAGGGCGGCTGGATGAGACCCTTCAATGTCTTCACTGATTTCGCACGGCACAGTGAAGTAGAAATTGCTACCAACTCCAGGCTCGCTTTCAAGCCCGATGTTGCCGCCCATCAGCTGGACGAGTCGGCGACAGATCGTGAGTCCAAGTCCTGTTCCACCGTAGTGTCGAGTTGTACTTCCATCGGCCTGCACGAACGCTTCAAACACAGAGCCCTGTCGGTCCTTCGGGATACCAATTCCGGTGTCGCGCACAGAAAACAGAATGTCCACCGAATGCTCGCGCGATGCGACCTTGGACACCGTTACTGCAACTTCACCGTCGTGAGTGAACTTGATGGCGTTTCCGACCAGGTTCACAAGGATCTGGCGAATTCGACCAGCATCCCCCACAAGCACGTGCGGCACATCAGGAAGAATGCGACAGGTCAGTTCGATGCCTCGCTGTTCAGCCCGCAGTCCCAGCAGCTTCATCGCATTTCCAACAACTTCCCGCGGCTCAAACGCACAGGGGTCGAAGTGAAGCATGTTGGCTTCGATCTTCGAGAAGTCGAGAATGTCATTGAGCACTGTGAGGAGCGCTTCGCCGGATGAAACGACAAGCTCCAGGTTTCGCCGCTGTTCTGCATTCACGGGAGTGTCGAGCAGCAGTTTTGACAAACCAAGGATGCCGTTCATCGGAGTTCGAATTTCGTGGCTCATGTTGGCCAGAAACTCCGACTTGACTCGATTGGCTCGTTCCGCGGCAGACTTCGCAGCATCCAGTTCAGTGTTCTTCTCTTCCAGAATGCGCTGCTTCTCATGCAGCTCATTCGAAAGCCGTGCTCGCTCATTGAGTTCCGCTTTCAGGCGGGCCACAACGAAACAGCCGGCAAGAAGTGAGCCGACAATTGCCAGCGTGAAACCGATGACCCAGATGCGGGCGGAAGCCACTTTGGACAACCATTCATCCGCGGAGAAATCGACGCCCAGAATGCCATCAAGGTGGCCATCATTGCTGTAGATTGGAGCGAATGCACTGACCCATGTGCCCCATCTGTCGGCATACGGTTCTTCATCGAAGCACTCTACTCCGGAGAACGCCATCTCCATGGCCGGTGAGATTTCTTCATACGGTTCCCCGACGGGAGTACGTTGTTCCCGTTCGCCTTCGATGCGGCCATCGCGGTTGTAGTCAGTTTCAGCATCAACGACCAGATGGACGGTTCCGTCGGCTGACTTTCGCATTGTGTAAACGTCATGAACCGACTTGTTCAGGATTTGAAAAGACCGTTGTTTCTCCAGCAGGTGCAAATATGTCGGGTCCGTTTCCGGAGTCGACGGAGTAACCGTGGAATGCAGATGTTCCCGCATTTCTCCGGCATACGTGGATGTCAGCGCGCTGATGGACGTCCGCAGTTCGTCTTTCGTGACTTCTCCATGCCGCAGCGACAGAAGACCGCCCGAGGCCACAATGGAGAATGCAAGCAATGACAGCAGGAAGCGTGTCCGGAAGGCAAAGACACGACGCATGGCCAGCATGTCGACCAGCCAAAATGCAACCACAGTCAGTGTGACCGCGGTAACAACATCCAAACTCCACTCAAGAATCATTGGCAACATCGGGGAGATTCCGTGCAGGCTGACACATTGAGGAGCACCATCCTCAGCATCTGGAGCCTGGCTCACGTTCATGCCCGATGTTCTGATTTCGTCACAAAGGAGTAATTCTCCCCATGGTAGATTCTGCCACTTTTTCAGCAGTCAGTTAGTACTTCGCCTGAGCCTCGCTGGTTTGCCCTGTTCGGCGAACCGCTGACTTTGTTCTTGGCTGCCCCGATGTCGGTTCCAGGCTGTCTGCTAAGCCCGACGCACCACCGCCTTCACCCGTCAGCATTTCCAGCATCCATGCGGATGCCTGCGGAATCACAATCACGCGCTTCTGACTTCCTGGTCGCTTATCGTCAATGATGATTGTGATTTCCGGACCGCTGGCCTCAGCTCCGGGAGCTGCAGCAACAGCCATGACGTTCTCAGAAACATTTCCCTTCGCCTGCACAGGAGCGGCAGCAAACGGATCTCCGGCGTCAAACTCTGGAGCGCCGTCGTCAGAATTCGCCGCAAACTGAGGCTCTTCGATGACCGGCTTTTCCTGTGGCTTTTCCGTCTCACCAGGCCCTCGGGCTGGCGGAGCAGCGGCGTTCTTCCCTTCCAGCTGTGCCTGGAACGCCACTGAGACATCTTCTCCCACAGCAGGAACTTCGCTGCGGCTGCACACGTACTGAAGATTCAGCTTCTGAACGAGCGTATGGATTGGATCGAAGGACATATACAATCCTTCATGGTTGTTGCGATCGGCACAGCTGCAGACACCCACCAGAACACCGTCGTTGCGAAACAGACCGCCCCCCGATCTGCCGCCCTTTGGATCAACCGTGCACGAGAGGTTGCCTGGTCCGTTGTACTTGTTCACTGCCAGCAGTTTTGTCTCGAGACGACTTGGATCCTGACCGTCATCGCATCCGAAGCTCACCAGAGCTTCACCCGTCTTGATGTCTGGTGCTGTTGATGTCAGACCCACGCAGGGAAATGTCTTCGTGGTCCGAATGCACAAAAACGCCAGATCCGAATTGTGGTCACCGCCAAGGATCTCGGCCGGATACTTCACGGGTGAGCCATTTTCAAAAACTTCAACTTCGACCTTCTTGTCCTGTCGGGCCAGCTTCAGGAAAAAGTGAGCACATGTGAGGATGACAGTCTCCCCGCTTTTGCTGTAAACAATGGTGCCGGTGCCGACATCCTGAATCAGCTTCTGGTCTTCCGCGGACTTCCCCTGAACTCGGATTCGAACAGTGGCGGCCTGAGCGGTCTCCAGCGGATTGCCGTTCGCAACTGCATCCGGACTCTGTCCCCGAATCTCCGGCGGATCGGCTTTGCCAAACATTCCCCGGAAGACTTCTCCCAGCGATTTGGACTGTGGTTTCTGCTTTTGTTCGGGCTGGCTGCTCTCAGCAACCAGAGGAGTACCCTGATCAAGTGCCGGCTGAGACGCCTGTGGTGATGCCGCTTCCCGCGCTTCCCGAAGCTTGCGAGCTGCCGTGTTCATTTCCTGCCGCAGCTCATCTTCGCCGCGAAGTCCAACGAACCGCTTGACTTCTTTGCCTTCTACCAGAAGAACCATCGTCGGAACGCGGTCCACGTTGTACTTACGAGCCAGTTCGTGTTCTTCGGTGATATCGATCTGTCGGATCGGATACTTGTCCTGCTCCATCCGCTGCAGAATCGGAAGCATCTGCTTGCAGGGCTGACAGTAGCTTGCCGTGAAGTCCAGCAGAAGCACATCCGGACTTTCGGAGGCTGGGCTTTCAGTGACCAGTGCCATCAGCATCATGAACATCTTCATACGCGGCGTCCCTGCCAGAAGAAAATTCAAAAGCTCAACATTTACAGAGAGTTGCTGGCAATCCTGTTCTCTTTCAAATCAGCATGACTCAGCCATTCTGATTTGTAGTTCCAGGGCAGTTCTGAAGTGTTTGCAGCTTCCTTACTGCAGCTTCAGCACTTTCCCGTTTCAGATTGTCAGTCTTACAAGAGCTTGCTGCCAAAACTTCAATTTTGTCCGTGCCTCATTCCAGCCAGAACTCAAATGACTCCAAAAACACTGGAGTTTTCCACTGAGTTTCGCGACTGATCCCGATTCACGTGTTGTTTGACAACGTCCTGTCTGCACTCTGCAGAGTCCATGCCAAACGCAGATTTCGCCTGTCATAGACTCAAAGCGGCAGTTTCTGCCGCAGGGCGGGGAGAATAGGCAGACGACGAATTTCAGAAAAGGCCAGTTTCACAGTCAGACATTGCGGGTTTCGAAGATCCGGCCAAATCGATTCGAAATGAAGTCCTCAAACACAATATCCTCCTGCCGCACAAACCCGCGGGCAGGCAGCTTTCCTGCCAAATGGAGGTCAACCGCTGCGCAAATGCCGGCTGCGGTCGTGAGCTGAATCGCACTCCAGTGGCGATCGCCGGAATGTTGGTGATAAATCTTGCGAGCATCGTTCAGCTGTACAAACTGACCATTCATCATCCCGGACACGTTGACGAAGGTAATGACCACATCCTGCCATGTGACCGGGACGGCATGTTCCAGGATATCTTTCAGAAGCGTGCGACGTTCTGACAGCCTTAGTCCACGCAACAAAAATTCCATCAGTTCACGATGGCCAACATACCGAATCGTTCGGTAGTTCAACTCGCGGACTCGCCCCTGCATGGTTTCACACAGAGTGCCAAGCCCCCCTGATGTGTTGAAGGCTTCATAGCGCACACCGTCCAGCGAAAACTCCTCGAGACCTTCCAGTGGCAGGACTTCCCGAAGTTCCCCATCATGGATTGCCTCACAGGGATTGCAGTATTCGTTAATGAGCCCGTCGGTCGACCACGTCAGATTGTATTTGAGCGTGTTGCTCGGAAACTGAGGCAACGCTCCGACTCGCATGTGCACGGCGTCCAGAGAATCAAACTGCCGAATCAGATGTCCGGCAATCACGGAAATGAACCCCGGTGCCAGACCGCACTGAGGCATCAGGATCCGGCCGGCCGCACAGCGATCGGCAAGCTGGCGAACGGCTCTGGTTGTGGCAACATCTTCTGTCAGGTCAAAGTAACTGGTTTCTGTTTCCACCGCCGCTGCTGCAACAAGCGGATTCGCCGAATAGACCAAAGCGGAGATGACGACTCGCCGGTCGGACATCAGATTTCGAAGACTCTCGAAATTCCCGGCGTCCACCAGTGTTGTTTGCACCGGAACCATGGAAGCCAGCTTTTCGAGCGCCGCGGGATCGTTGTCTGCAACCAGGACACTGAAGCTTCCGCTATGGTGCAGAAGGCTGGCAATGGCCCGACCGATTTTCCCTGCGCCAAGCAGAAGTACAGGAGTCATGGAATTCTCCTTCGTTGCGACGCTGTTCTCAAAAGGAAGCGGCAAAGGTCACCCGAAACGGCAGCGTGGTAGATTTATCCTAAACCACAGCACCATGAAGGCAAGTGGATCAGCCTGACAGACAGAGTTTATTAGAGGGTTACTCTGTTTCTGGCGCGTACGGTGCGTGCATGTTTGCGGTAAGCGAACAACGTGAGCGATGACCAAGCAACGAGCCGGTAGGCCCCTTTGGGTCAAGGGCTTTTCAGCCCTTGTTAGGCGGCTGTTGTCAATTCTACGGACCAGCGATTCACGTTCGCTGAAGAACGAGGTAAAACAAAACACCAAACTGCCCAATCCGGAAACCGCACCTGCGAAAACCGAAAACTGAAAACCGAAAACCCACCACCAAACACCAGTTTCGGGAAGGCGCGTTGTGGCAGGATCGGTGAGCGTTGGTTTTGAGTCGGCGTGTGCGTATTCTCGGCTTGTGCCGGTCTCGGCACGACGACAAAAACTGATTCCAACCTGACCAGCGATCATCAGAACAATGTTGCAACTTCTTCCCGCAATCGATTTGCTCGAAGGACGCTGCGTGCGACTTCGGCAAGGTAACTACGACGACAGCACGGTCTTCTCCGACGACCCTGTGGAAATGGCGCTCCGCTGGAAAAATGAAGGTGCGGAACGACTGCACCTCGTAGATCTCGACGGTGCCAAAGCAGGCAAGCCGGTCAATCAGGACGTCGTTCGTCGCATCGTTGAAGCAACCGGGTTGCCATGCCAGCTGGGCGGCGGAATTCGAACCGAAGAGAACGTTCGGTCAACGCTGGAGATTACGGGAGCCGATCGAGTCATCGTTGGCACGAAAGCACTGCGTGAACCGGACTGGTTCGCCGGGATCTGCAGCAAGTTCCCCGGGAAGCTTGCTCTGGGGCTGGATGCGAAAAACTCCATGGTGGCCACCGACGGCTGGCTGGAAGTGTCTCACGTTTCCATCCAGGAACTGGCCCAGCGATTTGTCGGCGTTCCAATCGCCGCAGTGATCTACACGAATATCGCCAACGATGGCATGATGCAGGGCATCGACGATCAGACGCTTGCGGACTTTCGCATGCTGGCAGATATGGGCCTGCCTGTGATCGCATCCGGTGGTGTGACGACGATGAAAGACATTGAAGCACTAAAGAAGATCCATGATGCTCAACCGGGCCTGATCGGAGTTATCACCGGCCGAGCCATCTACGAGGGAACAATCCAGGTGAGCGAAGCCATCCGCTTCCTGAAAGCTGAAAACTTAGGTTAATGGAAAGTAGCGGAAGGGCGCGAGCCCTCCGGTTCTTTGCGGCACCGGACGGCTTGTGCCGTTCCGCTAATTGGACGCACAAATCCCGACCAACGCCTTAGGAGTACCCTGCGATGAGAACAGGTTTCCTGACGCCGGAAGCGATCGAAGACTTTGATCGCGATGGCTACATCATCATCGAAAACTTCCTGGATGCTCAGGAAACCGAGCTGCTTGGAACGATTGCTCGAAAGGATCAGCAGCTCGCCGCCAGCCGAACCTCCCGCGCTGACGGTGAAGGCGGGGCGGTTGAGCTAGTGGTCGAGAATGAGCTGCCTGCGGATTCCATTTATACGGCGATCGTGGAAGCCGAGCCTCTCGTTTCTGCGGTCGAAATGCTGCTGGGTGATGAGGTCTATCATTATCACCACAAGATGATCCTGAAGGAGCCTCGCATCGGCGGCGCGTGGACATGGCATCAGGATTATGGCTACTGGTACAACAATGGCTGTCTGTTTCCGGACATGGCCAGCTGCATGTTTGCGGTGGATCGAGCGACCAAAGAGAACGGTTGCCTTCAGGTGATCAAGGGGTCGCATCGCCTTGGTCGAATCGATCACCTGAAACGCGGTGATCAGACTGGCGCGGATATGGAACGAGTGACCGCGATACTTGAACGCATGGAACTGGTCCATGTGGAACTCAGCCCTGGATCCGCTGTCCTGTTCCACGGAAACACGCTCCATCGTTCCGATCAGAACCACAGCGAACATCCTCGCTGGGCATTCATCTGCTGCTACAACACTCGCAGCAACGATCCCTATAAACCCGGCCGCCATCCTCAGTATTCTCCGCTGCCGCGAGTTGCCGCGAATGACGTGGCACAGATCGGACAACGACATCTCCGGAGGCTGTCGATCGGATAATCAATCGGGGATGTTCGTTCGTTCGGCATCAGGCATCGGAGTTTTCAGCTCGACACAGGAAGGCACTGAGAGTGGCAGACGTGCGTCCAAAGCTGACTCAGCAACTCCGGTCGCTCGCGGTTGATCAGGGATTCGCGCAGGTTGGAATTGCTCCTGCGGTGACACAGACGGGATTCCACCGGCTGCTGGAATGGCTCAGCCACGGTCACGCGGCCGACATGCAGTGGATGGAACGACGCTCCGAAGCATATCGCCATCCGGATTCGATGTTGCCTGGTACGAAGTCGGTCATCATGCTGGCCATGAATTATCACGATGGCACGGAACGTCCTTCAGGTCCCAAAGTCGCTCGTTACGCATGGGGCAATGCCGACTATCATGATGTGCTGAAACAACGCCTGGCCCCGTTGGTGTCGCTCATCCGCCAGCATTCGTCTGAAGCAAGGTGCCGAGTCGTCGTTGATACGGCTCCGTTGCTCGAGCGAGATTTTGGACGGCTCGCGGGACTTGGCTGGTTCGGCAAAAACACGATGCTGATCAGTCGAAGCATCGGCAGCTGGTTCGTGCTCGGTGCACTCCTGACCAATCTGGAACTCGACTACGACGCGCCGGAGAACTCGACCTTCTGCGGCACTTGCACGCGGTGCCTTGATGCGTGCCCAACCGATGCGTTCCCCGAACCCGGAGTCCTCGATGCTCGCCGCTGCATCAGCTACCTGACGATCGAACAGCGAACGCACGCCATTCCCGAAGTTCTTCGTTCGGCCATGGGCGACTGGATGTTTGGCTGCGACGTGTGCCAGGATGTTTGTCCGTGGAATCGATTCGCCCCCGATGCGACGATCGACGAATTCCGTGCACTGGAGCAACGAGTTCGTGTCGACGGGCGAGCATTGTTGCGAATGTCCCCAGAACAATTCGAAGCGGAGTTCCGCAATACGCCGCTGAGCCGTCCAGGAAGAGCCGGGCTGCTTCGCAATGTCGCGATCGTTCTGGGGAACCTGAAGGATGTGTCGGCCGAGCCTGATCTGACAGCGGCCCTCGATGATCCGGAGCCACTGATTCGAGGAGCCGCGGCGTGGGCGCTGGGGCAGCTTGGGACAGCAACCGCTTTCCCTGCTCTGCAAAAACGCATGGCCGTTGAACAGGATCCGACTGTTGCGCTGGAGTTGCAGGCGGCAATGAACCAATGTTCCAACAATCTGGCTGAAGAAGACAACGCGGGACGAGTCGAATCGTTGGACTGGAAGTAAACGATGAGCATTGTGATTGCTGTTTCTGGAATGATGGGCAGCGGGAAATCGTCGCTGGCCGAACATCTGTCAGTCATGCTGCCGGATGCCATCGTCGTGTGTGAGGATGAATTTCATTCGACCGTCGAACGGTCTGTGGACGACATGCGAAGCTGGCTGGATCGAGGTGCCGACGTTGCCGAGTTCGACCTGAGCCGTCTTGCCGCGTTTCTGGAACACACGTGCGGACCGCGCGGGGGCGGATCAGTCAGCGGGGCTCCTCAATATGTGCTCCTGGAGACTCAGTTTGGTCGTCAACACCCGACTCTTCAGCCCTGGATCGACTGGCAATGCTGGCTTGATGTGCCCGCAGATATCTGTGTGATGAGAAAGGTCAAACAGATCGCGCTCGAGATGGCGGATGGCGGCATCATCCGAGACCCCGCGCAGGGGTTGCACTGGATTGCAGAATTCTGTGACAGCTACGTCGACCTGACTCACCGACTGTTCGCACAACAGCAGACCGAAGTTCCCAAAACGTCAGATATCGTTCTGGATGGACGCAGTTCACTTCAGGAACTCGGCACGGATCTGCTTGAATCTCTGCCGGAGTCTCTAAGATCCGTTCAATAGGCTGACGCTGTTTCGGACTCCGATCGTACCAATGGGCATTCGCTGAATGACAAGTCACATTTTGTTCTTTGATATCGACGGCACGATGCTCAGCACCGGCGGAGCCGGGCAGAAGGCCATGGAACTGGCTTTGACCGGGGAATTCCGGCTCGACTTTCCCTTTGAGAATGTCCTGACGGCCGGTCGGACGGATCGCGGAATCGAAGACGAAATCTTTGGGAAGTACCGTCTTCCGGATACTCCCCATCATCGCGAACGGTTCATGCGAGCGTATCTCGACCGGCTTCCGGAATGCATGAGCGAACTCACCGGAGCGCTGCTGCCGGGTGTGCGCGAACTGCTCCATGCCCTGCACCAGCGTTCCGATGTCCGACTGAGTCTGCTGACCGGAAACTATTGCGAAGGCGCATGGATCAAGCTGCGGCATTTCCGGATCGACCAGTACTTTTCCACCGAAGGAGCCGGTGGCTTCGGCGACCACCACGCTCACCGTGACGACGTCGCGAGGCTGGCTCTTCAGACCGTCTCACAGCATCTGGAACGCAGCATTCCGGGAAACGACGCCTGCGTCATCGGCGATACTCCGGCAGACATCCAGTGTGCTCGAGCCATCGGAGCCCGTGCGGCCGCTGTGGCCACCGGCGTCTACTCCCGCGAGCAGCTTGAACCGCATACCCCCGACCATCTTTTCGATGATCTTTCCGACGTCGACCACGTCATTGAACGCCTCCTTCGGAAACCCTGACCCGCCGTCAATTTAGCGGAAGGGCGCAAGCCCTCCGGTGAGTCTGCGTCCGAAATTCCCCCACCCGCTTGCGCCGCTTTGCCTCAAGTATCGCAATGAAAAGACTGCATTTTTGAATCAAGGTGCCATGCACCTGAGCATTCCGGTGCATGGCACCTGAGCATTGAGGCCGGGCTGTAGACCGCGTGACTTGTGGTTGCGACCTGGCGCGCTGATAATTCCCGTCCGCCTTGGACGGTGCCCGTGGATTTGCGGGCTTCTGTTTTTCTTCAATGCGGGTCGAAGACGAGCAGTTCTTCGAACAAGGGGCAGCCCCTGTCAGTCCTTTTCAGTTTCAAGGGCGAGTAACAATGAGACTAATGACACTGTTGATTTCGGGAGCGGTATTGATGACGTCGTCAGCGTTCGGGGAAGATCCGACCTGTGAACCGTTTGGCAAGACCAAAGATGGCCAGGCGGTTGAAATTTACACACTTGCCAACAAGAGCGGTTTCAGCGCGAAGGTGATGACGCGCGGAGCGACTCTGGTGTCGCTGATGGTTCCGGACAAGGACGGAAAGCTGGCGGATGTCCTGCTGGGCTTCGATGATGTTTCCGGTTACGAATCAGAAGACAATCAGTACTTCGGATGCACGACAGGCCGCGTCTGCAATCGTATCGCCAAGGGCAAGTTCTCTCTCGATGGCAAGGACTACACACTCGCCATCAACAATGAACCAAACCACCTGCACGGTGGTCTCGCGAAGGCTCTTGATAAGGCCATCTGGAAAGCCGCACCGTATTCAAACGACAAGGGACAGGGCGTGAAGTTCACGTACACGAGCCCTGATGGCGATGAAGGATATCCGGGCACTCTGGATGTCACCGTGACCTTCTTTGTTCCGGCCGAGCAGAACACGATTTCGATTTCGTACACCGCGAAGACTGACAAGGCAACCCCTGTCAATCTGACGAACCACGCCTACTTCAACCTGGGCGGTGAAGGCAGTGCGACGGTTCTGGATCACATGCTGCGAATCAACGCGGACAAGTACACTCCGACCGACGATACTCTGATCCCAACCGGTGAGATTGCCTCTGTCGAAGGAACGGACCTGGACTTCCGCAAGCGAACAAAAATCGGCGCTCGGATCGAGTCCATCGGCAAGACCGCTGCCATTGGCTACGACCACAACTACGTTCTGAATGCCCCGGAAGCCGGTGCAAAGATGACTCTGGCGGCGGTTCTCGTGGACCCCGTTTCCAAGCGTCGCATGCGAGTGATGACCACGGAGCCTGGCGTGCAGTTCTACTCAGGCAACTTCCTGAAAGGCCAGAAGGGCAAGGGCGGCAAGACGTATGCTCACCGCAGCGCACTGTGCCTGGAGACTCAGCACTATCCCGACTCAGTCAATCACGACAACTTCCCAACGACCATCCTGAAGCCAGGCCAGACGTTCGAATCAAAGACGTCTTACACGTTTGAGATCGACATGCCACAGCCAGGCGTGAAGGCGAAGAAGTAGTTCGCCCCGGTATCGGTATTGGGGAATACAAAGAGCCCGGACTGATCACAGTGTGCCCCGTCACTCCGTGGCGGGAAGTCTCGCGTCGGAGACACGAGGCACATTGCAGAGTCAGTCCGGGCTCTTTTTTTGTCGCATGCCTAGCGAGGCAAAGTTATGACGCCTCAAGTAGCGGAACGGCGCAAGCCGTCCGGTGAACGCATCACGCACACTCACCGAAGCCGTGTTGTGAACTCATCACACACTCACCGGAGGGCTCGCGTCCTTCCGCTACAAACACAAAGAACCTGCAAAAAATCGCGCTATTTGCCATCTTTTGTGACGAGTTCAAAGACGGCCTTGCTGTCGTCGGCGGCCGCAACCATTGTGTTCTTTGACAGGACCTTGCCGTCGAGACCAATAACGAAGGTCCATCGCTTTGCGGTCACAGAGCGAGTCAGCACTTCTTCTTTTCCATCGATCGTCGCCTTCACCGATTTTTCTTCGCGAGTGATCGGAACACCGAAGGCTTCTGCGACCTTTCCTTCTGTGTCGGCCAGCAGCGTGAAGTTCAGATCGTGTGCCTTGCGGAACAGCTGGTGGTTCCGCACTGAGTCACCGCTGACTCCCACGACTTCAACACCTTTGTCCTTCAGCTTTGAAAGATCATCGCGGAATGCGCAGGCCTGCTTCGTGCATCCGCCAGTCATGTCCGCAGGATAGAAGTAGACGACAACAACCTTCTTGCCAACGTGTTCGGCAGACTTCCATTCCTTGCCATTTTCATCAAGAGCAGAGAACTCAGGAGCCTTGTCGCCAACGTTCACTTCCTTGTTGTCACCTGCGAATCCAGTGGCCACAGACATCAGTAATGCTCCTGAAAACATCAACGCAGAACGAAGCATGGAAGTACCTCCGGAAAGAGAGTTGAAACAAACACAGCGCGCAACGAAAACGGCTGGTAGTTTGCACCACCAGCCGCCGGAAGATTTCCGAAGAAGTCAGAAGACTACTTCTTCTTTGCAGCCTTCTTTGCAGCCTTCTTTGCAGCTGGCTTAGCGGTTGCAGCCTTCTTCGCGGCCTTCTTTGCAGCTTTCTTTGCCACAGTACGTTCCTCCAAAAAATCGTTGAACTTGAGTGGCAGTCCTGCCGAAGCTTACCGGGCTTAGAAACACACAGGACAACCACAGACCAAAACATCAGATCACCGATGCCCCATGACACCGATGATGCAGATTCCCTTCTTGTCTGATGACCGTCTTGAAGTCCGCTTTAAAGGCGACGTCCTTCGCCACGTGCATCCAGTACACGAACAACAGAATCTGCTGTTGGTGATCAGAATCGTAGGTGATCGTTTGAATAACGCAAGACTGTTCAACGCCTTTCCCGTAGTCATCTCAAGATTTTTTCTGAATTTCAATCACAGCTTCTCATGCCTCTCCAGGCTGCTTGAAGACCCTCGTTGAAGACCTCTGCAAGGTCATCATGAAGAGGCTTGATGAGCACTCATCAACGCGCTGTGATAATGGGTTCGAATGTCCCATCAATGCCCCTCTTCGATCTTCGAAACAACACCTCCTGAGAGCACGTCGAGTCGCGTTCCGATGTCATCGCTCATCCATGTGAAGGCTCCGCACGCCAATACCACACGTGCAAAAAGCCAGTGAAAACACTGGCTTTTTTGTTCACCGGCGATCGCCGCGCTTCTTCGCGATTCGAACATCATGACTTTGTCTGAAGGTCTTCAAGCACTCGCTGCATGTACTTCAAACTCTGCACCGCAATGTGCTGCGCACCAGGCTTGTAGTCGAACACTTCAACCGAAACCCATCCTCGATACTGACTGTCCTGAAGCGCTTTCAGGATGGGATGAAAGTCTGTTTCGCCCATGCCTGGTCCGAGCAGGTTGGAGTCGTTGACATGAAAGTGTCGGCAAAAATTTTTGAAATGATTGATCAGAAACGGAATCGATTCCTTCTCCGCGCCGAGCATCGCTTTGACGTCCTGATGAAGGCAGATGTTGGGATGATCAAGCTGCTCAATGATGGCCACTGCTTCGGCGCAGGTGTTCATGAAGTTGGTCTCTTTGGGAGTCAGCGGTTCAAGACACAGCGTGACCTGTTGATCTGCAAATTCTGCCGCTGCCTGTGAGAACACATCGCAGGCATATTGGGTTGCTTCTTCTGACGAAACTCCGGGCAACAGGTTCCTCTGGGCCGGTGAGCCGAAGACCATGACGGAACCTCCCAGTTGCCGGCACATCCGGGCCAGAAACCGGAGGTATTCGGCCGTATTTCGCCGAATTGCTGCGTCGGGGTGAGTCAGGTAGAGCCCGGTTGTTTTGGCCAGCATCCAGTGCAGGCCGATGATCTGAAGGCCATGCTCCTGAGCAACCACCTGCATGCGTCGAAAGGTGGATTCCGGGAGGCGAATGAGATCCGTGCCGATCGTGAACGGAGCAACCTCAATGCCCGTGTAGCCAGCTTCGGCGATCAGTCCGCACTGAGTTTCCCAGTCACAGTTTTCATACAGCTCATGACAGATCGCGAACTTCATTTCATTCACCTGCGGTCGGAGATCAATTGCTGTCGACGACATGTGCGACGGATCCGGTCCGCCGATTGTGCCGACTGTAGGGGTTGTGAAGAACATCCGGCGTCAGCATCGCGCCGAAGAAGCGCCACGACCGCACCAGATGTGAACCCGCATTGTGTTCAAATGTGGTTCACTTGCAACACGGTTTGACGAACGGCCACAGTCGACCTACATCAAACAGGTAGGATCATCTGCACGGCCCGTACCGTTTCGTTCGGGCGTTGCCACTGATTCTGCGCATCGTTTTCCATTCCCTGCGACGGACTCGCCTGTCTGGTTGAATAAGAAGGTCGAACTGTGAATCCATCGACTTCCAAAGCTGCTGAAGGTCTCGACGAACTCTTCAACCGAGTCAACATGTTGCTGGGCGAACCACCGGCAGATCGCAAGGAAGTGAAATCCGGCGACACGTTCATTCCTCGCCAGCCACGCAACATGCGCGAATTGAACATTCCGCCTGCAATGCTCGAGAAGATCATCATGCGATTTCTGTTTCAGGTGGGAGCCGAAACGGGACGTCGCATTGCCAGCCAGCTGCGTCTTCCGTTCAAGGTCATCGAACCGCTTCTCAAGCAGCTTCGTCAGGACAAGCACATCGACCTGACCGGAACGACATCCACAGGTGACTCAGAATTCTGCATCACCGAATCCGGCCGCGATCGGGCCCGACGCTATGCCGAAGAGTGTACCTACTTCGGCTCTGCTCCAGTCTCACTCGAAGACTATGTGGCTTCCGTGTCGGCTCAGAGTATTGCCGGCCAGGTTGTGACGCGTGAAGACCTCAAGCGAGCTTTCAAGGGACTGATCATCAATGAAAACATGATGAACCGTCTTGGGCCTGCGATCAATTCCGGCCGCGGGATGTTTCTGTTCGGTGAACCTGGTAACGGAAAGACCAGTATTGCGGAACGAGTCACTGGAGCGTTCGGAACAACCGTCTGGATTCCTCGCGCGATTTCAATCGAAGGCGAGATCATGCGAATCTACGACCCGGCCGTTCATGAAGAAGTAGAAGATCCGCAGCAGAATTCCGGCCTGCTGGATTCGCTGGACATCGACCGTCGCTGGGTTCAGGTGAAACGCCCCACCGTCATCGCCGGTGGTGAATTGACGATGAACGAACTGGAAATCTCCCTGAACCCGACTTCAAAGATCTGCGAATCACCGCTGCAGGTGAAGAGCAACTGCGGGACTCTGGTCATCGACGACTTTGGTCGCCAGAAGATGCCTGTGGACATGCTTCTGAACCGCTGGATCGTTCCGCTGGAAAAGCGTTACGACTTCCTGAACATGCCGAATGGAAAGAAGATTCAGGTTCCGTTTGACCAGCTGATCGTGTTCTCAACGAACCTTGAGCCAAAGGACCTGGTCGACGGCGCGTTCCTGCGTCGAATTCCGTACAAGATCGAAGTACCGGACCCGAGCGAAGATGAGTTTCGCAACCTGTTCGCGATCATGTGCGACAAACTGGGCTTCGCACACGACGCGAAGGCGATCAACTACCTGATCGAAACTCACTACAAGGCGGCCCATCGACCATTCCGACTCTGCCAGCCGCGTGACCTTCTGCTGCAGGTGAAGAACTACTGCAACTTCCACGCGATCACACCGAGACTCAGCAACGAAGCGTTTGATGCAGCCGTTCTGAACTACTTCTCGGTCATGGAATAACAGAGGTCGCCGCAAACAACTGCGAAACGTGATCGAGTGCAAAATGCAACTGGCGGCGAACCGGCCATCAGCCTTCGCCGCCTTTGTATTGCGTGGTCAGCCATTCAAGGACGGCCGCATCCTGCGCCGCACCTGCCGACACCGGGACACTCTCTGCAGCCCAGTCCATCAGCAACGGTATCGGATCGGGCAGACTCTTTCTTTCGGCCTCGCTGAGTGTCCCCAGCGGCACCTGTCTCGATGCGGATTCCGCCAGCTTTCGTTCCGTTGAGGCCGACAGCAGGAAGCGAACAAAACGTTCCGCCTCGTCACGATGCCTGGCACCCTTGACGATGGCCACCGTGTTGGGAATACAAATGGTCTTGAGTTCCGGTGTTCGAACCGGAAGCATGTCGACGGGTGCACCAGCATCGATGGCCGCGAAGGCATCGTCCGTATCCGTGAAACCAAAATCACACGAACCGGCCGCCACCAGATCCTTCACCGCCCCGTTGCCTCGCACTTCCCGGATGCCTCGCTGATGCAGGCCGCTGTGCCAAGCTTTCAGCTCTTCAAGTCCCATCGTTTCGGCAAGCACGGAATAATGCGTGAGCGTCGTTCCAAACAGCGGCACTGCGATGGCGACTCGAGACAAATCACTGGCCGTCAGGCGTTCCTCAATCTCGTTTTCATCCGCCGCCATGCGGTCGAGATTGACAGCGAAAACACGCAGTCGTCCGCCGAAGCCACACCATCGATTCTGTGGATCTCGAAACTCGGCCGGAAATCTTGAAAACAGCTCCGGCGAACATTCATCCAGAATGCCGGCTTCCGCGAGACGAATTGTGCCGTGAGCCTGGTTGTTCCAGAACACATCGCATCGCGGCGCGGCGCGTTCGGTCTGCAGCAGATTTGTCAGACCGAGACTCTTGTTGGCTTCTTCATCATAACGCACGTCAACATGAATGCCGGTCTCCCGTTCAAAGTCCCGAAGGATCGCGTCGGCGAAGACAGAATCATGAGCGCAGTAGACGACGAGCGTCTTCTGAGATGAAGGTGCACGAAGTAACCATGGTCCAAGGATCGCGGTCAACATCACCAGAAGAATGGGGAGCCACGACTTGCTTCGAGGAACGGACATCGGTCTTGTCACCTTGGGGGGTCCAACTGGGGCCGAGTGTAAAACGACTGTCCTCAGTCGGTTACTGCAGGACTTTCCTGTCTTGCGTTCTGGGTGGCTTGGGTTTGGAGGAACGGTTGAGGACAACCGTTCTACACTGAACACGTCGGCGGCGTGGCAGGAGCCTCGCCGCCTCGTCCTCCCCTTTCAAACATCGCGATTCCTCAACGACCTAAGGTTGAAGAATATGCTTGCCATTTTCGAACTGGCGATGGCACGCATTGCAGCTTTCCAGCATTCCCTTCCAGGCAGCCTGAGTTGCAGCGAAGTCTTTTGCCTTCGCGGCCGCATACAGTTTTGCTCCGCCGTCTCGTGACGCCGCAGCGTGCTTCTTCCAGTCGGCCGCACCTTCTTCAGGCGCGCGGCCGAAGAGTAGATTGCAGCTTTCGGCCAGCGTCAGTGAGTCGCCTTTGATGGCCTTCCAGCCTTTGTTATCCGCAGGAGCGGTCGCAATCGCTGGCTTGAGTCGCAGGTAGGCTGGCTGAAAAACGTACTCCATGAATTCGTGCATGCTCTCTTCAACCGGCACGACTTCGTCAGCGACAGGAGGAGCAACCGGTGAGGCGAGTGTTTCCGATGATCTGATGCTAAGCCCCAGTGCTCCTGCAGACAGCGCGGCGATGGTAAAGATTGCGAGCTTCTTCATAAACGATCCTTGTGGAACAAAAGTGAAACCCTCTGATACGAACGGACGTCATTCCGGCGTCACCATTCCATCGAGGAGCAATTGACTCGACGCATCGTGACAAACTCCGCTGATTCTGCACAGCCACGCTGACTCAGTGAATCGAAAGTTCAAGTTCCGATGTTGCCGTCTGCCGGCTCAGCAGATCCTGCAGCGTGATTCGAACCACGTAGTCACCTTCAAGAGCGGGTGCCGTCAGTTCGAAGCTTTGGTAATAGTCGGTCCGCTCTTCATCGCACTCATCCAGAATCTGCGGCAAACGGATCGTCTCAATGGACTCATCATCACCAGCGCGTCGAAATTCGATCTCAGCCGAAAACTCCGTTCGGAATTTTCCTTCCGCTGTCAGCTCACTGCGGAAGTTTCGCAGTCCCGCATAAAGAAGGATGCGCTGCCCCGGTTCGAAGTCAGCCGTTGGAAACTGGGCAACTCGACCAAACCCATCGATACGTGAGCAGAACATCAGTCGCTGAATCTCCAGCGCCGCCAGCGGCTGTAGACGACGTCCGGCGGTGCGAAGCTGGTTGAGAGTCTCGGTGAGGTCCTCGCGGCGTGGTGTAACGGGGTCGATATCCCGGAACTGATTCATCGAGAGCATCATCGCCTGCCAGTATTCCTGCTCGTCCACAGGAAGCGACTCAATCATTCGTATCGACTCGGCAGACCGTCCTGCGATCATCTGTAGCAGCCGAAGATCGGTCTGACATTTTCGCCATTCGTCGATGCGTTCGGGCTGACCCGTTCCAGTGCGCGGCCATGCAGAAATCTCCTGTTCAATCTGTAGGATGGCTGCTTCAAGCGGAGTCGCCGGGCTTGCGTTTTCTGAGGCGGTGGCCCCGGTATCCGGTGTGACCAGTTCCGTCGCAGTGTCTGCCGTGACAGAGTTTGCGGGCATCGGCAACTCTGCCGTTTCAGTGTCCGGCTCAGTCGTTTCCCGCTCTTTCAGAATACCGAATGGGTCAGGAAAGCGACGGAACTGCTTTTTGATTCGATCAGTCCCTGCATCCAGCCTCGGAGGATAGAAGCTGCGAAGTCGCCCAAGCATGGAATTGTCTTCCGCGCCCGAGCCCGCAGAGTCCGATTCCCCAGGCTGCGTCAAGCTGCCATCGTCTTCCGGCTCGCGTGGGATTGGCTGCATAGCACCATTCGGAATGGCCTCGGCCCCGGTGTCAGACGGAACACTGACCTCGCTGTTCACAGGGGGAACAGGCTGCTTCGATGTTGGCCAGCCCCATTTTGAACCTGGTACATTTGAGGGTACAGAATTCTCCGACGGGCCCGTTCCCTCGTTAGCAGCCCGATCCATTGGCTTCCAGGTCGGAATGTTCGAACCCCAGGGTGAGGTGCCTGGCTGGGAACCGTTCTTCGATTGAGTTGTCGTCGTAACAGATCCTCGAGATCCATTCGCTGACTGAACCTGTTGATTTGAAGCAGGCTGAGCTGTTGCCGACCGTTCGACTTCCCGACCATCGACATCTGTTTCAGACCCGGATGAAGCCGGAGTTGCGACCTGTTGCGGCAAAGGAACGGGTCGGCCAAGTCGTGCCCGAGGCTGCAAGAAAGCGTGGCCAGGTTTCTGGACAGTTGTCGGGGCTGAACTACCTTCAAATCGTGATTGAAGTGCACCGTAGTCGGCAGCGGTTTCTTTGAGCACTGTCGAGCTGGAAGTCTGACGAGCGTTGTTGGACAAATCCTTCTCAATGTTCGTCTCGTCGCTGGACGTTCGAACCAGCTTCGAAGATGACCCGCCTGGAAGCTGGAATAGCCCTGAGCCTGATTGGCAACCAGCCAGACATCCTGCACTCAGCGCGAACAGTGACACTGTCAGCGACATAAGCCGCTGCTGCATCCACTTCGGTCTGATGGCCTGACGCCCGTCCATGAGCGAACAACCTGTGACAAATTCCGTTATCCGGTGACACTAGTCCAGCTCCATTGCCGTCGCCAACGACATCTGCTCACACAGTCATCGAGCGAAGCAATGGGAACGAAGCCTTTCAATGTACTGGTCGCCAGGCCTCCGGGAACACGGCAGAACGCATCCTTCCCCCGGCAGAAGCGGGATCGGGGACCGTGCCGGGTGCCAATTCGCGCAGAAACTGCCGAAGGATGCTCCAGGAAAGTGGGTAATGCAGCGAAATCAGAGCAACGACCGTGAATTCGCTGAATTTCCATTCCTGCCGTTGTTCTACGTTCTGATCCTGCTTTGCCGTGGCAACAACAGTGTGAGGTGGGCTAGGATTCGGTACCCCCGGATTTCGGGGCAGATTGTGGATTGAAATTGGGCGGTATCAGATAGCTGGTTTACTGGCGACTGGGCAACACGGGCAGTTTCTGTGAAGGTTTGGGGTGCAGAATGATTCGAATGACACTGGCTTTGTCTCTGGCATTTGCACTGAGCATCTGTCCTGTCGCCTCACTTAGTGCACAGGAGGCTGCTCAGAAAGAAGAGGCACCGAAGACGACAGCAAAGAGTGACAAGCCAGAACGCAAGACTCGTGCGGACTGGGCAGAAATCGTTATCAGCGGCACGTACCGCGAAGCGACTCAGATGCCCGGCTTGTTTGGCGACCTTGTGGAGTCACTGCCGACGTGCATGGATCGAATTCAACAGGCCGCACGGGACAAGAGCATCAAAGGTGTTGTGCTCCATATTAAAGGTGTCGAGATTGGCTGGGCGCGGCTGAACGAACTTCAGTCTGCCATCGCAGCTGTGAAGGCTGCGGGGAAGCCGATTTGGGCGAGGATGGACGATGGGGGCAACAAAGATTATCTGCTGGCGGCAGCCTGTGATCGAATCATCATGGCGGAGTCCGGAACTTTGATGCTGACCGGCATCCGGGCGGAAGTCACGTTCTACAAGAACCTCTTTGACATGCTCGACATTCAGGCCGACATGCTGCGAGTCGGCGCGTTCAAGTCGGCCGCGGAGCCATACACTCGAACTGAAATGAGCGATGAGTTCAAAGCGGAGATGGAAGCGATCCTCGATGACTACTATGGCAGCATGGTGAGTCAGATCGTGGAGACTCGGAAGCTGAAAGAAGACCTTGTCAGGAATGTCATCGATCAGGGCCTCATCTCGGCCGCGCGAGCCAAAGAACTGGGACTGATTGATACGGTTGCATATCAGGATGAACTGGTTTCCCTGATTGCCGGCGGCGACGCGACGCTGGATGTTCGCATCCGGGAAGACTACCGAAAGAAGAAACACAACACAGAGCTGGATCTCTTTGCACTGATGGAGATCCTCGGCAGCAATGGTGAGCACGTCGGCAGCACTCGACCACGTATTGCGGTACTTCGGCTTGAAGGAGCGATCGATTCGGGGAATGATCCGACGAGTCTGTTTTCGGAATCGTCGATCAGCTCCGACAAGATTGTCCCTGTCATCCACAAACTGGCTGCTGATACCAACGTGAAGGCGATCGTTCTGCGAGTCGACAGTCCTGGCGGTAGTGCCCTGGCCAGCGACCTGATCTGGCGTGCTCTTGAAACCTGCAACAAGCCAATCGTCGCCAGCATGAGCGATACGGCAGCCAGCGGCGGCTATTACATTTCGATGGGAGCCGATGTGATTTTTGCCGAGCCAGGAACGCTGACTGGTTCCATCGGGGTCGTCGGAGGCAAGATCGCTATTGAAGGATTGATGAAGAAGGTTGGTGTCACGACATCCGTCATCAGTCGTGGTGCCAACAGTGGTGTGATGAGTATGACGACAGGCTTCTCCGATTCAGAACGAGACGCCATGCAGGAAATGCTCAACCATACCTACGAACAGTTTACTCAGAAGGCCGCGACCGGCCGAAAGATGGAACATAAGGCTTTGGAAGCTCTTGCACGCGGTCGAGTTTACACGGGACGGCAGGCGAAGGAGATTGGTCTGGTCGACGAACTCGGCACTCTCGCCGACGCCATCAAACGAGCTCGAGAACTGGCCGGTGATACGGATGAGAAGCTGGAACTGGAAGACCTTCCGCATCCCGTCAGTCCACTCGAGATGTTGATGGGCGATGCCGAAAAATCCCGCCAGCCGTTCGATGCGTTCGTTCGTTCGCTTCCCATGTCAGCTCAGCAGACACTTCAGCACTGGCCAGTTCTGGACCTGTTCCAGCGCGAACCGGTCCTGATGATGATGCCGTTCCGAGTTCGAATTCAGTAATCCGATGCGAAGGCGAACCCACTTGTCCAGATCCTCAAAATGCGTTCTCATCGGCACGATGGAGAAGCGGCCGACCCAGCGCTGAAGACTCTTTCTTTGCTTTGCTTCCGGTGGCTTACTCACACCGGCAAGGGTTGTGGCGGCCCGCCGCCCGCTGGGCAACGCTGTGAAGGATTCTGTAGTGGATCTCGCCAGAGATCCCACGATTGTCGTTGATGACAGGAACTCTGGCGAGTTCCACTACAACTCGGAGCTCAGGAAGTTCGCTGTCGAAAATCCTTCACAGCGTTGCCCGCTGGGCCTGAATCGCAGGCCTGTGATTGTCGCTTTGGTCATGTTGAATGGGTGAGTGCTGAGCACTGCTGATGAGTGTTCCCTGCCTGTTGGTTCGTGATGAGCGTGGTAGTGCAAAAGCCGGGTTCCCGCCGAGATGAACTCGGTGGCGGACGTTTGTAAGTCAGACCATTACCGCCACTGGTTCTATCCCGGTTCTATCCCAGTGGAGTCAGGCTTTTGCACTATCACGGCTTCGAATTCCAAACAGGGCCACCAAATTAAGTCATCGCTGTCCGCCCTCCAGTCCTATCCGCGAACATCCGCGTCGTCCGCGGTTCACTCACCGTCAACCATTTCCAGGGTGACAAGCCGCGTCGCCAGAGGTAGACTCTGAGTCGCGACGATTCCTCACCGTGATGAATCCCGCAAGGGCTAATCCTGAGCCCGCGCAGCTCACAAAGTCTCAAAGTTCAACGTATGATCTCTACGTCGGCTAATCGCCAGACGCATCGATCGCAATTCATTAGGTGCCTGTGTGGCCTGGCTACCATTCTATGCATCTGAAAAGGACTCTCTTACGCTTCTGTCGCATCTCAACGCATCAGAGGAGTTAGCGTTCGTCATTTCAAATGGCCCGGGAAAGTGGATTGCCACAAATACGCTTGACGCCTTGGTGGATGGCCGGCACTGTTTGTGGCACATTGCAAGTGGGCCACTTCCCGTCTTTCGTGGCGCGAAAGTGCCCTCCGGAGAAATCGCCAACCCATTCATCGGTTGGTCCGAGGAGAAGCCGGGTGCCGACCCAGCAACACCGTATTTTGGAGCTGGCCACCCCGGGGTTTTCTGGCTGAATCTCCATTCCAGGGTTTCGGATCGCGTCTCTGGCGAGTCCCTTGTCGGCCTTTCGTCCTTCGAATGGATCGGCAATCACTACAAGAGCATTGGTGTTGCGGCAGGACCTGAAACAGAAAAATGTTGGAAACGGCTTGCTCTGTGGATCAGGACACTTACGGTGAGAGTGCCGCGTGGCGGCCCTTTACAGCCAACGCCGCCGGAAATATGGGCGTTCAGCGACGCTCAAGCACTTTTTGCAGCTGGTGCAGGGGGCGGCAACAACTAGGATCGCACCTAACCAATGACGTTCATGAGCTGCGCCGATTTGATGAATGTTCGAATCTGTGTCCTGGCAGCCTGTTGAATTACGAAGCCTTCCTGACAAGGGCTGAAAAGCTCTTGACCAAAAGGAGCCTACCGGCTCGTTGCCAGGTCATCGCTCACGTTGTTCGCTTACCGCAAACATGCACGCAGCGTGCGCGCCAGAAACAGAGTAAGACTCTAACCCGAAACGTCATTGAGGGAGCGAAACCGCAGTGAATCAGGAGAATGATCCCTCGCTCACGCAGCGGGTTGGGAGTCATTCAACAGGCGACTCACGACCCATCTGAACTCAGGTGACAACTCGCCACACTATCAGTAAACTGCCTCACCAGCGGGAGTCTTCAACGAGATGAATCCCGCAAGAGCCGACCGCCATCCCAGACCGCTCGCAAAGTGGCAAAGTTCAACGCACGATCTGTGCGTTGGCTAATTTTCCGATGCACAAATTGCCACTTGTCCTGCTCCAGAGAATTTCCATCGATGTCAGATGCGCCCGAAGAACACTGGTGTATCACCTGTTTCGCAAAGCTGGACTCGACACTTAAAGCATGTGCGAGCTGCGGTCGCGAATTCAGCTCGTCTGATCCATCAACATACTATTGTCGACCAGTCGGTTTCCTGACAGAACTTGACCTGCATGTCGTGTACCTGACGATCATGATGAGCCTGCTCGGATTGTTTCTCCCGTGGCCGTTTGTCGGAGCGACAATTTGCTTCCTCATTCCTCAACCCATGATTCTTACTTCCTTTATCGATGGGCTGCACCACAAGCCGGACGAAAGGAAGCTCAATAACAGACGGATCATCGTGAACGAAGCATGCGTGGCTTTCGTTGTCACAATCGCGTGCATTGTGAATCTTTGTATCTGATCGACGGCGGGCCTCTGGGCCTGGATCGCAGGCGGTTCGTCGTCTATGTTGATTTGGATTGGTGTTGATTAACGCTGATTAGTGTTGTAAAAGCATGCCGTACACATACAGAAGAACCTGGCGATCCGAGGTTGCCCATTCAGCCGCCTATCTGCTGATGTGTTACCTGTTTGCGGTCATCTTTGTATTTGTCGCACCCTACTTTCCGGATAGGATCATGGCCCTTACTGTGATCGCTGTCATTGTCGGATTTAATACGCTACTTCTTGGTCACCACATCTACTCAATCGTGAAATTGAAGCAAGACTTCGCCTGTTCGATCACCGCGACTCATTTTATGTGCAGTTGTCCAGATCCGCACTCCGGGGAATCTTTCGAGATTGTCATCGCTGACCTTTCAACAATCGAGATAAGTAATGGTCGAATTAACCTTCGTTTGCAGAACGGAAGCGAACACCGGTTGACGCGCAGCTTCGGAAATCCCAGTGGATATTTCATCAAATTGCTCCTCGAAGCCAATCCCAGGAGCACGCTGGACCGCAGGTAGTTGGCCTGATCGCGTCAATGTGTCAACCCTTCGGGCCTTGTGGACTGATTTCACTTCGCTTCCGGTGGCCTACGCACACCGGCAGGGGTTGTGACGGTCAGTCGGGCCTGAATCGCAATCCATCATCACACGGAGTTGAACTCGGTGGGGGAGGCATTTCTGTGTGTGGGCCGCGTCGGAGACACGGGGCACTTTGGGGACGATTAATATCGTTACCCCAGGCTTCAGGGTGACAACTGATTCGGGCGGCAATAAACTGCGATCGCCAGGGAATCTTCGCCGGGATGAATTTGGTATGGGCGGTTTGCGAACGCGCGTCGCTCATGAACCGAAAAACACGTGAGCGGGATCGAATGGTCGACCGCTTGTCAGACGTGTCGACCGCCACTTGTTCGACTACTGAGGAATGAATCACGATGGGTGTCGAATGTCGTTGTTACCTGATTCCGAGGAACAATCCATTTCGACCTTCCGCAGAGAAGGTTCTGGCGCTCGTCGCTGCCCTGCAGGAGAACGGATGGCTGCTCAGTTCTGAACGCCTGTGCTCGGTGAATCTTCCGTTCGACACGAATCGACGTTACGGAGTTGCTCGTAAGCGGGGCTACTTTGCGCTCACCGTTGGAGCCGGTGCGGCATTTGATATGGCTCTTCCGGAACTACTGCCTGCCTATGCAGATCGCGACCTGATGGTGGTGTGGCCGGTTGAGTCGCTGGGAAAGAGTGGGCTTCGATACCCGCTTGAGCCAGTTCCGGCTGACGACACCGGTGAATCCGACGAATCCGAATGTTACTACGAGATCCAGCTTCATTTTGGACAGGATTTCATCTACCACTCGTCAGAGGTTGTTGAGACGTTGGATGAACCACCCGAGTGCAGTTGCGAGAATACTCTGGAGTACGAACTTGAGTTGGCTGAGGATCCCTTTCTTAGCCCACGGATCAGCATGCGTTGCCCGGAATGTGGGACCAGTTTTGATCCATCAAAGCTGGTCGCAGTGGGACGCGATGGTTTTACAGGCGAAGAGTTTCGCATCAGAGGGGGAGCGGTTTATCGCTTTGCGATTGTGGTTGACTGTGGCAAGTGCGTTGGCTGGAAGAGCCCGCGATTCCATCCGGAATTCAAGTCGGTCGTCGAGCGGACGCTGGGCATTGAGACATATGAGATTGTCTCTGGATCCTGACGCTTCGCAAACTCCTGAAGCTCACCGACCGGGCTGAGAATGATCACCAGCCTCTTTTCGGACTGATCTTTACTGAATGGCTGACCAGGAGTAGTGCACATGAGTGGCAGTGCCTTCATGCGATGCAACGTGCCGAAGCCCGTTCAAGCCTTTGCCGATCGCACTTCGTGATTCGATGATAGCAGCGAGCCCCGGTAGGAAATGACACTATGAACATACTGGAGTGTCCGAACTGTGCGACCACGGTTGTGCCTCGTGCTGACGGTAATTGTCCAAGTTGTCGCCATTCGCTTGTTCGTTCAGCGGAATCGCAGTCCCCTGATGCTGTCGCTGCATCCGTCACAGACGCCAGTGCCGAGTCTGGACTTTTGAAACAATCTGAAGCCGCCCGGCAAGTCCTGACAGTCGTTCGAGTATTGCTCTACATCGGCTGGCCACTGTCGCTTCTTCTTGTGCCATACTTGATCTTTTCCATGCCCGTCGTCGGTATCATGGCGATGTCGGACCCTAAGGCACCCCTCGGAGCAATCATTATTGGCTTCTTCGGACTCGTTCTGCTCGCAGTGTTTTCGGTCTTCCACATCGTTGTCGCAAACAGACTCCGATTTCGAAAACCAGGAGCAATGCGTGCCGCGATTGCACTCTGTTGCATCATGATGCTGGGGTTTCCGTTGTTCACGATTATTGGCGCGTCGTGTCTCCGAAAGATCAGGGTGTTCTATCCGATCTATTTGCACGAAGTGCCCGGCACATCCGCGTAACGTGCTGACAATCCCAGTGTGTGACGCTGTCAGAGAGACGGGCGGTCATGGGCGGTCATGGGCGGCCTCGGGCCAGAGGGTCCATGGTCGCCGAATGGTGTTGACCGCCTGCTGACCCGAATTCCGCCGCATCTCATCAAATGCGATGGCGATGCCGTGCCTGGCTACCGCGTCGCGTGAAACTGGCTCTCCTGCAATTCGCCCAGGCCAGTAGTGGACTGGCGGAAACAACTGTTCGCAACGAAGAACGAGTGCGTATCCATGCGTGTTTTCGTATTCGAAGTAGTTCCTGCGAAGCAGTGCGAGAGAAAGCTCTATTTCAAATCGAACGGTACGCTGAGACTCCTGTTCGACAGCACGTTCAAGCACTGGAATCAGTTCGCGAAGATTCAGACGTTCGATCTGGCCTGCAGCGAAGCCACGGATCTTTCCGGACCGGTCTTGCAGAAGTGTTGACAGAATTGCGATGCTGAACGAGCGTGGGTGACGATCTGTTAGGTATCGGATGGAGCGACGTCGGTGTTCCATTTTTCTGCTGTGAGCCATTTCCGCGATGAAGGATCGCGCGTCATCTCTGGATTCCCCAAGAAGCAGAAGCGAAGAGAGTCCGATCTCCCACACGATCTGATGGGAGTGCATCGCTGCATCAGCAAGCTTGCCAGTCAGTTCACTCGATGGCGGGGATGACAGAAGAATCTGCTCAAACACATCGACCGTGTCTAACGCCAGTTCTCGGAGTTCAGGTCGTTCATTGTGATGTGATATCCACTCACGAAAGGACTCCGGCGAACGAGTCCACGAATGAAACGACTCGGCAGAAAAATCCTGGTTCGTCATGGTTCACGACTCGGCAAAGGCACTTCATTCCTTCCAGGCTTCCAGTTCGGTGACGCCACTTCGGCTGTTGCCTTTGTTCTCAAAGAGGACTCGAAGTCTGCGAGTTGTCACGGGGGCGAACGTCAGAGTGTTCGCAACTCCTCCGGTGGGCTTCGATGGGTTTGCCGTCAGCTCATTCACGGAAGTCCATTTGTCACCGTTCTGCCATTCGACACTCAATGACTTCGGAGCCTGAACACCGCCTCCATCATCGTAGATCAGGGCCACGATTCGGCCGACCTGTTTTGGCTCTTCGAATTCAAGTTCCAGCCAGTCGACAGCATTCGGAGATTCATAGCTGGTCCAGCGGTTATGCGGCGTTGCTCCAAACACAATCCGTCCGTCGTTGGCCATTTCGAGTCGATCGTAACGCGATGTGTGCGATGCGGTCAGGCGGGGATAATCTGCGCCCGGTGCCCGGAATGCGAGATTCCCTTTTGGAGCAGGAGCCGGCGAGACGGGTCGGACAGCATCGCCCCACAACTCAATTTCCGTCAGACCTGTGCGACCGTTCTCCGCATGCTGAAAGGTCAGTTCGACCTGTCGCAAAGCCGTCTCCGGAATCTTGATCGTGCTGGCTCTTGATCCCTGCAGTTGCACGCCGGTCGTCGGAATTTCTTCCCACGACGAATGATCGTCGATGCGATGACGAACACGAAACGCCTGCGGTGGAACAACATCCTTTCCGTCATCAATCACGTAAAGCCGTATCGTGTGCACCGAACGTGCTGTGCCAAGATCGACCGTCACTGTGTCTTCTGGCGACGGTGAGCCAACAGAAGTCCATCGGTTTGGCGGATGGAGGTCGTACCAGTAATTGCCATCAATCAGCTTTGCCGGTGACGTGCCGGACTGAACGGCGGTTGCTGTAACCTGAGGAAAATAGTCACCATCATTGTTGACCGCAAAATTCACAGCAACAGCTTTTGTTTCGGAAGGCTCGGGAACGGTGGATGACGCCGGCAGATGTACGGAAACAGGCCGAAGGGATTCCGACCGAGCAATCTCGCGTCCGTTGGCCAGAACATGCAGTCCCGCACCTTTGCCATATCGGCTGCCATCCCGATCCCAGAAGACCGTCAGTTCGATTCCATGATACTGAAGCCGGTCCAGCGCGAACCACGGCCATTCTTCAGTCGCCAGCGGAACAATCTCCAGCGTCTGTCCATCCGATGGTCGAATGCCCACCAGTCCCGTCACGACCAGATCACAGAAGCCCGAATGAAAGTAGTGTTCGGAGTGGTTATAGCCGTCATGTCCTTCAAATGATCCGGTGTCGGGATGAAGGGCTTCCGCCAGATAAGGACGGCCATTCTTTCGATGCGACTTCGAATATGTCTGAAGGAGCGCAACGTAGTCCCGGCTGGAAACCGGAAGAGCATTCCTGCCGTCACGATAGGCCGGATTCTGCAGCACATTTGCCAGTGCCTTGAGTGTCTGCGACGTTGCGTAGGGCCACGACTGTCCGCTCCACCAGCAGCAGGACTTCTGCAGCAGGAACATCGGATCATGGCGTTCAACCGTTGTTGGTCCAAAGTCGGCGGCAAAGTAGTGTCGGTCTGTCAGGTACTTCCATGCGTCCTCAAATCCCCTGTCGGTTGAAGGGAGATTGAACTGCCAGGGAACATAGCCAATCAGTTCGCGACCATGGTCGCTCCCCGCAAACTGCCCTGTCTCGTAGGTCCGCGTCAGCTTCTGAATTTTGTGGCCGTCACGTTCTTCATTGTCACGGTACATCTGCAGAAAGAATCCTCGCCGCTTATCCCAGAGCTTCGATTCGACGAGACTCTTCAGTGACGCAGCTTTCGCCTCATATGATTTTGCAACATCCTCTTTGCCAGCCAGCCTGGCAATCTTCGCAATCGCCAGAGCATCGGCATACATGTACGCATTGAAGCTGGGCCGGAATCCTGGAGCGCCGCGAAGGATGTCCTGAGTCTGCCGGCTGTTGATGTTGAACTCCATTCCATCGTCGTGTCCTGTCTGCCAGAACAGTCCGACTTCCGGAACGAAGTGGCGTGCTTCCCAGCCTTCGTAGTTTCGAATGAGATCCTGAAGAAGATCCTTCACCAGTGCTGCATCCGGATGGACCTCATGGACCGCCCAAACCGCGTCGGCAAGCCACGTGCTGTAATTCCGAGGCTGAGCACCTGGCGTTCGAAACCAGTAGCGTGAGTAATCGTTGGCAACGGTCGGCGTCCGCATCCATCGCGCCTCATAGAGCTGATGTCCGGCAGGACAGCTGATAGCACCGTATGCTCCCGACCAGAATGGGCGATCAATAAACTCCGTGAAGGAGTAGCCGCTGTTGGGCGAGCCGTAGGTCAGATGGCGAGTCATCAGCTCCCAGCGGTAATACCACGTCGTGGTGATATCTTCATCCGGGCACTCGAACAGAGGAATGTTGTTCGCGTACCAGTCCCAGTCCCGGTTGACCCAGAACGTCTGACGCTGAAACTGTGACTTAGCATCCAGAACCTGAGCATCGGCCGTGGAAGCCAGCGGGGAATCCAGCAGCAGATGACTCAGAACGATGCACACTGCGATAAGCTTCGAACGCATTCCAAAACTCCTCAGGCACGCCACCACTAGACTCGAACGGATTCCGCCGTCCCTCTCAGATCTTCCGCGTACTTCCGGCGAACAGGTTCGACATAATCCTGAAGGAACGCATCGACCTGCTCGGGTGATCGCCCGACGTAGCGATGGGCGTCCAGTGCACCGGTCAGGTTCACTTTGGAAAACGCGGGATCTGCCTGCAGACGTTCGATCAGATCGTTGGCCTGACCTTCTCGCTTCACCTGATCCGCAGCCGCCTGACTGTGAGAACGAATCACTTCGTGAAGCTCCTGACGGTCGCCACCAGCCTGAACTCCGGCCATCAGAATTTCTTCTGTTGCCATGAACGGCAGCTCTGACGCGAGGTTTCTTTCGATCACTTTGGGATAGACAACCATGCCGTCGGTAATGTTACGAAACAGGACCAGGCATGCATCGACCGCCAGAAACGCCTGAGGCAGCGTCAGACGACGAATGGCGCTGTCGTCCAGAGTTCGCTCCATCCACTGGTTTGCCATGGTCTGGTCCACGCCTGACTGAAGGCTCATTGCGAATCTTGCCAGTGAGCACATTCGTTCGCTTCGCATGGGGTTTCGCTTATACGCCATGGCCGACGAACCGATCTGTGACTTTTCGAACGGCTCTTCGATCTCCTTCCGATGCTGCAGGATTCTGACATCCGCGCCGACTTTGTGGCACGTCTGAGCAACTCCGTTCAGGAAGCTCATGATCTGCGAATCGGACTTTCGCGAATATGTCTGCCCGGTCACAGCATGAGCCGCGCTGAAGCCCATGCGTTCCGTGACCATCCGATCCAGCTTCTCGACGCGTGCATGGTCACCATTGAACAGCGTTAGAAATGTCGCCTGAGTCCCTGTCGTACCTTTCACACCTCGAAAGCGCAGAGTCGCGATGCGGTGCTCAAGCTCTTCAAGGTCCAGGATCAAATCCCAGCACCAGAGCGTCGCACGCTTTCCAACGGTCGTTGGCTGAGCAGGCTGGAGGTGCGTGAATCCCAGGCACGGCAGATCGCGCCATTTTGCCGCGAACTGACCAAGCAGGTCGATCACCTGGACCAGTCGTCGGCGAAGCAGGTACAGACTGTCGCGCGTCTGAATCAGCTCCGAGTTGTCGGTGACAAAGCAGCTGGTGGCTCCCAGGTGAATGATTGGCCGAGCCTTCGGAACCTGATCGCCCCACGCATGGATGTGAGCCATCACGTCATGACGCAGCTTCTGCTCATAGCGATTGGCGGAGTCGAAATCGATGTTGTCGACATTCGCCCGCATTTCGCTCAACTGTTCGTCGGAAATCTCAAGCCCCAGCTCCTTCTGACACTCCGCCAGCGCAATCCAGAGTTTCCGCCACGTGGAATGCTTGCTTTGAGCCGACCAGATGCGAGCCATGTCGCGTGAGGCATAGCGGGTAATCAGTGGGTTTTCATAAACATCGTGAGACAAAGCGTGCCCTTTCAAATGCGGCATTCGCCCCGGAAATTCGGACGATCTGCCCACCCATTGTGGACCTTGACCCGTTCGAAGCAAGCGAACCCTCAGTCTGAGAACTCAATTTCCAACCCCATGCCCCTGTAGTGGAATTCGCCAGAATTCCTGCCCAACGCCGTAGCGGAATTCACCAGAATTCCTGCCATCAACCGACGCCAAATCCATCAGACTTCCCATGTCGTTGCACAACGAATCTGGAACAGAAAACCTGCCCCTCGGGCAACGCTGTGAAGGATTTTCTGCAGCGAATTTAGGGGGCTCCGAGCTGTAGTGGAACTCGCCAGAGTTCCTTTCATCAACGAAAGTTCTGGGATCTCTGGCGAGATCCACTACAGAATCCTACACAGCGTTGCCCCGCGGCCAGACGCAGTTGCACTTTCCGCCGAAAATCGACGAGAGCGATCTGCGGGTGTGACGTCGAAATCTCCGAGCGGCTGAACTCCGCTGGCGACGGAATTCAGAATGTCATACACCGGAATCCGCGTGTTCGAACGCCACTCAGCGAACTGGACGGTTCGCCGGATTGTATGTGATTCTGGAGAAGTTTCGATGTCCCTCAAACCTCGATCGCTGGTCGTGACCGCCGCAATGTTCGCGATGACAGGTTGCGCTGAATTCTCGTTGACAGGTCGAGTCGACTCGGAGATTCAGCCACAACCGGCTGCTTCCCCGGTCAGGGCGATCGGTGATTCGTCCGGCAAGTTCAGTGAATTGAAAGCAGGGCAGCAGGTTCGCATCGCAGCCCTTGCGACAGCTCCCCACGAGATTGTGCCAGGAGAAACTCCGGAAGTGATTCAGTACTGTGGCACTGTCGAATCACTCGATCAATCACGAATCATCCTGTCACAAGCCTCCATCATTGCGGAACGATCGGTGGGTTCGCCAATCGTCAACAAGGTTCCCTATGTGAACCGGCTGTTCAAGAATGCAGAACAACCTGCTCAACTGCAGGCCCTGCTGCCCCATGGCATCGTTATTCAGAGATCACAGATTGTCTCTGTTCAGCCGAACACAGACGCCCCGTATGAGCGAATCGGTGTGGATTTCGACGTCGCTCAGTGAGACATCGCTCACCGCCGCGTGCGACAGTCGTCCTGAGTCATCGCTGGACATTTGCGTTGCGACTTCGGGGAATTGATAATCCCCTGAAAACGTCAGCACTAAAGCACGCAAACGCTGAATCCTGCTCAACGATGAACGGAGTCTCAATTTGTCCGGCCCGTCCCTTTCGATTCCTGTCAAACCGCCAGGGGCCGTGCGAGTTCTCCACTCCGCAGACTGGCATCTCGGCAAGACGCTGGCCGGGCTGACTCGGGAGGAGGAGCATCTCCGGTGGCTGGAGTTTCTGCTGTCAGTCATTCAGCAGTCTCAGGCCGATGTGCTGATTATTGCCGGCGACGTTTTTGATTCAGCAAATCCGCCGCAGTCCGCACAGGAGCGATACTACACGTTTCTTTCTCGCGTTTATCAGCAAACGGCGTGCGAGGTCGTTGTCATCGCCGGCAACCACGATTCACCTGCGCAGCTGGAGGCACCGAAACGCGTGCTGCAGACTCTGCGAGTTCGAGTGGTCGGAACGGTGTCGGAAGATCCTGAAGACCAGCTGATCCCGCTGCCTTCAGTGTCAGATCCAAAGGTGGTGATTGCCGCCGTTCCGTTTCTGCGGGATCGTGACGTTCGAACGGGCCAGCCGGGACAATCGGCCTCAGAAATTCGGGCGGAGATTCTGGAAGGCATCAGAGCGCGATACCAGCAGATCGCAGATTCCGCTCATCGTCAATATCCTGGTGTTCCAGTGATCGCCACGGGGCATCTGACAATCGACGGTGCTCGCGTGACCGACAGCGAACGGGAAATCCACATCGGCGGTCTAGGCGCCGTCAGCCATGAAATTTTCTCTGAGGCGTTCTGTTATGTGGCGCTCGGACATCTGCATGTGGCTCAGCAGGCCGGAGGACGCGACACAGTCCGATATTCCGGCTCACCATTTCCGCTCAGTTTCAGCGAAGCCGGAGATATCAAAGAGCTGCGTCTGATTGACCTTGTCAATGGCCGCGTTCAGAACAACGAAGCCATCCCGATACCATTGCAGCGATATCTGATGCAGCTGCATTGCTGCCGCGCCGACTTGACTCAAAAACTAGGCGCCTTCAATCCTCCGTCCGGTGACCTCGACACCTGGGTCGAAGTCGTTGTGGCCGATCCGGTCGCGGGTGAAAACCTGTTCGAGGTTGTTCAGGAGGCGAGCAAAGACAAGCCGTGGAAAGTTGTCCGCGTTCTTGGTCAGAAAGTTCAGCGAGCAGCGGGCATTACGAGCAAGGCAGAATCCCCTGTCGAATCCAGCCTTCTGGAACATCCGGTTGAGGTCTTTCAGATTCGACTGCAAAGCGAAGAGGGGCTGAGCGATGAAGAGCGATCCTCGTTAACTCTTGCGTTTCAGGAGCTGATCAGTTTGCATCGGGAGAAGCAGCGTGAATCCGAAGAGACCGCGGCGGCAACTCCTGAAGCAGCGAAAAGTTCGGGAAGGAAGAAGACAAAGACCGCCGCTGACAGCAGTTCGGAGACAGCGCAATGAAGATTCTGCGTGTTGCTCTGAACAACCTGAATTCTCTTCGTGGTCCGCACGAAATCGACCTTGAGTCTGACCCGCTCGGCAGCGCTGGGATTTTTGCCATCACCGGGCCGACGGGAGCCGGGAAGTCGACGCTTCTTGATGCGATCACTCTGGCTCTTTATGGACGCGCGGCTCGGTATGGTACAGCGCCGAATCCCGAACACATGATGAGCCGTCATACGGGTGCGTGTTCGGCTTCAGTCGACTTCGAGGTTGCGACCGGACGCTTCCGCGCTGAATGGCAGCTGCGACGTTCCCGCAATAACCCGACCGGAAATCTTCAGGCTGCGAAGAGGTACGTTTATGATGACACCGGCAAAGTTCTGGCCGATCAGACTCGTGCAGTCGAGGCAAAGATCGAGGAACTGAGCGGGCTGGATTATGATCGCTTCATGAGGTCGGTACTGCTGGCTCAGGGAGAGTTTGCAAAGTTCCTGAAGGCCAAAGCCAACGAACGCGCGGAACTTCTGGAGAGCCTGACCGGTACCACGATCTATTCGGAACTGGGCGAACTGGCCTGGCAGGAAGCACAGCGTCGCAGACAGGAGCTGGAAAGCAAACAGGCACAATGCGGACTCATCGAATTCCTCTCTGACGAAGACCGTGCAACGCGCCAGGCGGTTCTGTCGGCAAATGCGGAGAAGCAGAGCGCACTGACAGAACAGCGTGAACTGCTGACCATTCGCATCAACGCGTCCGATGAACTTCAGCTGCAGAAGGAACAGGCCGAACGGGTGCAGCGCGATCAGCTTCTGAATCAGCAGCGACTGAGTGATTCTGCTGCGGACTTCGCTGCGCTGGAGAATCATGAAAAGGCCGGGCCGTTCGTTGGTTTGCTGAAACGCCTTGATGATGCCGTCCGACTTCAGGAACATCAGAACAGGATGCTTGAAGAGGCTGGTGCGAAGCTTGCTGATGTCAAGAAGGAGCAGATCAGAACTGTCGTCTCGGCCGTACGTCTGGGGCAGCAGATGAAGACCGAGCGTGAAGCTGTCTACGCGGCAAAAAAGCAGTCCTTCACAGAACTGGAGAAAGAACGGAAAGCAACGGAACGCTGGCTGCGTGAACACGAAGCCGACGCAGCTCTGTCGAAGTCGTATCCAAAGATTGTGGAGTCACTGAACGAGCTTCGAAATGTTCGAAAGGAAGTTGCCGTCTATCTGGAAGATGTGGCCAAGCTGCATCGCGAGATCAGCACGGAAAAACGTCGCCAGGAGGATCTCATTCGCGCTGTGGAGACGGCATCGCAGCACTACAAGGCTCGAAGTGAACAGCGCCGGCGTGCACAGGAGAAGCTGGATGGTCTGATGGGAGGCCAGGATCTTCCCGGGTTGCAGCAGCAGCTTCGAAACACACTCGAGCGTCAGAGCGAATTGCGTCTGGTCACTCAGCAGCACTCGTCGCTCCAGGAGATCCTGCGACGGCTGGACGGCATTCGTACGAACCAGAAGGCCCTGTCTCAGGAACTTGAGAAAGCTCGATCCGAAGTGGAACTCGCGGTTGGCGAATACCAGCGTATTGATGAACTTGTGCGAGCACTTGGCGAACATCTGCGAACAGCTCAGGTTGTGGCAAGTCTCGACGAGCATCGTGCTCAGTTGCAGCCTGGTGAACCCTGTCCGCTGTGCGGGGCGGAAGAACATCCATGGGCCGCGGAGGGCAGCGAAGCTCACCGTCCGGAGATTGCGAACATCCAGAAACGACTGAAGGCGGCGGAAGAGGAACTTCGTCGTCAACAGGTGAAACTGGATGAGTGCCGACGTCGCGAGGAACGCTGCAGAGCGAACCAGAGCAGTGAATCCCAGCGCGAGTCTGACACGCTGGGCGAATCGACAAAGCTGGACGAACTGCTGCGTCGCGCGGCACAGCGTCTCTCGCTTGAAGTGGTCACGAACGAGTCACTTCAACTGGCACTGCAGGCTTCAGAAAACGATGCCAGCAGACTTCAGGAGAGAATTGGAACGATCGAGTCTGTTCGTGACGAACTGACTCGAGCCAAAGATTCCGAGTTCGAAGGTGAACGAAATCTGCAGCGGGCCAAAGATCAGCTGGCGACCTGTCAGGATGAGATCAAGCGGCGGCAGGATGGGATTACGGAGACCGAACGACGCATCGAAAAAGGTCAGGAGAAGACGGAATCACTGGAAGGCAAAGTCTCGGAACTTCTGAAGCCCTTTGGTGAATCTGTGCCGGAAGACGGAACAGAGGAGAAAACCTCGGCTGCTCTGGAAAAACGGCGTCGCACGTTTGATGAGCGACTGCAGAAACAGACTCGACTGGAACTCAGCCGCAAGGATGCGGAGACCGCAGTGTCCGATGCCGAAGAAGCGATTCGGGACGTTGGAGAATCGCTCGATCAGTTTGTCGTGCGTCAGAAAGAACTGAAGATTGCAGATTCGGATCTTGAGACAGAGACGGCCGTGCAGCGCTGGATCAATCTTCGCGCGGCTGAGGATGTCCTGAACCAGAAAGATCGCGAAGTCGCGGAAGCTCGTGGACGGCGTGACGAACGTCGAACTGCCCTGGAAGCCGCGGGTGTGGAACGCAAAACGCTCGAAGATGAGCTTCAGTCGGAGCTGACAACGTCAGCATTTGGCACCATCGAGCGGCTTCGCGGTGTGATGCTGGATCCTCAGCGAGTTCAAATGCTGAAGGCAAGAAAGGAAGAGCTGGAGAAAGATCGCGTTCAGCTTGCAGAACGACTTACGACACTTCAGGCGACTATTGCTCGACTTCGACTGGGCGAACCGGAAGAAGGTGCGACACTCGACGAAATGCGCCGGGCGAGGAACGGGCTGAATTCCCAGATTGAATCACTGATTGGCGAATCTGCAACGATCCAGGACGAGCTTCGGCGAGACGATGAGAACCGTCGAAAGGTCGCTGATTTCCAGGCAACGCTGGAAAAGGAACTCCTGGCACTGAAGACCTGGGAGAAGCTGTCAGGCCTGATTGGTTCGGCGGATGGCAGTCGGTTTCGCCGATTTGCTCAGGGCATTTCTCTGGACGTCCTGGTTCGGCATGCCAACAACCATCTCAGCCGGCTGTCGGATCGTTATCAGTTACACCGCGTTGAAGAATCCGAGCTGGAGCTGGAGATCATTGACATGTTCCAGGCCGGTGTTTCACGTCCTATGTCCAGCCTCTCCGGCGGCGAGAGTTTCCTCGCGAGCCTGGCTCTGGCCCTTGGGCTTTCGGATCTTGCCGGTCGGAATGTGCAGATCAATTCTCTGTTCATCGATGAGGGTTTCGGCTCTTTGGATCCCGAGACACTCGACATCGCTCTTTCGGCCCTCGAGGTTCTTCGACTGGAGAACAAGACCATCGGAGTGATCTCACACGTGCAGCTGTTGAAAGAGCGAATTGGAACGCAGATCAACGTGGTTCGTCAGCCTGGCGGAGTGAGCGAACTGCGCGTCACGAGTGGCTGACATGTGAGGATGCAGATTCCATCGCCGGTTTCCACATCGCGAAACGGCGCAAGCCGTCCGGTGAATTCCTGGCGCACGCTCAGCGGAGGGCTCGCGCCCTGCCGCTGCTAACGCAAGGTTTGCAGGCTTTTTCCCTGCTATTTTGTCGGGTCTGCCGAAATTCCCGAGTCTCTTTAATCGTCGAAATGTGTTGCTAAAATTCGCCCCGCGCGATGCCTTCAGCAGAACATATTCTGGGCAGGTGTTCAGAGTTTTGGATGTTCGATCCAGGCATTTGCAGCGAGAAATTTGGCTCCAAGGAAAGTGTAGAAAATGGTCACGTACTTCCCCGAAGTCGATCGTATCTCCTTCGAAGGTCCCCAGTCCCGAAACCCGCTCGCGTTTCGACACTACAACCCGTCAGAAGTGGTTGAAGGTCGAACGATGAAGGACTGGCTGCGGTTTGCCGTGTGTTACTGGCACACATTTCGGGGCGATGGAACTGATCCGTTCGGCGCACCAACACTCAAGCGTCCCTGGGACGACGGAACAAACTCTCTGGACAGTGCTCTTCGACGCGTCGATGTGGCATTCGAATTCATGACGAAGCTTGGTGTTCCTTATTACTGTTTCCACGATCGTGACGTTGCACCGGAAGGTTCCAGTCTGCGTGAAAGCAACGCCAACCTGGATGCTGTGGTTCGCAAGCTGAAGGAAGCTCAGCAGGCAACTGGAATCAAGCTGTTGTGGGGCACCGCAAACCTGTTTTCAAATCCTCGGTTCATGCATGGCGCTGCCACCAGCCCGAACGCCGATGTCTACGCGTTCGCAGCGGCTCAGGTAAAGAAGGCGATGGAAGTCACTCATGAACTTGGTGGCGAAAACTATGTGTTCTGGGGCGGCCGTGAAGGCTACATGTGTTCCTACAACACAAACATGAAGAGAGAGCTGGACCACCTGGCTCGATTCATGCACATGTCAGCCGACTACGCAAAGTCCATCGGCTTCAAGGGTCAGTTCCTGTTTGAGCCAAAGCCAAAGGAACCGACAAAGCACCAGTATGACTTCGACGCGGCAGCGTGCCTGAACTTCATCCGACAGTACGGTCTGCTGGATGTTGTGAAGCTGAACATCGAGACGAACCATGCAACTCTGGCTGGTCACTCGATGATGCACGAACTGGAGTATGCGTCCATTCAGGGAGCCCTGGGAAGCATCGATGCCAACACCGGCGACCTGTTGCTCGGCTGGGATACCGACCAGTTCCCGACGGACATCTACCTGACGACTCAGATCATGCTGGTCATCATGAAGCAGGGCGGTCTACAGCCAGGTGGCACGAACTTTGACGCAAAGGTTCGTCGCGAGAGCATTGACCCGATCGACCTCTTCCATGCTCACATTGGCGGGATGGACGCGTTTGCTCGTGGTTTGAAGATCGCTGCAGCAATTCGCGCGGATGGTGTGCTGAGCGACTTCGTGGCGAATCGGTACAGCAGCTACGACAGCGGAATTGGTCGCAAGATCGAGATTGGAACGACCAATTTCAGCGAACTGGAAGCCTACATGCTGGAGAAGGGCGAAGCCGCTCCAAATTCCAGCGGCCGACAGGAGATGCTGGAGAACATCATCAATCTTTACATCTAAGGGCCTGTTTCAACAGGCGGATCACCGACGATTGATTTGCGAGAGCCCGGGACACCCCGGGCTTTTTGCTTTTTGGGGTTGCGCTACTCCCACACCATCTCGTCCAGTAACCCTGACATGGTCGGGGATACCCTCATGCCAGGCCGCGTCTTTGGACGCTTCTGCTGAAAAAATATGCGTATGCTCCAGTAGAATTCACTCAACGCGAAGGAATCCCCTCACTCGGCGGAAGGGTATATCCTACGGGGGATACTCCTATCAGAAAAACACGCAGCACGGAGATAGAACCCGCCTCGTCAGTTGCTCCTCCGCATGGATGCGGGGGCCGCATCGAACGAACAGCAAACCTGCACTGAGTGCGGAGAACGTTGTCAGGAAGATGTCGGCTCAGGCGTAGTACACAGTGACTCGCCGGGTGTGAGATGGAACTCTTCAGCAAGCGAGGTTGTTATGCAAACCGTTTCTGATCGCAGCATGAGCTCTTCAGAATTTGTCGCTGACCTGACGGGCGACGCTGTGATTGCCGATTCCAATCGACTGAATGCCGAATCGATTGCCTGGTGCCTGAAATCGTATGGTGGCTTCCGAAACGTAACGTCAGTTGCCACGCCCACAGAGCTGCTTCAGGCCATTCGAGCACAGCGTCCGCGTGTTGTGCTGGTTGGCGAACGTCTTGCCGTCAAGGCACTGCGAGATTTGTTTTCCGAGCTGGCCGTTCGTCTGGGCGAAACGCGCATCGCCGTTTTTGGCGACAGCCTGACCGATCGCCAGCTGGATCTTGTTGTGAACAATCGAGTCAGCGGGTTGCTGTCTCGCGAAGATTCCATGCGACGTATCAGTGAACAGCTGACGCAGATCGCAGGTGGCCAGCCGGTTCTGTCAGAACATCTGGCGACTCGCGTCCAGCTGATGAGAGATGGACAGTTCCGCTGTGTGGCAAGCGGACACATGCAGAAACTGACCGATCGCCAGTGGGACGTACTTCTGAAGATTGCCGAAGGCCGCCGAGTTTCAGAAGTCGCCGAAGCGCTTGCGATCTCAGAAAAGGCCGTGGAAAGCCACAAGTACCGTATTATGCGAGTCGTCGGAGCGACGGACCGCGTAGACCTTTGCCGCTGGGCAATTCGTGAAGGCTTGATCGAAGCCTGACAGCAGTGTTATTGCACCGCTCAGTTCAAAAGCCCGGCTCACAATTGAGCCGGGCTTTTTTTTGCGCGCCGGCGAAATTCTGGCGGGCTTCAGCGTGGAAATGGTTCCTGTCGAATTCCATTCCCTCCTTCCGCCGAACAGAATGAAGCAAAGGAGTAATGACTTCCGGATCAAGGCACATTGAGGGTGTGAAATGAACATGGATTCAACGATCGTACTGACCATTCTGGGCGTTGCTTCGGTCATCGGGACGATCATTGGTCTCGCCATTTATTTTGAGCGGCGAAGAACCACGCTGATCACGGAACATGGGACCGCGCTGGGATTTTCCGTGCAGATGGTCATGCCCGGAGAATTGGATGGCTTTTCCGGCAGCACCAAACTGATGAACACAGGCCGGGGACGAAAGGCCTTCAACATTCTTCGCCGTGAAGTCCCGCCTCTGGATGTCGTCCTTTGTGATTTTCGTTACACCGTCGGTTCCGGCAAACATTCGAGGACGATTCAGCAGACGATCGCGATTTTTCGATCCCCGCGTCTTCAGACACCGACATTTACGATTTCACCCGAGGGTTTCTTTAGTCGCATCGGAGCGATGTTTGGCGGGCAGGATATTGACTTTGATGATTCACCAGCGTTCTCACGCAAGTTTGTTTTGAAGGGATCGAATGAAGAAGCGATTCGCGCCTTTCTGACTCCGGAGCGTCGCGATCTTCTGACCACATTTGATCGGCTCTGTATGGAAGTCTTCCCCGGCTGCATGTACTTCTGGTTCGACGGAAAACGGACACCGCCCGCTCAGTTGCAGCAGTTTTTCGAACAGGCCTTCTCCGTCTATTCGGCACTTGCTGAGCCAGTCTGACGGATAACACTGTGAAGGATTTTCTGCAGCGAATTTCCAGAACTCCGAGCTGTAGTGGAACTCGCCAGAGTTCCTGTCATCAACGACAGTCGCGGGATCTCTGGCGAGATTCACTACAGAATCCTTCTCAGCGTTGCCTGACGGACCGACATATGTTTTGGCGACTTGCGGACATGCCCTCACGATGGGAAACACTTGCCAAAGCGAACCAGCCATGCTGGTGAACCCGAAAGACGGATGCGAAGAGTCATCAAGGCCCATGCGAGTGACTTTTCTCTGGCCAGAAACCCAAGCCACGTTTTGCTGTCGGCTTTGATATGAAGGTTACAGTCGCCGTGATGTCCGCGCTCGACGTGGAGCTTCTGATCGCGGATGGTGACGGTTGCTTTGCAGTTTTCAGAGCCCGTAAAAGTCATGTGATAGACGGCATTCAGTCCCTTTGCTTTTCCGGGCTGAAACTGGAGTGACATCAGATTCAGAAAGTCCTCGATAGAGCGGACACGAAGGTTTCCTCTTACTCGGCGAAGAGTTTTGTGCGGGAACCTCTTTATCACCCAGTCCTCCGCGTCGGAACCCGGGATCGCATAGACCACTTCTTCTTTCTGCTGCAATGGTCGCAGAGTGTCCTCCATGAACTGTTTTCGATTGTCGAGCCAGGGAGCGATGACATCTTCGCCAGCGGGACACACGGCCATACAGTAGGCCGCTTTGTAGTTCGCACCGAATGAGAGGCTTTGCCACATCGAAGCGGAATCGGAATCACTGACCTGAGCACGCAGCGTGTTTCGGTTGCCGCTGTCGGCAATTGTTTCCGTGAAGTCCGAAAACCCACCCATGAACTCTCGGTAGTTGTGCGTGTAACAGGCCGTGAAATTGAAGTCACCTTCCGGCGAAATTGCACCGACGGGGCAGGCCGCGACGCAGAGCTTGCATTCAAGACAGGGATTGAAATTCACTGGGACAGACTGTTCCGAAACAGAGAGATCTGTGAGGACAGTTCCGAGCAGGATGAAGTTTCCAAAGCGCGGATGGATCACATTGCGGTGAATTCCCATCTGCCCCAGGCCAGCGGCGACGGCGACAGGTTTGTGCGACACAACCCAGATCTTTCCGGGGAAACGGTCCATTTCCATCGGAAAACCAGCCGACGGATTCATCGCGCGAATCCCCCGCCGTTCCAGTTCCGCGACAATTCTGTGTCCCACCTCATTGGTACGGTCTGTCGTGTGGTGAAACTCCAGATTGGCAACCGATCGAGCGGGACTTCGTATTGGTTCTCGATTCATCCGGCAGACGAAAGCCACCAGAGTCTTTGTCCATGGGGCTGCACGCAGGATATCTGACCGCTGGTCATCCAGTTCACTGCGGTCGATGGCCACAATTCCTGCATCATCCGCCCCGCAGTCAAGACACAGCAATTTCAGTTCTTCAAAAGACACTGGAGGCATCTGCGGCAGAAGCGTGCGACGACGAACCGCGGAGACTGTGGGGTGCTGATCGGGTGAACTCACAGGACGACTTCCAATGGCAGCAGAGGATTGTGCCGAGTACGTTTGCTAAAACGAAACTTGCAAAATGCAAGCAATCAGGACACTTGCATTTTGCAAGCAATGATTCTAATGTCAAGTGCCTTCAGCAAACTTCGAGAGAGGGGGGGCACAGTGAAACACGCACGATCCTGTTGTCCGGTCGCCTGCACCCTGGATGTCATTGGCGATAAATGGACGTTGCTGATCATTCGAGACATGCTTCTTGGGCGAACGCACTTCCGTGAATTTGTGGCATCGCCTGAGCGCATCGCCACGAACATCCTGACCGATCGCCTGGTTCGTCTCGTCGATCAGCAGCTAGTGGAGCGATACACATCTCCGGAACAACCGGGACGGGATGCCTATCGGCTGACCGCAAAAGGCAGGACGCTGGAGCCTGTCGTCAAAGCCATCTTGAAATGGGGACTGGAGAATATTGAGGGCACGGCGACGAAGCTGAAAGCTCACCGCGGGACTTGAGTCGAAGTGGGAAGAATTTTCTTTTTGATGGACGCGGAATCTTTGAAAACGCCAAAATTTCCGAGTGAAAATCGCTATTGACGTGTTTTGCCGATTTCCAATAACGTCCCTCTCACTCGAACTGCGGTTCCTGCAGTTCAAATCTCCTCTCGTTCTCTCCTCTCGAATTCGTCGGTTTCACATCTCAGCCAAAACTGATGTCATCGCATCTCAGCGGTGTCCAACAGAATGAGGGCTCCGAAATCGCGCATTCATCCCTTCCCGCTTCGTTGCCAGTCTAAGGGGCAACATCCCGGAGGATCTCAAATGTCCCGTCTCGCAAGCGTGTTCGCCGGCCTGCTCCT
>VFQT010000248.1_pt1 | contig 85340 bp, 68 predicted proteins | sample 3512381 | NCBI WGS metagenome assembly VFQT01 (sample SAMN10412376, study PRJNA504923) | tailings metagenome | isolation source: Relicate 2 Philex TSF3 active mining site | place: Philippines: Tuba, Benguet | collected 2017-08-29
ACAGCTCTTTATTTTTTAGTGCGCTAAAGGTAATTATAAATTCGTTCAACACATCGAATAAAAGCATGAAATTAATCGATGGTATTAAAGAATTTAGATCTCAAATAAGACAAAAAAAAGGTCCTCATATGAAGACCTGTTCTGATAGATTATATACAACGCTTAATGCGCATGCATTTTCCAAGTCGATGCAATGTGTTTCGATGCAGCATCTTTATTGGCCATTTGGGTAAGTTTATTCCAAATATCACCTAAACCTGCTTTCAGTGCTGCCGCCTCTTCATCGTAAGACTCCCACATCGTGTTCGGATCCGAGAAATAATGCTTGATAAAATTCGTGTCGAAATCACCTGATCTGAATGCAGGATGCTTCATCACATATTTACCAAAATCTAGCGTAGTTTTCACACCTGAGATTTGATATTCATTGATCGCTGAAACCATTTTATCCATCGCTTCTTCGCGTGTCGGGGCCCAAACAACCAACTTCGCAATCATCGGATCGTAATAGATCGGAACTTCCATTCCTTCTTCGAATGCGTCGTCCACACGTGCCAGATCTTTTCTTGGTCGTTTGTATCGATTCAAAGTTCCAATATCCGGAATGAATCCGTTCAAAGTATCCTCTGCGTATACACGAACCTCAATAGCATGCCCGTTGATCTCCAATTCATCTTGTAATTTCGGTAAACGTTCTCCACGTGCCACGCGAACTTGCCATTCTACCAAATCTGTTCCTGTGATCTCTTCCGTCACCGGATGCTCCACCTGAAGGCGTGTATTCATTTCCAAGAAGTAGAAATTCAGATCAGCATCCAACAAGAATTCAACTGTTCCTGCTCCTTCGTAATTACAAGCTTTACAAACGTTTACTGCAGCCTCCCCCATTTGCTTGCGCAATTCTGGTGTCAGAACTGCAGATGGAGCCTCTTCGATCACTTTTTGGTGACGTCGTTGAATGGAACATTCTCGCTCAAATAAGTAAACTGTATTGCCCAATTGATCCGCAAAAACCTGAATCTCGATGTGCCGTGGTTTTGTAACAAACTTTTCAATGAAAACTGCATCATCACCAAAGGAAGAACGCGCTTCGCTCTGTGCCAACTGCATTTGCTCCTCGAATTCCTCTACGTTATTTACCAAACGCATTCCTTTTCCTCCACCTCCGGCTGAAGCTTTGATCAATACAGGAAAACCAACTTCTGCAGCGATCTTTTTAGCAGCATTCACGTCTGTGATAGCTTCGTCAACCCCCGGTACAAGGGGAACATTGTAGTGTTTTACAGCTTGTTTAGCCGACAATTTATCACCCATGATCTCCATTGCTTCAGGTGACGGCCCGATAAATTTAATCCCGGCATCCTTCACTTTGCGTGCAAATCCGGCATTCTCAGATAAAAAACCGTAACCTGGATGAATCCCTTCTACACCCAAATCCTTGCAATGTTTTAGAATCAGATCTTGCTGCAAATACGATTCAGAAGAAGGTGATTTACCTACGTAAACGGCCTCATCTGCTTCCAAAACATGTGGAGCCATAGCATCTGCATCTGAATATATCGCAACCGTTGCGATATTCATTTTCTTCAAAGAGCGAATAACACGACGCGCAATTTCACCACGGTTTGCAACAAGTACTTTTTTCATGTGATTTATTTATGGGCTAAAATTAGCGAATCCTCTTCGTTGCCGATATAGGAATTCTCACTTTTTATTAACGATTTGTCCAAATGACATGAGACGGGAAAATCTACCTTTTTCTTAATTCGATTCAGTCTTCGCAGGGTCAGGAGGAGAAACAACTGGTGTTTCTGGTACCGTTACAGGCTGCTCTTGAGGCAATGGTACTTTCTTTCCCTTTTTACCTGGTCGTTTTTTCTTCCGATTGAACGGATCAGTAATGAAATTGACTATCTTAGAATCACTCGTTTTATTGAATTCTTCCTGATAATACACGCCGACCACCTGCGAGAATTCACCACGGTCACTTTCGGTTAATACCCCTTTCTTATTGGATTCATTTGCAACTGTTGCTCGAAATGTTCCTTCTTCATTAATCAGGTACTCGATACTCATATCACCAATCAAAGAACTTGAAGTTGTATTTGCTTGCGCACCCTGTGTGTTGGCGACTCCAAAGGTTCCCTTAACAATTATGTTTTGTTTTTCACCGAGAGCTGACTGCATACCAACCGTCATTGATCCCTGGTTCACCGAAGTCATTTCTGAATAACCAACGCGGAACTTCACATCTGAAGACATTTTATCCAAAATAGCATTCAACTGTTCAGACACCAAATCTCCGATCCCACCTGTGCCAACTCCCAATCCTCCGTTTATCGGAATGAATTTCTTCATTACCAGTAACGAAAAGAATTGTCTTTGCAAATCATCCTTAGAGGATTTAGCTCTATTCAAAGCACTTTTTCCTGCCTCTGTAGCATTCGGGGCATCAATATCTAATCCGATGTAAGGATCATTCAACGTATTCGTAACATTCAAAATACAATGAACGATTGAATTGTTATCCGAAGTAGTACCTCCCACAACTCCACCGGTCAACTGGTCCAAACTGGCATTCACCGGAGTATAAGCCGAAATATTCAAATTGGCATCGTAAGGATTTCCAGTCCAAGTGATAGTACCACCATTTTTCAAGAAGAACTCCTCACGAATAGGGTTAAAAACGAAATTGTATTTCCCGGAGTTAATCATATACTGCCCGGACATGAAGATATTTCCAAAATTATCTGCGGTGATGTTCAAATCTCCCTGACCATTTGCGATCATCAAGTCTTCCGTTTTTTCGTTGAAGATCAATCGAACCTCCGCATCGGTCGTTGGAATGATGTTCATGTTTAGGTCGATTCCCGTCAGGTTGACTTTACTGGTTGAATTTTTTAAAGTATCCTGATCAAAACTGATGAAATCAAATTCGGAGAGTTCCCCACTTCCGTACATGGGCAAATCTACTTTTGTTCCTCTTTCTGTACGAGCAGTAACTGTGATGGACGTTAAATTTTCTTGAATATTGATGTTAGCTGAACCAGTTGCGTAAGCTTTCCCGTAGTAAACATCTCCAGGCTTATACTTTGTATTCAAGACTAACAAACGATTTTGTGGAGCTCCAAACTTTCGAACCCGTTCATCAAAAACGAAGTCCAAATCCATATTCCAATTTTCAAAATTTGTATGGAAAGCTTGGGCGAAAATGTAGGCATCGTTTCCTTCTTCATCCTTAACAGGTAATTCAGCGTAGATACCGCTGTTGTCGCCATCAAAACGGATAGGACCTTTTGTGACCTTATAATTCACACCAAGAAGGCCAACCTTTACATTTCCATTTTGTAAACTTAAGCGACCATTAATGTTCGGATTTTCGGTTCTTCCCTTCACGGTAAGTTCTCCCTTCACCAATCCTTTGATATCCGAAAGCACATCAGGATCCATGAACGCATTGAGGAATTGAATGTCCATCTCGCGGAAGTTTAATCTAAAATCAAGATTTTCCTCATCGCGATAAGGATAGAAATGTCCTCCAAAGTCGAAGGTCTTTTGCTGTAAATAATTCAGATTCCCTTGTAAGAAAAAACCGTCGATTTCATCATTCCAATTTCCTCCCAAGTTGATATCACCAATTTCCTGCTTATTTATGTAAACCTGTTTAGCACTCAGATCACCGTCAATTCCAATATTCGTGAACGGTGTGGATAAGCGAACTGTCCCATTCAACCTTCCGGCCATATCCAATTCCGGATCTACTAACGGGATAAACTCTTCAATGTGCAGATCATTTGCAAAAATGGAAATCACATCCTTGGGATCGTTGGAAAGAACACCGTTAATTGCCAAGAATTGTACATCACGCTCCACTACCAAGTGATCGATCAAAACCCTGTCTGAAGCATATACCAATTCAGCTGTATTCATGATCTCCCACATCTGTTTTTTGATCGTAAAAAAGGATGGTTTTATTAACATCCGAATAGAACTGTCTCGTTTAAATTGGGTCAGAAAGTTGATCTCGGCAGGATTTGGGTATTTGTCGTTCCAACCTAAACGCGTTGTCAATGAAGCAGAATCACCGGTTATCTCGCAATCAAATTCCTCCACATAAATGGAGTCATTCCACTGTGCATGAGATGCGTTGATCTGACACGTAACTTGATGGTTCTTTTTCGTCTGCACCAAAGAAAAATCAGTCAAATATTTCTTAAAGGTGTTTGTCGAATCCTCCAGATCCACTTCAGTATATGCCAATTCGCTTGATTGAATATCCAAAGATTGATCTCCCGTTCTACCATCGAAAGCCCCAACAAGTTCTGTTCCTTTAGCTATGGAAACATCCGGCAAGAAAATTGCCAGGAAATCGGCAGCTTCTTTTACATCAACCTTTAATTCAAAATGATCTTGTACCGGTTTCTTTTTTGAGAATTCCCTGTATTCAAAATAGGCTGGCAATAGTTGAGCCATACAATTTTGCAAACTTCCCAGTATAGTATTCGGATTAATTTTCCCAACCAATTCGATATCAGCAACGTTACTTTTGATGGTAAAAATGTCCGTTTGCGGCAATCGTTTGACATCAAACACCAAGCTTGGCACTTCGATCGTCTTCTTTTTCTCTTGATAATTGAGTTGCTCAATATCGATCTTACCTGCATAGCTACTTAAACCTGAACCATGCATATCCATGGTCAATGTTGTACTCAATTTAGAATTCGGATCCTTGGTCCAATTCAATTTACCCAAATCTGCTTGTGGAATATCCACATCAAATACGTAATGATGGTCTTTTCGTAAATCAATCGTGCCATTATACGATAATTTTAAATGCGGATCATCAATATCTATCTTCGCAGCAAATACGTTATTGCGCAAGGATCCATTGGCGACATCAATGTTCGTATAGGCATATTTATTAAATTGCAAGGACTGGATATCGCCACTCAATTCTTCGATGCGTATGACATCTTTTTGACCAACAACACCACTCAAGAAAACAGCACCAGTTACTTTGCCGAACAAAGAATTATCAATGAATTTGCCCAATTGGAAACTATCCACATACACATCGTATTTACTGTTCATGGTTCTTTTGAAGGCGTACCCTCCCTTTTCCAAAGCGTTAAACGTGACGCCATTATTCACACTCACTGAACCAAGCGCTGAGGTCATAACTTTACTTTGAACCACAAAACGATCCGTTGTACCCCGAATATCAGATCTTTTGATTTCCACATATCCCAATCGAGCAATCATCGGATCGAGTATTATTTTTCCTGACCCCATGTCCTTGGGTAATTTAAGCCGGGTAAGATCATCTAAATCAACCAAAGCGTAACTCACGGATTCCTGAAATGCAGAGCCTTTGATCTTCCTGAAATCCGGCAAATAGAAATCTCCACGAACCACGGATCTACTTCCAAATCGCAAATCAACATCATTAATTGCCAAGTTCTTAACCTTTCGATGCAACTCTCCACTAACAGCAATACGATCACTCATGCCCTCCAGAGCTGTGGCAAAGTACGCCACATCTCTTAAATCAACATGCGAGGAGTCTATTACCGCATCAAAGATCACGGAATCTTCAAATTCTTGCAATCCCTGAAGATCAGACATCTTCATATTGAACTTGTGCGAATAAATAGTCGTGGTTGGGGTTTGAATTTTCACACCCGTAAGAAAGATGCCTCGATCTTGATCAATAAAACAATTGGAAATCAATCGCCGCAAGCGAAAACCACATTTTTCGGTGGTGCTTAAATGCTGCAGGTAAAAAGCAAAGGTGCCATCTCCTACTTTGAATTGTTTGGCGTGCATTTCCACCTCGTCAAAGAACAAATGGTCATAATCCATCCCATATTCGCTATATCCCTTTCGATTGTCATCGTAAGAAATATCTACACTTTCGATATCAAGCGATTTTATGGTTAAAGCAATCGGTTCTTTTTTCTTTGTCGATTTTTTTCCAGAATCAAAATAATCGGTAATAAAAAAGTAATTGTAGTCTCCGGTAATCGAATCTCGACTAATGCCTACACGCCCGTCGTGCAATTGGACATTACTTAAAGTAATTGCATTTCCGGATAGATTTATGGACTCAACTGTAACCTGAATGAGATCAAGAGAAGCGAGAGTGTCACCATATTGGTCCTTGACAAAAACATCCTTCAAAAGCAATTTATCCAGAAACTGAATGTCAATTTTCCCAATACGCATTTCGGTATCCAATTCTTCAGATAAATAATCTGTGGCTATAGAACCTAAAAATGTTTGAAACTGACTACTTCTTATTGCAAATGCAAACAAGATCACTAGCACAATGATCCATTCGATCAGCATGCCGATTAACCTGCTTACAATTTTCAGTATTTTTGCCATCTATTCGTACAAATTTAACAAAGTTGAATCAAAAAGCACCGGTTATATTGGCAATAGAATCGTCCTGTGACGATACTGCGGCAGCAGTACTCAAAAATGACACCATTTTGGCCAATATAACATCTACGCAAACGATACATGAACAATACGGAGGCGTGGTACCAGAATTAGCCTCACGAGCACATCAACAAAGCATAGTTCCTGTTGTAGATGCAGCCCTGAGACAAGCTCAGATCCAACTTAGTGACATAGATGCCATTGCCTATACACGTGGGCCGGGATTAATGGGATCTTTGGTCGTAGGCACCTCATTTGCGAAGGCGCTATCTCTGGCCTTGAAAAAACCATTGATAGACGTGCACCACATGCATGGACATATTTTGGCCCATTTTATAAACGAAGGACAAGCCATTCCTTCTTTTCCATTCATTTGCTTGACTGTATCCGGTGGACACACACAATTGGTAGTAGTTCATAGCCCTACAAACCTAGAGATCAAAGGAAGTACCATTGACGATGCTGCCGGAGAGGCTTTTGATAAAATCGCAAAGATCATCGGTCTTCCTTATCCGGGAGGTCCCTTGGTTGACAAATTGGCGCAAAAAGGCAATCCGGATGCTTTTGCTTTTTCAAAGCCTCAGGTTGTGGGATACGATTTTAGTTTTAGCGGGTTGAAAACATCTGTGCTTTATTTCCTTCAGAAACAAACTGCAGTTGACCCGGATTTTGTGGAGAAGAACAAGGCTGATATTTGCGCGAGTGTACAACGAACAATTCTAGACATCCTTTTCAAAAAATTAGAATTATTGGTCAAGGATACAGGCATTAAAGATATCGCCATCGCCGGTGGAGTTTCTGCGAACACGGGATTACGCCAAAGATTGATGGATACTGGAAATAAAAAAGGTTGGAACGTTTTCATTCCCAAGTTTGCTTATTGCACAGACAATGCGGCTATGATCGCCATGGCCGGAAAATTCCTATATGATGCTGGAATTTTTGGCAACCAATCACAAGGAGCTGAAGCTCGTTTACCATTCTTGCGCTCATGGAATCAATAAAATTGCCCGAGGACTTTGTAAGACGTGTCCAACAAGATCCTTTTTTAGGCACACCCTTGCTTGATGCACTCAATGCTACCCCTCCTGTTTCAATCCGCAAGCACCCGCAAAAATACCTTGATCATCTCGAAAACGATCAAGCAATACCATGGATGCCTTTTGGAAGTTATTTAGAATCCAGACCAGTATTTACATTAGATCCGCATTTCCATGGTGGCGCCTATTATCCGCAAGAAGCTGGTTCTCAACTGCTTTGGTCAGCCTTGGATCAGTTGAATTTTTCAGAGGAACCAATATTTTTGGATTTATGTGCTGCTCCTGGTGGTAAAAGCACGCTTATCAGTGATTTTTTAAATGGTAAAGGATTGTTGATTTCTAACGAAGTCATTCAGCAACGTGCGCGTATCCTGAAGGAAAATTTAACCAAATGGGGATACACAAATACTCTTGTAAGCAATAACGATCCGGCTGATTTCACAAAGCTAGAAGGAGTCTTCGATTGTATTGTCGTAGACGCACCCTGTTCCGGTGAAGGCATGTTTCGAAAGGATCATGAGGCACGCGAGGAATGGAGCGAACAACACGTGGAGTTGTGTGCATCCCGACAGAAACGAATCGTGATGGACTGTTGGTCTGCCTTGAAAGAATCTGGATACTTGATCTATTCTACTTGTACCTTTAACGATCAAGAGAATGAAAGAAACATAGATTGGATCATCACGCAAACCGGTGCAGCATTGATCCACATCGATTTACCATTTGCAGAAACCGGGAGAAACGGAATTGGTTATTATGCCATTCCTGGTAAACAAAAAGCAGAAGGCTTTTTTATTGCTGTTTTGCAAAAAACTACAGAAACCAAAGAACGCAACGAAAAGAATAACAAACCAGCTCTTGCTCCTTTCAAGGATTTGAAAATGGTTGGAGAACTTGTGAACTTAAAGTCACAAATTGCGTTCGTTCAATGGGAAAATTTTGTGTTTGCTTTACCGGAAAATCACCTTCAACTTATTCAGAAGATAAAACAAAAACTCCGTATTATTAAGCTTGGAACAGAGATTGGAGAACTATCACGTAAAGGAATAATTCCACACGAAGCCCTGGCATTATCTGTAAATCTGGTAAGATCTGACATTCCGAAATACGAACTAACCAAGGAGCAAGCTTTACATTACTTGAAGGGCGAAACCTTTCAGTTGCCAGGAAATCATGGATATGGCTTGATGTGTTTTGAAGGCACCAAGCTTGGATGGATCAAACATCTTGGAAACCGTTTCAACAATTTATATCCAAAAGATTGGCGTATTCGAATGCGCATCGATTAAACTTCAGGTCTGAAGAAGAACAGCTTTCCTTTAGTCATGTGATTTACATTCATCGTGGTCAATCCAACTTTTCGGCCATGCTGACCCGTATTTTGATGAATTAGCGTTAGAACACCCTCGGCTGAAACAGCGTATACAATCGCATAATGGTGACCGAATTGCTCAGTAAATCCATTCCCTTTTTCATCTGTCCATTCCAATTGTACTTTTTCAAAGCGTATAACATCACCTGGTTGAACACACGCTTTCTTATAATCGTATTCTGAACCAAAATCATTCAGTCCATCCCAAGATGCACCAGCTTTATTCAATGCATATTGAACTAAATCCCAGCATTCTCCACGCTCAATCTTTTTCCCGATAGTTGATTGCACAACACGAATGATTGCGCTATTCATTTCCGTGGTTTCCTCACAAGCCTTAACTTGAGTCCAACCGTAGCCAAAGACAAAAAGGAAGAATGCTGAGAGATAGAAGTTCATTGTTTGTTGCTTGTTTTCGCTTAACGCAAAATGAAAGCTTGGTTACAAGGCTATTTGAAATTGCAAGACAGTCATCCCTTTTCTGCTGACGGCAACCAGATCACCAGCAACATCATCGAATACCGGTCGAGATTGGTATTCTAGAGTCAATTTACCTGCATGAGTCCCATGAATGAAATAATTCAAACCGGCATTCCACATAAACATTAGGTTATTCAGGCGGTTGTAGTCACCTATTTGAATGGAGGCATAAGGCATGAACGATCCTCCTTGAGGTAATAAATCGCTCTTAAATTTATACCCTCCTTGCCAATAAAATGTATTTCCGGTTCCAATCATTGGAAAAGCAACACCTGAACCATTGAATACAGAACCATCTGTTCCGTTTGCCGGATTCATAACCCCTACGTTTCGTACATAATTTGGCCCCAGGTTATAGCTTGTATAAGCAAAATATGATGATAAGGCCGCTCCCTTTTTGCCTATTGGCAGGTCTACGAAAAGATCCGCACCAAACAAAAACATGTCATGCAAAACAGTATCGTTATTATCATTTAGATTCCACATTGCATTTTTTTGGTGAATCCATCCTGCTCCCACATTGACAATCCTCTTTTTACCCAGATAAGTTCCAGTGGTATAAGGGAGTGTATTTGATTCCTTATCTAGGAATTGCCAAAACAAATAACCCTGGGTTTGCAATTTTGGAGGCAACAGTGAAAACTCAGCGTTTTTAGAGATTGGCTTGATCTCAACTAATGAGTTTACAATTGTCATTGGGGAACTTAAAGCCAAACGATAATCCAGATGCTTTAATTGTCCTTTTGCATACACACTAAGTTTACGAAGGAATTGATCATTAATACCGTTGGTAACTTGTTGGTAAAGCGGAACATCTATTCCCATTACTGACCCAACAGCAGGAGAGGCAAAACGAGCCAAACCTGACCATCCGGTTAATCCCGCACCTATCTGAAGCTGAGGAAAAATCTTGTATTCCGTAATAGCATCATGAAAAAATGCCCCTGTATTTCGTTTAGAAAGGAAATTGAAGTTATTCTGTCCGAATTGGGTGTAAAAGAATAGCCTGTTGGTTATTTGGGCTAAAACAGAAAATCGCAAGCGTCGTATACCAATATCCGTGTAATTCGCAACAGCATGCTTGTCAATCTCTGTTCCCGGATTCATCTCGCTATGACGGATCCAAATCTGATTCACCGCTGTGAATTTAATGTATTGCTTGTTGTTATTCCAACTGTATTTAAACTCCGGAACAAATCGATTGCTGTCTAATTCTGACTTTTGAGCTTGTATAAAGAATGACACAAAGCCAGATAAGATTATAATGTAATGTTTCATGTATATCAATTTTAATTTTTCACTTGTTTTTTAAATAAACTTCAAGTGAAAAATTCGCAATTGTTTAAACCAGATATACAACTCTTTTATTTGAAAAAACTCTATACAGACCGCTTGATCTAAATCTTGGGATGTTGGGTCAGTCGATAAAAAATGAATTGAAAAACTATGACAAAAGATTAGATCATTAACCAGACCATCAAGTGTATTGTATGCATCATCCGCATCATCTATCCCAATACTGATATAAGAATCCTCATCGAGTTCTATTGGTGAAAATCTACCTGAATCGACAAATTCGAAGCTCAACAAGCTAATCAGAATGAGCAGACTTATCTTTGAGATCAGCGACATGATGCAAAAATAACTACCCTTTAGGCGTCATCCTGAAATTTTCTGTTAAAAAAAAGCTGCGTACTTTGGACGCAGCTTTCTAGAAAATGATTCTGGTTTACTTCAATACATTGATATAACCATTGAATTCTCGTTTTTCATCTGAATAAATATCTTTTACACGAGCAACCCAAGTATAAGTTCCTGTTGGCACAATTTTACCCAAGTAAGTTCCATCCCAAGCTGAATTTATATCATGTGTTTCCCAGATGACCTCGCCCCATCTGTTAAAGATCAACAACTCGAAGTTGTACTCATCAACACCTTGAATAGCGAACGTCCAAGTTTGATTGAATTCATCACCATCAGGAGTAAATGAGTTCGGAGCGTAGAACAAGATATCACTGTTAACGATTAAATCATGCTCAACCGTATCTACACATCCTTCTGCAGTTTCCACGATCAATTCAACGGTGTACGTTCCCATGACTCCTTCAGGGAAGAAGAATGTAGGGTTCTCCGAGGTACTTGTCATTGGTGAAGCTCCCTGAGCTGTCCATTGCCAGTTTACTACACCCGGAGTTGAATTATCTTGCATTTTGATAACTGTTTCAAAGATCGTTGTTGGATTAGCGCTCATTGTAAATTCGGCAGTTGGAATTGCAATCACCTCTACAATCTGAGGGAATGAACCTGTGTAAACACATCCAAACACCGAAGTTACCGTTACATTCATATCATAAAAGCCTGGGTCTAGATACGTGTGTGTTGCAGCATTTGCATCTTGCACTGTACCAAATTCTCCATCTCCAAAACTGATCTCAACAGAGTCGATCTCATTCAAGTTGTTTGACACATTCGTAAACACAAACGTACCTGGTTGACAGCTCGTAGTTCTGTCAGGAACAAAAGAAGGCACGATTGGAGTTGGGAACGTGATCATCATACAGGAATCGGTTGTTGGAGAACCACATTGTTCAGACAAACGCACACAATACTGTGTTCCTGAGTTTACTGGATCAACTGTAATAGTTGAACCCGTGCCAATAACAGTCCCATTCTCACTCCATGTAAATGTGTATGGTGAAGACCCACCAGAACCTGCAACTGAAAGCATAGTGCTATTTTCAGAACAAATCACTTGATCTGGCGTTAGGTTAGTAATCACCAATTGAGAAGGCTCTCCAATTGTAGCTGTCAAAGTGATCACACAGTTGTTCACATCAGTCACTGTAACCGTATGCGTTCCTGCATATAGATCATTAGCAACCGGTAAGGTAGAAGTAGAATTATCCCAAGAATAGCTGTATTGTGGAGTACCTCCGGAAACCGAAACACCAACAACACCATCATTCAAACTATTACAAGTTGCATCTTGAGTTAATACCACTTGTCCAACCATTGGCGGAATCTCCGTAACAACAACTTCCACAGTATCTACACATCCAACAGAAGAGGAGACTTCACAATGATACGTTCCTGCTGCTAAGCCCGTGGCAGTTTGAGTCGTTTGACCTCCTGCATCATACCAGTTGTAAGAAACTGTACCCAAAACAGGATTCATTGTTGCTGTAGCCGTACCATCACTTCCGCCCGGGCAAGAAACAACAGTCGTGATACCTGAGAATGTAGCTATTGAATTTGGTACAACTACAGGTACATTTTTCACACAACCATTCGCATCTGTAACAGTTACTGTATAGTTTCCTGCCACCAAGTTTGTAGCTGTCTGTGTGGTTTGACCACCAGGAGCCCATAAGTAGGTGAATGGTGAACCTCCAGAAGTTGGAGTAACCGTAGCTGTTCCACTCCCTCCATTACAATAATCAGTTGTAGCTGTAGCATTTGCGTTTACAGTGATGCGTGTGATCCAAGTTGTATCCGAAACCGCTCCCACTGACACTCCACATGAAGTACCAGTCAAGAAATAACCGGTAGTTCCCGGTGGAACTTGAGTAACATTCAATTGTCCATTATTGTATGGGAATGTTTGTCCCAAAGTGTTTTGCCATTGTGTCTGACCGCCAGTTGAATTCACATTAACGTACGAAATCTGAGCCTGTGTATAATTCGTAGTATTGTTTGGCGCTGTCGGAGTCCAACGACGACCATCTTGGTTAGCTGTCCAAACTTGGTTGTTACGACCAGGCACCGGAGTGGCCACAGCTCCAGTTGAATTTTGAGTTCCTTCAATTGCTAAACCACTGTTCCATGTGCTACAAACAGTTTTAGATCCAATGTGCATTTCAACAACATTGGTAGTTTCATAAAAAATGTAAGCTGCGTAAACGCATTGAGAAGTACAACTATACATGGTAACTCCATTGTATAGAACAACAAACATTCGGTTTGGAGCTGTCCCTAAAGTCTGATATTGGATAGGTCCACTATTTGCATTTGAAGGATTCAAGTCTCCATAAGCAATCATCGCTGAATTATTTGCCGAAGCAATTGACGGTGTTGGGATTGGAGTTCCATTCAATGACCATGGGCAAAATCCATTCGCATTAGCCGAATTGAAACTTACAATACCATTTGATCCAATGACACAGTTATTATAATTGGCTCCATAAAAATTAAATGTAAATCCCATCGGGATCAATCCGCTCCATGAGTCATCAGACAATGTGATGTTTGTTGGGTTATTTAATACGATTCCTCCTCCTGGATTTGCACCACCACCACCGCAGTTATTAATCGTAACTGTTTGACCGGTACACACTGTGGCGTCAGTTCCCAAACACACAGTTACCTGAGCATTAGTTTGGTATGCTGTAAGTATACTAAGTAAAACAAATAAAAAGTAATTTTTCATAATTGTAAATCTGTAAATCATAAACGCAACTTTTCTATTTAGGTTGCTTTGACAACATTCAATTTGCGGCGAAAATATGAAATCATCAAGGATTCGTTGAATAAACATGACCATACCTGAAGCACGAATTTTCAATCTAGGATTCTGAGTTAACAATAATTGTTAGGAATGTGTTCTAAGGTTTCTTTAGTTGAAAGATTGCAGGTTTAAAAATTAATTACATTTGCGATACTCATTTAAAAACGAATTCAAACATGTCAAGTAAGTACCAAGCACAGATTGATGCCTTTATGGACCGTGTGAAAGCATCGAATGGGCACGAGCCGGAATTCTTGCAAGCCGTTCACGAAGTTGCTGAAGCAGTAATTCCTTTCATTGAGGAAAATCCGAAATACAAAACCGCGAAGATCCTGGATCGCATCGTAGAGCCAGAAAGAACAATCATTTTCCGCGTTCCTTGGTTGGACGATAAAGGTGAAGTCCAAGTAAACCGTGGATACCGCGTGGAGTTTAACTCCGCAATCGGACCATACAAAGGAGGTTTGCGTTTCCACCCTTCGGTTAACTTATCAATTTTGAAATTCTTAGGATTTGAACAAATCTTCAAGAATTCCTTGACTACATTGCCAATGGGTGGTGGTAAAGGAGGATCTGATTTTGATCCAAAAGGAAAATCAGACAATGAAGTGATGAAATTCTGTCAATCTTTCATGTCTGAATTGGCTCGCCATATTGGTGCAGACACTGACGTTCCTGCAGGTGACATCGGTGTTGGTGGACGTGAGATCGGCTACATGTTCGGTCAATACAAGCGTTTGCGTAACGAATTTACAGGAGTACTTACTGGTAAAGGTCGCAATTGGGGTGGTTCTTTGATCCGTCCTGAAGCAACTGGATACGGATGTGTATACTTTGCAAAAGAAATGTTGGCTACTAAAGGTGATTCTTTCCAAGGGAAAACTGTAGCAGTTTCTGGTTCAGGTAATGTTGCACAGTATGCTTGTGAAAAAGCTACTCAATTGGGTGCTAAGGTGGTTACACTTTCTGATTCTGCTGGTTACATCTATGATGCAGACGGAATTGACGCAGCTAAATTGGCTTTCGTAATGGAGTTGAAAAACGTAAAACGCGGACGTATTGAAGAATACACGAAGCAATACCCTAATGCGAAATTCGTTGCTGGAAAACGTCCGTGGGAAGTAAAAGTTGATATCGCTTTACCATGTGCAACTCAAAACGAATTGAACGGTGAAGAGGCAGCTGCTTTGATCGCTAATGGCGTAATGTGTGTAGCAGAAGGAGCAAACATGCCTTCAACACCAGAAGCAATCACGAATTTCCAAAATGCGAAAGTATTGTTCGCTCCAGGTAAAGCATCTAATGCTGGTGGAGTTGCAACTTCAGGTTTGGAGATGTCACAAAACTCTTTGCGTTTGAGCTGGTCTTCTGAAGAAGTAGATGCTCGTTTACACGGAATCATGGTTTCAATTCACGAAGCTTGTGTGAAATACGGAAAACAAGCTGATGGAACTATCGACTATGTGAAAGGTGCAAATATCGCTGGTTTCGTTAAAGTTGCTGATGCAATGATCGACCAAGGATTGGTTTAATCAATTAAAAATTTAATAAAAAGGCCCTCGTAATGAGGGCTTTTTTTATCCAAAAAGGTCCGATTATTAGAAAAGTTATTTAATATTAGAATAATACGATTTACAGAATGAATTCAATAGAAAGAGGGGGTACTTTTACTACCCCCTCTATTTAATTCCAATAAATTACAATATCAAATCATTATCGCAGATCTGTTGGTTTTACCAAGGCTTTCTCAGCAGCTTCCTTCTGAAGTTGCTCGTAATAAATAAATCCAGCTGGCATAGGTGTTTGTTTCCAATTTAATTTTTGGGCTTCTTGAAAACGAATATTTTCCTCATAATCGATTGGTGGAGGAGTTGCGTATTGTGAATATTGACGTGTGTCTCCAGGTCCCCAAACCGGATCATTTCCAAATCTATGGTCTTGGAAATGAATACGTTTTGCCATAATTCGGTAAGAAAACTCGGCGTTAGACGTACCGTTATTTCGTTCTTTCACAATAAAACTTGTCGTCCCTTTTATTACATAAACTTCTTGAGATTCACCTTCCATTTGAATAAACACACGCATGGGATGGGTTTCATCGATTACAACTGTTTCCAGAAATAATGGGTCCAGTTCAATTAATGCTTCTCCGTTGTTAAGTTTGCCTCCGCCCAAATCTTCAAACCACACTTCAGGGGCTTCAGTCACATATAATAATTGATTTCCTTTTGATGTTGGAACTGATGCTGATTTAGTCCCGTTGGCGATTACGTGGTTACCGTTAAAATAACCGGAATAATTAGCGTTATTGGCTCTCCATCCTACAACGGCAGCATCATTGTTCCCTGCAATAATTCCTCCACCAAAAGCGATTCCATGAACCCCAATTCCAAAAGCTGAACCATTATATGATCCTAAAACTCCAATGCGTTGAGAACCTGACGCTATATTATTGTTTCCATAAACACCCGCACCACCATTATTCGCAGCAGGTGTGCTACAAACACCATAAACACCTGAACGTGTATTACTTGTGTTGGTTCCGTTATAATTTCCCAGTACTCCAGCTCCTGTACCTGAACCACCGTAAACACCTTGGACAGCAGAAAAGGCAGTTGTACTTGCTGCCAAAGTTTCACCCCAAGTTCCTGATCCGTTGTTAGCGGAATATCCATTTATTCCAAATGACAAAGCAGCTGTAGAAACAGCAGCAATCATATCTCCAGCATAAGGTGAAGCAGTAGCTCCTGCAACAATTTCTCCATCCGTAGGGTTAATTCTCATTCGTTCAAGATTATTGGAGAAAAAACGGACAGGCTGAGCATTAAGTGAACCCATTATATTTGTTGTAGCAGACACAGTATTACCAGTAACATTCCAACCCGTAGTGTTACTTAACAACCAAATCCATTGAGTTCCATCCCAATAGTAAAAACTTCCTACGGTAATATCAAAGACCAATAAACCCGTTGCTGGAGCAACTATTGCAGTGCGTTGTGCAGTGGTCATACGAGGTATTAACAATCCAGAATTTGTAGATGATACATCTAACATAGCACTCGCTGCTGGAGCAGCACCGGTAGCATTTATACCGACATTCTGAGCAAACAATTGTGCACCCAAAAATGTACTAACAAGGAGAAATATATGTTTCATTTTCAATGTAGTTTATTGCGTTTAATAGATTGCGAATTTTAAACGGAAAGCGTTCAGCGTTGAATCTGAAATCAGCTGATACAATCCATTACTTACATTTTGTATTGGTAATACAACAAGGTTATTTCCTTCATGTAAATCAACATTTTGAACAAATACCAGCTTACCAGCTGCATCATACAACTTCAATGGGAGGATGTCTTCTTGAGAACTTTCAACACTTAAAACTAAAGATTGTCCAGATGGATTATAATGAATCCAGTTCGATATAGATAAACAATTTGCAGTTAGTTGGCCTTTCGTAGTTTTTGTTCCATTCGCAGAAACCTCCACTAATTCAAAAATCCCTTCTCTGAACTGAGCAGAATGATAACCGTAATTTGAATTTGGGGCATTTTGCGCAGCAACCTCTGCTAACAAAGTTCGATCAGCGTTTGAATCCACATGATAGATCTCAAAATGATCGACATCTGTCTCCGTCAATGTCTGCCACTCTAATAAGACTCCTTCTTTATCACACACACTTTTGAAATAAGCCAACTCCACTGCCAATGGATTAGTTATCTCACTTAAGGTCCAACTGCGGAAGAAATTTGCCGGACTTACGGGAACTGCAGATGTGGTGTTAGCAACCGTATTTGTAACCCCTATGGGTAAATAATCTCCCCAAATGTTTCCATTATTATTAAATCGTTGCGCTCCCAAATTGGCCTCAACAATATTGTTCCCCACTTGTGTATGCTCTACGTCACGATAAGTAAACTGAAACGTAGCTGTTGGCTTCGTTCCATACCCCAAAGCATCAATGATCCAAAAACGATCGATTACGTGATCGGAATTGTTTACCGAGTTCGTGTTGTAATCAAACATGTGCGTTACGTCTGAAGGACGATACGTGTTGTTATCCCATGTCGGTCCAGGATAGGTCGAAAATGCTATACGCCCCGCCCCAACACCAGCACCTGTAATGTTTGCTGAGAAAGGGATCTTCGTAAATGTTCCTTGAGAGGTGAAGGGCATAACATAGTTTCCTGTCGAAATTCCAATATTCCAGATCACTTGGTCAAATTCACTCTCGGTAACAATATTACCACCAGTACCAAGCGTTGTAACACCGGTTGTTGCTCCGTTTTCAATAACAACTTTGGCTCCATTGTCAATGACGATGAATGCATTATCGTTGATTACCAATCTCCCCTGAGATAACGTAATTGAGGCCAGTAATAGAATAGCAGAAGAAAAGGCAAGTTTTTTCATGTTTCATAAAGCAGTTCTGCAAAAATAAGGCGGAATAATTCCAAACACAACAAAAACAGCCTTTTTTTCTTTACTAAATAATTAGCAAACAATGCTTTACACAATCAAATCTCTTACTAAATCTGTTTAGAGCTAGAGTTCTTGTATAAGACAATAGTTTTGTTCTGAATTTCACATTTCGAGTATAAATGGTAAATTCGCAGCACAAAATTGGATTATGGAAACCACACTTTCGAAGCGTACAATAACGTACAACAAAGAGGGATTTAGCAACGACGAATTGATCGCTATTTATCGCGCCATTCTAAAACCACGATTAATCGAAGAAAAAATGTTAATCCTGCTTCGTCAGGGTAAGATCTCTAAATGGTTTTCCGGTTGGGGACAAGAAGGAATTTCAGTTGGAGCAGCGTATGCCATGAAACATGAAGAATTCATCCTTCCAATGCACAGAAACCTTGGAGTATTCACCACCCGTGGTATTCCTCTAAACAGATTGTTTGCTCAATTCCAAGGTAAAATGTCTGGATTCACCAAAGGTCGTGATCGTTCATTTCACTTTGGAGCTAAAGATTACAATATTGTTGGAATGATCTCCCATTTGGGTCCGCAATTAGGAATCGCTGACGGAATTGCTTTGGCAAACAAGCTAAAGAAAAATGAGCAAGCAACGATTGTTTTTACAGGCGACGGCGGCGCTTCAGAAGGTGATTTTCACGAATCATTGAACGTGGCTGCTGTTTGGGATCTTCCTGTGATCTTTGCTATTGAGAACAATTGCTGGGGACTTTCAACTCCTAGTAATGAACAATTCAGATGTAAACAGTTCATCGATAAAGGAATCGGATATGGAATGGATGCTTTCCAAGTAGATGGGAACAACATCTTGGAGGTAATCTCTACCATCCGTAAGATCGCTAACTCAATTCGCACGAAGCCACGCCCATTCTTATTGGAATGTATGACATTCCGTATGCGTGGACACGAGGAGGCATCTGGAACAAAATATTATCCGGAGGGGTTGCAAGACGAATGGGTAAAGAAAGACCCTGTATTGAACTATGAATTATTCTTAGAAGAAGAAGGAATTCTAGACGCTGGATTGAAAGAATCAATTTATGCTGAGATCAAAGGTGAAATTCAAGCAGGATTAGATATTGCTTTCGCAGAAGGACCTATTACCGCAACTTTGGATACAGAATTGAGTGATGTATATGCTCCTTTCAAACAAGAAGTCAAAGCGCCTGCATCAGATGCGAAAACAGAAAAACGATTCATAGATGCCATCTCAGATGCTTTGCGTCAATCCATGGAGAAATATCCTGAACTGGTGATCATGGGACAAGACGTTGCAGAATACGGAGGTGTTTTTAAAGTAACGGAAGGATTTGTAGATCAATTCGGTAAAGACCGCGTACGTAACACGCCGCTGTGTGAATCAGCAATAGTTGGTACAGGTCTTGGATTATCAATTTCTGGCATGAAAGCGGTTGTTGAAATGCAATTTGCGGATTTCGTGACTTGCGGATTCAACCAGATCATCAACAACCTGGCTAAGATCCATTGGCGCTGGGGACAAAATGCAGATGTTGTAGTGCGTATGCCAACTGGAGCTAATACAGCAGCAGGACCGTTCCATAGTCAAAGTAACGAAGCTTGGTTCTTCCATACACCGGGATTGAAGGTAGTTTACCCGGCTTTCCCAAATGATGCGAAAGGTTTGTTGAATGCTGCGATTGAAGATCCAAATCCGGTTATGTTCTTCGAACATAAATTCTTATACCGAAGTATCCGCCAAGATGTTCATGACGATTACTTTACAGCTGAGATTGGAAAAGCGGGTTACGTGCGTCGTGGAGAAGATCTAACGATTATTACTTACGGATTAGGTGTGCATTGGGCAATGGAAGTTTTGGATCAACATCCTGAGATAAATGCAGATCTAATTGACCTTCGTACACTTTTACCATTAGACACAGAAACAATTTACGAATCTGTTCGCAATACAGGAAAAGTTTTGGTGTTTCACGAAGATTGTATGACCGGTGGAATTGGTGGTGAGATCGCTGCTTTGATCAATGAAAATTGTTTCGATGCCCTAGACGCCCCAGTTAAACGTATTGCGTCTCTAGATACTCCGGTGCCATTTGCTGTGCCATTGGAACAACAATTCTTACCATTGGAACGCTTCAAGCAAGCTTTGGTTGAACTGTTCGAGTTCTAAAAATTATATCAACTAAAAAAAGCCTCCAAAATTTGGAGGCTTTTTTTGTTTCCTGATCTTTCGATCTTAATCTTTCACCAAGGTATAACCTGGATATTTCTTGATGTCAAAAACAAACTTCGAATCTTCAACAGCTGGATTTGACGTAAACTTTGTAAGCGTATAAGTCATTACTGTACCATCTTTAGCTTTCATTACCGCTTTTTTCAATTCGTTATCTGATTTAGCGATGTACAAAATGATCGTGTGATAGCTTGCAGTTTTTGCATTTTTAGGATACAAATAGATCACGTGAACTTTCTCCCCATTCAAGGTCTCCTCTTTCTCGTATTTATTTTTGAATCCTGTTTCCCAGATTGTCATCAGTTTTTTCGGATTCATAGACTCTGCATCATCATCATCCGCATCCGTCTCATAAACTGTTTTCTCCGCTTTCACAATAGTCCAGGTTTTCACACCATTTGAAATGATTGCGTTATCTCCGTATGTTGCAGAAAATTTCTCTCCTTTAACCCAACCTTTACCAGTTTCAGTAGTGCTGGTTCCGTTTCCTGAATTCTTAACAGTAGCGGTAAACTCTACGTAGAATGTTTTGTTTGCTTTGATCTTCGCCGAAACCTTATCGAGGATTGCTTGAGCTTTTGCATCTTGTGCCTGAGTGCCCAAAGCCATCATCAAGCCAAACAGTAGAACAATGTATTTCATCTTGTTTATAATTTCCGTGCAAATATCAGAAATTGTGCCAAATTGAAATACGGAATAAGAATATTTATTCGTTTAAACGATTCCTTTTGCTCGCAAGTATTCTTCTAAACTCTCTACATCGCTGAACAAGACCTCTCTAGCCTTAGAACCCTGGAACGCACCGATGATTCCATAACCTTCCAATTGATCTACAATTCGTCCAGCGCGGTTGTACCCTAATTTAAGTTTACGCTGGAGTAATGAGGCTGATCCCTGTTGATTGATCACGACAATTCTTGCTGCATCTGCAAACATTGGATCGATATCGTCCAAGTCGACATCTCGATCTTCCCGTCCTTCGGCTCCAACATATTCTGGTAGCAACATGGCATCCGGATAAGCACGTTGTTCTCCAATGAACTGACAAATACTTTCCACTTCAGGAGTGTCCGCAAATCCACATTGAACACGGATCAGATCTTGCCCCAAAGAGATCAACATATCTCCTCGACCTATTAACTGGTCGGCACCAGAACTATCCAAAATTGTACGCGAGTCGATCTTTGACAATACGCGGAATGCAATACGAGCCGGGAAGTTGGCTTTGATCATACCGGTAATCACGTTTACAGAAGGTCGCTGAGTAGCTACGATCAAGTGAATTCCAATAGCACGTGCCAACTGAGCCAATCGCGCGATCGGATGCTCCACCTCTTTTCCTGCGGTCATGATCAAATCTGCAAACTCATCGATCAAAACAACTATATAAGGCAAATAGCGGTGTCCTTTTTCAGGATTCAAACGGCGTGCGATGAACTTCGCATTGTATTCTTTGATCGTACGAACCTGCGCTTCTTTCAATAATTCATAGCGCTGATCCATTTCGATACACAAGGAATTCAAAGTGTTAACCACTTTTGAGGTATCCGTGATGATCGCATCTTCTTCTCCAGGTAATTTCGCTAAGAAATGGCGCTCAATGCGGTTGTAAAGTGTCAATTCCACTTTCTTCGGGTCAACCAAAACAAACTTAACTTGAGCCGGGTGTTTCTTGTAGAGCATGGAAACCAAGATGGCGTTCAAACCAACTGATTTACCCTGACCCGTTGCTCCAGCCACCAACAAGTGAGGTGCTTTGGTCAAATCGAAAGCATATGTTTCATTCGTAATCGTCTTACCCATCACGATCGGCAATTCAAAGTCGCTATTCTGGAATTTCTCCGAAGCGATCAATGAGCGCATTGACACCATATCCGGCTTACTGTTCGGAACTTCGATACCAATTGTTCCTTTACCCGGGATTGGTGCAATGATACGAATCCCTAAAGCCGATAGACTCAAGGCAATATCATCCTCCAAATTCTTGATCTTCGAAATTCGTACACCCGGAGCCGGAACGATTTCGTATAACGTAACCGTAGGACCTACAGTAGCTTTGATCTTCGCAATGTCGATCTTGTAATGCGAAAGCGTTTCAACAATTCTATTCTTGTTATCCTCCAACTCTTGCTTATTCACGGAAACCTGCCCATTTCCGTATTCTTTTAGAAGGTCGATAGGTGGCAATAAATATCCGGAAAGCTCTAAGGTAGGATCGTAATCCCCGTATTCTTGACGGATCGCATCAAACTCATCCTCAGAGATCTGAGATTCACTCTCTGCAATTGAAACTGAGAATTCATCAGAATCTGGCAAATCATTCATCACCGGAACAACTTGAACATCCGAGATCGCTTCATTGATCTCCATTTCCAAAGCATCATCACCTTCTTTCTCGGCCCCTTTTTGAATCACAATAAAACTGTCTGCTTCATCTTCCAATTCCAAAAGTGACTCTTCCTCTTCTTCCTCATCGAAATCGACCTCTACTTTTTCGGCTTCTTTTTGAATTTCTTCATCGCGAATGGTGTTCACAACATGAAAATCATTCATGACATTTTCTGCAACAGGAGTGGGCTCCTCCTCTTCTTTGAAATACTCAGCTCCATTTCTGAAGTTCGCAAACCAGGCCCCAATATCGGCATTGAACAAGACTACCAAAACCACCCAAAGCAAAGCAAGGATGACTACAAATGCACCAAAGCTTCCGATCGACAATCGCAACCACGTATTTACAGCGAAACCAAATGTACCACCTAAAAAGTCGATCTGCTCTACGAAATACCCCAGGAAAATTGAACTCCACACCATGAACAAACTGGCCACAGCGAACGATCTTTTAAGCGGCAATAAACGAATGTTCAACATCCATTTAAACCCGATCAAAAAAAGCACAAAAGAAATCGCAAATGACGACAATCCAAACCAACGATACATGAACAAATGAGCCATCCATGCACCGAACTTTCCCAACCAGTTAGCAACTGGCTCCGGATTGTCATCAAACAAAAAACCAAATAAGGTGGTATTCAGAACACGGTCCTGATCGGCCGTCCAGGTAAAGAAATAAGAAACGGATGAAAGAAAAGTAAAACATGAGAACAGCACCAAACTGATTCCAAGAATTGTCTTTGTGCGTTTTTTATCAAAACGCTGAAACAAACCTCCAACCATTTTTTTTGCCTCTAGCGGCGCATCTGATTTGACGCGAGATTCCTTTTGTTTCGCCTTCCCCGGCTTTTCAACAACCTCTTCGTCTGCTCCTTTTACGCGGTATTCGTTCTCCAATGCCATTTCTCCTGAACTATCCTACGAAGATAGTTTCATCCCAAGCGCGATTCCTAAGGATAAGCCGAGAAGTATAAACAGCATGTTGTTAGTTAAGATCGTTCCTTCTAAGGTCTAATGATCACTGCGGATTCAAATCACTCATGAACTGATCAAATGTAACGCGTTTGTAGTCGGATGGAATCCCAAAGAGATCGCGATTTTGAGCACCTGAAATAAAGGATTCAAGCTGATAATGCACCAATCCCATTTCCGATGGACGGTAAAAATCCAATCCCAATCCGGGCACATCTGTGAAGAATTCGAGATACTTATTAGAGATCTTTTTAGCAAAATAGGCATCGTACCCTATTTTCAGGTCTGTTTCATAGATGTAGTAACGCTTACAACGAATTCCAGCTATCTTTTTACCTCCTGATTTCTTCTGGACAGTGTAAGAAGGTTTCTTGGGCGTCAGCGAATCTTGTTTCACCAAATCTGTTTGAATGGCATATTTCTGACCGTTTGCCTCGATAAGCAAATACGCTTTTTTTAAGGACATATGGCGGATATAGACCTGATTCCCAAAATAATCAGTTTCTGTTTCAACACGAACAATCGTGTCGTTGGTGAACACCACCATCTTCCAACTTTTATATACAGAATCTGACTGTGGAAAATTGATCGTTGCGTTGTATGTAAACACTCCCTGAATCGGTTTTTGCCCCCACATTACAGGTGTAATTATAAACGAAATACAAAATAAAAATCCGACTACTAGTTTCATTCAAACGTTTTAAATAAGTCATTCATTTTGGAATTGAACGCAGCATAATTGATCGATTTTCCTTTGATCAATGGTTCCAACAATGCGGCATCAACTTCTTTTTCTTCCACTAATTTCGCACGAAAGACCATTCTGATCCCGTAACGATCAATCGCATATGCCAACAAGGTTCCTTTCACTTCCTTGAATGGATTATACCAATTCGCATTCGGCAAGCTGATCTGGTCAGTGTACCACAGCTCAATTTTATCGTCAGGATTTGTTTTACTCACAGCCACAGCTTTTTTTACATCATATCCAGCTATAGTGTCTTCTTCTTTGGACCACTCAATACGATAGGTATCCTGACTATCTACGAGCTCATTCACCTCATCCGCGGAAAAAACTGCATGGAATTGATCCGATCCGTACTCAAAATAAGTTGAAAAGGTGCGATTGTTACAATCCACATATTGCGAAAAACGCAGATTCGCCTTTTGAATAGTACTACTTACCTTACCATCCTTAAAGTTCATTTCCATTTCCTTTGGCAAAATACTATACAAGAAAAAATTATCCTTTTGCTCCGGATACTCGATGGAATATACGATTCTACCCTCAGTAACAGGCTTGTTAGAGCAAGACGCCATCAAGACGATGCCACAGAAGAGGAGAAAAGCTAAAATTGATTTCATGTAAATCGTAGTCAATTAAAAATGCTTCTGTTACGACATAATGTGGAAAAGGTTTCCGTTTCGTGGGAAACTCTTTTTGGCAAAGCGCCCTGCAAATGATATTTTTGCTTTGTTAAAATCTATTTATGCATAGGAACCTTGAGATCATCATTAACACATCAGAATTAACAGCAGGAACAAGGGGAGCATCCCTTGGTCCAGGTGCAATTATGTCAGCTGCACGCAAAAACAACAACGCCTTTTTCGGAAAGATCCCTCTGCATCCTTTACCAGATTTCAACCACCTGATTGACCAACCAACAAACACACCATACGCTAAACGAATTGATGGTTTCTCACAAGTATTCCATGCCGTTGGCGACACCGTTGTCACCCTTTTGAACAATAACAAAATGCCAGTAGTCCTTGCCGGTGATCACGGTTCAGCTGCTGGAACAATAGCGGGAATAAAAGCACATTATTCAGACAAAAGATTGGGTGTGATTTGGATCGATGCTCATGGCGATCTTCACTCCCCTTACACTACCCCCTCCGGGAATATGCACGGAATGCCACTTGCGATCTGCATTGGGGCGGATAATACAGAACAGGCTCGAAACGATTTGGATGCGCACACCGTCGAAGCGTGGAACGGATTGAAAAATGCATACGGGATCTTTCCTAAGATCAGACCGGAAGACCTTGTCTTTATTGCGGTTCGAGATACCGAACCGGAAGAAGATTTCTTATTGGACCGCATGAACATCACAAATCACACCGTGGAAGAAGTTCGAAAAAAAGGGTCCGCTGAAATTGTGCGTGATTGTCTGGAGCAATTGAAGGAATGTGACATCTTGTACATCTCTTTTGATGTTGACTCAATGGATCCACAACTGACCTCGTTTGGTACAGGAACTCCTGTAGGAAACGGTCTTACCCCAGAAGAAGCCGTAGAAATATTAACTTTGCTGGCCCAAGACCAACGTACCGTGTGCATGGAGTTTGTTGAAGTCAACCCGTGTTTAGACAACAAATGCAACGCCATGGCGGAACACACGTTCGAAATCTTGGAACAAGTAACACACGTATTAACTTCAAATTAATCAATGGAAGCAGCAATAAAGCAAGCATTAACAACCCAATTTTCTACTCTTTTCGGTGCTGAGATCTCAGAATCGATGGTGCAATTCCAAAAAACCAAAAAAGAATTCAAAGGCGACATTACCATCGTACTTTTTCCCTTTTTGAAACTTGCAGGTAAAGCCCCGCAAGAAATTGGAACACGGCTGGGTGCTTTATTGCGGGATGAGCTTCAATTGATCGCAGACTTTGACGTGGTGGGTGGATTCTTAAACGTCAGCTACCCGGAGACTTATTGGATCGATGCCTTGGCATCCATTGAGAATAACGCGCAGTTTGGTTTTGCAGCGCCCAACTCGAAACCTGCCATCATGGTCGAGTATTCCTCGCCAAACACCAACAAACCTTTGCACTTGGGGCACTTGCGCAATAATTTCCTTGGATACAGTGTAGCAGAGATCTTAAAAGCCAACGGCCATGAAGTGATCAAAACACAGATCATCAATGATCGTGGAATCCACATCTGTAAAAGCATGTTGGCATGGATGAAATATTCGCCTCTGAATGCGGCAGGTGAGCGCGAAACTCCTGCAAACACAGGAATGAAGGGCGATAAATTGGTTGGGAAATACTATGTGGAATTCGATAAATATTTTTCAGCAGAAACAAAAAGCGTGTTAGCAGATTGGGAAGCTGGGAATTTTGAAGGATACAGTCCAACTGCCCTGGAAAAATACAATGAGTTAAACGCAGCAAAAGCGGGCAAAGACGAAAAGGCAGTAGCTGCCATCGACGATAAAATCAAAGAACTCGCAAAAAACGAAACAGCGATCTTGCGCGAAGCAAAAGACTTGTTGGTGCGTTGGGAAGGCCGAGATCCGGAAGTTTACTTGCTTTGGACAACGATGAACGGATGGGTTTATGACGGTTTTGAAAGCACCTACAAGCGAATGGGCGTTGACTTTGACCGCTTGTATTATGAATCCGAAACCTACATTTTGGGTAAAGACATCGTACAAGAGGGACTTAAAAAAGGCGTTTTCTATCAAAAAGAAGATGGATCTGTATGGATCGATCTTACGGACGAAGGTTTAGATCATAAACTGCTTTTGCGTTCAGACGGTACTTCAGTATATATGACACAAGATGTTGGTACAGCTGTAGACCGCATCAAGGATTATCCGCAATTATCCGGATTGATCTATACAGTTGGAAATGAACAAGATTATCATTTTAAAGTGCTTTTCCTGATCTTGAAGAAAATGGGCTATTCATGGGCTGATGCTTGTTACCACCTTTCTTATGGTATGGTAGAATTACCAAAAGGCATGGGACGCATGAAATCACGTGAAGGCACTGTTGTTGATGCAGATGATCTGATGGAAGATATCGTTGAGACTGCGCGCGAAATGACCCAAGAACGCGGTCAGATCGAACAACTGTCTGAACAAGAAAAAGAAAACCTTTACGAAACTATTGGAATGGGTGGACTGAAGTACTTCCTTTTGAAAGTAGATCCGAAAAAGCGTATAGTTTTCAACCCGCACGAGTCGATCGAATTGAACGGACATACCGGACCTTTCATCCAATATACTCACGCACGTATCTGCACCTTATTAGAAAAAGGCGGACAGATTGGAAACTGGGAGAAGGCACAAACGAATGAGTGGGAACAAGAATTGATCAAACTGCTGGAACAATTCCCACATACGATCGATACGGCAGCAAAAGAATATGCACCATCTCATCTCGCTAATTATTTGTACGAATTGGTGAAGTCATACAACCAGTTCTACCAACAAGTGACCATCCTCAACGAAAGTGATTCTGACACACGCAATATGCGCTTAGCATTGAGTTCAGTTGTTGCCCGAACAGTAAAACAAGGAATGGGACTACTTGGAATTCAAGTACCGAAAAAAATGTAATAATCAATCTCGTTTGCAAAAGAGCGCTTAATAAGGCGCTCTTTTTTTTGTATTATTTTGATTAATTATCAAACTCGTCTGTTTTTTATTTAACGAGTGAGCACCTCGAATTTTATCTTGGGATAAATATAAAGTAAGAGTCTGCCAAATCAGATAGTCGGGTTACATTGACCTCACAAAACAACTGCTAGTCAGGATAGCAACTTAGCTTTTCAAGAATAGGTAAAACCTTTTACTAAATGTTTACTATATTGTTTTACTAAAAGTTTACTAAGTAATATATTTGCGGCGTTAACTGCTAAGTATGAAACACATTATCCCGAAATCACTACTCTTGCTATTACTTTCGACCCCATTTTATGGGCTAAGTCAAACAACGATAATCAATCCGGCGAATGCCACTGGAACTTCAGGAGCTGATGGCAGCTTTCAAAATGCGACCAACACTTTTGGAGCCAATGGTTGGACGGTAGTGAATGCCGCTACCAATCAGTGGTTTGTAGGTACAACAGCAAACTGCGCCGGTACAAAGGGCGCTTATGTGGGAACAGCAAGCGGGAATAACAACTACACGATCACGACAGCACAAGTTTCCCACTTCTACGATGATGTAACTTTTCCAGCTGGTCAATCCTGTATTACGCTTACTTTTTCATGGAAATGTCAAGGAGAAAGCAGTTTCGATGGAATCCGCGTAAGTCTTGGCTCCACTGGTGTTGCTCCCATAGCAAACACCTTGTTTACAACAAGTGATCCTACTGCAACAGTGATTGGAAATAGTTTTTACAACTTGAATGGGACATGTAATACTGCTACAATAACTATTCCTGCAGCAAACGCAGGCACTACGAAACGATTGGTATTTAGTTGGATCAATGATGGAAGTGTTGGAACGAATCCTGCAGCAACCATCGACGCCATTTCACTTGTTTCAGCAAACCCAACTGTTCCAAGCTGCGCAACAGCCTTAACTCCAGCGAATGGTGCCACAAATGTTTCAACTTGTAACCCATTCACGTGGACAGCACCGGCTTCAACCGGATGTAATACCGCGACATCTTATGACATTTACCTGGGTACAGCACCTGCTCCTGGTTTGTTGACAAATGTTACAACAACAAGCTTTCAGCCAAGTTTAAATTTTAGTACTACCTATTATTATCAGATCGTGCCTCGAAATGCAGCTGGCGCGGCTGTTGGATGTCCTGTATTAAGTTTCACCACCGGAGCCTCTACCAATCCTCAATACAACTTGGTGGATGATGCAACATCGGTAAGCCCGTTTAACTGCGTAACCTTGACCCCAGATCTTTTAAGTCAACGTGGCTGTGCCTGGGATGCCAATTCGGTAATGAATTTTGCTGCAAACTTCTCATATGACATCGACGTGAACCTTGGAAGTAATGATGGTGGTGCTGATGGTATGGCCTTCGTATTCCAGAACGACCCACTTGGCCGCTGCAAATGTGGTACAGTAGGTGGCGCATTAGGCGCAGGAGGTATTTTAAACTCTGTGGTTGTGGAGCTGGATACCTACATCAATTTCGAAGATCGTGATGACTTTGTTGCTCCAACGATTGGAACATCCGGAGCTGAAGACCCTGACCACTTGGATGTGTGGTTTAATGGAAATATAAATCCTGATCTGGACTTCAATGCAGATGCAGTGGCTGCGGGAGAACGTTACGCAACAGCAAACGCAGTTCGCCTACAAAATCCTCCAGGAACGAATTACAATATTGAAAATGGATTGACGCACAAATTCCGAATTTCATGGAATGCAGGAACACAAACTATGACAGCCTCCATTCTTAACAGTGCGCTAACCATTACGTATGGAACAATAACTGCAACCTTTAATCCATTAACGGTTTTTGGAACCAATACTCCTTACTTCGGATTTACAGCATCAACTGGAGGGCTTTCAAACACGCAAACCTTCTGTTTGCCAACAGTATTACTACCGATTGAAGTGAGTTCCTATGATGTCACTTGTTCAAACGGAGCAGCTTTGGTTACCTGGAATACAGAAAGCGAGCGCGGTAACGACTTCTTTACGATCGAGCAAAGTTGTGACGGAAAAACTTTCGCGCCTGTTAAAACAATTAAAAGTCAGGGTGATTCCCATCAGCAACAACAATATGCGGTTGAACTTGAAACTCCATGCAGCGGTATCAATTACTTCCGTTTGATGCAAACCAACCTGGATGGAACTCAGAAAGAAATCGCAGTGAAAAGCGTGATGCCTTGTAATGCTTTTGAAGAGGTTTATCTGTATCCAAACCCTGCAAATACCATTGTAAACATTGCTTGGACGAATACGTCTATGCGCTCAATTGAACTATTTGATGCACTTGGACATTCCATTTCTAAAACGGAGATCAATTCGAATGGTCATACATCGGCTGAGATCGCTACAGACCAATTAGCGAATGGTGTTTACCTGATTCAAGTGAACCAAGAATTCGGGTCGAAGATCTACAAGATCGTTGTAGAACATCCGTAAGAAAATTAAAAACGAAACATGGCCGTCGGTGATCCCGGCGGCTTTTTTTATTGGACACCTCCTAAAAAGGCATACATGAGAATATTGGCACCCATTTGCAAGGCTTGCTTACGCTTTTCCTCTGAATCGTTGTGCACTTCTTTGTCCTCCCAACCATCGGAAAGATCCGTTTCGTAGGTGTACAAACAAACCAAACGCCCATCAACGATGATTCCGAATGCCTGAGGGCGTTTTCCATCGTGTTCGTGGATCTTTGGCAAGCCGTTGAAATCGTATTTCTGGTGAAAGATTGGGTGCGTAAACGGCAATTCTACTAAGGACTGATTCGGGAAGATCTTCTTCAACTCTTCCCGAATGAATTGATCCATTCCATAATTATCATCGATATGCAAGAAGCCTCCCCCAAGCAAATACTTGCGCAAATTATCCGCTTCAAGCATGGAAAACTTCACATTTCCATGACCTGTCATGTGAATGAACGGGTAAACGAATAGATCTGGACTACCTGCATCCACATAGGGAACTTCTTTCGAAATGCTGGTCCCCAAATTCGCATTACAAAACTGGATCAAATTCGGCAAGGCCGTCGGGTTTGCATAGTAATCTCCCCCTCCGTTGTATTTCAACACCGCCAACTGATAAGTTCCTTGGGCTTGTAATAAACCAGAAAACAGACAAAACAATAATGGTAAAAATCCTTTCATATCATCCAATTAAAGACAAAACGGCTGCCACCATTCCGGCGGTTTCAGTACGTAGTCGCGAATCTCCTAATGTCACTGCATCGTAACCAGACTGCATGGCTAGCGCTATTTCTCGTGTGCTAAAATCACCTTCTGGTCCGATCAATACAACGCTCTTGTGAGCACTTTGTTGCACGGGTATTTTTGGACTGTCCACACAATGAGCCAAACAACCTTTCGGATGCGCTTGAATGAACTCATCGAATTTTATCAGTGGCTTCAAGTCAACCAAAAAGTCCTGCTCTGCTTGTTTCATCGCTGAGATGGCCACACGCTGCAAACGATCCAATTTCAACTGCACACGTTCCGAATGATCGCATTGTAAAAATGTAATCTCCGTCGCGCCAATTTCAACCACCTTCTCTACCATCCATTCCATGCGATCCATGTTCTTGGTAGGAGCGATCGCCAAATGAAAACGCTTTTGCGGTGTCGCGGCTTGAGTGCGCTCTACAACTTCCACTCCGCAGCGTTTTGGGTGGGCTGCAACAATCTTGACGGTTACCAAGGCACCTTTTCCATTCAGCAATAAACAGGAATCACCTTCTTGCATGCGCAATACACGTACGATGTGTTTTGATTCTTCTTCCGGCAATTCAAAACGCGGCGTTTCCGGTATGTCGGCCCAATAAAATCGTCGCATCAGTTAAGTAATAAAAAGATCATTTCGCGCAAAAGATCACCATCTGAAAAGGCTCCGGTATTCCCCACTCCTTTTGATTTCAGATCGTACTCATGTAAAATCTGCACGTTGCGCGCCAACATTTTCGGATTGTAATTCGCGGAATTCTTCATCAGTTCTTTCGCTGCAAATGGGTGCATTCCCAACGAAGAAGCAATAAATTCTGGCGTGCGGGTTTGTGCGAAATGTACACGCATCATATTCGTGTACAACTTGAATAAGTTAGGTATGATAGCCGGCAACGCATGGTCCTTCGGGTTTTTATCGAAGTAATCCGCTATTTGGAACGCCTTCAAGGAATTCCGTTCTGCCAATGCGTTGGTAAGCTCGAAATTGTTGTAATCCTTGGAAATCCCAATGTTCTCTTCGATGTGGACATCCGAAATTCGGGTTCCTTTTTCTAGAACGATTGTTAGCTTTTCCAATTCGTTAACGATCCTGCTCAGGTCGTTCCCAAGAAATTCTGCTAACAACGAAGTGGCTTTTGAAGTAATATCATAACCCGCACTTTTCGCATAATTCGCGATCCAATCAGGCAATTGATAATCCTTTACTTTTTCAGATTTAAAGATCACCCCGGCCGCGCCCGCTTCTTTAACGAACTTGCGTTTCCCATCCAAGGTTTTGTACTTGTGACAAAGAACCAGGATGTTATCCGGATTCAAATGTGGAACCAATTTTTCCAGCTCGTAGATATCCTTCAAATCTTGCGCTTCGCGGATCACAATCACTTTACGTGTTCCCATGAACGGAAAGCTGCGTGCTTCTGACATCACCAAGGTCACATCCACATCACGCCCGTAAAGCACCATTTGATTGAATTCACGCTCATCTTCTTCCAAAGCATGCTCTAGAATAGCATCCGAGATCAGATCGATGTAATAAGGTTCCTCTCCATGCAATACATAGAGTGGTTTAAAATCTTTCTGTTTGATGTCTCGAAGCAGGAGTTTGTGATCCATTACTCAAAAATACAGATTTTGAACGAAAGGAAAAGTAGAAAACATCCCGTTTATCAAATTGCTCGAGAAAAGACTTCGTTTCCTATCTTTGGCCCATGTTTCCAGCATTGCAACTTCCTCCAGCGAACTTAAAAGTGACCAAACAAGTAGAGTCATTTTGGGTTTGGTGTGTCGTGCGCAAGAAAAACCTGTTGCTGACTCCGGAAGAATGGGTTCGACAGCATGTAATCCATTATTTACTCGATCACAAACAAGTTGGTGCGGGAAAATTGGTTTCGGAAATGCCTCTGAGCATTAACAATCAAACACGTCGAGCAGACCTGGTTATTTTGGATGATCATGGAAATGGAAAACTGATCGTTGAATGCAAAGCCACCACCATTCCCATTGATGAGAAAACCTTTCTTCAAACAAGTAATTATGTGCAAAAGACCGGAGCACAATACTTTTGGATGACCAATGGTTTACAGCACGTGATCATGGATTGTCGGGAAGGGAAGTTCTTAGAAGATTTACCTGAGACCTTGTAAAAATGAGTCTTTTAGTTAAAAACCCGAATCAATTCCCATCTACTTACGCTCCAACTTAAACTCACTGGTTGTATGGAAGGTCAGATCTGGATAATCTTTTTCTGCCATTTGCAACAGGAAGGATGTTTCCGCCAGGAAAACCAAGTTGTCGTCTTTGTCTTTCGCGATGTATTGACCCTTTGCACGGATAAAGTCCCGTAATTGCTCTTCATTGTCTGTAGTGACCCAACAAGCCTTATGGAATGAACGCGGAATAAAGCGACATTTCGCACCATATTCGTGCTCTAAACGGTATGAGATCACTTCAAACTGAAGTTGTCCCACGGTACCAATGATCTTACGATTTCCAGGCTGCTGAATGAACAACTGAGCTACTCCTTCGTCCATCAGCTGAGAAACGCCTTTTTCCAATTGTTTGGATTTCATCGGATCCAAATTCTCCAATTCCTGGAACATTTCCGGAGAGAAGCTTGGAATTCCTTTGAACATGAAATCTTCTCCTTCGTTAAGTGTATCACCAATCTTGAAATTTCCGGTATCGTATAAACCTACAACATCACCCGGATAAGCCTCATCGATCACGCTTTTATCTTGCGCCATGAAGGAAGTTGGGTTTGGGAATTTGAACTTCTTATCCAAACGCACATGGTTGTAAAACGTATTGCGCTCGAATTTACCGGAAACAACACGCAAGAAAGCAATGCGATCACGGTGTTTTGGGTCTAGATTGGCATGAATCTTAAAGATGAATCCTGAGAATTTTTTATCCTCCGGCTCCACGCGTTTTTTATCTGCATCACGACCTCGTGGAGAAGGCGAAATACGTACAAAGGTGTCCAACAATTCGCGCACACCAAAGTTGTTTACTGCCGAACCGAAGAATACCGGAGCAACATCTCCTGCCAAGTAAGCATCGCGATTGAACGGATCATAAACACCCTCTACTGTTTCCAATTCTTCACGCAATTCTGCAGCCGGTTTTTCCCCGATCAATTCATATAAAGCCGGATCGTTGATATCATCGATTGAAACTACCTCGCGTTCTATCTTGGTCTTGTTGGCCGAGAATAAGTTGATATTCTTGTCGTAAATATTGTAAACTCCCTGGAAGCGATCACCCATCCCAATTGGCCAAGCAAGTGGACGGACATGAATATCTAACGACGATTCCAATTCATCCAATAACTCGAAGGGATCTTTACCATCGCGGTCCATTTTATTGATGAAGATGATCACGGGTGTTTTACGCATGCGACACACTTCCATCAAGCGCTTGGTTTGTTCCTCCACCCCGTTTGCGCAGTCGATCACCAAAATTACGCTATCTACTGCTGTAAGAGTTCGGTAAGTATCCTCCGCGAAATCCTTGTGACCCGGTGTATCCAGGATATTGATCTGTTTTCCGGAATACTCGAAAGCCATTACGGATGTCGCAACCGAGATCCCACGCTGCTTCTCGATCTCCATGAAATCGGAAGTTGCACTTTTCTTGATCTTGTTGTTCTTTACGGCACCTGCTGTTTGGATTGCCCCTCCGAACAAAAGTAATTTTTCCGTCAAGGTTGTTTTACCGGCATCGGGATGCGAGATAATACCAAAGGTGCGGCGTTTTTCGATTTCAACAAGATTGCTCATACTTCCAAATTGAGCCGCAAAAATAGCAGTTTTCTGAAGAACGAGCGCTCTTAATTCACTTCAGTAAAAAAGCAAGTACTGCCTCGTGATAATTCCCGTTCCAATCGTAGAAAAGTCTGCGGCTGTAATGATAACCCACTCGGAATTTGCTGTAAAAGTCATATCCAACAAATGCTCCCGCAGATTCTATGTTGCTGTAACTCACTCCGCCCCACAACTTTTCCTTGAAAGTACCCATGACGGAAAGCTGGTAAGACAAGCCCGAAAAATCTGTTTGTGTTAATGCCCGTGGTGTTAGTTTAAAATTATCGGAAAGTGAAAATGTGTAGTCTGCGTACAAAGTGCCATATGGGGTTCCTTCAACAAACACATTGTTATTCCCGTCGTATCTGGGGCGGTTCAGGTCCTTAACTCCTAGACCAACATTCAGTTTTTCAGTGTGGTATACTAGTCCTAGATCCAATTGGAATGCCTCGTCAGAAAATGATTCTGGCACAAACTCATCTGGATTGGTTATTCCCCAATACGGAGTGAAATTGTATTGACCCACACCTGCAGAAACTCCAAATGAAAGCAGACGATCATCAGCTAAATTCCAATGAAAGGCGTAATTCAAAAGTGCTTTATGCGTTCTTGAACTACCCAATTGATCGTAGGCATAACTTAGTCCAAGTGCACCATGAACGCGATCTAGTTTCTTTTCTACGTTGAATGAAATTGAACTCAGATCTCTTCCAATATCATCCAATTCAATCCTGCCATGGAGTCGGACCGAGAGCGAGTTATCCAAACCAATGGTTGCAGGATTGTACTGGACCGAACGGTTCCAGAATAGATCAGTTGGAGTCACAAATTGTGCGAAGAGTCCGTTGGCTGACAAGCAACACAAAAGGACAAACAGTGTCTGGTTCATAGCAGGGTTTTTTATACTCATCAAACGAAGTATTCATACATTTGTTTTATGGCAGTGAAAATACATGCGAGTTGGGCGGCTGTGCTGGGAAACAGTTTTCAAAAACCATATTTTGAACAACTGACAGCGTTTGTTCGCTCCGAATACCAGCAACATCCGCAAGGAGTTTTCCCTAGGGGCACACAAATATTTCGCGCCTTCGACGCTTGTCCTTTCGATCAACTAAAAGTGGTGATCTTGGGGCAGGACCCGTACCCAACTCCGGGACATGCACATGGTTTATGCTTTAGCTGTGATGAACACATACGGCCTTTACCAAAAAGCTTGCAGAACATCTTTAAGGAGTTGGAGGACGATCTGCAAGTTCCTGCTCCAAAAACCGGAGATCTGAATCATTGGGCGGAGCAAGGGGTTTTGTTACTCAACGCCATCTTAACGGTGCGTTCAGGACAACCTTTAAGCCACGCCAACAAGGGTTGGGAACAATTCACGGATGAAGTTATTGAAACAATCAATCGCGAAAAGACTGGAGTTATCTTTGTACTCTGGGGAGCGCCAGCACAACAAAAAGGCAGGATCATAGACGAACAAAAACACATTGTCTTGCGAGCACCTCATCCTTCGCCACTTTCGGCCTATCGGGGATTTTTCGGAAGCAAACCGTTTTCGACCATCAATCGCATCTTAATTGAACACGGAAAAAGCCCTATCAAATGGGCATAAAATGCTTACATTTGCAGCGATGAAATTACAAAACGACTTGATCTTGCGCGCCGCAAAAGGCGAAGCAATTGAACGATACCCTGTATGGTTGATGCGTCAGGCCGGTCGAATTTTACCGGAATACCGCGCCGTGCGTGAAAGCGTAAGTGGCTTTAAAGAATTGGTAGAAACACCTGAATTGGCTGCGGAAGTAACCATTCAGCCAGTTGATATTTTGGATGTTGATGCTGCTATCGTATTCTCCGATATTTTGGTAGTGCCAGAAGCCATGAATGTTCCATACCAAATGGTAGAGAAACGAGGACCTTGGTTTGAGCATACGATCCGATCAGCAGAACAAGCGAAACGCGTTGAAACAAATTTTGATGTAGAAGATCGTTTGGGTTATGTAATGGAAGCGATCCGTTTGACTGTAAAAGGTTTGAATGGTCGTGTTCCTGTAATTGGATTTGCGGGAGCACCATGGACTATCTTCTGTTACATGGTAGAGGGTCACGGATCAAAAACTTTCAGCGAAGCACGTAAGTTATTGTACACAGATCCAACTTTGGCACATCAGTTGCTACAGGCGATCACGGATGTCACCATCGCTTACTTGAAAGCGCAGGTAAAAGCCGGAGCAAGTATGATACAAATTTTTGATTCTTGGGCAGGAATTTTGGGAACAGAGCAGTACGCTGCATTCAGCATCCCCTATTTGAGTCAGATCGCATCGGCGATCAACGATGTTCCTGTTACCTTGTTCTCGAAAGGTGCGATCACCTCGATTCCGGCTCTTGCGGCGTTGGATTGTAATACAGTGGGAATGGATTGGAACATGGATGTTGCAACAGTTCGCGCTCAGGTGGGTAACAACCGTACTTTACAAGGGAATTTAGATCCGTGTGCTTTATATGGTTCACACACCACTGTGGAGAACGAAACAATAAAAATGTTACATTCGTTCGGTAAAAACCAACGTCATATTGTAAATTTAGGTCATGGCGTGTACCCGGATGTAGATCCTGAGAAGGTGAAAACATTCATTAAAACAGTAAAATCCTATGAAATCAACTAGTATGAGAGTAACAAAAGCAAGTCTATTTGCAGCGTTGTTCGCCCCGATGGCATTGTTGGCTCAAAACAACGAGAATCTTGTCGAAAACGGCGGATTCGAATCGAATACAGGAAAAATCAAAAAACTTGGTCAGATCGACTTGGCAACTGGTTGGAAATCTCCGACAGGTGCGCGAGCTGATGTATTCTTGAGTGATTCTAAAATGCCGGAGATCGGTACGAAATCAAATACATATGGTGCAGAAGACCCGGCAGAAGGTGAGAATTACGCTGGAATCATGGCCTTTTCATACCAGAACAAAGCGCCACGCACCTATGTGTTGGTGAAGTTGAAAACTCCTTTAAAAGAGGGCACGAAATACTGCATCTCATTCCAATTGTCATTGGCAGAAGCATCAAAGTATTCTTGTAACCAAATCGGTGTGAACGTTTCGAAGAAAGAATTTGGAACAGATCAAAAAACATCGATCGTGGACGAAACGCACATTTTGCACCCTAAGAACAAAGTGTTCAATGCATTCTACGGATGGGAAAAAGTGTGTGGAACATTCACAGCAAAAGGTGGTGAGAAATTCTTGACGATCGGAAACTTTACTTCAAACGAATCTACAAAAACGGAGACGAATAAAAAGGCGAAAGACAACAAGTTCACACAAGTTCCTGGGGCATATTATTACATTGACAATGTGATTGTTACCATGCTGGACGAGAACGATAAGTGCGACTGTAACTATGAAGACGCTGAAAAGAACTTGACATCGACTACAATCTACCAGAAAGCATTGGTAATTCGTGACCGCATGACTTCTAAAGAAAAGATTGAAGCACAAGGGATGTATTTCGCTTCAGGGAAAAGCACTTTAACTCCACAAGCAATGGCTGCCTTGGATTTGATCATTGAGGAAATGAAAAAAGATCCAAACATTTCCATTACAGTTATTGGTCACAGCGATGTGCAAGAAGACGAAGTGGGAGAGAAAAAAGCGTTTTACGCCGACATGGATAAAAAACGTGTAGACGCAGTTATGGCTTACCTGAAAGAAAAAGGTATTGCTGAAGGCCGCGTAAAAACTGAAACTAAAGGGAATACAGAACCGAATACTGCAGAGCATATCGAGTCTGATGATGACGACTTGAAATTGGCGAAAAACCGTCGCGTTGTTATCCGAGTAAACTAATTGAACACAACGAAAAAGCTCCGGTCTAAACAGATCGGAGCTTTTTTTGTTAGATACCTATCGTATGATTACTTTTCCTGTCTATAGAAAACTTTCCGGTTTTGATCGCTTTTATAAGATCACGGATGATCGTCATTTCACAGAGGCTTTTCGTGTACAAGGCACTTTGAAATATCAACACATCGAAGCGGTACAATTTCCGGAGGTTTTGCGTATAAATGACATGATCGCATGTCAATTCAATTATGTAGAAATGTCACCGGAGGAGATTCAAGAGAACTTCCCGGATTGATCACTGTTTAATGATACGTGTCATGCGATCTCCCATTCGCAAGAAATAGATTCCCGCTGGTTGTTCGTTCAATGAAAGCATATTCTCCCCATTCACAAAAGTACCTTCTCGCAATACTGTTCCTAACGCATCCGTTACAGAAAAATCCACTGATTTCGATAGATCGACAGTATACATACCTGTTCCCGGATTCGGATAAACATTTGAAGTCCATTCCGGAATTTCATGTACACCAACAGAAGTAGGATTACTGTGTTGCCATTTGGTCAAAAATTTCCAAACTTCCAAACCTTCAGTAATGTCGTTAACCGGTTGATACAAGTAAATGTGATCTGCTCCATTGAAACGCCACAACTCTACCGAACCTGCAGGGTTACAATTGTTGTAAACAAAACGATCCACAGTAATATTGTCATTCACTAAATCAGGTAAACGTGTCGAATCCGCAGAGGCATCACATCCATGGACATTTCGCCAAAAAGTCATTGTCTGAGGAACCAAGCTCAATGATGGCAATGCACCACTTTCATAAGGAACTGTACCATCTGCAGTACCGTGTAAATGAATGACAGGAGTTGCATAAGCAGGTACACAATTCTGAATATCCGATGTTGCCATTGTTCCAGCCATACAACCTATTGCTGCAACGCGATTATTCATTTCACAAGCCATATGATGTGTCATAATAGAACCCATTGAAAAACCTGTAAAATAAACACGTGCAGGATTTACATTGTATAAAACAATAGCTGAGTCGATGAGTTGATGCATGAAACCAAGATCATCGGCCGTTGAAGCAGCAAGCGTTCCGTTGTTCCAAGCATTTTGACCCCATTGATTTGGTTTTCCTTGGGGATAAATTGCTACGACACGAGCAGTATCTGCGATCAAATTAAACCCAGCACCTACCATCTGGCTGCTGTTTCCACCTAAACCATGTAAAACAATGATCAATGACGGAGATTCTGTATTGGGATCTAATCCGACCGGTAAATATTGTTGATAATTGCGAACAACACCGTTTACCGACATTGTTTCGGACGTTAGCTGCCCAAATGAAAGTGCAGCGCAAAAAAGTGTAAAGAGTGTAGCAGTAAATTTCATCGATTGAAGTTTTCACAAATTTGGTTTATTTTAGGCAACAAAACAAGTACGTGAAACGAATCCACCTCCTTTTTGTATTTACTCTGCTGTTTGCGGCATGCACTCTTACGAGCGAACAAGAAGAACGTCTGAATAAGCAAATTCAGCGCTATGTTGCTGCTCACAATGAAAACCGTTCACTTGAAGTGGTTGCATTTACCCACCCAGCGATAGTAGCTTCTGTAAAAAAAGATGGAGACAGCTCTTTCTTGGTGCATTTTCATCAGAAAGATGATTCTACACGCTACTATTTTGAGAATCCTTTATACCGAGAAACAAAAGTGGCAGGTAAATCGATTCAGCGAAAATACTGGGTCGAAAAATACACCCAAAGCGAAGAAATCACTGATCAATATTGTATATTCGCATTATCTGAGGACAACGGAAACACGTGGTTCTTAGCGCAGGAATCAGATTATTTTTCCGAGCGCTATCCCGCCTCCAAGCGCCTCTTCAAAAAATAAGAATTACGGATGAAAAACTGCTTCCTACTCGCTACTTTGCTATTACTTGTTTCAGGACCAATTTGGTCGCAAGGTTACAATCCTGTAGGTGCTCGTTCTAACGCATTGAGCAATGCATCCGTAACCTTGGATGATGTGTGGGCTTATCATCACAATCCAGGGGCAACTGCCTCAATTAAATCATTTTCTGCCGGAGTTTATTACGAAACCCGCTTTCTTGCCAAAGAACTCCAAACACAAGCACTTGCAGTAGCAATTCCACTAAAAAAAGGTGTGATCACAACCGGAGCGCAATTCTTTGGATACGAGCAATATCGCCAATCGCGATTTGGTGTAGGATATGCGATGCAGTTAACTGAACGCTTCGCGGCTGGAGTGCAGTTGAACGGACAACAATTGCGCTTAGGAAATAATTACGGAGCAACCTTTAATGGAACGATCGAAGCTGGACTAATCGCCAAAATCTCTGAAAAATGGCGTTTAGGAGCGAGCGTTATGAACATCGGCAGGCAACGGATCAGCACACTTGAAGATCGTTATTCCACCGTAATGCGCATGGGCTGTCAGTACCTGCCATCCAAACGCGTGCTCGTTCTTGCTGAAGTGGAAAAAGACGTTATGCATCCCATTGCATTTAAAGGCGCGGTGGAATACCAACCCCTCGATGTGTTGTTCATTCGTTTGGGAGCTCAATCAGGTCCAACTCATTTTTCGTTCGGATTCGGCTACCGCAAAAAAGGCTTCGCGATAGACTTGGGCACAAAATATCATCAGGTCTTAGGTTGGTCACCAATGATCGGATTGAACTATCAGTTGGAAAAACATGCGGAATAAAATCCTCTTTGCAGTTTTGGTTTGTCTCCCCTTCTTAGGGTTGGCACAAGACCGCAATGAGATCATCCAGCAACGGATCGAATTCATTTCAGAACAGAATGAATCTGAAGAGATCGATTTGACCAACATTTTCGAACAGTTGAATTATTATTTCGATCACCCTATTAATTTGAACGCCACCGATGCTGACGAATTACGCTCCTTGAATTTATTGACCGAAGTACAGATCACTAACCTATTACTGCACCGCGAACAGTTCGGAAAGCTCATTTCTATTTACGAATTGCAAGCTTTACAATATTGGGATCTATCAACGATCAGTTTGGTATTACCTTTCATTCGGGTGGACGATCGTTTAGACAACTTGCATGTGACCTTCAAGGAATTGCTTAAGAACGGTAAATTTGAGTGGTATTTGCGCTATCAACGCACTCCGGAACAGAAATCCGGCTATGAAAACGTTCCCGATTCCATCTTGAAGACTTCAAATAGTTTTTACTACGGAAACCCGGACCGCTATTACACGCGTTTTCGCTATACCTATCGCACCAATATTTCCTTAGGAGTTACCGCCGAGAAAGATCCGGGAGAAGAATTTTTCCGCGGTTCGCAAAAGAACGGTTTCGATTTCTATTCGTTTCACGCTTTTTACAAAGGCGGAAAATACTTGAAAGCTGTTGCAGCAGGAGATTACTTGGTACAAATAGGTCAAGGTTTGAATACCTGGACAGGTTATGCCTTTGGTAAAACGGCTGATATTTTCTCCTCGAAGCGTACGGCAAATTTACTGCGTCCATACACCTCAGTAGATGAAAATCGTTATTTCCGTGGAGGATCTGTATTATTAGGCGCTGGAAAATTCAATTTATTGAGCTTCTACAGTCATAAACAAGTTGACGGAAGTGGTGTGGCAGACTCACTATTCAACGACCTGCAATTCATCTCCACAATTGACCTCAGTGGTTTGCATCGTACCAACAGCGAAATCGCGAAGAAAAATCAATTCACCGAAAAGATCTTAGGGAATTACTTGCAATATGCAAGCACGCGTTTCAGCGCTGGAGTTGCAGTAGTGCATCAGCAATACAATGTGCCTTTGCAGAAAGATTCCGTTCCTTATAACATCTATGCTTTCCGAGGAGATCGTTCAACGGCGATAAGTGGTGATTACAACTGGGTATTTCGCAACGTGAACTTCTTTGGAGAGGCGAGTTACAGCACACACTCCAAATCTTGGGCTCAGTTGTATGGTTTGATGGCCATCATTGATCCACGTGTTTCTGTTTCAGTGGTATACCGCAATTACGATAAGGCCTACTTCAGTTTTTACAACAACGGATTTTCGGAAGGCAGCAATACGCAAAACGAAAAGGGCTTGTTTGCCGGGACAAAAGTAAAACTGAATAGCGCCTGGACCGTGAACAGCTATGTCGATTTTTACAGTTTCCCATGGTTAAAGTTTCAAGTGGATGCGCCGTCAAAAGGGTACGAATTCTTGATACAGCCTACTTACCGACCAAACAAAGAGCTGGAAGTGTATGGACGATTCCGAGTGCAGTTGCGCCAAAAGAATTCCCGTGACTCAGATGGAACCATTACACCAATCGAGGATGTATTGCAGCGCAATTACAGGGTCAATTTGAGCTACAAAGTTTCGGAAGGGATCACGATCAAAAGCCGTGTAGAATACATTACAATTGACCGACCAAGTAATACGCCAGAAAAAGGTTGGATGATCACACAAGACGTAGTTTACCGTCCGAAAAGTATTCCAATAGACCTTTCGATCCGATACGCCTTGTTTGAGACAGACAGTTACGACACGCGTATCTATACTTTTGAGAACAATGCTTTGTACGTTTTCTCTGTTCCGGCATATTACTATCAAGGTTCGCGTGCCTATTTATTGTTGCGTTACAGTTTCCTACGCCATTGCGACCTGTGGGTGCGTTATGGAACCTTTTTGTATGCCGACCGCACGAGCTTGAGTTCAGGTGCAGAGGAGATCAAAGGCAACCGCAAGTCTGATATCACAGTACAATTACGAATTTCGTTCTAAGCGAATAAATCATATTTTTCATGGCATTTCACACAACCGAAGAGCTCAACTTTCTATTACCCGGAAAAATCATTGAATCCGTTAAATGCTATAACGTTAATAACGACTTATTGATTTTCAATCCAAAAGGACAAGCTGTGATAGACGGAGGGGTGGAGATACAATTGAATGATCTCACCTTATCCATTGGTTGGAGTCCAGAATTAGAATTATTCGACGTTACTGCAAATCCAATCAGTACGCTTTTAAAAAAACTTGATTTTTATCAAATCGACACCAAACAATTGGAAATTGGAAGTGACCTGGTTGGTTTAAAAATCATATCCTGCTCTACAAAATGGAATTGGTATCAGGATTTGAATGACGATTTTGAACCAATCGGAAATAAACATTACATATTGAACGAATTGATCTTGACGCTTGAAAATGGACGCACTTTTCAGTTAGCTACCATAAACTACAAACTTGATAATAACGGCATCCAAGATGTGACTTTTGATAGCCAAGGTGAATTAATGCTTTCAGCGGATACTATTATTCCAATTCAATCATTGGAGGACTAGTGAAACACAATCGCTAGACAATACATCAAAAAAAATGTGAGTACTTACGCACTCACATTTTAACTCTAATCAGGGAGGGAGACGGGGTTCGAACCCGCGACCTCCGGAACCACAATCCGGCGCTCTAACCAGCTGAGCTACAACCTCCGTTTAGTGGCGGCAAAAATAAGGATTTTTCAAGATAAAAAAGGAGTTTTGAATATTTTTTTACAAAAAAATCATTCCTGAGACGAACAAAAAACACGTAATCAAGCAATTAAACAGGCCTTTACAACGCGAACTAAAATTGTCGTGTTGATAACTGCTCAGGCTTGACTACAAAGCTAGACGGGTGCTCCCTACTTTTGTATCGTGATGAGTAGTCGTCTTAAAATAGGAGTTTTTGGTGTAGGCCATCTTGGAAAAGTTCACGTGCGTCTTCTTTTAGAACTGCAAGATTTGTATGAACTTGTCGGGTTTTTCGACCCTTTGGACAGTCATGCGGAAACAGTAGCGAGCCAATTCAACATCAAACGCTTTGATGATCCTCAGTTGCTTATTGATTCGTGTGATTGTATCAGCGTTGTTACACCTACCCTCACCCACTTCGAAATTGCTAACAAAGCCATTCGCTCGAGCAAGCATGTTTTTGTTGAAAAACCAGTTACTGAAACACCGGAACAGGCAAAAGCTTTGTTGAATCTCGCACATGAGGCAGGTATACAGGTACAAGTGGGGCATGTAGAACGCTACAATCCCGCCTTTGTTACTGCTCGTCCACTTATTCAACGACCAATGTTTTTTGAGATCCACCGTTTGGCTACGTACAATCCACGTGGCACTGATGTATCAGTTGTGATGGATCTAATGATACATGACCTTGACATTGTTTTAAGTCTGGTGAACTCAAGTATTCGTCGTGTGAGTTCAAATGGTATTGCTGTAGTTTCAGACACACCTGACATAGCGTCAGCAAGAATAGAATTCGACAATGGCTGTGTTGCTAATTTGACCTCATCACGTGTTTCAACTACCAACATGCGGAAAATGCGCGTTTTCCAACCTAGCGGTTATTTATCTGTTGATTTCTTACATCACCAAGTGGAACAGATATCTGTTATGCAATCGGTTCCGGCTGGTATGGATCGAGTAATGGCTTTAACGGACTCTAAACACTTTGTGACTACTCGTCCGCATGTAGAAAATAGTAATGCTATTTTGGAAGAATTGCGTTCATTCCATCGTTCGATCACTGAAGGTCAGGAAGTTATTGTTTCTATCGATGATGCTTACCGGGCTCTCGACCTGGCTTCGCGAATCAGTGAAAAATTGAAATCTACTTTTGTAGCTGCTTGCGACAATAATTAACGTACTTTTGCGTTAAGCTGAAAGACTCGCTGCACATGAGAATTATCTTACTTCTTAGTCTAATCGGTATCTTAGCTAACAGTTGTGTTCGGAACAACCCGAAACCGATCTGGCTGGAGATTAACGAATGGACTATTGAATCAAATCCGGACTTAGTAAACAACGGACAAGAACCCGATTTTTTGAGCCACAATTTCACTGAAGCTTGGGTGTATGTGGACAATAAGATCATCGGTTGTTTCGAAGTGCCATGTAAAATACCGGTATTGATAAGTGGTGATGCCAAAAAGATACAAATCTATCCAGCCATTCGTAACAATGGAATTGGAGCCACCAAAAAGATTTATCCCTTCATGGTACCTGTAGATACAACCATGAATTTGGTAGCAGGGGAGACATATACCTTTAATCCAAAAACACATTATAATTCAGTAACTAAGTTTTGGACAGAAGACTTTGAGTCTTCAACAGTACAAATTGAGGATGATCCGGTTTCTTCAGCCGCAATCTCATTTGGAAACAATAGTCAGATTGCACTTTCTGGAACTTATGGTCTTGTTAATTTAACAACTGCAGAGCCGCTATGGGTAGGCCTCACAACTGAATCCGTTTATTTACCAAAAGGCAAGGAAGTGTATCTTGAAATTTCATATAGAAACTCAACTAGCTTGCTAACTGGTGTTAAGGCAATGAATCTGGATGGCTCTACAACGGATAATCCAAACGTGGCTATGAATGCGCAGGATGCCGGGTCTATGCAATGGAAAAAGATCTATATTCAATTGACTGAAATTATTTCCTATTCAACCAATGCGAACTATTTCAAACAATATTTGAAAGCTCAATTACCAGAAGGACAAACAACAGCTGACGTTTATATCGACAACATTCACATCGTTTATTTCTGATCCCTGCATGCGTTCCTTTTTCCGGACATTATTTATTTTGAGTGATTGGCTAACAGCCATGTTGGCTTGGGCCTTGTTCTATTATTTCCGGAAGACCTATGTTGAAGGTGTACAGTTCGATACTAACTCCTCCTTCTATTACGGAATACTGATCATTCCTGTTTTGTGGTTGATCTTCTACACGGTTCAGGGCACCTATTCTGATATTCGCCGCCTGTATCGTTTAAAAATTCTTTCATTAACTACATTTGCCACCATTTTCGGATCGATCGTCTTATTTTTTGCATTATTGTTGGATGACGACGTAACCAGTTACAAACATTACTACCAATCATTGCTTGCATTAGCTTTATTACACTTCTCATTTACTTTGATCGCTCGCCTAGTATTTACCAGTATACAAGTAAGGCGTATTCATCAGCGCAAAGATGGTTTCAGAACCCTTTTAATTGGTGGATCAGAGAAAGCAGTTGGTATTTACAGGGAAATTGAGGGTCTGCAAAAAAGTGGTGGCAATCAATTCATAGGATTTGTGAATCTGAACGGAATAGACACCTTACTTCAAAGCGAAATACCTTATCTTGGACATGTTGACAATTTGGAAACTGTGATCGCAAAAAATGACGTAGAAGAGGTAATCATTGCATTGGAAACCACTGAACACGAAAGATTGCGTTCCATCATTTCTCGTATCAATCAAAACCGCATTGTGATTAAGGTACTGCCTGATATGTTTGACATTCTTTCCGGATCTGTAAAACTGAACAATATCTTTGGTGCATTGCTCATGGAAGTAAATGCCGAAGTGATGCCGCCATGGCAACAGTATCTTAAACGATTGATGGATATTGTCATTGCGATCATTGCGATCATCTTATTGATACCTGTTTATTTATTCTTGGCTATAGCCGTGAAGCTTTCTTCACCTGGACCGATTTTCTTCGTTCAGGAGCGTATCGGAATCAATGGTAAACCATTTCGGATCATCAAGTTTCGCACGATGTTTATCGATGCGGAAAAAGCAGGTCCACAGTTATCAAGCACACACGATCCTCGGATCACACCAATAGGGCGATTCATGCGCAAATTGCGTTTTGATGAATTTCCACAGTTCTTTAATGTATTAAAAGGCGACATGTCTTTGGTAGGTCCGCGACCTGAACGCCAATATTACATCGACCAAATAGTTCAACACGAACCACAATTCCTCGAATTAACGCGCGTTCGACCGGGAATCACGTCTTGGGGACAAGTGAAATATGGCTATGCAGAGAACGTGGAACAAATGATCCAACGCATGAAATACGACCTGTTGTATTTGCACAACCGATCCATTGCGCTAGACATCAAGATCATGCTTTACACCATTTTGATCGTGGTGAAGGCAAAAGGAAAATAGATTTTTATTTTTAACTTGCATTTTATAGTTAAATACTTTTTATGAAACATAAAATAATCATATCCACTATCATTATTTTGTCGGTATATAACCCACTATTTTCTCAAGTTGATATCAAATTTGAAATTAAGGGTCTCCTAAAAAACAGTAAAGTATTATTGAGCTGGGAAGGAGGTGAACATTTTCACATTGTTGATTCTTGTTGGGTGCAAGAAAATGGAGTTCTTGAATTCAAAAGACAAGACCTGTTCGATCAAGGAATGTATTCACTTCGTTACACCTTAGAAAATAGAAACTCACCAATACTTGAAGCTTTTATTTTAGACAACGATCAAGTTTTCACCATGAAAGGCACTGCAAATGAAATAGTTGAAACTTCTGAATTCGTTGGGTCAAATGAAAACACCATTTTTCTTGAGTATCAAAAAAAACTTATGAGCCTGAAAAAGTTGGAGGGAACAGAAAAAGGGGATGAAAAATATAAAGAATATTATGCTGCATTTAAAAAGAAATACTCTTCGAGTTTCACTTTCAAAATGCTTTCATTTACTGAAAGACCAGAAATTCCATCGACTATTAACAACAACATTGATAGATATCATTACTATAAAAATCATTATTTCGATAAAATTGACCCAAGCTTTGAACCAATTGCCAAAAGTCCATTTTTACATGCTTTCATAGTAGAATATTTTGATAATTTAACTGAACAAATACCAGACTCAATTATAAAGGCCTGTGATTTCTTTTTGTCTAAGTTTGAAGCAAATAAAGCCGTTTTTAGATATACCCTACGTTATCTTCTTAATAAATATACTGAAAGCAGAACTATCTGCTTTGACGCCATTTATGTTCACCTTGTTCAAAGATATTATGCTCTGGGTAAAGCTCAATGGATGTATGAAAGCAATGAAAGTCAAGAACGTTTAAAGCAGATGATTGCATACGCGAAAAAATTAGAATTTAGTCTTTGTGGTAAAACGGCATACAATTTTAAATTCACCAACAATTCTGGTTCAAATATTTATTTGTCGGATATTAATTCAATGTATACAGTAATAATATTTTGGTCCACAGACAAAAGTGAAACATTTTTAAATGAAATCGATATTCTGAGTAAAAAATCAGATGTTTTAAGTAAAGTCGGGGTTTCTACAATCGAATATTGTGTTACAACTGATGAACAAATCAAATCTACAATACTTTCTAGATTAAACTTCGATCAATTAATTAAGACAAAAAATACGGATATTAAAATAATTGAATCAATTAAAGATTCCTATAACTTGGGAGTTAATCCAAAGATTTATGTTTTAGATAAAGATAAAAAAATTCTATTGAAAGATATTTCTGCAGAGTCGTTAATAAATTATTTTGAGGGGCTATAAATCGTTAATCTTTTCAAAAACAGCCACTGCCTCAATGTGACTCGTATGAGGAAATTGATCCACAAAACTCAGTTTTGAAAGCTTATAACCGTGTTGCTCTAATGTTTCCGTATCCCGCGCTTGTGTAGCCGGATTACATGAAATATAAACCAGGTGTTTGGCATCCAACGCGATCACTTTCAGTAATGTTTTTGGTGCAATTCCAGCTCGTGGCGGATCTAGGACGATCGTTCCGATCTTACCCTGGTATTCCGGATGCTGATACAAGAACTTGCCCACGTCAGCAGCGAAGAAATGTAAGTGCTCAAAACCGTTGGTTGCTGCATTGCGTTTCGCATCTTCAATAGCTTCTTCTACAATATCAACTCCGATGATCTCTTTTGCTTGCATGCGTTTTGCGATCAATTGTCCAATTGTTCCCGTACCGCAAAACAAGTCCATGATAACGCCGTTTTCTGAAACATGTTCACAAACGTAATCGATGGCTTTGGTATATAAGAGTTCCGCACATTTTGGGTTAGTCTGGAAGAAACTCTCCATGCTTATCTCAAAAGAAAGTCCCAACATCTTCTCTACCACAACGGCTTCACCACACAGTAATTTAGACGTTCCATTCTCAATCTTTGCGCGATCCGCGATATTATCATTGATGGTATGCCAGAAACCTGCCAAGCGCTTACCCAGTTTATCTTGTAAAAATTTAGCAGTAGCAGCAGCATCGAACTTTTTCAAGCCCGCGGAAGAAGTTACTAAATGGATCAACAATTGATCTTGGTCGAACGATTTGCGAACAACAATGTGTCTGAAAAACCCTTCTTTTCTTGGTGGGTGCCATGCAGGAAGACCGAAATTATGCAAGAATTCGCGAAACTCCGGCAACAAGGTTTCCCATTGCTCATCAAACAAACCACTAGGTTTATTGAGGTTCTCCACTTTCCACCACGTACCCCGGCGCTTGAAACCAAGGGCAAAAGCATCATCGATCTCCTCGCCAGTTTCAGGAACATGCTCAATACAGGAGAAGCTGTATTCCATCTTATTGCGATAAAAGAACACTTCCGGCGAAGAAATATACTCATCGAATAAGCTTGCTGGTTCATGAATGCGTCCAATGCGACGATAAACGTCCAATGTTGTTTTTTGCTTGTACTCTTGCTGTAATGTTATCGGAACAAATAAGTACGGTGCACCAGAGATCTCCTGATATGGTAATTCAACTTCTTGAGGAGAGCGTTTGACGATGTCCAACAACTTACACTCAGCATGGCGTTTGCGTTTCTTTTCAACCTTTGCTCGAACTATTTGTCCGGGAAAGGCATTTTCTACAAACAATACAAAATCACCGTCCTCGGAACGCATGCGTGCAATTCCCTGACCACCAAACGCTAAATCTTCAATCTGAAGTTCTAAGATCTCTCCTCTATGTACCAATGCTAAATATGTATTTCTTGATCAACTATATCTTGAATAGATTTGTTCTCCAAAATGCGTAAGGTCTCATTACGCACATCGATGAACACTTTATTCAGTCCACATCGTTTTTCATCTGTGCATTCCTCACAAGCTTGGTAGTAATTCAAACTGACGCAAGGCAATAGAGCGATCGGCCCATTGAAAATCCGAATCACCGTGGACAAACGAATATCTTTAGGTTCCATGCGCAGGAGATAACCTCCACCTTTCCCCATTCGGGATGTTAAGATCCCTTGTTTTTTTAGATCGAGTAAAATGGCCTCCAGAAATTTACGAGGAATGTTTGCTCGTTCAGCAATCTCAACAATCAATGTTGGCTCCCGGTCCTCTTTCTTGGCCAGATATGTTAGTGCGTGTAAAGCGTATTTGGTTTTTTTGGAAAGCATCTCGTTTCAGTTCAGTTCACTCAAATTTACTTCACTCCACCCGACGCTAAATGAGCTTGCCGAACAAAATGAACAAAACTCTTGAAAGCTTAAATCATTCCACGAATCACACCTTTATCGGATTTCTCGATAAATGTCAAAATGCGGTTTCTGATAGCTGTTTCTGGCATACTTTCTTTAACCTGCTCGATACCTTTTGAAAGGTTACTGTTCTGAACGTATAAAGTGCGGTAAATATCCTCTACTTCACGCACCTGTTCATCTGTATAACCACGGCGACGCAACCCTACCGAGTTTACACCGGCATAAGTTAGAGGCTCACGAGCAGCTTTCACATAAGGTGGAACATTTTTACGTATCAAAGAACCGCCAGCGATGAAAGCATGCGCTCCAACGTGGATAAACTGCTGCGTTCCGCAACGTCCTTCCAGAATAGCCCAGTCTTCAACCACACAGTGTCCGGACAACCCAGTGTAACTTGCCAAAATAACGTGATCTCCGATAGCACAATCGTGCGCAATGTGCACGTAAGTCATCAACAAACAATCACTTCCAATGGTTGTTTTCCATTTGTCCTTCGTCCCGCGGTGAATCGTTACACATTCGCGAATAACCGTGCGATCGCCGATTTCCACAGTGGTATATTCCCCATCGAATTTCAAATCCTGAGGAATCACTCCGATCACTGCACCCGGAAAGATCTCACAGTTTTCACCAATTCGAGTTCCAGGATAAAGCGTTACGTTGGGATGAATATGTGTTCCTGCACCGATCACTACATCATCGTGAACTGTACTGAACGCGTCGATAACGACTCCCTCCGCCACTTGGGCTTTTGGCGATACTTGTGCTAATTGGCTAATCATGCAGGTTCTTTATCTTTAATTACTTGTGCCAACATTTCAGCTTCCATTACCAATTTTCCATTAACGAAAGCCTGTCCGGCCATTTGCACCAAACCACGACGGATCGGTGACATCAATTTCAATTCGAACACCAAGGTATCCCCCGGCAAAACTTTTTGCTTGAACTTCACGTTGTCGATCTTCATGAAGTACGTTGAATACAGGTGTGGGTCCTCTACTTTACTCAAAGCAAAGATACCTCCTACTTGTGCCGTTGCCTCAATTTGCAAAACACCCGGAAAAACAGGATTTCCAGGGAAATGTCCTTGGAACATCGGCTCGTTCATCGTCACATTCTTTACACCAATGATGCTTTCCTCGTTGATCTCCATAATCTTGTCAACCAACAAGAATGGATAGCGGTGAGGCAACATCTTTTCAATATCATTGATGTTGTAAAGCGGCTCTTTTGTCAAATCGAAGAAACGTCCTTCTGCTGCTTGTTTCTTGATCTGTTCCTTCAAGACTTTCGCAAAACGCGTGTTTCCTGAATGTCCCGGACGTGCAGCTAGAATGTGCGCTTTGATCGGCTTTCCAACCAATGCCAAATCCCCAACGATATCCAATAATTTATGACGAGCAGGCTCATTCTCAAATTGCAATTTAATGCTATTCAAAACCCCGATTCCATCATAATTTACCGACAAGGTATCCTTCCCTAATTTCTTCGCCAAAGCATCCAATTCATCTTGGGAAACATCGTTGCGTTCAACCAAAACAATTGCATTATCCAAGTCACCTCCTTTGATCAAGTTGTTTGAAGCCAAGAACTCCAATTCACGCAAGAATACGAAGGTACGACATGGTGCGATCTGTTTTTCGAAATCGCTGATCTGATACATACTCGCATGCTGTGTTCCCAAAGCCGGTGAGTTGTAATCTACCATCACAGTAATGCGGTAGTTATTATCCGGAACCGCCAAGATCTCGATTCCCTTATCCAGATCTTCCCATTTCAAATTTTCATTCAATTCAAAATAATCGCGATCTGCTTCTTGTTCTTTCAAACCAACACGGCTAATCTCTTTAACGAATGGTAAAGAACTACCATCCATGATCGGAATTTCAGGTCCCGTTAAAGTGATCAATGCATTATCAACTTGCATTCCGTACAAGGCTGCAAGAACGTGTTCAGTAGTATAAACGCGTGCTCCGTTAGCTTCCAAAGTAGTCCCACGCTCTGTTGAAACAACCAGGTCAGCATCTGCCTTAATGATCGGTTGCTTTTCTAGATCAACACGTTGGAATTTATATCCGTGATTTTCGGGAGCCGGATGAATCTCCATAGTCACTTTCTCACCGGTGTGCAATCCAACACCTGTAAAAACAATTTTTTCGTTGAGCGTGTGCTGCTTATCAGCCATTATTCTTCGTTTTTTGTAAGCGATTTAATCTTTTGTTCTAGCTCATTCACTTTATTCAAAAGGAATGGCAATTTACGGAATCCGAAATAAGATTTCTTGAAATCATCGAGTGGAATACCCGGTGACCCCATCAAGGTTTCCGCTTTTTTCACGGTGCTCGGAATACCGGATTGTGCGACAATCTTTGTTCCGTCTGCGATATGCAAGTGTCCGCTGATCCCAGCCTGACCTCCTACCATCACGTGTTTTCCGATCTTCGCTGAACCAGCTACACCAACTTGTGCTGCCATAGCGGAATGTGCGCCGATCTCTACATTGTGTGCAAGATGCACCAGATTATCGATCTTAACTCCGGTTCTGATGATGGTTGAACCCATGGTAGCACAATCAATGGTTGAATTGGCACCAATCTCCACATCATCTTCTAAAACAACATTACCGATCTGTGGCACTTTAGAGAAAACACCTTTTTCATCAGGAGCAAATCCAAAACCATCACTACCCAAAACAACTCCAGCGTGCAATACACAGCGATTTCCAACTTTGCAATCTGCATAGATCTTTACACCAGCGTGGATCACACAATCGTCACCGATCGTCACTCCGTCTCCAATAAAAGCATTCGGATAGATCTTTACGTTCTTTCCAATTACAGCACCTTCACTGATATAGGCAAAAGCACCCAGATAAAGACCTTCACCAACCTGCGCTGAATCCGCAATAAAACTTGGTTGCTCAATCTTTGGTTGTTTTTGACGCATTTGATTGTAAACATCCAGTAGTTTGGCAAAACAAGCATAAGCATCTTCAACCTTCACCAAGGTCAAAGTTTCTGGTAGTGCTTTAACAGGTTCAAAAGATTTATTGACGATGCAAATACTTGCACCGGTAGTATAGATATACTCTTCATATTTGGGATTCGACAAAAAGGAAAGGGTACCAGTAGTTCCCTCCTCAATTTTTGCCAAGCCTGACACGCTAGCATCAGGATTACCAACCACTTCTCCGTTCAAGATAGTAGCTATTTGAAGCGCCGAAAATTCCATTCGACAAATGTAGTAAATTCGGTTCGCAAGGCGATGCCGTTCAGAAGGAAAAATTAACAGTTCAACCTTTATTTCTTCTTGGGCTCAACAGACTCCTCTGAAGCAAAGGAATAAAACTGGATATGCTCTTTGTACCAAGTAGTTACAGCACGCAATTCTTTTCCTTTCGAATTTTTGAAGATCAAGTAATGTTCCGGTAAGGGCTCCGCGTCCAGGTGAGAAAGTGAAAAATCAATCATTCCGCTACTCTTCATGCGATTCAATACCACTTTTTCATTGGTTAAACCAGCTTCTTTCAGCTCCTTTTTGAATTCCGGATTTTGATCCAGATAAATAATGTTCTCAACTTTTGGAAAAGCGATCATTTTACCTAATCCCGTTTTCGAATTACCAGAACTTTGAATAGAACCTTTTGGCCATAAAACTTCTGAAATGTACCCGTCTTTCGGAATGGTAAACCACAACTTTACCGTTTTACCGTCAATCTCTTTTTCTACCTCATATACTTGAGGATTCCCTTGTTTCTTGCTGGAGCCAAAATTCACATCCCCATCATTCAAGAAATCTACAGCATCCTTTTCAGTAAGTCCGTTCTGCTGCAATTTCGCAAGTTGAGATTCCTCGATCACCAAGACCTTTCCAAGGATCGTATTCTTCACCCGATTCTCCGGCAACCAAGAACATCCGCGATTGCGGAAAAAGAAAAACACAAAGATGAGCCCGATACCAAAACCCAACCCATAATATTTTAAACGACGTACAAAATTCTTCATTTTCAGAAACTAAAAAAGGCTCCCAAAATTACGGAAGCCTTTCAACATAATGACTATTTTACTTATAGTAATGCGTCTAATTTTGTAGTCAATTGTGCTTTTGGTACTGCACCAACCGACTTATCAGCGATTTCTCCTCCTTTTACGAAGATCACTGTAGGAATATTTCTGATTCCGAACTGAGCGGAAACACCTGGATTCAAGTCAACATTCACCTTACCGATAACTGCACGACCCTCATATTCTCCGGACATTTCATCAACGATAGGCCCTAACAAACGGCAAGGTCCACACCATTCTGCCCAAAAATCAACCATTACCGGTTTGTCTGATTTCAATACAACTTCTTCGAAGTTTGCATCTGTAATTTCTAATGCCATAATCTGTTCAATTTAATTCGACTTCTAAGTCGGTATAAAGTTAATATTTGTTTTCACTTGTCAAACCCCTTGCCAATCCAAATTATGCTGTCAGATTGTCATGCTGAACAAAGATCTTTTTCATCGAACGTTGGTTATCCGTAACGATTGAATAAAAATAAACACCAGGTGTCAAGGTACTGACGTCAAAGCGAACAATGTGCCCCCCTTTATCAAAGTTTTTTGAGACCACTTCTTTGATCTCTTGCATGTTGTTATCCAAGATCACGAAGCGCACTGGCTTATCTTCTTCTACCGTAAAATAGAACTCAACCTCGCCGGAAACCCGGTTATTTTCCAGATCGAAAAGCAATGCAAATTTCTTTTGATCGACCTTCCCTTTTTGTAAACGTTTCAACAGTGTTCTGTAGGCTACAACCAATAAGGCAATTGCGACGATCACGATTAATACACCAAAGACATGTGATTCCCAAGTCCGGATCCCTTTAACGAAATTGATTCGTATTAAAATTAACACACTCAAGATCAAACTTAAGCTCAACAAAGTAATAATTGCTTTCTTTTTCATAGCGAAACGACTCCTTTAATGGTACTTGCGCGAACATAAACTTCAATGATTGAATCCACATCCAACATCAATTCTTTAGCGCTTACACTGATATATTTCCCTGTGCTCGATTGGTGAAAACTTACTTCTGCAGTCTCTGTAAACAAAGCCGTTGCTTGTGCCAATGACTGCGGGTCATTTGGTACAATGAATTTAAAGAAATAAACATCGGGCCATTCTTGTAATGCTAATTGCTCACGTAAACGTGCAAAAGATTCACTATTCATCTTTACATATATTTTGACAACTGCGACAAGCGATCCAGACTTACTAAAAACGCTTTATCGAACAGCTTTTCATTATTCTTCACTTCTTGAAAATTATTCATTTGTTCCTGCTCCATTTTGCGGAAACCATTTTCTAAGACCATCGGATCCGGTTCCTTTCCATAAACAGGTTCCTCGTCACTAAAGTTGAGCTGCGGTACACTTTCTGCAAATCTGCGATCAATATCTTGACCTATAGAGATCAACTCCACAACCGATCTCGCCGAATCCGCAACCATAAACGCTTGTCTCCAACGATACATGGATTGCGCGTATCGTTTCCAATTTTCTATGACATTCTCTGTCAAGAAAAGATCATTTGAGAAGGATACTTTTTCAGCTTTCACCTCAAGAACTTCTATTTCCAGTTGCGCCATTACATGCAACTTCTCTAAACGTGATCGAAGCAAGGGCGTTAGCAACGGCTTTTGCAAAATCTCTTTCTTCAGTACGAACAGCTTTTCCTCAAATGCTTCTGAGGCATCATCGATATGATCAACCCCTAAGAACTCTAAAGCCTCTGCAACGATCATTATTCTTCAACCCCTTTGTTTTTACGCATGCGGATGTTTAGGAATTCCACAACCAATGCGTAACACATAGCGAAGTAAATGTAACCTTTTGGAATATGCTGACCAAAGGACTCTGCGATCAATAAAACGCCAATGGTTACCAAGAAGCCCAATGCAATCATCTTGATCGTTGGACGTGCATTGATAAACTCACTGATTGGTTTCGCAAAGGCCAACATTACCAACATGGAAATAATTACGGCAGCAACAATGATCACCAATGGATTTCCGTGTGTTTCATGCGAAATATCGTTAGTCATACCAATGGCCGAAATCACTGAGTCAAAGCTAAAAATGAAGTCAACCATAACGATTTGAAAAATCACTCCGCTCAATCGTCCTTTCTTTCGAGTCTTTGTAGCATGCTCTTCGTGACCCTTCACACTGGAATGCATTTCTGTCACGGATTTATAGATCAAGAACAATCCCCCGATCAATAAGACCAAACTATGCCCTGTAAATTCAATTCCGGCTACAGTCAGGAAAGGATGTTCATCCAAAGACATCAACCAACTCACTACGCTCAACATCAAAATACGGATGATCAAGGCTAAACTAAGCCCCAAAACGCGCGCTTTTCGCTGATCTTCTTTTACCAACTTATCGGTAATGATCGAAATAAAGATAATGTTATCGATCCCAAGAACAATCTCTAGTAAGGTCAATATCACCAAGTAAAAGATTCCTGTACCCGTAGTTAATATTTCAAAGTATTCCACTGTGATTTGAATTTCGGACAAAAATACATTCAAAAGCCGAAAAAGTATTGGATTAAGAATCTAAAAATGCGTTAAAAAAGTCAGGATTGATTTGGAGTAAAAAAGATTTTAGCTTAAATTGGTTTGATTAAACCTTGCCGGTATATCCGGCGTTCAAACCAATCAGAGAGTTCCGGGTTGTTTTTCGTAGTAGTTTTTACAGCTCGGGCTCTCTTTTTTAAATCCCTTTGATCTTTTTGAAATAAGCCGAAAGTTGTTCACTGTTTTGACAATTCATGGTATTTATCTCCAATAATTTGGGGCGATTATTTTCACTATCTTCAAAAAACTCCACCCAAAGTCCGTCTAGTTCCTCCAAATTGTTCGCTCTGAGATAAGTCACACCAAATGTTTCGCAAATTCCTTTCGCAAAGAAGTTCTGCTCAGCAACAAAGATCTTTTTGTGTTGCGCCGTAGTGGATGGACCTGGTATAATGCTGAATATATCTCCCCCTCCGTTATTCACCACAATTACACGCAAGTTTTTAGGCAAACTTGATGTCCAAAACGCATTGGAATCGTAGAAGAATGAAAGGTCACCTGTTATTAATACATGTCCGTGTTTTGGATCAGCCAAAGCTGCACCGCTTGCAGTTGAAGTACTTCCGTCAATACCGCTTGTACCTCGATTACAATGATAAATCAGTCCCTTGATCGGGTCGAATAAAAGCGCGTAACGAATCATCGAACTATTGGAAACATGTAAGCGCGTATCGTCTGGAATAACGTCCATGATTGCTTCCATGACCTTAAGATCGCAATAAGGAATTTCCGGTAAAATGCTAGAATGGCGTTGCCCAACTTCATAGGACAACTTGTTCCATACTCCACCAAAACCAGAATACACAGGCTTTTCTTTATCCCAATCCGCCAACATGCGAATACCCGTAGCTGGAGCAATTTCTCCGGAATAAACCAGATTCTGAAAGGTATCCATCCAGGGGAAATCAGTTCCAAAACGCACGACTGGTGCTTTTGACGCACGCAAAAAACGTTTGATCCTTTTGGAGACTACAGCTCCGCCAATCGTGACAATCAACTCCGGTTTGAATGCAATCATGTCGGATTCTGGGATCGCTTCTAAAACACGATCAATGCAAGAAACAAAGTAAGGATGTTGCACATTGGATGTATGTTCCACCAAGACAGCAACCGAATTGTCTTTGACTAATTCATGAAGGGCTTCTTGCAACTGTTTATCCGGACCATGCTGACCAACGATCACTAAACGCTTGTGGGCATTGTTCCACATGATGCGTAACAGTGATTTTTCATGATCCGATAAATCACGATTCAAATGAGCCGCATGTATCCAAGACTTTAGGGTATGAACCTTTGTAGTTGTTTCATAAAGCGGTTCGCTCAAAGGCACATTGATATGAACAGGTCCTTTTGATTTCGCGATAGACGCTTGCAAGGTTTCCGCTAAAATGCGTTCCAAATTCCAGCGTTGTGCATCGGTATGAATTTCAAATAATTGACCAGCCTTCACAACGTGATCACCGAAAACATTTCGCTGACGAATCGTTTGTCCATCTCCTTGATCGACCCATTCTTCCGGGCGATCGGCGGTCAGAACAATTAATGGAATTCGCTGATAGAATGCTTCTACAACAGCAGGATAATAATTAAGTGGTGCAGAACCTGAAGTACAAGCCAGAACAACAGGATACCCACTTTGCATAGCCATACCCAATGCATAAAATGCGGCACAGCGCTCATCCGGGATCACAAAGACCTCAAAATGATCATCTTCATCAAAAGCAATGGAAAGTGGCGCATTACGAGAACCCGGGGACAATACCACACGTGTCACTCCTACGCGTTTACAGGCATCAACCAATAACTGCACTTCCAATTTTGCACTTGAGATCATGGGGTTAAAAATACGAATTAAACTCGCCTCGATAAGCGTAAAAAGGGAAGAAATTACGTCCTCACGATGAGATTTCCTGCATCACATGGAGTAAGGTCTTCGCCTTCTTCTCCGTTTCCTCCCATTCCAGATCAGGGATGGAATCGATCGTGTAACCACCTCCCAGAAACAGGTAGGCCATTTTTTCAGTCAGACGAGCGCAGCGCAGATTCACAAACAAACGCGATTCTTCTCCGTACAAGCCGATCACTCCCGTGTAAAGTTCGCGGTCATGCATTTCTCTTGAGGTGATCAGATCCAAGGCAGCCATCCGGGGGGTTCCGCAAACAGCAGGAGTCGGGTGCAGATCCATCGCAATTTGCCACGCATTTGGTTTCGATAACAAGGCCGAAAATCGGGTGATTAAATGTTTTACTGGTCCGGCTTGATGTTCAACCGGACCATCCTTTTCAATGGAAAAACAAGCGTTTCTGTTCAATACCTCATCCAAGGCATCTACCACGAACTGATGTTCATCCAGATCCTTTTTAGACCATTCAGATTCATCGTCCACAGATTTCGTTGAAGCTAACGCCACCGTTTTTATTTCCAGTCCTTTTCGATCAATGAGCACTTCAGGAGTCGCACCGATCCAAGTACCAAATACCGGACTACTAATCAAATAAACAAATGCCTGCGGGTACTTTTCAACCAATCCATAAAACAAAGATTCCGCTGATCGCCAATCAAAGGAAACGTTTTTCACGCGAGAATAAACCGCTTTTTGAACGCCCAATACCGGAAATGCGTGCAACATTCCCTGAGCTTCAATTTGATAATCTCTCGGAGAGATCACTACTGGTTTAGTTGAAATATCGTGAGGAACAAAGGCGCTCAATTCTCCTTGATCTCTGAATGCATAGATGCGTTGATGTAAAAAATCCGTTACCAAGAACCCAACTGACTCTGCCCCGTTCAACTGCAATTCAAAACGTCCTTGACGCTTAACAACAGCCTCAGCATTGGGCAATCTATAGATCAGAGAATCCAACATTATTTTGGAACCACCATGATTGTTAAACGACCTGTGCAAACCAATTTCCCGGTTGTTTCATCGGTGATATCCACTTGCCAAACATGCGTTCTTTTTCCTGCATGAATGATCTTCCCGATCGCTTTCACAAAACCGCTACGCACACTTCCCAAATGATTTGCATTGATCTCAACACCAACAGGAGCTTCTTTCTCAAGGTCCAATAAAAGCGTAGAACCCATTGATCCGATTGATTCGATCAGAGCTGTGTTAGCTCCTCCATGCAAAAGTCCCATTGGCTGATGCGTTCTGTGGTCAACCGGCATACGGGCAACTACAAAATCTTCGCCTAAACCAATGCATTCAATCCCTAATTGTTCCATTAAGGTATTCTTTTTGAATGCGTTCAATTTTTCGAGCGGTACTTGTCGCAGTTTCATGGGATTGAATTTGGCTTTAAAATTACAAAACCTACCTCGATTTAACGCGTGAACGATTCGATTGTTTAGTTGTACCCACAAGCAGTTCAATCAATAACTGGCTCCTTTCGTCAGAATTGTTTCAACTGAAGATGATTTTATTTTAGTTTCACTAAAAATCCATGACCATGAACAAGCCGATCATGACCCTTCCGTGCAAAATGAGATTGAGTGATCTCGAGCAAGGAAACAATGGTTACCATTGCAATGCATGTGATAAAACACTTACCGATTTCAGGGGGAAAACTACGGAAGAAACGGTTTCGATCATTCAATCGGCAACACATAAAGTTTGTGGAATATTTGAACCTGATCAATTCACGCACAAAACCTCCACAATCAGCATACCTATTACGAGGTCATCCGTAGGTCTTTCTTTGCTTGGAATTTTGGGATTTTTAGGCCCGGTTCTAAGTTCCTGTGAAAAACAGGACCTGCCGATACACGAGCAAAAGGCAAAAGCATTCAACAATTTAAAATTTCCGATGACGATCAATGGTTCCCTGCGCGATGCAAAGTCTAAAAAACCACTTGCTTATTCTCCCATCGAGATTCAACAGAACGGACAAGTCATTCTCAAAAGCACAACAGACGAAAACGGGAATTTTTCGATCACAATTCAGGAAAAAGACCTCAAGAACGAAACATTTGATCTGATCTATTCAGCAATCGGTCATCAAAGCGACACGCTTCGAAAACAACGTTTTTCCAAATTGCTTTCCGCCAGAAAATTGAGTTTAACGCTGCAAGCAAATGTGGCTTGTGAGAAAACTGTTACGATTAAAGAAACAACCTTGCAAGGCGACGTATACATCGAACCGATATTAGAAGAGCCTTTATCTGGAGCAGTTATTGATTATGTGGAGCCACCAGCACCGTTGGAATTAGGGGAACCGGCCATAAACAATCAACCTCTTACCCCGCAACATGTCCCGAATTCCAATAAAAAAATAGGAAAGAAGCTTTTCCGAAAGAGTCGCCAATAGAACAAACTAAAAAGGCTGTCAACAATTGACAGCCTTTTCGATTCTGTTACTTCGGATTATTTTTCCAAAGCCAACTCCAATACTTCATGCATTTGCTTCACGTAATGGAAGGTTAATCCTTTCAGGTAATCCTGCGTAATATCTTCTACGTCTTTGCGATTGCGTTCACACAAAATGATCTCTTTGATATTTGCGCGTTTGGCAGCCAGGATCTTTTCTTTGATCCCTCCTACCGGCAACACCTCGCCACGCAGCGTGATCTCACCTGTCATCGCTAATTGTTTCTTCACTTTTCGACCTGTAAACGAACTTGCAATGGACGTCAACATGGTAATTCCTGCACTCGGACCATCTTTCGGTGTCGCTCCCTCAGGCACGTGTATATGTACATTTGTTTCATCGAACTTTTCCTGTTCCAATCCCAACAATCCAGCGTGCGATTTCAAGAACTCTAAAGCGATCATCGCCGATTCCTTCATGACATCACCGAGATTTCCTGTCAGCGTTAAACGCCCCTTGCCTTTTGTCAAACTGGATTCGATGAACAAGATATCTCCACCTACACTTGTCCATGCCAAGCCGGTAACCACTCCAGGAACATTGTTGTTGTCGTATTTGGTGCGTTCTCTTCCAGGTCCAAGAATACTTGTTAAGTGATCTACAGAAACTTTCACATCGTAGGTTTCTTCCATCGCCACTTGCTTAGCACGGTGACGCGCCAATTTTGCCAATTGTTTATCCAAACCGCGCACCCCGGATTCATTGGTGTACAATTCCACCACTTTCTCCAAAGTTTTCTTATCGATCGTCAAATGCTTGCGAGAAATCCCGTGGGCATCTAATTGTTTTGGCAATAAGTGACGCTTCGCGATCTCGATCTTCTCTTCGATCGTATAACCATTTACTTCGATGATCTCCATGCGGTCCAATAAAGGTCCTTGGATAGTTGCCAAGCTATTCGCTGTAGCGATGAACATCACTTTTGACAGATCGAATTCAGTTTCTACATAGTTATCGTAAAAGGCGTTGTTCTGCTCCGGATCCAACACTTCCAACAAAGCGGAAGATGGATCTCCATGATTGGAACGACCTAACTTGTCGATCTCATCCAACACAAAAACCGGATTTGCAGAACCTGACTTTTTCAAATGCTGCATCACACGACCCGGCATTGCTCCAATGTACGTTTTGCGGTGACCGCGAATCTCTGCCTCGTCATGCACCCCTCCTAAAGACATGCGCACGTAATTTCTACCCAGAGATTCTGCAATCGATTTCCCGAGTGATGTTTTACCAACTCCCGGAGGACCGTAGAAGCATAAGATCGGCGATTTCATATCTCCTTTGAGTTTCAAAACAGCCAAGTATTCGAGAATACGTTCCTTCACCTTTTCCAGCCCAAAATGATCGCGTTCCAACACTTCAGAAGCATGTTTGAGGTCCAAATTATCTTCAGACAATTCATTCCAAGGAAGATCCAATAAAGTATCCAGGTAATTCAATTGAACCGTATACTCTGCTCCCTGCGGATTCATGCGTTGCAACTTGTCCAACTCTTTCTTGAACAATTTGGCTACAGTCTCATTCCACTTCTTGGTAGCGGCGCGTTCTTGCATTTCCCGAACATCTTGCTCTTGAGGATTTCCTCCTAACTCATCTTGAATTGTACGGATCTGTTGATGCAAGAAATATTCGCGTTGCTGACGATCCAGATCTTCGCGTACTTTCGTTTGGATCTCATTACGCATCTCCAACAATTGCGCTTCCATCGTCAGGTGTTCTACCACCATTCGGGCACGCTTGCGGAAATCCAATTCCTCCAACAATTCCTGCTTTTTCTTGACATCCGCGTTCATATTGGAGGATATGAAATTCACCATGAATGTCGGTGATTCAATATTGCCAATTGCAAATGCTGCTTCACTTGGAATATTCGGGCTATCCTTGATGATCTGAAGTGCCAGATCTTTGATATTGCGGAAAAGCAGATCCATTTCTTTGTCACCTGAAGGTGGAATGGATTCTTTCAAGAAATTGACTTTCGCACGCATGTACGGCTCCGTCTGGTAAGGCTCAACTATCTCGAAGCGTCGTTTTCCTTGTAAGATCACCGTCTGACTGCCATCCGGCATTTTGAGCATACGCACAATTTGCGCTACTGTACCGATGCGATGCAGATCATTGAACTCCGGATTTTCTTCTTCCTGGTTGATCTGAGCCACCACTCCGATGATCTTTTTACCGGAATTTGCATCTTGAAGCAAACGCAATGATTTATCGCGACCAACCGTGATCGGAATCATTACACCCGGAAACAATACATTATTGCGCAGAGGCAGGATCGGCAAGTCTTCCGGAAACACCTCTTTGTTCATGCTATCTTCGTCATCCTGCGTCATCAAAGGCAAGAACTCAGAATCCTCGTCTATTCCTGTTGAAACTATGATGGCATTGTCGAATGAATCTTTCATTGAAATATGTTCTTTTAACGTCAATTTGTCAGTACATGTCTATATCAGGCCCTTGATTTGACCTATTTGCATAGACGAACGCTTATGGTCAAGCCTTATGCCACGAAAAAAAACAGGACGAAATGACAGTCTTAACAAAATCATCATGCAGGTTATCAGATGTTTCATATTTAGCTAAGACCAGCTGAATGAGGTGCGGGTAACTTTGTCAAAAAAAACTATGAAACAACTGAGTTTACTGTTAATTACCGTTTTAATATCGTTATTTGGAACCGGACAAAACGCTTATTTGACGAGTGCCTTGATCAATTCCTGCAATGGAACTTGTAGCGAAGGAGATAATGAAATATTGTTTGGAAATACAGGCAACGGCACATTAAACGTGACACCTGCCAATCTTCAGATCTTTTATGGAACTACCTCACCGGCTAGCACAAGTTATACAGATGCTTTAACGACAAACCCAACAACAACCAGCAACTTGAATGCTGCCGCAGGATGTACGTTGTTTTTAGAAGCTGTGGGATCCACAATTCCTGCAAATGCTTCCTTTGTAGTTGTAAGAAATTCAATCTGTACGAGTGCTTTGAATTGGACCGGATTATGTGGAGCAGCGCCTATATATATCATCTACAGTACGGATGCAAGTTGGCTCACAGGTGGAAACTTCGCGAATGGAACCGGAACAAATCGTTTTTTTAGAAGTGTGATTACAACTTCTGCAGGAACATCAACCATTAGTTATACCTACAATCTACCAGCGGCATTTGGAAATGACGGTGCATTTGCCAACTGGACCTCGGCCGGAGGAAATGCGGTTTTGTATGGAGATAACGACTGCAGCATTACCCCCACTGCATTATCTATCTCCATTGAATCATTTGAAATGCAATCAGATCAAGGATTAATAATCTGGAAGGTAAAAGGGAATGAGCAAATAGATCATTTTGTACTGGAATACAGTGAACTTGGTGAACAATTTGAACCCATTCATTTAGTCATGTCTAATTGGCAATCAGATACCGCAAGTTATTCTGTGACATGTGCACCTGAATACTTAAAGCGAAATGGATATTTTCGATTAATCGTATTTGATTCAGATGGTAGATATATCGTCCATGATAAACTTATTCGCTACACATCTTCATTCCATCCTGACTATGATCTACATGGAAATGAATTGATAAACAACGGGAGAACCGCGATTATTGTTTATTCAGTTAACGGAACTAAAATAACTCAATTGGAACCGGAAAAGAGTATCACTTTGCCTTCACAACAAATTGTGATAATACAAACTGAAAACTCGCACACGCGTATTTTCATTCCTTAAACAGGAAGTCGAAGATCGCGTGATCTCCATCCGTGAATTCCACTTGGCGACGTGACATCATTGCGGATGCAGCCTCTTTTGCTTTCGCCAGATCAAATAGTTCAGACGATTCACAGGCACCCCATGTAAAGCTTGGAATGAATTTCTTAGGGAAGCCACCACCGAAAATATTGCAGGAAACACCCACCACCGTTGCTGTATTCAACATCGTGTTGATAGCTGTTTTACTATGATCACCCATGCACACTCCCATGAATTGCAGTCCGGTTTCCACTTCTTCTCCATTTTCATAACTCCATGAACGGATCAACGAATAGTTATTCTTCAAGTTGGAGGTATTTGAATCGGCACCGAAATTACACCATTCACCAACTAAAGAATTTCCTAAGAATCCATCATGTCCTTTGTTGGAATAAGCCTGGAAAACACAATTCGAAATTTCACCACCTACTTTGCAGTGCGGACCAATGGTTGTTGCCCCATAGATCTTAGCCCCCATTTTTACTCCGGCATGTTCGCACAAAGCAAAAGGTCCACGAATCAAGGATCCTTCCATCACTTCAGCATCTTTACCGATGTAAATCGGACCATTTGTTGTGTTCAGGAAAGCGCCTTCAACACTTGCTCCCTCTTCCAAGAAGATCCAATCCGGGTTTCCGATAACTGTGTTTGTATCCGAAAGTTCCTGCGATTCACGTCCGGCGGTTAAGAAGAAATAATCCGCTACCAATACCTCATCATTGCGTTGAAACAGATCCCAACGTTGCTCCAAAACGATTGGTTGTTGATCGGTGAATTGAATTTTCTCCGTTGCCTTTCCACGTCGAGCGATCCACGTATTTTCACCCATCAAGATCTGATCTGCTTGTAAGCTTACTACCGCTGCTGCAATTGCTTCTGTAGGAATCACTGCCGCATTGATCTCCACCTCTTCTTGTCCGTGCAGTTCTGGGAATTTCTTTTGCAGGTAAGATTCCGTGATGAAGGACACCGTTGCTTCCGGAATCCATCGTTCCCAGCGCTCTTTGTTCGTAAGAACTCCTACTCGCACATCTCCTAAAGGACGTGTCAATGTAAGCGGTGCAAAACGCAAGTGCAACCCGTTATCGTGTAAAAGCAAGTGCAACATAAGCTATTCAATTATTCAACGACAGGTGCTTCATTTACTTTGTGGGAAATCATCCACAAGAAAATAAAGGTCAACAAGCCATTGACGATCAATAATTCATTTCCAAATACGTATCCTCCAAGGTACTTACCATTGGCTTGTAACACTCCACCGGTAAACGATTGAGAATACAACGAAAGTCCGTAACAAATGGCCGGAGCCAGGAGAGACACAAAAGGCACAAGCACTTCATTCAATTTGCGCTTGGTAAATAATCCAAAAGCAAACAAGCCTAACAAAGGCCCGTAGGTGTAGCCCGCCAGTTTCAGGATCAAACCAATAAGATCGGTGCCAGGATGGGAATCCACATAAGCTTTTGTACCAAGTATGATCAGTAAGAACAAAACTGAAAAACCAACGTGCACCCACAATTTGTAGCGTTTCTTCTCTGATTCTTCTCGCTTGTGGAAGTTAAGGAAGTCGATGCAGAATCCTGTCGTTAATGCTGCCAAAGCACTATCGGCTGACGCATAAGACGAAGCCGTAATCCCCAACAAAAAGAAGATCCCAGCGATTGGTCCGAAATTATTTAAAGCCAATGTTGGAAAGGTATGATCGGTCAAGGCAGGTAGTTCCACCCCTTTCGTGTTCGCGTAAACGTACAAAGCTCCGCCAAGCAATAAGAACAAAAAGTTGGTCACCACTAGAACGGCAGTAAATGAATACATGTTCTTTTGTGCATCTCCGATCGATTTACAAGTCAAGTTCTTTTGCATCAAGTCCTGATCCAAACCGGTCATCGCAATGGCCAGAAACATTCCCCCGAAAAATTGTTTGTAGAAATACAGCGGTGAGTTCGGATCGTCAAAGAAGAAGATACGCGACATGCTGTACCCGTTCGTTGTTTGCGTATTTGTGATCTTATTGTACAATCCACTGAAATCCACCCCCAAGGTTTGTGCGATGATCACCGTACAAATGATCACGGCAGATACCAAAAAGAAGGTTTGAAATGTATCGGTATAAACGATCGTTTTGATTCCACCTTTAAAGGTATACACCCAGATCAAGGCTACAGTAGTCAAAGCGGTAATCCAGTAAGGAACTCCCATATCTTTGAACAAGAACAACTGAAGTACTTCGGTGGCCAGGTACAATCGCGTTGCTGAACCAAGAGTTCGGGATAAAATAAAAAATGCAGCACCCGTTTTGTAACTTACTAATCCAAAACGTTGATTCAAGTACTCATAAATGGATGTGACATTCAGTCGGTAATACAGGGGCATGAGAACTTTGGCGATTACCAAATAACCGAGGACATAACCTAAAACGATCTGAAAATAGGCCATCCCTTCTCCCACAACCTTTCCGGGAACGGATATAAATGTTACTCCGGACAAAGAGGCGCCGATCATCCCGAACGCAACGAGATACCATGGACTTTGCTTATTTCCTGTGAAAAATGAATCCGTAGTTGCTTTTCTGGAGGTAAGGTAAGCGATCAAGATCAACAAACTGAAGTAAGCGATCAAAACGGTTCCTACTAACCACGGCTGAAGAGTCAAATTCATTTACAGGTGTTTATTGTTGTTCCGAAATTACCGTTTCTAACTGATAGATCGGCTGTGGGATTTGCTTTTTATTGTACAAATTAATGAACAACTGTTTGTTCGGTACCCGATCTTTCAAAACGGCGTAATCAAATTCAATGGTGTAAACCACTTTATTGTTACTGTTAGCCTTGAACTTCTCAATGAATACGGGTCTAACTGCCTTAAACAATACCCAATCGCGCTTCAACCAAAGCAAAGGTTTTACCGAGATCACAAGGTCGGAACATTGACGCAAGTCCTCGGGTGTTCGGCAATAAACAGTGGCCATTACCTGAATGCGTGTTTTACCTTTCCATTGCTTTGTGGAAACCTGTTGGAGTTGGCAGAACTGCTTTTTCAAGTCCGTTTTGCTCGGAAAAACGTTTTGTTGACGGACCACTTTCCATTTCTTTTCTCCGACCCACCGGTCATGATCCGTTACACGAACAATATGGTCTTGATTGATTGTGTATTGCGAAAACAGCTGGTACCATTCACATTGCTGTTTCATCATGCGCAATCGTTCCGTTTGTTTTACCTCATGAGGTCTCAACAAACTATCTACCCAATATACGCGGTTCCCCAAGAGCGCATACCCATTCATGAAGGCTTCATTTGATCGCAATTTGTTGGTGGTAAACACTTGTGTGCGTTTTGCAGAGAATTGATCCGAACAAGTCAATTGCTGCCCCATGAACGGCACCTGAGAAGGTAAATTCAATTTATAAACATCTTTCAGGTACGTCACAACAGTGGGTGTAATATCCAAGTGGGATTGCACTGAACGAAATGTTTTTTGCTGTTTCACCAGTGGCGAAGCTATGAGGAAAGGAACGTGGTACCGTGCTAAACGATCTTCATTGTACAATTCTGAACCGTGGTCACCGGTGATCATTACGATTGTCTCCTCCCAATTCGGTTCTTGCCTAAGCGCTGTAAAAAAGTCTCGTATCGCATCATCTGCATAACAAAATGAACCCAATGCGCGTGCTTGGGCCAGTAAGCGTTTTTGCTTTTCAGAAGTCTTGACTTTACCTATTCGCTTCTTCGAAATTTGCTCGTATTTATCCGCATTCGGATAAACAAACGGATCATGGGTACTGATAGTGAGCACAACGTCTAAGGTAGGCTTATCAAGCTTCATCCGTTTTCGATCGATCTCCAATTGGCGATAAACTGCCTCATCTGGATATCCCCAAGGGCTGTCAACTTGCTTATTGAGACGATTATTTTGTGAGGACCATTTATCCGGGAAATGGGGAACTTGGTGATAGGTCATAAAACCGCGCATGTTCAAATACTCCAGGTTCACGCCACAATAAAAACGGGACACATAATCCTTGCGCAGCAAACTCATCAAAGACCAATGACGCGGATATGCCGACTGTTGAAAAGCAACTCCATCCATGACATTTGGAACAGCACACAAAGCGGCTGGCAGTACATTGTGCGTTCTTTGCGAGGTACTTAGCATATTCGGGAAATAGATCCCTTGGGCCGCTAGGGAGTCCATAAAAGGCATTAGGTTTCCAGTTTCTGTAGCACGTTCTCCAAAAAAATCCGCAGATAAGCTTTCTACAATAAGCAAAATAATTCGAGGAGGCTTGCCTGATTTCGTCTTCTTCAAAAGTGGTGACAAGACACTTGCAGTATCCAATTCATGGTCTAAGGGAAAAATGGAAGAAGCGTTGGCGCCCTTCGGGAGAAAGTCCTGATCGAGTCTGGCAAAATCAGATGGAAACAATTGTTTGCGCTCTTTCTTCCCTTGCCAAATGACACCAAAGCTATCATCTACAAAATACCACAGGCGATTATTCACCCAACCTTCTTGTTCCGGATCATCGCCGTTTCCGAGACGCATAAATGGCGAGAATACGATAACTAAGCCAAGTAAAAACAACCAAATTTTCTCGCCTTTCGTAGTTTCAGCCTCTGTTCTTTTAGCAAACCAACGAACCAACAGGAAATAAGTGGCAAATACCAAGATCAATGCGACGACCATTCCCAGACTCAAGCGCGATTCAAGCCCTGCTATCATCCACAGTTCTTCCCACGAAAAGGTATAAACTGCGGCATCCAGGGGCTGAAACATGGTCAGGTAATATTGATCCACCAGCATCTGAAAGAACAAGAGCAACAGGACCATCGTCGGTACGATGAATCCTAAGGATCGCTTCAAGAGAAAGCCAAATCCCCATTCGACCAAACTAAAGATTCCCCAAAAAAAGCATACGGTAAAGCAGTCTAGAAGTAATCCAAGCAGTCCGTTACTCAAGTGCAACTGATCCTGATGCTGTAACACAACTGTAACCAAGGTGTAAAGCCGTAAAGTACAGGTCAAGATCAGCAAAGGTAAGAACCAACGCTTATTGAATTGTATGATCACGTGCAGACGTTGCATGGTGTAAAGTTACATGTATTCGGTCAACGAAGTTAGAACCATAAAAAAAGGGAGCTCTAATGAACTCCCTTCGTATCGTAATCTTGTTGATTAGTTCGAAGCCATCGCTACGAATTCATCATAAGAAACTTCTTTGTTATTCAATTTCACCGTATTCTTGAAGAAATCAGTCAACTTCGCTTCAGCCAACATATCGTAGATGCGATTTGCTTCTTCGCGATTAGCCAAAGCCTTCGCTGCTTGTTGCACCAACTCCTTATCTTCCGGAGCAGGCAAGCCGTATTGTGCATATTGATTTGCGATCAATCCTTTAGTAAACTCGATCGCTTCCATTTGATCCAATTTAATATCATTCGCTTTGAATATATGTCCTTGAATCAATTGCCATTTCAAATCTTTCGAGTAAGCAGGATAATCAGCTTCGATCTGGTCTTCAGAAATTGGCTTCTCGTTAGACAATTTGATCCAACGCTTCAAGAATGCATCAGGCAATGCTACGTTTGTTTTATCCAACAAATCGCGGTAAACTGCACGTGTCAACAAACGGTCAGAATCGTTGTTGAACATTTGCTCAAGATCTGCTTTGATACGATCGCGCAATTCATCTTCTGAAGTAACAACGGCTTCACCAAACAAACGATCAAACAATTCTTGATTCAATTCCGCCAATTCGATGCGCTTCACATCATTGATCGTCATTTCATAAGAATCTCCGTGATTTGCCAATTCTTCTGGCTTAAGACCCAACATGGCAGCTTTATCGCTTTCTCCACGTGTGATTGCAGAAGCAGAAACAGTTACTTTATCTCCAACTTTCTTTCCAACAAGCGCTTTTTTCGCTTTTTTATCTTCAACAAATTCCATTGAAGTAGTTGATGAATGCATGATACCACCTTCTTTTACAGAACCATCTTCATTCAATTCAACAAACTGACCCAAGATCATATCTGTATCACCAACAGTATCTACGGAAGACAATTTTCCATAGCGACGACGCAGATCATCCACTTGCTTGTCGATCAAGGCAGCATCGATCTTCACTTTTACGTAATCGTACTTCGATTTTGCTCCCAATTCCAATTTGATCTCAGGTGCATAACCAATTTCGTAAGTAAACTCGAAATCTCCTGGATTCTCAAAATCTCCTTTTACATCGATGTCTTCTTTCGGAATTGGATTTCCAAGGATTTCCAATTTATTGTCAGCAACATACTGATACAAAGCATCAGAAACCAATTTGTTCATTTCTTCTGCCAAAACAGCTTTTCCGTATTGCTTTTGGATCAAGCCCATTGGCACTTTACCCGGACGGAATCCAGGTATCTTAGCTTGTTTACGGTATTTTTCAAGAGCTGCACTTACCTTTCCTTGGTAATCAGCTGGAGAAACTTGCACTGTTAAAAGCGCTGTCTCTGCATTCACTTCTTGACGCGTTACGTTCATTCCGTTTGTGTTTGTTTCGATTCGTTTAAACAAAAAATGGTCTTCATTGCAAACAACGAGACCATTTTGAAGTGCGGATGGAGGGACTCGAACCCGCACACCTCTCGGCACTAGATCCTAAGTCTAGCGTGTCTACCAATTTCACCACATCCGCATATTTATTTAGTACAGTTTGTACTCAATAATCTATTTCAATTTATAACAACTCCGTTGAGTTATCTAGCGTGTCTGCCATCCCGATATAATCGGAATCACCACCTCCGATTATATCGGAGCGCATATTTATTCCGTCTTTGACGGTTTAAATACTATTTCAATTTTGGAGAATTTCGTTCAACTCTCGCGTTCAGTCCTTAACCAAACGGGTCACAAAATTAGTGCTTTTTTCTATTTATGCAACTTTCACTTATAGAAATTGAAAAAATTAATTTTTCCAAACTCTGAGAATTGAACGTTTAAGCAAAAATTCACTTTTCATTCATCTAGAACAAGTAGCCATAACCAATTAATATCAGAATTCTCCACCAAAATTCACAGGTTAAATCTCATTAAAAGAACTGATACAAATCATGTTTAGTGGACCAAATGATATGTAGCTTTATGTTATTGATAACTATGTGATGAAAAAACTATTATCCTTAAGTATTTTTGTGCTTTCACTGGCTTTTGCTGGTAGATCCCTGACTTATTACACCATAAACAATGGTGATTGGAATAACACGACAAACGTTTGGTCAACAAACGGAACGACACCTTGTTTTTGTGCACCCGGATTCACTTGGGACACTGATACGGTTGTTATTCGGAATGACATCAATTTCAACACACACCTTTTTATTCAGGGCGGAGCTGTTTTAAAAGTGCTAAGTGGGGCCAAACTTTACAACTCTTCTATGAAGATCACTGTGCGAGACGGTGTCTTGTTTTCAAATGGGACCATCTTCACCCGTGAATTAAATGTGCTCAGTCAAGGCGTTGCACACCTCTTTTCTTCTACATTGTACAATGACGGGCAGATGAATATCCAGGGGTCGTTCAGTGCGAATTTCTCAAACATTTATGTAAATTCTGGAAACATAGAGGTTTTCACAGGTGGTTCATTTACGATTGAGAACAATTGCAAAGTATTCTTTACGGTAGGAAACTTCAATAATTATGGAAACACAACCGTTTCAGACAACAGCTGCATACAACTCACTGCGGGGAATATTAAAAACTATGCGTCTGGAACCATGTCAGGAAACGGAAGTATGATTTCTGATGCAGGGAATATCATTAACGATGGTACTTGGGCAAACTCACTAAACTGGTGTGTGCAGGGAACTGCAAGTGGACTTCCGAATCCTGAGAATTGTCCTGACTCCTATGCAAACTGCAGTTTTGCCCCACTTTCTGCTGAACTACTTTCATATAGTGTTGTTCCTCAGAAAAATTGCACTTTAATCAATTGGTACACCCAATCCGAGAATTCAGGTGAGTACTACATAATAGAACGTTCTAAAGACATGGAAAATTGGGCGCAAATTGGAAAGATTGCTGCGCGAAACGAAGGTTCCCAGGTAACTCATTATGTAATAATAGATGAACAACCGATCAAAGGATTGTCTTACTACCGACTAACATTTTACACCAAGGATGAACGCATTGGATTTACAGCGATACGCGGGGTGAATTCATTAAACACGGATGACGTAACTGTATTTCCAAACCCAACAACAGATCATATCACTGTTCGGTTTTCAAGACCTCTGGAAAATGTAACGATCACGATAAAAGACGGATCCGGACAGACGGTTGAAACTTACAACAGTGATTCCATGCTTGAAGAAACATTTCACCTACCTTATTCATGCGGCATGTATTACGTGAATATTGACAGTGAAACGTTCAAGGATGTGATCAAAGTGATCAAAAGATAATCAGAACCACACTAAAAGCGCCGGTTATTATTTGTCGGCGCTTATTTTTTTCTTTTAAAAAGTTCCACCATTGGCTTACCAACCATTGCATTTGGACGCTGTATGTTCAAAACATGAACCATGGTTGCGGCAATATCTACAATTTCATAAGGCGTGAATACTTCTTGTGGAAGAATTCCTTTTCCGTAGAAAAGGACCGGAACGTGAGTATCATAGTTGAACGCAGATCCGTGACTGGTTCCTTTGTGCGCTGCTTCATTATCAGTTGACTTTGGCAAATATCCAGGTTGCAATAAAAAGATCAGTTCTCCATTGCGTTCTTTATCATAACCGGCAGCAACCATTTTGCACCAAGTGTCATTCGGACTAGCATTCAATTGGTCTTTCGTAAAAACCGCTTTCACTTCAGGCCATTCACTTATCCTTTTTTGTAAAAATGCAATCAGCTGATCTTCGATCGGGCTTCCTAAGTACTCTTTTTTCAAATACACATTATCATTATCAATACGATCGATGACATCTACCTGAAATTCAGCTATTGACTGAGCACGTAGTTCTTGTTCACGACTATCTAGGAACAGGTAACCACCTGGCAAATGATGATCTGTCAAAAACTGAGGAACGGGAACCACCGCATGATCTGCTGTGAGGAAAACTACATATTGTCCTTTCCCTACCTTCGCATCCAACTGTTTGAACAAGTTTTCTAAATCCTGATCCAATCGGAAGTACATATCCTCGATTTCCAAAGAATAAGGTCCGAAAGCATGACCGGCAATATCTGGTGTAGAATAGCTGATCGTCAAGAAATCCGTAACCCCATCTTTACCCAGTCCTTCACCTTCCATTGCTGCCAATGCAAAATCAGTCAAATAAGTATTCGCAAAAGGAAGCACCGTAAATGTATTGTATTGCTGTGTCGGTTGAAGTTTTGTGAAATCATACGGGAAAGTTGGAGCAGATTTTCCACCAATCAACACTTCATAGGGAGAATTATCTTGCTTAGCATAGGCATATGCAGAAGAGTCCTTTAAAAGATTCCATACCTGTCCTGCATATCGGTCAAAAGGATTGGAAGTATAGAATTGATTCACCCATTGTGGTAATTCATTTTTATACCAAGTACTTGTTATGAATTTACCGGAGGAATAATCATACCAATATGCACCATCAGGCATGTGTCCAGCTGGCAGGATCGCACTTCTGTCCTTGATCGAAACGCCAACTACTTTTGCCCCGGGGTAAGTTAACTTTAATTGGTCAGTGATCGTATTTGCGCGCAAAAAGTGAGGAGAACACATGCCGTCAACACTGGTTGTTCCAACGCCATTAACGGTAGTGTCGTCCACACAATTCACCTCTTTACCATAAGGTCGATGATACCAATCATTCGCTATAATGCCGTGATTGGCCGGCATGGTTCCTGTATACACAGATGCATGACCAGGGCCAGTATATGTGGGCACGTAATTGTAGTTTACATTGCGGAAATGCGCCCCTTTATCCATCAATCGCTTGAAGCCGTCTTTACCAAATTGCGGATAAAAGCGGTACAAATAATCGTAACACATTTGATCCACAACAATCCCAACAACCAATTTAGGTGTCTCTTTTTGTGCATTGACAGTAAATAGAGTCAGCAAAAGTGCAACAGCGATCAACCAATTTTTCATGTGGACAATTTTCAACAAAACTACCGAATGAAGCCAAGAAATAACGAACTTTGTCAATAAATTTTCACGTCCATGTTAGGCTTAAAACTTCCTACTGATCCGCGTTGGGTAAATATTGTCGAGAAAAACATCGAGGAGATCTTAACGGATCATGCCTATTGCGAACAAAAAGCAGCTAGTAATGCCATCTCATTGATCGTACAATATCCCATGTACCCTGACATGGTTAAGGAACTTACAGCTATTTGTCAAGAGGAGATGGAACATTTTGACATGGTTCACGAGAAGATCTTGGAACGTGGATTAAAACTAGGGTTTGAACGCCGTGACCCTTATGTTCACGACCTTATGGGCTTTTTGAAATCAACCTTTCAAGGTGGCAGTAAAGAAAGTCATTTGGTCAACCAATTGTTGTTTGCAGCGATGATTGAAGCACGCAGCTGTGAGCGATTTAAGATCCTATCTGAAGAGATCAATGATCACGACTTGCGTTCCTTCTACAGAAGTTTAATGGAAAGTGAGGCGCGACATTACACCACTTTTATTGGCTATGCACGCAAATATGGTAAGGGTGTGGATGTTGATTCCCGTTGGCAGGCATTTCTTGATTTCGAATCCAGTTTGATGGAAAAATACGGAAAGAAAGAAACCATGCACGGATGACGCTTTACGCCGATTTCCTCTGTACAGGTATGGTCAGCGTAACACGAGTACCGGGAAATTCGGTATCATCAGTTACTCTTTCTACCTTCCACGAAAAGCGTTGATTGAAATTCTTTTCATAGATCTCCATGCGTTCGCGCGTAATTTGTGTACCAAAAGAGCGGTGTCCCTTAGATTCGTGAGAATTCTTTTCTTGAATACCAATACCGTTATCCTCAACAATAACGATTAACGCGGCCGAACTCATCTCAAAACGTACCACTAGTTTTCCACCGACGTTTCGTTTTGATAATCCATGTAAGATCGCATTCTCCACAATTGGTTGAATCATCATAGGAGGTATTTTGAATTGATCCAACCCATTAATCATGTTATATTCAATGCGGTATTCAAACTTGGACTTAAAGCGCATTTCTTCCAATTCAATGTAATTCGTCAACAATTCTATTTCTTGATCCAACGTGATGAATGTTTCTCTGGAAATACTCAAAATGGATCGAATAAGCTTCGAAAACTTGAGCAAATAGCGCTCGGCTTTTTCATTTTCATCGTAAAGCAGAAAGCTTTGTATCGAGTTCAATGAATTGAAAATGAAATGTGGATTCATTTGAGCACTAAGGGCCTTTTGCTCCAATTCATAAACCTTATTTTGGAGTGCAAACTTTTTATTCACTTCATTCAATCGTGCGCGAAAAGCAAGATAAACAGCCCACACAGACAAAAGCGCTAAGAAAGCAGTGAAATACCAGTTCTTGTAGAAAGGTGGGCTGATCGATAGTTCTAGTAAACGAACCGGTTTGGACCATCTGCCAAATTCGTCAAGGCTACAGACCTCTAGTTGATAATTGCCGTTTCCCGGATATGACAAATCGATTTCAGGCATTCGAATGACACTCCAAGCTTGTTTTGGATCTAATCTGAATCGAAAGCGTGCATGATTCGAAACGATATAATCAAGTGATCTTAACTTAATTTGTATAGAACTTGTCCCCTCTTTAAAAACCATACTTGGGCGAATCAAACAGGGCTTGCCATCTACAACAACGTGGTCTATCTTCAATTCAGTTCGCTTGCGTTTCAAGTCGAAAAATGATTTTTCGATAGATATCATTCCTTTTTTTGTACCAACCAATATGCAATGATCATTCACTGCTATGGACAAACACTCATCTGAAATCATTCCAGTAAGTTTATTGCAATGTACTATTTGTGCTGAATCATTCGGTAAAATCCGAATTCTGCTTACCCCGTTATAACCGCATACGTAAATATCGTGGTTTGAATCTACAAATACCCCTGTTAAGTGGTCATCCAACAATCCAGATTGGCTATTCCAAGTTCGAACAATCTTGTTATTTTGATAACGAAGTAATCCTTCACCCCTTGTAGCGATCAGTAAACCATACTTGGAATCATACTTCATTTCACTTACTCTTGTACTTAAGCGCTTATCAAATCTTTTTAGAGAAGTTGGTTTTTTGTTGATCACCTTATATACGCCGCCTATACCTCCACAATAAATATTCTTTTTCTGGTCCTGGGCGAGTGAATAGAAAAAACCGGCACTAATCTTTGGAAAAAAAACAAGAGTGTCCCATGAATTTGGGTTGTTATCGGACAAATAGAAAATGTTGTTACCAATCGATTTATAGGCACCTGTTTCTGATTGCAAATAACCATGGGTTTCGAATTTTCTCGATTTGTCATTTAAAAAAACATACCGTTTATTCCGTTTTACCATACCATGATAAAACCCGGATAAATACAAAACGCCATTTTTGCTGTAAACAGCGTTCGGTGTGGTATAGGTATTTACCGGTATCAGTTGTTTACTGTCTCTATTCAAGATTTGATACCCTTTCAGCGTGCCTATGGTAATTTCATTGTTGAATGTTGTTATTTTATATACAACATTATCGATCAACCCATTTTTTACTGAAAAATTGTGTACTTTCAAACTGGGTAAGTAGTAAACGCCATTATCTAAGGTCGCAAACCAATATCCTCCGCTACGATCTCTACAAACATCTGACACACTATGTCCTTTTAAAAAGGATAAACAAGGTGCATTTTGATGAAAATTTGACTTTTTGTAACGTCGAATACCTCCTGCTACCGAACAAATCCAAACATGATCTTTTTCTATAAATACATTGATCATGCTACTGTCAACAAACTTTACAATTCGCTTATTGAGGTCTAACAATTCAAACTCCATTAAGCCATACAATTCATTGTTGTAGGGAAAAACTCCCATGCGTATATTACCTTTTAGAACATGAACTTTTTTCTTAACCTTATTACGAATGACGTAGATTGGTTTTGTGCCCTTGACGTACAAATCAGTTAGGTTCGAGAAAAAATAGTCCCTATCAATCTTTTCTACAAATACTTCCTGAATTTTCGACTTTTTCAAATGGTAATTACTCATTTTACCGTCAGGAGTGATCTTGATCGATCCATACACCGAAAGTGAGTAATACAAATTTCCTTTCCGATCTATTACCAGACTTTTGTATGTTGCTTGATAATCTTTGAGATACTTTCGAATCAAATAATTGTATTTGTATACGATCAATTTCTTTCCATTCCAATAACTTAAATCACCTTTGAAAGAGATAAACCAAACCCATCCTCTGTAATCTTCATAAAACTTAAAGATTACTTGGTCTGGAAGACCATTTCCCTCATTAAGAGTTAACATTCGTTGGCCGTCAAAGCGAACTACTCCTCTGTCAGTGGCCATCCATATATAACCCTTTGAATCTTCGAAAACCTGGTATGTTTCGGAAGACGGAAGGCCCTGGGTTGTTCCATAATGTTTCCAGTTTAATTGTCCGCCAGTTACAGCATCAAAAGTTGTTGCTACAGCATTCAGGCAAAACAAACAAAAAAAAAAGGCAACTAATGTCCGCATGATTTATTGTAAAAGCGTACGTTGAATGAAATCCAAGATTTCATCTTTCTTTTGACGTGAGATCGGAATGTGTAAACCGTTAACCATTTTAAGCGAACCGCCATCTTCTCGAATGTATTCTTCCAAATACTGGATATTCACGACATAGGACTTGTGTGGTTTGATGAAATACCCTACCGATTCCAATTTGTCTGTAAAAAACTTCATCGGTTTTGAAACGACCAGATGCTTGCCATTACTCAAAAAGATTTTGCAATAACTACCATCTGCTTCAAGAAAAATGATTTGGTCGAGTGGAAGCAACTTGAACCCTTCATTGGTAGGAATGCCAATTTTACGTTCAATGTGTTTATCCATCATATCACTAATGAATTCTTTGATTGGTGTAGCACCTTTGAAAGATTGACTGTGCTGAACAGCTTTGATCAGCAATTCCGGTTCAACAGGTTTCAACAAGTAATCCATTGCATGGTATTGGAAGGCTTTGAGTGCGTGTTGATCGTACGCCGTTGTAAAAACGACACCAATCTCTTGTGCCAAAGTTCCCAAACTATCCAGAATATCAAAACCAGTTCCATCTTGGAGTTGTATATCCAGGAACAAGATATTCGGTTTTGTTTCTTCGATCAACTCAACGGCTTCAATAACTGACCCAGCCTCTCCGAGAATATTAAAATCCGGAAAATGTCTTTCAATATACTTGCGGATAACGCGTCGGGCATCTAACTCATCATCTACAATGACCACAGTTGTATTCATGTAATTCGAAGGTTTCATCAAAAGTAAACAAACAATTGAATAATTGCCTGATTTTAAAGACTGGTTGGATAAAGAGTGTTTACATTTTATATCGGTGATCTACTTATATTTGGTAACTTCGTACTGCCAAAATTCCTACGAATGCGCATATCAATTTTTGCTGTTTTCAGTTTAACATATTTGCTTTTAGGTTTTCGAAAGTCAACTGAAGAGCAAACAATTAAAAAATTTCAATCGGAATATTATATAATCGTGATCATTGACGGTCCACGTTTTACTGAAACTTTTGGCGACTCAAGTTATACCTACATCCCAAAAATGGGGCGTGAATTAACGAAGGAGGGGGTTTTGTTTTACAATTTCAGAAATAACGGCCCTACATATACCAATGCCGGACATACAGCCATAACGACAGGTCATTATCAGCACATCTCGAACGGCGGTAAGGAACTACCGAAACGACCTTCAATCTTCAATTATTATTTGAAAACCTACAATGCTGACAAATCTGATGCATACATCGTTTCCAGCAAAGGTAAATTGGAAATTTTAGCCAATACCAAGAACAAACGCTGGTGGAATACTTACATGCCAATGACATACTGCGGTGAGAAAGGGAATAGTTCGAATTACGTCAATGATGAACAGACTTACGACAAAGTAAATTTGTTGATTGAAACACAAATGCCAAGAATAATGTTGGTGAATTTCCTTTCAGTGGATTCATACGGACACGCCAACGAATGGGAAGCCTATCTTTCATCAATTAAGAAATGTGATCAATTCGTGTACAATATTTGGAACAAGATTCAAAGTTATTCGCATTTGCGTAACAAGACTACTCTATTTATCACCAATGATCATGGCCGCCATTTGAACGGACATAAAGATGGTTTTGTGAACCATGGTGATCGCTGCGAGGGCTGCCGTCATATCTCACTACTCGCTATGGGACCTGACTTTAAAAAGAATGTTGTCATCCGCGAAGGTGGTGAACTGATCGATATCAGTAAAACAATCTCACATATGATCGGTTTTGACATGCCAACTTCCGAAGGTCGTGTTTTGACTGAGTTGTTTGCAGATTAAAATTCGCTTCCTTCTTCATAAAACCACTTGTCCCCACGCTTCCTGAACAACGAATCTTCACGATGTTGATGAATCATTCCATTCTGATCTTTGTAGGACGCAATAAACTTGACGCGATCTCCGGATGCAGAAACAATTTCCAAACCGATCCAAGTAGACTGTTTCGACCAACTTTCTATTGACTTTCGGGAATAATATGATCGGGTGCTGGAATCAGTTGTGTTTAGAATGTAATCAACTTTACCGAGGACGTAAGCACAATACCGTGAGCGCATCAAATTAAGAGGCGAATCTGCAAAACTCTTTTCGAGATGGAGAGGCTCACAACAAGAAGCATAAAGAGAATTGCTCCCGCAAGGACATTGATCAGTCATCAATCAATAATTTGAATCATTCGCGCAGCAGTTTGTCCAGAGCGATGAACACGAATCACATAAGATCCATTTCGAAAGTCCTTTAGATCCACAACTATTTCACCATTATTTATGACGTAATTCAACGGATACTTCCTACCTGCAAGATCAAAGATCTCGATGTTATCAGGAGTGAAATCTGCATGGATCGACACGAAATCTTGGCTTGGATTCGGATACAACTCCCACGCTTTAATGTTTTGCTCATCCACTGCTGCCGTTAGATCGCATGGATCTGGACCTTCCACCGGATATACCTGTTGGCTATTGATACTCACGCACATTTGATCCACCCAATATTGGGAAACATTGATCCAGGGCTCCCACAAAAAACCTTGTTTATTTCCTATTCCCTCAATCCACATTTGATTAATACGTTTGCGATAAGTTCCCGCCACAAGAATTGAATCTACCTCATAAATAACGAAATCGTGATACACAAAATCCATGTAGCCACCCATTTTACAAAACAGTTCGGGAACCGTGTCACCTACTTCAACGGTAAAATCAAACAACAGGAATTCATTTAATGAGTCCTTTGGAACGAAGAACACCTTTCCATTCGAATTTCTAAATGCTCCTTGGTACAAGTCCTCCGGACATTGATGAACTCGCGTATAGGTTTCCGCACCGATCAAAGTATCCTGTCCGTTTGCACAGTAATTCACAACATCGTACAAGACATATTGCCAAGTAGGACCCATTGGTACTTGCTGGTAAAACCCATTTTGCCAAATGACAGCAGAATCAGGAATAGGCAAGTACGATTGTGCTTTTACTGCAACAGTGATGACAAACGTGATAAAGAGGAGAAAGATTTTCATAAGGTTTTTATTCATTAATTCCACGAGCGTCAAATGGTTGGAATTTAATTTGTTAAATGATTTTTTAACTTATCCTTGGCTTCCTCAGGTTGCACAAAATTCTCCTTTGTGTCGATGAGTGGTTCAAATGGATAATTTCCAAACAGCATGCTCATTCTGTTTATTCCGAATACTTTCTTCGTGTAATGATTGGAAATGACAATCATACAGATCGTATCCGAACGCATATGTGCGAATACACCTGTATTACCATGCCACCAACCAGTATGGAAGAAAAACGTCTTTTTACCGGATTCCTCACGCAAGCGCATTCCAAGACCGTAGTTGCTCTTACCAGGATGTTCATAGCTGTATCCTTTGAGCATTTCCTTTTGCATCTTTTTACTCAAGAAATTTTCAGAATACAAGGCCATATCCAACTTCAATAGATCTCTGGCAGTAGTGAACATATTCTTATCGCCATAGATCTTATCCAAGTGTTCGAAGGGTTCTAATCTCCCTCGTTCATTATAGGATTGTGCATGGGGCAAGGCTTCTCTCCAAGCTTGGTAAATAAATGTGTGATCCATTTTCAGAGGCTCGAAAACCAATTTATACATGGCTATCGGAAAAGACTTCTTTGTTACCTTTTCTACGATCAACGCGAGCAGTGCATAGTTCGTATTACAATATGAAAATTGAGTGCCTGGAGGAAAGTAAAGTGGTAATTTATAATTATTCAACAAGCGAATGACATCTTGATTCGTCATGTTTTTTGAGTAAGGCCAAATCTCTTGAGGAAAATAACCGTAATAAGGAATTCCAGATCGGTGATTGAGTAACATTCGGACTGTGACCCCTTCATAAGGAATTAGGGGTAAATAGGATCGAATATCCTTATCCAAATCAATCTTTTCTTGATCCACTAAACGCAAAACAGCAACGGCTGTAGCAACTTTGGAAATGGAAGCAACATGTACGGGGATATCCGCTGAAAATGGTTTATCGTTCGCAACATCTGCCATTCCTTGGTATTTCTCCCAAATGATCTTTCCATTCTTAGCAAAAAGAAAAGCGCCATTCAAATCGTTCAATTCAAGAACATTTTGGAAATAATGTTTTACGGAATCCTTAACTGCATGGTAGAATGAGTCTGGAACAGCATTAAACTCAACTTCAAAACTCACTTTTTTCGGTGGTAGCGGTTTTATCGCCTGTTGTTTCGTTTTTTGGGTACATGCTGCACAAATGACCAATAGTAAGAATATGACTTTGGATATTTTCATAAGCCATCAAAGATAAAAAACAAAATACGGTGTGACTAAAAAGTATCTATTTTAGTAAGATGAAAAACAAGTTCTCTGCAGAGGAAAAGAGCTTTTTAAGTGGTCCACGTGCCAGATGGAAAGAGTTAAAATACACCCTAGGTGTTGTAATACAGTTCATTCGTGGTTTTCGAGTCTTGCACTTTGCCGGACCATGTATCACTGTTTTTGGATCTGCGAGATTTCCAGAAGATCACATTTACTATAAACAGGCACGAGAAATCAGTGCCGAATTAGCTAAGTTAGGTTTTACCATCATGACTGGCGGAGGGCCCGGAATTATGGAGGCAGCTAATAGAGGCGCGAAAGATGTGGATGGAAGATCATTGGGTTGTAATATAGTGCTGCCTCATGAACAAAGTGCAAATCCCTATTTGGATAAATATGTAAACATTGAGTACTTTTTTGTTCGCAAGGAATTGCTCCGCAAGTATTCAAAAGCATTTATTGTATTTCCAGGTGGTTTTGGTACACTTGATGAGTTCTTCGAAACGATTACCTTGATCCAAACAAAAAAGACAGAGCCATTTCCACTGATCATCATTGGTGTAGAGTTTCATAAACATCTGATAGCCCATATTGAACATATGGTTGAAATAGGGACGATAAGTCCGTCTGACCTTAATTTGATCTTATTAACGGATCGTATTGACGATGCCGTTGAGTATATAAAGGAATACATGTCAGATGAACCGATACCATCGGAGAATCGCAGGCCGATGTGGTTGCTTGGCGAAAAACATTTGGATGATTCAGCTGGTAGTGAATAATGGATTTCGATAGAACCTACATAGCTTAGTTCCTAAAGACTTCTGAATATTTCTTGACGGTAACGATGGAAGTACCACGAACGATTGCGGAATCGCTCTTCGCGCTTCCTTGCCAGAATACCTTCTTATTTACAAACTACAGTACACAAAAAAGCCGTTCCTTTTGGGAACGGCTTTATAAAAGTGGCATCGACTTAC
>VFQT010000249.1_pt1 | contig 85244 bp, 73 predicted proteins | sample 3512381 | NCBI WGS metagenome assembly VFQT01 (sample SAMN10412376, study PRJNA504923) | tailings metagenome | isolation source: Relicate 2 Philex TSF3 active mining site | place: Philippines: Tuba, Benguet | collected 2017-08-29
ACGGACAGCACGGCGTTCAACCTGAACATTGCGGGGAACTTCAGCGACCCGAACGGGGACACGCTGACGTACTCGGCGACGGGACTGCCTCCGGGATTGGCGTTGGATCCGGCGACCGGACTGATCACGGGCACCCTGGGGAGCTCGGCCAGTGCGGGTGGACCGTACACGGTGACGGTGACGGCGACGGATCCGTTGGGAGCCAAGATCAGTGTGACCTTCAAGCTGGGGGTGACGAACCCGGCACCGTTGGCGGTGAACGACACGTTGACGGTCGCCTACCAGACGGCGGGAAGCGGAACGGTGGCGCCGAACGACAGTGACGTGGACGGGGACAAGCTGACGTTTGCGAAGGCGACGGACCCGGCCAACGGCACGGTGACGATGAGCCCGGACGGCAGATACACCTACACGCCCAAGGCTGGGTTCTCCGGCACGGACAGCTTCACCTATACGGTGACCGATGCGGATGGAGCCAAGGCGACGGCGACGGTGACGATCACGGTCCAGAACGCGGGGCCTGTGGCGACCGCGGTCGGGGACAAGACCGGGGTCGACTCGACGACCTGGACCCTGAACATCGCTGGGAACTTTAGCGACCCGAACGGGGACACGCTGACGTACTCGGCGACGGGACTGCCTCCGGGACTGGCGTTGGATCCGGCGACCGGACTGATCACGGGCACCCTGGGGAGCTCGGCCAGTGCGGGTGGACCGTACACGGTGACGGTGACGGCGACCGATCCGTCGGGAGCCAAGGCGAGCACGGCGTTTAAGCTGACGGTGACCAATCCGGCGCCGCTGGCGGTGAATGACACGGCGGTGACGCCATATCTGACGCCGTTCAATGGGACGGTGGCGCCGAACGACAGTGATGCCGATGGGGATAAGCTGACCTTCGCAAAGGCGACGGACCCGGCCAAGGGGACGGTCGTGATGAAGGCGGATGGCAGCTACACCTACACACCGAACAGCGGGTTCTCCGGCACGGACAGCTTCACCTATACGGTGACCGATGCGGATGGAGCCAAGGCGACGGCGACGGTGACGATCACGGTCCAGAACGCGGGGCCTGTGGCGACCGCGGTCGGGGACAAGACCGGGGTCGACTCGACGACCTGGACCCTGAACATCGCTGGGAACTTTAGCGACCCGAACGGGGACACGCTGACGTACTCGGCGACGGGACTGCCTCCGGGACTGGCGTTGGATCCGGCGACCGGACTGATCACGGGCACCCTGGGGAGCTCGGCCAGTGCGGGTGGACCGTACACGGTGACGGTGACGGCGACCGATCCGTCGGGAGCCAAGGCGAGCACGACCTTCAAGCTGACGGTGACCAACCCGGCACCGCTGGCTGTGAACGACGCATTCAACGTGGTTTCTGGCGCTTCAACACGAGGTGCTGTTGGAGACAACGACTCCGATCCTGACGGTGACGAGTTGAAGTCATTCGAGATCGTCTCCCTTCCGAAGCACGGCTCGATCGAATTCGGAGTGGATGGTCACTTCACATACGTTCCGGCACCGCTGGGTCCGGAATCCCGGTTCGATGAGAAGGACTCCTTCATCTATCGAGTCTTCGATTCACAGGGAGCTGCAACAGAGGCCACCGTATTCCTCAATTACGGCCCTGGAATCGTATCGCCGGGACTGTTGACGGTCGTCATGACGAATCAGGTGGGGCGGATCGTGGTTCAAAACACCAACGGGATTCCGATCACGATTTCCGACCCGGACAGTGCGTTGCTGACCTTGGTTCTGTCGGTGACGAATGGTGTCCTCGATATTCCGAAGGTGGATGGGGTGACGGTGACTGATCCGCTGGGGTCAAGTGGTCGCAATTTCGAACTCAAGGGCTCCAGAGTCGATCTTCAGAAGGCCTTGTCGGCTCTTGAGTACACGACCACTCGTGTCATCCAGGACGCCATCGTTGCCGTGGTGACGGATGAGGGAGGGCGTTCGGCCTCAACCGAGGTGCCAATCCAGGTCCAACTAACAGCCTTGGGCGGAACGCCAAACTTCGCCGTCAACCAGTTGATCGACTTCAAGCCGATCGAGGTGGCCAGCAGCGCCAATCCGCTCATCAGGAGTGTGCTCCTCACGACCAACAAGTTGGGTCAGCTCGACGTCTCTCTGATCCCCGTGGAGGGCCAGGACGGATCTGTTCGAAGCACCGAGGTCGAGTTGGAGTTCGTCAGGGAGGATGGCACCCGGTATAAGACCGTGGTCCCGGTCGTTATCTACCAGCCGCTGCTGACGTCGGTGAACGACCCCTTCTATGGGCCCACCTATGGGGTCGGTGGTATTGGGGGCGGGACTCCCGTCTTCAACCCGCAGACCGGATTGTATGAACAGAAGGTTCGGGTCGTGAACGAGACGCCGTTCCCATTCCAAGGATTCCGGATCTACGTCTCTCAGCTCCCGGCCAAGGCCAAGCTCTGGAATTCAATGGGATCCGACACCAACGGAGCCTATCTCGAGATCCACGGGCAACCGGTTCCACCCGGGGGTGAGCTGGCTGTCACCGTGGAGTACTTCAACGGGTCCTTCCAACCGTTCAAACCGGTTCTGAAGCTTCAGTTGCTGGACGAGGTCCAGCTGCCTCCGGAGTTCCGGGTGGTCGGCAATCCGGTCCAATCCAAGGCGTATCGCGGCTATACGCCCGATCAGCAGACCAAGCTCTACATCCAGTTCCCCACCAAGAACGGGAAAGTCTACGTGGTCCAGTATGCCGACGGACTACTGCCGGATGGATCGACTCCTTGGCGGAGCTCGCCTGTCCAAATCACCGGAAACGGGAATGTCATGCAGTGGATGGACGATGGCCCTCCATCGACCAGAACCCTGCCATTCACCAGCGCTACCCGCGTCTACCGTGTTGTTGAACTCAATCATTGATGCCCATGAAACATAGAACTGCCGCAGCTGTTTGGCTCTGCGCCACCGTACAGGCTTTGGCCCAGGACGGTGCCGCCCAACGAAGTCGACACTCGTTCGGCGTCCAGGTCCCGTTCTGGTTTGGTGCGGGCCTGTCGATGTCAGGCACCCCCAACCTTCGGTCTGGAACCATCACCGGAAACCCCGATGTTGATGCGCGCCAGGATCGCTTCTATGCCGACGGCTTCAACCGGGTCAACTCGGTTGGGAATCCGGCGATTGCGACCACCTCGCCTCAGGACCTGTTCCCCAGAACGACGTTCTTTGGATTCGAGAGCAACTCCCAAGTCACTCCTCCGACATTCGGGCCAACTGGGAACACACCCGGTCACCTGAGCCTCCACGATGTTGCCTTGGTTGGAGGAGACTATGCAGCCAGCCAGGACAATGATCAGGCGAGCCCCGGAGTGGAGCTGTTCTATCGGTATCGCTGGAAGGATCGGCAGAAGTGGACGCTGGACCTCGAGGCGGGACTGAGCTGGATGAACCTGCAATGGAGCCAGGGTGGGGTCATCGGGGCGACGGCTGGCATCTATGAAGATCGCTACAGCACCGGCACCGTGGATCCTCGCGTTTTTCCGGATGCCGGAGGAAGCCTGCCATACGCCGGCCCTTACGAGCCCTCAGGGGGAACCCCTTGGATTGGTTCCACACCGGAACGCCAACCGTATACCACGGCACCCGCCTCGGTTCAGACCGATCGTAAATTCACCTTGGATTCGCTGGTGATTCGACTTGGGCCCGGCGTTGCCTGGAAACCCACGGACCGTTGGGAGTTGGGTCTCCTCGCGGGCTTGGCGGTGGGTTATTCCAATGCCGAATACCGGTTCCGGGACACAATCCGCGTCGAGAACCCGACCATTCCAACCCTCACCCAATCGGGTCAGGGAGAGTTCTCCGACGTCTGGCTTGGACTGTATTCCGCAGCACGTGTGACTCGGGAGCTGTCCGAGCACTGGCAGGTTCTCGTGGAGGTCCGTCACATCTGGACCGAGGATCGGACCTACTATCAGAGCGGTCGGGTTTTCAACCTGGACCTCTCCCAAGGGTTTGGGGCGAGCATCGGCGCGATTTACAGGTTCTGAGGTTCTCTTAGAACCCGTTGGCACTTGTTGTGACCTAGGGTTCCAGCAAGCCCTCTTTGAGGTCCCACCAGGGGATGCAGACATCCTCTGGTGGGATTTCCTTTGAAAAGATCTGATCGGGTTCGGTTCGCCGGTGGCGGGATGCCGCGTTGGCGCTAGGCTCCGCTACGTGCCGGAGCTCCCAGAGGTTGAAGTGCTGCGCCGTCGGCTCGCCCCGCGGCTGGCCGGTCGGATCCTTCAGCGGGTTGAGATCCATCGGCCCGGATCGATCTCTCAGGAATCAACCCGGACGTTCACGGGCCACTGCATTGGAAGGGTTTTTGGATCCGTGGCGCGACGGGCCAAGGTTCTTCTTTTCGGACTGGAGTCCGAACATGGGGTCTCGGATGGGTTCCTCCAGATCCATCTGGGAATGACCGGTCGGGTGGCTGTTGTGGATGGTGCCCAGGAATCCCCAAGCTATCCGGCAGTCACCTTTCACCTCGACCAGGGGCGACTGGTGTTCTCGGACGCTCGGGGCCTGGGCCGGATTGATCGGGTCTGGGCCATACCCGAGGGCTTCGGTCCTGAACCCCTGGACCCGGAGTTCACTCCCGGACGGCTGGCCACCGCGCTTGGCAACAGCTCACAGCCCATCAAGGTGCGGCTGATGGATCCCCGATGCCTTGCAGGGATCGGCAACATCTACGCTGCGGAGTGTCTGTTCGAAGCGGGGATCCATCCGCAGCGCTCGACCCGGGACCTTGGTGAGGCAGAGGTCCACCGGCTGCACCGGGCCATCCGCTCCGTGCTGTCCGAGGCCATCACGGTAGGGTTGGCGGCCACCCGGTCCCGGGATCCCGCGAAGTGGACCCTGTTTCATCTGGAAACGGGAGGTCCTGGGTCCGATGGGAAGGGGTCTGGATTTCGGGTGTATGACCGCGAGGGGGCTCCGTGCCTCCGATGCGGCCTGCCCATCCAGCGGATCCGACAGGCCTCGAGATCCACCTACTTCTGCCCGGGTTGCCAACCGCTGAAACCGTGACGATCCTGCTGCAGAACAGGCCCGTTTGGGCCTGTGACGCGGTCTGTCTCCCAAAAACGCGTTGACCCGACCCCCTTCACGAATACGCTGGGCGTTCGGTTTTCTCATCCTGAAACTTAGCAAACGAAATCAAGAACATGCCTGTCAAAGTAGCGATCAATGGGTTCGGCCGGATTGGCCGTCTGGTCTTCCGCGCCATGGTGGAGCAGGGCCTCGTCGGCAAGGACGTGCAGGTCGTCGCCGTCGGTGACCTCGTCCCGGCTGACAACCTGGCCTACCTCCTGAAGTACGACTCCACCCAGGGTCGTTTCCAGGGCACCGTCAGCAGCAAGAAGAGCTCGCCTGACAAGGCCGAGGACGACGTCCTCGTCGTCAACGGTGCCGACATCCATGTCGTCAGCGCCAAGTCGCCGGCCGAGCTGCCCTGGAAGCAGTTCGGGGTGGACATCGTGATCGAGTCGACCGGTCTCTTCACCGAGGCGGAGAAGGCCAAGGGCCACATCGCCGCCGGCGCCAAGAAGGTCATCATCTCGGCCCCGGGCAAGAACGAGGACATCACGATCGTGATGGGGGTGAACCACGACAAGTACGACGCCTCCAAGCACCACATCATCTCCAACGCGAGCTGCACCACGAACTGCCTCGCCCCGCTCGTCCACGTCCTCCTTAAGGAAGGCTTCGGTATCGAGGAAGGTCTGATGACCACGGTCCATGCCTACACCGCCACCCAGAAGACGGTGGACGGCCCCTCCAAGAAGGACTGGAAGGGTGGCCGTACCGCAGCTCAGAACGTCATTCCGAGCGCCACGGGTGCCGCGCGAGCCGTCGGCCTCGTCTGCCCCGAGGTGAAAGGCAAGCTCACCGGCATGGCCTTCCGCATCCCGGTCCCGACCGTCTCGGTCGTCGACCTCACCGTGAAGACGGTCAAGGAGACCAGCTACGCCGAGATCAGCGCCGCGATGAAGAAGGCCAGCGAGACCTACCTCAAGGGCATCCTCGCCTGGACCTCCGACGAGGTCGTCAGCACCGACTTCATCCACGACAACAGCAGCTCGATCTTTGATGCCGGCTCCGGCATCGAGCTCAACAACCGGTTCTTCAAGCTGGTGAGCTGGTACGACAACGAGTGGGGCTACAGCAACCGTGTCGGTGATCTCATCAAGATGATCATCGCCAAGGGCCTGTAATTCAGCTCGGTTCCTTTAAACAGCGGCGGACGCCCCGGCGTCCGCCGCTTTTTGTTTTACAGCGATTGCCGGGAAGGGGCTGACGGATCCCGGGGAAGAGTTCCGGATTCGGGGCCATCAATTCTGTGGGGGCTCCAACTCGACAGCAAGAAACCCGTTTGATAGTGGAATGTCGTGCGTGTGGTCCATGCCGCTCTCGTTTTCTGTTCTTTGGCTGTCCTGGCCCATGGCGGAAAGAAACCTGCCGTCAAACAGACGTCCATCTCCGCGCCACAGCCGCCCGGGAAGCATGCCGGCAGCCCTGTCCAGAACGATGGGCACGACTATGAAGTCGTTGTTGGCGGTGCCTTTGGCCCCCAATGGTGGACAGAGGTTCCAACCCAACCCAGCGGCTCAACCGTCGGCCCCGTGGTGGGGCGGACGTTCACGAATTCCACGGTGTTGCCCGGGGCCCGGTTCATCTGGGTGTCGGGCGGGAGTTTCGACATGGGAAGCACCGATGTGACGGATCCAAGCCGCAACATCGACGAGGTTCAGCACCGGGTGACCCTGGGTGGGTTCTGGCTGCTCGATCACGAGGTGACCCAAGGGGAATTCCGGAATCTGGTGCGTCATAACCCGTCCAGCGTGCAGGGTGATTCGAACCGTCCGGTGGAGCAGGTGAGTTGGAGTGAGGCTGTAGCGTTCTGCGCTGAGCTCACCCGGAGAGATCGCCACGCGGGTCGGATCCGGGGCGATCAGAGGTATCGGTTGCCGACGGAGTCCGAATGGGAGTACGCGGCGAGGGCTGGAGAGCCGGGGCCGCGTCATGGGGTGTTGGACCTGATTGCTTGGTGGAGTGGCAATTCCTTTGGGCAGACGAATCCTGTGGGCGTGAAGTATCCCAATAAATGGGGATTCCATGACATGATCGGAAACGTCTCGGAATGGTGTTCCGACTGGTACGGTGCCTACCCCACCTCTGCGGTGCAGGATCCCAGAGGGCCGGCTTCTGGAAACTTCCGGGTCATCCGAGGTGGCAGCTGGTTTGGTGACGGGGTCAGTTCTGTCAGCCTCCGTTTGGCCGTCCGGAATGGGATGGAGCCCGTGTTCCGAAAGGGTTGGGTGGGGTTTCGCCCCGCCCTCTCCTCGGTGAGGTGAATTCCATGTCGGCTGCCGGTCGCCAGCCAGGCAGCGGTGGAGCCGAGACGTTAGGTCAACCGGGGCCAGGTCATCTATTGAGACGTGAGGCAAACTAGGGACAGGTCACCTATTGCGATGACTCGAGGTGTCGACTGCTGGGACGTCTTTGTTTAGAGACCGATCGTTGGAATGCCGTCTGGAACTGTGCCAAGAGCCTATTCCTCGACCCCTCGGTGGGCTCAAAATCCCGTTTCTGATGGTCGGTCCGAATGGATCGATACAATGACCCCCAGTCGCCGTTGCTAGGGCGATTTCCGTCGTGATTCTTCAGTGTAGGGACCGGCCATGCTCCGGTCCTTTTACGCTCATTCGCTCAACCGGCCACCCGAAGGCGCAGGTCTCGCAGACAACTCAGTGCCAGGCCTGAGATGCCTCGGATGGGTCGGGCGCCGGAGGTGCGCCGTACGCCGAACCAGCTCCGGTGCCGCTCGAACACCGAGTTCACATAGTCACGACTTCCCAACACTGCCCCATCCACCATGTAGCGGATCCTCAGCTTGAGGTAGTCGGTCCGCGGTAGTTCTCCCCCCTCGGCCAACACCTTCAGCATTCTCTCGCGGTCAAATCTCTTCCTAAGCGGACAGCCTTGCTCATCCGTTCCCTCCCGTTCCTCCCCCTGTCGAAACAGCCATTTCCTGTATTCTGGCAACACCGTATCGACCCCGACGCCCAAGGCATCAGCAAGTCCCTTGCGGGCTGAGGCGTTGGATGCCACCGCCTCGGCATACCCACACCAGCGGTAGTCCTTGGGATCCTTCACCAAGCCCGCTCGGATCGGGTTCAGATCGATGTAGGCGGCCACGGTGGCCAGAGCCGGACCGTTTCCCTCCACCAGGGTGCTTCGGAACCGTCCTTCCCACAGGGTGCCCTCACGGTCATGGACCTGATTGAACCACTGGCTGAACCGCTGCTTGAGCAGCTTCATGAAGTGACTCAGGTCGTACATCTGGACCCAGAGCCGCTGTCGCAGGTCCTCCACCGGTCCCTCCTGACCGGCAGCGCGGAACCGTTCGACCATCTGCCGGGCAGCGGCTGCGCTCAGAGCGCAGCTGCTGAGGTGGTTTAGCCGCTCCATCAACACCTCAATGGGAGGTGGAGTCGTGGGTTTCTTTGGGACCTTGATGAGGAGGTGGAAATGATTGGAGAGGATGCACCAGGTGAGGACCTCCACCCCACAGAATGCGGAGTATTCGTGAAGGAGGGCACGGAATTTCTCCCGTTCCCGTTTCTTGAAGGCAAAACGCTTGTCCACGACACGGGAGATGCAGTGGTAACAACCGGCCTCCTCCTCGGGTGCGGCCTTGAATCGAGGTATTCGCATGTCCCACTCCACCATGGCCGCAGCCCATTCGGCCATGCCCAGCCTATCCCCAAATTTAGCGATAGATGACCTGACCCCAGATCGAGCCTGACCCCAGATCGAGCCGTGGTACGCCAACGAATGATAGATGACCTGGTACGCCAACGAATGGGGATACAGCAACCGCGTTGGTGATCCCATCAAGATGCTTGAGCAGCTCCAAACATCCGGATTGCGGTGCTCCTTCAGAGCTCAGGACTTTTGCACCTCATAACCCTCCAGAGCTACACCCTGGGCTGGTATGCCGGGCCCCGTTGGGGCACGGAAACCGGATAAAAGGACTGGTCCATTATGGCTTATCCAAGTGGAGGTCGGTCACCGGCGAACCGTCCTAGGGCACGATCAATGTTCTAACCTCGCCCCTCTATCGGGGCGAGGCCCTCCGGTGTGCCGGATCATGATGCTCTCGAGTGATCACCCTCTGTGCCTAGTCCCGCATTCAGAGGGGTGGAGGCAAACTAAGCGTTTCGGCGTGTATGTCGCTTACGCAGCCACATTCCAAAGGCCAGCGCCATTCCTGCAGGACCCCAGCCATGGGCTGTTGCCTCGGGCACCGGAGTCACTTCCGCAGCCATCTGGAAGCGGATCGTTGCTGTCGGATTCACCAGTGAGAAGTCGAACTCATAGACGAGTCGATGAATCGACGTTGTGGAGATGATTGATGCGATGATGTTGCTCTCGGAATCGTCGAATGTGTTGCTGAGTAGGCCTGTGGCACCGCTGCTCGTCGCCCAGCTGATGTCTTGATAACGGGGTGTCGAGTCCTGTCCCGGCGAAAGCAGAATCGTGGTGTCCGCAAACGGGATAAGAGTATTGGACGCATCATAGGCCTTGATGGTGACTCGCTCTAATGCATCGAAGTCGATGAACACCAACTGTGCAGAGGTCGGGAGACCTCCGGCGTACTGAAACTCGTAGCTCACCGTCGACCCGGAACTTCCTGGCGAAGGGGCTTGAAGTTCGAAGTACGACCGCGTGCCCAGCACCCAGTCGGGATTTGAGTTGATGCCGACGGGCGTGGTGAACGTCCCGTTCCAAGTGTCCGTCACGAGCGGGCTGCCGACGGCCGAAGTCCGAGTCATGGTCAGATCGCCGGTTCCAAGAAAGTTCACTTGGACAGGGGTGTTCAGGGTCAGGCTCGTGAACTGACTCGTGTCAGCATTCACCCAGGTCTGGCCCGAAACCGAAGCCGTGCACGCGAGGAAACCGACCGGAACCATCAGGATGGTTAACCAGTCACTCGCCTTTGTTTTCGTTGATGTCATGTCTTTGTTGATGGTGGTTATTGGAGATTACGATTTGGAAATTTCCCTAAAGCGGGGGGAGTCGTTCCTATGAAAGCCCGACATCCGATCCCGGGACCTGGTTGAAGAGGTGGAGACCCCCCGACTCCCGCCAGACTGGCACTCGGTCTCCAAAGCAATTTGGAAGTCCCAGCCCCGACTCGCTTCCATTGGGCTCCCCGCAATCACGATTACCGCACCGATGCGGCTGTCTGTCGGGACCGAGCCAACGAGATTGTAGTAGGAATGGGTCGAGTCGGATGGAAGCAGCACACTGGTGCACAATCCAACGGCAACTAGACCATAGAGCGATCCGCGTCCCCTGCTTGGGGTAAAAAGAAACATGGCAGCGAAACCTTTTCGGTTTGCTGCACCACCAATCCCGGCGAGAGGGGAGACTACCAGGCCTCTGGGCGTCAACCGGTTTTCGTAAACGTCTCGGGTAATAAAGACGGCTAAGGCGTCTGTGGTGCGCGGATTTACATCCGGGGCCGGTGGAGGAAACCGGCCTCAGGTCATCAATCCCCTCCTAAACCTCACCTCGCTGGAAACGGGGGGCCGCCTTAGCGAGCTGCCGCAATCGCAACGCCGCCGCCAACCCCTTCTTGGCGGGGTGCCGGACCGCGTGTCGGATCAGCCAGTTGCGCTCCTCCCCAGCACCGGATACCCAGCGTTCGCACATTCCGAAGGCCAGCTCCGGATGATCCTTCGCGATGTCACCCAGGTGGTTGGCCACGCTGCGCCGGACGTATTGCGACGGATCATCCCGCAGCGCCTCCAGGATCGGGATCACCGGGCTTGGATCCTGGAGAAAGGCCGGGATCCGAATCGCCCACGGGAGTCGGGGTCGGGTGCCTTCGCTGCACAGCCGACGCACGTGCGGATCCGGATCCTGCGTCCATTCCATAAGCCGTGCGAGGGTCCGCTCCGGCCACCGGATGAGGAACGGGCGCAGTGAGAACTCCGCGCTGAAGCGTCGGGTCAGTTCATATTGGGCGACCATTGAGGTCTCGAACGGGTCGCGCCCGCCGTTCCCAGCAGGGTCGAGTCCGTACGTCGCGACGAAGGACACGTGAGGCAGGTAGAAGAACACCCCCAGCCCGAGCCCTTCGGTGTGCGACAGCGCCGGGGTGAGGGAACGGATGAGGAGGGCGACCGCGTCCTCGTAGGTGGGTGGCAGATGCCGCCGGAGAATCCGTGCGAGGTGTTCGCCGCGCCGGAGAATCGACAGCGGACCGAGGCCCTCCAGGGCGTCCCGTTGAAACCCGGCGGCATCGAAGGTCGGATGGACCAGCGCGATATTGTGGGCCAGACACTCGATGGCCTCGCGGTCGAGGAGCTGGGCGAGGGAACTGCCCTTCCGGATGGAACGGGGCGCCTCGGGCAGGCGCAGTCCAGCGGTGGCGGCCGATGCCTTGTTCGAGGTCCGCATGGCTTAACCCTGTCAGCACCCCCAGCGTTGGGCAATGCCACCCCCCGTGACCTGTCCCCAGGGCGACGTGCCTTTGCGATGGGCAGGGTCCAGTGACTCGGTCACGCTCCGTCCGTGAAGCCGTTCAAGGCGATCGCGGCGATGTCGGAAAACCGGGTGATCGGATCCGGGGGACGGATCCCCTGGCACCTGCCCGACGACTTCAAGTGGTTCAAGCAGGTCACCATGGGCCAGATCCTGGTGATGGGCCGGAAGACCTATGAGTCGATCGGACGTCCGCTTCCGGGTCGACAGACCATCGTGCTGAGTCGACAGGGCTTCGCGGCAGAGGGGGTGTTGACGGCTTCCGACGTCGACTCGCTCCTGCAGCGGGTCCAGGACGATCCCCGGGAGGTCTTCGTGGCGGGCGGCAGCGAGATCTACCGGCTGCTGCTGCCGTGGTGCGGGGAAGTATTCCTGACGCGGGTCCGTCGTGTGGTGGACGGGGATGCCGTCTTCCCGCCGTTCGAGTCCGACTTCCGAAAGGTGGATGTTGTCCTCGAGCATCCGGACTTCGTGGTGGAGCGATATGAGCGGATCGGTGCCCCGACGAGTCCTCCGGTCACGCCTCGGACCGACCTCTCATGAGGCGTCTCTTCCTCCAGGGTTTCGCGTGTCTGATGCTGGTGTCCGGTCCCGCAGCCTCGGCGGAAGCGCGGCTGGCTTCGTTCAGACGGTGGGATGCCTTCGTGGTTTCGACGGATCCGAAGACCGGTGAGACGCTGCTGGAGTCGGGCGGACTGAAAACTGGGGTGCTTTGGAATCGCATGGTGGCCTCATGGAATGCCGCCACCAATCTGGTCGTCGCGGTGGAGGTGTGTCCGGGGCTCGCAGGTGAGGGGCGTTTCTTCTCATTCGGACGCTGGACCGCCCAGCCGGCAACTCCCTCTGATCGTTCCAGCATTGGAGATCAACGGGATGCCGTGGCTCGGATGGATACCGACACTCTCATCCTGGCTCAGCCGGTCGAGGGGTTCCGGGTTCGTATCCGGCTGGGCGGTCCGAAGGAGTCCCTCAAGCGTCTCTCGCTGGCTCTGAGTCGTTCGAAGGAGCCGTCGGTGGAGTCCACCGATCGAGCGGCCTGGGACCGGGTCCTCGAGGTTCCGATCCGCAGCCAGGCGGATCATCCGGAGGGCGTCACCAAGTGGTGCAGTCCGGCCTGCACCGCCATGCTGCTGTCGTTCTGGGCGGATCGGGAGCGACGTCCTGAATGGCGGCGGGACATTCCTGAGGTGGCCCGGGGGGTCTTCGATCCCGGCTGGGGAGGCACCGGCAACTGGTCCTTCAACATGGCCTACGCAGGGGCTGTGCCCGGACTCAACGCGGCCGTGGCGCGGTTCCGCGGCCTGGCGGATCTCGAGCAGTGGTTGGCTGCCGGTGCGCCCGCGGCGGTGTCCCTCAGCTATGCCCAGCTCCAGGGCAAGGCGACGGCAGAGCCCGATGATGGTCATCTGGTCGTGGTCCGTGGCTTCACGGAGACGGGTGACGTGCGGATCAATGATCCTGGAGTCCGACGCGAACGGGTGCAGAAGGTGATTCCCAGGGCGGACTTCGCCCGCGCCTGGGCCTACTCCGACCGGACCGTCTACCTCGTCTGGCCGGAGGGCTTCCGGCTCCCGGACGGCCCGGTGTTCCCGCGCTGAGGGAGATTTGGCTGGCTCGGGTCTCGGGGTTTGGATGCACTCCGCTGCATGGATCCCCGGAGAGCCTTCCACGGAAGAACCGCGTTCACCTTGATCGAACTGCTCGTGGTGATCGCCATCATCGCGATCCTCGCCGGCATGCTCCTGCCGGCCCTCGCCAAGGCGAAGGCCAATGCCCACAAGACGCTGTGCATGAGCAACGGCAAGCAGTGGGGGCTCGCGGTCACGCTCTACGCCGGGGATTTCGGCGACAGCTTCCCCGACAACAGCCGGGGCGCGGGGTTCAGCTGGATGACGGCGTCGATGAGCAACTTCTGGAATGGCTACCTCATCAAGAACCGCCGTACCTCCGCCCAGTACGTCCGCCCCAACAACGACGTGCTCTTCTGTCCGACCGACCTCTGGCACCGGGCCGCGGAGAAGGGGATGATCAGCTCCGACGCCACCGAGCAGCTCATCGGCTACTTCTACCTGCCCGGACGCAAACGCGGGGATCCCGACGTGACCACGGGGGCGCAGGGGACCTCGGAGTGGTTCTTCAAGTCCAAGCTCAATGGCCCCTATCGGATGGCTCCGATCCTGATCGACCGGCTCCAGGCCCTGGGTCCGAAGACAACGAACATGTACGATCCGAGGCTGAACTGGTTCACCGACTACAACGGCAAGAAGGTCCCGACGGCCGTCCACCGGATCGCCCGAGGCGCTCCCGAGGGCGGGAACTTCACGTTCGAGGACGGCCACGTCGAGTGGATCAACGGTAAGAAGGTGTCGCTGGGGTCCGACTACTCCGGCTGGGAGCTCTTCTTCAAGATCCCCGTGTCCGTCGACCCCCCGTGATCCTTTGCGGCGGTCGTCGACGCCTCTTCGGCCGAGCGGTCCGGGTTGGAATTCCGAACGACGCCACCACAGGGCGGTGGTCGGAGGCCCTCGACCAGCCGAGAACGTCTGGTACATAGCTCGACTCCGGACGCCACAACGGTCTCATGGCGGGGCTCACCAGGATGTAGTCGAACCGGCCGTAGCTGTCCTCCTTGGCGTAGTGATGGGTCCAGGTCGCGGCGTCGGTCGGTTGGGTTCCGTCATTGGGAGTGCCTAGCCGACGCTCCCCGGGTCGAAGGTCGACGAGTGCCCGGGGGCCTTTTGATTTCAGGAGTCGTAGCGGCCGGCTGTCCTGGTGGTCGTTGAGATCGCCAGCAACGAGGATCCGGGCGTGGGGATCGCGGTCGAAGAGGGCGTCGATGTGACGTCGCAACGCTTTGGCCTCGGCCTCGCGGATCGAGGCCTCGGAGGGTCGCCCCGTCTCCCGCTTCGACTTCAGATGGGCGGCGAGCAGTGTGACCGGCATCCCGTCGTGTGCCTGAAACCCTACCTCCACGAATCCACGGCTCGTCCGGAGCAGCCGTCCCTCGGCGAGGATCGTGTCGTTCGTGTGCGATCGCCGGGACTCGAATGGGAACCGGCTCAGCACCGCCACAGCGATCGCCGGGTCCGATCCCCAGGCGATCTCCCGATGCGGCAGCCGGACCCCTGCGGCCTCAAGCCGGCCAGCGAGGTCCTCCAGCGCGCCGGCTCCACCGATCTCCTGGACCACCAGCACGTCGGGGTTCAGGGAGCCGAGGATCTCGACGACCCGGTCCCGGCGTTCGACGGGTTTGGCCGCCCGTGAGGGCAGGGGATCAAGGAGGTAGTTCTGCAGGTTGTAGCTGACGACGGTGAAGGTCTCGCCGGCGTCGAGACGTAGGACAACGGCGATCAGGAGTCCGAGGGTCCAGGCGAGGAGCGGTGTCTTCATCCCGCCACTCTGGCGCGTCCTGCGGGGATCGGGGATCCCCAGAAGTGGGGAGGGATCCAGGATGGACAGGAGGCAGGGGGGCTACCACGGAAAGGTCAACTCAAGGGGCTCGGGTGGCAGGATTCGGAACATCCGCTGGAGGGACACCTTGAAGCTGTTGAATGTGATCCGGTCGGTATCGGCTCCCTCGAAGGTCCAATACGGCTGCCACGGGCCTTCCATGCCGTCGTCGGAGTATTCGAGGCGGACCTGGTAGCCCCGTTGAACCCGGGTGGATAGCATGACCCCGCGTTCACCGGATTCGGAGCCCCCCTCGAGGATCACCAGGGGTTCTGGTTCAGGGAGGGTCTCGTCGTCCCCGAGTGTCAGGACTGTCGATCCGAATCCCGGCATGATCGTGGCACCGTCATCGCTCGATTCCACGGTCAGCGTGATGTCCTGGACGCCGTCTGCTGTTGTGTTGTTGGCCAGAGGGATCCGGTGGAAGATCTGGGACTCGCCGGGTCCGAACCGGGCCGTCTGGCGGACCTCGCCACCGAGGATCGCCAAGGCCTCTGGCTTGCCCTCGAGACGGAAGGTGACGGTCGAGGCGTTCCGGGTGTTGAGGGTCCTCCAGAGGCGGATCTCGACGAAGCCGCGGGGCGAACCCTCGTTGGCCGAGAACCGAGATGAGACGAAGCCGACCTGTCCCGGATTGAGATCCTCGAGCAGGTTGATTTCCATGCGGACAGGGGGGTTGGTGCTGCCGACGATGGAGAGCTCGAACACCGCCGTTTCCGTCCCCTCATTCACCTCGTCGAGGATCAGGGGGATGGCGAGGAACCCGGAGCCGAACGCCGCAGGGACCTTCATCTCGGGGTTCTCCAGACTGAAGTCCTCCCCAGGGGTTGCGGTGCCACCTACGAAGGCCGCCCGGACGGTCACCTCCTGCGGACTGTAGAAGGGAGCCTTCACCTGGAAGATCAGGGGGATGTAGGCCTTGTTCTCAGGGATCTCCAGCTTCGGGTAGTCCACTGTCAGCGTGACGTCCGACGCGGTCAGTTCCGGAAATGGGTTGGGGTCGACCCCGCCGTCCCTCTGGGCCAAGGCCGTCGGGAGTCCGAGTACCAGGATGACGCCAACCAGGATCACGGTCCGGAGCACCCGTCGAATGATGCACGTGGGGGAGGTCTTCAGGCTCATGGGGGGATTGGGGGGCCGGTTTGGGATTCTGAAGAGGAGTACCTTCGATTCCCCGGTTGTCCACCTGGCGCCAGGACCGACCCCGAGCCTTGGATAAGCGTGAACGAACACGACACCTGGGATGAGGTGGGTCGCTTTGGGCCGCGGATGGGGAAGGGGACCCAACAACCTAATTTCCATCAAATGGTGTCTTGCGTGATGGTTCCGGCTTTCGTCAGTCTCCGAAGTCCGCGTGGACCCGGTGTCGGGTCCCTGCGAATTGCATGGCGAAAGAAGAACCCATTGAGTTGATCGGGACCGTGACCCAGGTGCTACCGGGCACGATGTTCCGCGTCCAATTGCCGAACGGTCACGTCGTCCTGGCGCACATCTCCGGGAAGATGCGGAAGAATTTCATCCGGATTGGCGTCGGGGACAAGGTGCAGGTCGAGATGTCCCCCTATGATCTGGGCAAGGCTCGGATCACCTTCCGTCAGCGGGCCTGACCGAACTCCACCGCGTCGAGGCCACGTGCCTTGGACCAGGGTCGACGCTCGGGTCTGGATTCGAGGTTTTGTGGAACCCCTCCAGCCCGACTCCCCCCTATTCCGTGTCCGGAACCTCAAGCTGGAACGCAGGGATCCGGGCCACCACCGGTCGGCCATGTCCATCTTCTCCGATGAAGGACCCCTCGGCCCTGGCGTTGCGGCTTTGGATCGTGTGGTAGCTGTTATAGCTGAACTTCCCCCCGGGAGCGATGGTCGGCTGCTGTCCCACGACACCATCTCCCTCCACGACCAGCCTCGATCCGTCGCCATGGGTCACCACCCACTTGCGTCCCCGGATCGTGACCGGGCCGGGACCTTCGTTGTGGATCGAGAGGAAGTAGACGAAGGCGTGGGGACGCCCGTTGGACTGCGCCGGATCCAGCCTCTGGTAGAGGAGACGATCCAAGGTGACCCGCAGTCCCAAGGTCTCCGTTCGTTCCGTCGTTCCAGCCATGGCTCAAGGGTAGCGCGGAGAGGGGACCGGACAAGCGCCGAGCTGGAGGAGGGGAACGGGACCTCACGCAGCGACCCGTAGGAGAGAGGAGGAAAGGACAGTTCTCCCTAGCACCGACCGTGCGCGCCTCTTCACTCCACCGCATCCTCAAAAACTTCCCCCTAGCGCGCCGGGTGAGGCGCCGCCTATCGTCGGCGGTCTATGTTCGAAGTCACGCGCGCCAACCTCGACGCGCTGTCGTCCAAGGTGGTGCAGCTCCGGAAGTTTCTCGATGTCCCGAACGCCCAGAGGCGGATCCAGGAGTTCGAGGCGCAGATGGCCGGGGACACCTTCTGGAACAACCAGGAGGCCGCGAAGAAGGTCATCGAGGAGTCCAACACGCTGAAGAAGCGGGTCGAGCCGCTGCTCGGCTTTGAGCGTCGACTGGACGATGTCCGCGTGCTGCTCGAGCTGGGTGAGGCCGAGCCGCCGGCCGGACAGGACGCCGTGCAGAAGGAGGCCGATACCGAGACCGCCTCCATCGGGCGGTCCCTCGACCGGTTTGAGCTCGAGGTCCTGCTGACCGGTCCTCATGACGCCCGGAACGCGATCTTCAGTGTCCAGGCCGGCGCTGGTGGAACCGAGGCCCAGGATTGGGCGGAGATGCTCTCGCGGATGTACGGACGCTGGTTCGACCTCCGCGGATGGAAGTGGGAGGTCACCGATGCGTTGCCCGGGGATTCCGCGGGTCTCAAGAGTGTCACCTTCCGGGTCGAGGGAGAGAACGCCTACGGATTCTGCAAAGCCGAGCGGGGCGTCCACCGTCTCGTCCGGATCTCGCCGTTCGATTCCAACAAGCGACGCCACACCAGCTTCGCCAGTGTCGACGTCATCGCCGAGCTGAGCGACATCACGGAGAGCGACATCGTCATCCCGAAGAGCGAGATCCAGCGCGACACCTTCCGGTCCGGCGGCAAGGGCGGCCAGAACGTCAATAAGGTCGAGACCGCGGTCCGTCTCACACACATCCCCACCGGACTTGTCGCGGCCTCCCAGGCCCAGCGCAGCCAGGCACAGAACGAGGCCACGGCCATGGGCATGCTGATCTCAAAGCTCTACGCCCTGAAGCTCGACCAGGCCAAGGGGGAGATGGAGCGGTTCTACGGCGAGAAGGGCTCGGTCAGCTGGGGCAACCAGATCCGCAGCTATGTCTTCCAGCCCTACCGCATGGTGAAGGACCTCCGCACCGGGGTGCAGACCAGCGATGTCCAGGGTGTGATGGATGGCGACCTCGATGCCTTTGTGAACGGCTGGCTCCGGTCCGGATGTCCGCTGAAGCGCATCCCCGGACTCAAGGACGACGAGGACTGAACCCGAACCCCGAGCCGGTGCCTTCCATGACGATCCTCGACACCATCGTGGTCCAGAAACGGATCGAAATCGCCCGTCTTCCCGTCGGACCGGTCGCGGCCCACCAGCTCCGCGAGGCGATCACCCGGCGCGGCGACGGGGTCCGGGACTTCTTTGGTGCGCTGGTCCGTCCACGCTCCGGCGACGTTGGGTTGATCGCCGAGGTCAAGAAGGCCTCGCCGAGCCTCGGGGTGATCTGTCCCGACTTCGATCCGGTCCGGATTGCCCGAACCTATGAGGCGGCGGGAGCGAGCTGTCTTTCGGTACTCACCGACGAGAAGTTCTTCCAGGGATCCCTCGAGTACCTCCGGGAGATCCGTGCGGCCGTGGGGCTCCCGCTGCTGCGCAAGGACTTCATCATCGACGAGCGTCAGATCCTCGAGGCCATCGAGTGGGGTGCCGATGCCATCCTGCTGATCGTCGCGATCCTGGACGACGTCCAGCTGTCGCATTTCCATGCTCTGGCGGATGCGGCGGGATTGACCGCACTGGTCGAGGTCCATGACGAGGCGGAGCTGGAGCGTGCCGTGCGGTGTGGGGCGCGGTTGATCGGGGTGAACAACAGGGACCTGAAGACCTTCAAGGTGGACCTCGGCACGACCGAGCGGCTCGCGGCCCGGATCCCGGACCTGATCCAGGGTACGGGGGAGCGCCTCGCGCATCTGCTCGTGGCCGAGAGCGGCATCCACACCCGGGCGGATGTGGAGCGGCTGCTGCGTTGCGGCGCCCGCGCGATTCTGGTGGGCGAATCGCTGATGAAGTCCGGCGACATCACCGCCCAGGCCGGACGTCTGCTGGGTCGGTGAGGGGCTCCCGCTGCGACGCCGTAACGCGGAGGATGGGAAGGGGGCTGGGCCTATTCCTCGTCCTTGGCCAGGGCCTCGAGATCTTTTTCGCCCTGGGCCAAGGCCTCTTCAGGGGGCGTCTCACGGAAGATGACTCCCATGAGCGCCGGGAAGAAGGCGTCGACCATGTGGCAGCACCTCAGCAGGCCCACCTCGGCCCGCTTCACGTCCACGGTGTCATCCCGTGAGTCCAGTTCCTGCCGGAACCGGATCTCGCCGTCGCTGAAGTCCATGACGAATCGCCCCAGCCTCATGTTCCAGTTTACCCGGGTGAGGAAGTCCGAAACGGCGGTGCGGCGGTCCACCGGGACCGGTACGGGCAACAGGGCGTCGAGACGCAGGAAATCCTCCTCCTCTCCCGTCAGGAACGACACCGCCAGCCGGAGATGCTTCAACGTCATGTGCACGACGATCCCCTCGCCATCCCCGATGGGATGCACGATGAGACCTTCCTGGATGAGGTGATCGTTGATGGAGCGGATGGTGGAGTTCATGTCGCAAGGCGAGGTTTTCTGTCGAGGACGTCAGCCGAGACGTCAACTCGAACAGCGGGAAGACTGTAGCACAGTCCTGTGACAAAACCTGTCACAGGAACACGTCGGGAACCGGATCGATGGTGTCCTAACAAGGTTCCGCGGGGTTCGTGGGCCCCACCGGGCCGAGCTTCGATCCTGGAACGGTGGCCGGGTTTGACGCGTTCTTCAGATGGGGAATCGAGGAACCATGATCCAGCGGTCGTGACGGTGTCCCCGACTCGCTTCAGGGCAGGAGACCCAGCTGTCCCCGAACTGCAGCGCCGGCGTTCCACGGGGTCACCGATCCTGCCTCTCCGTTTCGGCAGCCTTGATGACCAGGATGACCTCCTTGGCCTTCCGTCGGACCACCAGAACCACGTCCTTTTCGGTGTCGACCTGCTGGATCGCCGTCCTGAAATCGGCCGGGGATCCGATGCCCTGGTGATTGATCTCGGTGATGATGTCACCGTCCTTGAGTCCGGCCTTCGCGGCGCGCCCCTCCTCGGGGATGTCCAGGACCACCGCGCCCCCGTCAAGGCCCTGTTCCTTGGCCTCCGCCTCGCTGAGCGGCTTGAGGACCATGCCAAGGAAGCGCGGCGGACCTGCCTTCTTTCGGGGCTCGCGGTTCGAGGCAAGATCGTCTGGCATGGGCTGGGGCGATACCTTGCTGGTGAAGGTCTTGTCGGCGCGGTGAACCTCGAGGGTCAGTTCCGTCCCTGGCGTCTTGCGGGTGACGACGGCTCGGAGTTCCGCCGGATTCTTTACCGGGCGTCCGTCGACCGAGGTAATGACGTCGTTCGGCTCCAGGGCGGGCTCGGCCTCGCTGGCGGGACCGGAGGGCACGATGCGGGTGATCACGACGCCGTCGGCCAGACCCGGGACCAGCGTCTGGACCTTCTCGGATTCCCGGAGCGCGGCGATGTTGACCCCAAGCCAGGAACGGACGAAGCGGCCCTCCTTGATGAGTCGGGCGCTAATCTCACGGGCCAGGTTGATCGGGACCGAGAAACTGATGCCGGAGTTGAGTCCCCGGATCATCGAGTTCACCCCGATGACCTCGCCCTCGATGTTCACCAGCGGTCCACCCGAATTGCCCGGGTTGATGCTGGCGTCGGTCTGGATGAAGTCCTGGTCCATCAGCCCGCCTCCCATGCCCAGCGGCACCACCGAGTTGCGGCCCTTGGCGCTGATGTGGCCGAAGGTCACGGTGTAGTCGAGCCGGAAGGGGGCGCCGATCGCGATGGCGAACTCGCCGACCCGGACCTTGTCTGAATCGCCCAAACGGGCCTTCGGGAGGTCGGTGGGCGGATTCTTGAGCTGGAGAACGGCCAGGTCTGACTGCTCATCGGTTCCCTTGACCTCGGCGTCGAACTGGCGGCCATCGCGGAGGCGGACGCGGATCCGTTCGGCCTGCTCGACCACGTGGTGGTTGGTGAGGATGCGGCCCTCGGGGTCCATGATGATGCCGGAACCCTGGCCGTTGTATTCCGGCGGTTCCTGTGATGCGGGCCCCCGGTCCCGTTTCCGGAAGCGTTCCGGAACAAAGTTGAACCACGGATGATCCGGCGGGACGGCCATCTCGTCCTCCTCCCGCTGGGCAACATCGATCACCACCACCGCTGGCGAGACCTCCTCGGCGACCTCGATGAAGGCCTCGTTGAGGATCCGGGCGAGTTCCCTCGCCTTGCTCGTCGGCTTGGGGGCCTCGTCCCCGATGCAGGTCAGGGAACCCGCCATCACCAGCGACGCCATCCAGTTCCGGGAGAGATTCATGACGGGAGGTTACGGCCGCCTCCCCATCGTGCAACCGCTGAGGGCCCAGGTGTCCTCTCGCCAACTCCCGGTTCCAGCCGATTGACCCCCGGGTGGGCGGACCGATAGGTTGAAGGCCATGCTTCCCGTGATTGAACAGCTTCTCGTCCTGCAGGATCGTGACCGTCATCGCCTCCGGCTGCAGGGGGAGCTGTCGGGAATCCCGCAGCAGCGAAAGTATCTCGAGACCAAGCTCGCCCAGGCCGCCGCCGCCGCCGAGCAGCGCAAGCAGCGGCTCATGCACCTCGAGAGCGAACGCAAGCGGCTCGAGCTGGAGGTGAAGACCAAGGAGGACTTCATCCGGAAGATCGAGACCCAGCAGGGGACCACCAAGAACAACGACGAGTACAAGCGCTGCACCCACCAGATCGAGACCACCCGCACCGAGATCAGCGGGATCGAGGACCAGCAGCTGGTGCTCATGGAACAGACCGAGGCCGCCGCGAAGGAGCTTGCCGAGGCCGACAAGGTCGCCGCCGAGGAGAAGTCCCTGATCCAGAAGCAGGTCGCCGACATGAACGCCAGGGAGGGCAACCTGAAGGTGGATCTGGAACGCGTTCTGGCCGACCACGCGAAGCTGGCCGCCGGAGTCGACCCCGGGATCCTTGCCCGCTACAGCCGCCTCATCGACAAGCGGGGCGACAACGTTGTGGTCGGCGTGGCCGGCGTCAGCTGTGGCGGATGCCATATGAAGCTCCCGCAGCAGGTCTTCGTGGAGGCCAAGGCCCAGAAGGATCTCGTCTACTGCCCCAACTGCACCCGGATCCTCTTCTACACCCGGGACATGGAGCCCTGAGGCCGGGTGAGGTGTCCGGAGTTCCCTTCCGGGTCGTCTCAACCGTTGGAATGCCAGCACGGTCCCGGTTCCACGGGTCCCGCCCGGCCCGAATCAATCGAGGGTCACGCCGACCACAATCGGGGACGTGATGGCCTGTTTGGAACGGATCACGACCGAACTCACGGGCCGCGATGGATGGGCGTTGGTGAAGACCACATGGTAGAGTTGCAGCCACGCGTCGTGGACTTCCGACGTGGCGTCGAGTCCCCTCCAGGCCACTGTGGCCCGTTGCGGTGGGTTCGAGGAGCCGATCGGCGACCAGATGTCGTCCAGTTCCTCGCCGATCCGGATCGGGAACACCGATTCCGTCCCGTCCTCGAATCCGAGGTGCAGGCTGCCGATCTCGAGGCCGGTTTTGAGGGGTATCGGGACATGGTGAGCCGCCGAAAGCAGATGGATGCGGTGCATGGGTCTTGGAGAGAAATGTTGGGTGATCGCAGTGGGGTAGGCGGGACGATCCAGCCCCACCCTGCCGCCGCGGAGCCGGACCTGGCCGCGGAGGTCGAACGGGATGTCATCGAACCGGACCAGGCCCTGGGGCAGGCCATGGAGATTTGGCCTGCTGTTGTCCTGGGGAAGGAACCCATCGTCCAGCGGGCTGTTCAGAAAGGAGCCGAGATCGAGGATGTCGGCACCCGCACCAGGATCCCGGGACCGGATCTTGGCGATGGACCCATCGAGGTTGACCCGGGAAGGGGGTGTCGACAGGGGATCCCGAACGGGATCGGGTGGAAGGAGGTGTCCCGTCGGCCCGATGGTGGGTCCGTCGATGGCGAACCCTGCGGCGGCGAGTTCGGCCTCGAGACGGGTCAGATCCCACAGCTCCACCTTCCCCCGGGTGTTACCCGCGGCCAGCCAACGGCGGTCTGGGCTGAACCGGAGTGCCGTGTAGGTGGAGGGCTCGGGGGTTGTGAGACGCGCGAGCGTCGCCCCGTCGTGCGATCGGATCACGGTGATCGTGTCCCGGTCCGTCACCCAGGCCAGGTGCCTTGAGTCCGCCGTCCAAGTGCTCGGAGGGAGCGGACGGGCCAGACTCCCCCGGACGCTTTCCGAACGGATCAGATCACCCCGGGGCCAGGCCACCAGTCGGTGTTCTAAGAGGTCGCTCAGGATGCCGAAGTGGCGGTCGGGCGAGACCCACGAAACCGCAGGGCCCGCCGCCCGGTTCGTGATGGTGCCCGCCTCGGGTATCCACTGGGCAGCGACATCCGGTTGAATCCCCGCCAACGACCGTGTCTTCGGATCCAGGGTCCAGGACGAACCCTCCTTCCCCTCAAGGGTCAGGACCGATTCCCCTGGCCTGTGTTGGGCGGCCCCGCTTCGGCCGGCTTCTGGATGTGGATGATGGTGTACAGCCATTGGCTGGATCCGGCCGGACTCGAGGTCGACGGGAAACCAGGTGAATCCCTCCCGGGACTGGACCAGCACCTCCCGGGTCCCCGGAATCAGATGGGCGAACAGGGTCCCCGGCACCCGATGGAAGGATTGGGGATGGCTTTGGATTAGGTCGACCAGATGGACCCCTTCCTGTTTGCCGACGACGAGCCAACGTCCGTCATCGCTGAAGTCTAAGGATCGGATGGGGGGAAGCCCTCCATCAACGACGCTGAGGGCGATCCGACTCCTCGAGGACGACACGGTCCCCAGACCCCAGGATCGGGGTGTGGCATACAGGAACTGACGTCCACCCCCATGGATCTGGAGCGGCAGAAACGAGCGGCTCAGGTTGAGACGGACACGGGTGGCGGCATCCCAGAACGAGGTCTGGCCATCGGTGGTGGTGACGAAGAGGTATTCGGTCCCTGGGATGAACAGGAGCCGATGGATGGGAGCATGGCCTGCTGCGAGCAGTCCCTGGGTCCCCGAAGGAACGTGGTGGACCACGACCTGGCCCTGTTCGCCCCCGGCGGCGATCCAGTCGCCGGACCACTGGACCGTCTGGAACGGACCCGGGAGCTTCCAGGACCCGATGGAGTTGTTGCGGTCCTGATCGAAGATTCGGAGCACGTCTCCAGCGAGGACGGCGAGGGTGGGGGAGGAGGGATCCGGGCTGGCCGCCACCTCGCCCGGGGTCACCCCCCGGAGGGCCAGCGTTCCGAGGTCCTTCCCGATATCGCAATCCACCCGAGTCACCCGTCCCTCCGGATCGTTGACGAGGATCCAATTGCCTCTGGATTCCGGGGCGAGGAGTCGAGCGTTACGACGCCGCCATCGTTCCACCGGGGGATTGATGGAGGAATCGAGCAGGATGAGGTGATGTTCCGTGGTGACGACGAGGTGGCGGTTGTTGGGGGGCGACAGGTCGGAGATTTGCTCCCCCTCCGGAGGGCTCCAGACCCATCGGGTTCGATTCCGCCCGATATCGATGGCCTCGACCCGGCCTGTTGTGTCCACGCAGAAGGCGGTTTCGAAGTCCGGGGACATCCCAATCGGGCTGTCCGGATGGCTTCGCTCCCGAATGGGATTCGGCACCGTGACCGTCCATCGGGCGGACTGCGCGATGACCTCGGTCGAGAGGCGTTCCAGTTCCTCCGGGGTCTTGGCGGGAGGCACCGGGAGCCGTTTCCGGTGTTCCAGCTCGAGGCTGAGCCGTTCGGCCTTGGATTCCGCGACGAAGGTGGCCGCCTTCTCGTGGTCCCGATCATCGATCGCCTGGCGCAGGTCCCGCGTCGTGAGCCCTACCGTGGTGACCAGAAGGAACATTCCCCCCAGAAGCAGGCTGACCAGTGGATGTTGGCGACTCCATCGAAGGGTCCTGTTCCACCGGGGAATGGGACGGGCCTGTACGGGGTGGCCGGCGATGAAGCGATTCAGATCGTCGGCCAATTCTTGAGCGGATCGGTAGCGGTCCCTCGGATCCTTCGAAAGGCACCGGACGAGGATGGCTTCGAGGTCCCGGTCCACGGTGGGCTCGAGGTCCCGTGCCGGGGTGGGGTGGCCCTCCCGGACCCGGATTAGGGTCTCGACCGGGTTCCCGGCCTCGAATGGCGGTTCCCCGGTCACCAGTTCGTAGCCCACCGCTCCGATGGAATAAATGTCCGACTGGGCCGTGGGACTGGACGATCCCGTGAGGAGTTCCGGTGCGATGTACGAGGGGCTTCCCTCGATGTAGTCCGGGGAGGCGTCCGACTGTCGGTCCGCCAGCCGGCGGGCGATTCCAAAGTCCGTGATCTTGGGTTGCCCGGTGGCGTCGATGAGGATGTTGGCCGGCTTGAGATCCAGGTGCAGGACGCCACATCGGTGGGCTTCGTGAAGGGACTGGGACACTTGCGTAAGCAGCCGAGCGATCTCCCTCTGCGCTCTCGCAGCCGAACCCATCCACCATGCAGTGGGGCCTCTCAACGTCCTCAACACCGCCGGGAGGCTGAGTTCCTCCATCTTCCGGCTCAGGTCGTGCCCGTCTACGAGTTGGAGGCTCAGGAAGGGGCGCCCAAGGTGTTCGTTGATCTCGTGGATCTGGACGATTCCGGGGATGTCCAGACGTGCGATCGTCTCGGCTTCGATCTGGAGCCGGTGTCGTTTCCGAGGATCGATCCAGACATCCCCCTTGAGGAACTTGAGAGCGACTCTCCTTCGCAGGCTGTGCTGGAGTGCCTCATAGACCACGCCCATGGCCCCTTGTCCGATCTCGGACAGAATTTCGAAATCCCCGATCCGACTGCCGGGGCCGATTGGGGGAATGGCATCTGTAGAGACGGAGTGGGACGCCTCCGGATCCGAGATTGGGATGGGCGGGATTGGGGTCGTCCTGTCGGAATGGGATCGAGACGGTGTGGCACCCGGGGGCGATTCGGCTCCGGAGGGTTGGGTGGTTTTCTGGGTGTCGCGATTCATTTGGATATCACCTATGAAACCCAGGTGTAGACCCGCGTGGGGCTGCATTCGATGCAGCCCCACCGCCAATGAGGCATCCGCCAATGAGGCATCCGCACCCTGCGGTACGGACTGTTCAATAGGATGAAAGGAAGGAGAACGTCAGGTTCGCCTGACGTCTTACGAAGACCTTCCAATTAAGAATCGGTCACCAGGAAAGATTCCGCCCGATCCCGAATCCGACCAGCACTCCGCCCATCAGCGCGAGGCTGACCGGATGGGTGGAGGGGTCGTTCCACCAGCGACCGGTCCATCCTCCCCGAAGACCGCGGAGGGTCCACCAGGCGGCGAGGGGCAGGGTGGCCACCACGAGGGGATTGAGCTGCCAGGCCCGACGGATCTCGCCCGTGAGCAGGGCGTGCACCGCACGGGTTCCACCGCAGCCCGGACACCGGAGTCCGGTCATCTCCTGGAGCCAGCACCGGGGGAACACGAGTTGACCCGCCGGCTCGACGACGGCCAGAAACGCCAGAATCCCGAGTCCCAGGAGTCCCAGGATCACGGTGAGGGTGCGGTTTGGGGGCAGGCCCTCTGCGACTGGGGGAGCGGGGATCTGGGGAGGGGCCGGCACGTCAGCGGAACGACTGCTTCACCTCGGGGCGATTGAGCATGAGCAGGGCCCAGACGCCGAAGGGAATCGAGACGCAGCAGCAGCATTGGCAGGGGATCAGGGCGAAGGTTGCCGCCGCAAGAGCCAGGTTCCGGTTCTCCAGCCGCCGCATCGCGAGGGCCCCAGCCATCATGACCCCGTTGATCACCACGCCGGCGAGGCCGCGGGCGTAGTCCCGGAGTCCCAGACCCCGGGACAGCTCGGTTTTCCAGACACCCAGCTGGTCGGCCGGAACCGCCGCCGGCAGGGTTGAGGTGACCTGGACCAGCATCTCCACCAGCCAGTCGCGGGCGACGAAACCGGACAAGGTGATGACCAGGCCGACGGTTCCCATCAGCAGGAGCGCGAGGGATGGCCCTTGAAGCAGCCGACGGGCCCGTTCCGGGTCGGCCACTGGTACCCCGGAGCCGTTCTGGGGTGATGTCGCGGGTTGGGCCAGCAGTGCAGCAGCGAATTCCGGGAACTGGTCCAGCGGGCGCCAGGCTGGGTCGCCCTCCTTGCGGGCCATTGAGAACCGGTTGAGACGGTTCTCCGCGATCCATTCCCGGAGCTGTCCCTCCGAAATCGGGCCGTATTCCTTCAGGTCGGATCCTTGGACGCGATACATGGCGATCAGGTTGGGCTCTGGAATCGGGCCGGGACTCAGTGTCCCTCGTGGGCCGGGTCCCGATACCGGTAGAGCATGGCGACGATGAGAAAAGCGCCCGAGACGCCAAAGGTGAACAGGGCATACATCAGGAACCGCCCCGGGGTCACCGAGGCGTCATGGCTCCCGGCCCCGCCCAGCTTCGTGATGAGGGCCACCAGTCCGTTGCCGGCCGCCACGGTCAGGAGCCAGAAGCTCATGATGATGCTCTTCATGCTCTTAGCTGCCTGGGTGTAGGCGAACTCCAGGCCCGTGGTCGACACCAGCACCTCCGCGGTCGTGATGATCACGTACGGCACGGACTGCCAAAGGACACTGAGCTTTTCCCCGCCCTCGATCCGCTGCTGGATCCAGGCGACCACGAGATAGGAAGTCGCGGCGATGATCATGCCCAGTCCGATTCGGCGGAGTGGTGTGATGAGGCGTCCGCACAGCGGGTACACGATCCCGGTCAGTAGTGGGACCAGGAGCATCACCAGGAGGGGGTTGAGCGACTGCATCTCCTCGCCACCGATGGAATAGCTCGGGGAGAGGTGGACGGGGGTCATGCGTTCGGCCTGGAGGATCCAGGTCGACGAGTGCTGATCAAACATCGCCCAGAAGGGCGGGATGAGGGCGAAGATGCTGAGCACGGGCAGGACCGACTGGGCGGCGCTGACCTCCTCTGCCGAGAAGCGTCCGCGGGCGCCCTCCCAGAATCCGCGTCCGGGCTGGCGGTGGCTCAACGCCTCCCACAGCACGGGGAAGAACCCGGCCGACCGGGTCTCGGAGGCGGGCGGTACCTGGATGTAGCGATGGCGGCCGGACCAGAAGATGAGGGTGGCGATGCCCATCAGGACGCCGGGGATTCCGAAGGCCCACCCGTAGCCATGGTGTTTGGCGATGAACGGGATGGTGAGGAACGAGAAGAAGGAACCGAAGTTGATCGAGAAGTAGAAGGCGGCGTAGGCCTTCTGGTAGAGCCGGGTCTTCCCGGCTGGGAACTGGTCGCCCATGAACGCAGAGACACAGGGCTTGATGCCGCCCGCACCGAACGCGATCAGGGCCAGGCCCGCCCAGAGCATCCAGGTCCGTGACTCAAGGCTCGAGGTCAGGTCGCTCAGGGCGAGCACCCCATGTCCGGCGCAGTAGAAGAGGGAGATCCAGAGGATGGTCTTGTAGCGACCCCAGAGCCGGTCAGAGATGTAGGCTCCGAGCAGCGGCATGAAGTAGTTCGCCATGATGAAGAGGTGGATCCACACCGTGGCGGTGTCTTTGGTGAGTCCGAGTCCGCCGCGGACAACCTCGCCGGTGATGTATCCGGCGAGAATTCCCTTCATGCCGTAGAAGCTATAGCGTTCGCAGGCCTCGTTCCCGATGATGAATTTGACCTGCGAGGGCCAGCGGTCGGTGGACGGGCCAGAGGCAGAGGGAGTGGTCACGGTGGCGCGAGTATCCCGGGACCAGCGTTGCGGCAAAGTCCAAAGAGCAGGGTCAGTGGCAGCGGCAGGATGGGTGGGTGCCGCAGTGCCCTGCGGCACTGGGCGCGGGCGCGCCCACCCAAGGTAGGGACCCACTCCGCTGGGTCCCCATCTTGCCCGGGAGGGTCAGGAGGATCTGAGGGTTGGCCGGGTTGATCGGACGCGTCCACGGACCCCGTCCACCATCACAGGTTCACGATGCGCAGTGGGTCCAGATGGGGCCGCTAGGGACGACTACCGAGGGGCGGAATTGCCTCCGTGGTAGATCCCCGCTTGGCGCAGGTGGAACAGGATCCAGCAGATTTCCTCCTCGTAGGCGTTGCGGGTCGGGTACCGCGGGCCGGCGTTGGGCTGGCCCATCCGGATCGCAAAGGCCCCCCGGTTCAGCGCCACGTGGGGCACGTGGTGCAGCAGGTCCTGGAGGAAGCCGAAGAAGTCCGGGACGTCCTGCCTCTCTTGGATCGACCCTGGGGTGGGTTGGAAGCGATGGGACTTCCACGTGAAGCGCAGTCCCCTGGCCAGGATCACCTCGGCGTTCCAGCGCCAGTTCCTCTCCTCGCCCGTCAGGACCAGTCGCTCTGGCGGCACATTCCTCTTCAGATTGAGGCCGACGTTGGCGGTGACTCGCCTGCCGAAATCCGTCTCCTGGACCAGTCCGCAGGCGACGGCAGCGATCGAATCCCAGGGGATGACGAGTTCCCGGCCCAGTGGGTCGAGCGGGACGAAGCCGTCGGCCCGACAGGACGCCTGATGGATCCGCTTCGCCGGAGGGAGGCCGCGCCAGTCGGAGTCCTGGACGACCTCGACGGACACCCCCTCGGCGGCGAGAAACGCCTGGAGATGGAGTGCAGGCCCCTGTTCGAGATCGCGGATCAGGACGCCGAAGGCATCGCGGACGAACCCGTGGGCGTCCACCTCCGGGAAGACGCCGCTGTCCCGAAGGGCCCGTTGCACGGCCTCCAGGGCCGGCGGATCGATCGAGGTCTGGACGAGATGCCACGCCATGGGCTGGAGGTTCAGGACGGCGATCGGGGCTGACAAGGGAGTCGGAAAGCGACGAGTCCTGCCGATCCTTGGTTCTTTGGAGAGGATCGAGGTCCAGCCGCGACGAGGCACAACCCTACCGAGGGTCGCCATCGCCCCCATGGTAGATTCCCGACCGATGCAGGTGGAACAGAATCCAGCAGGTCTCCTCCTCGTAGGCGTTGCGGGTCGGGTACCGTGGGCCGGCGTCGGGCTGTTCCGTCCGGATCGCGAAGGCCCCGCGGTTGAGTGCCGCGTTGGGCACATGCCTCATCAGGTCCTGGATGAAGGTGAAGAAGTCTGGGGCGTCCTCCCCCTCGGGGAACGACCCGCGGGTCGGTTGGAAACGGTGGGATTTCCATGTGAAGCGGAGGCCGCCCGCGAGGATCACCTCGGCGTTCCAACGCCAGTTTCGCTCCTCGCCGGTCAGGACCAGGCGGTCGGTTGGCAGCGGTTCCCCGTAGTCGAAGGTGTCCCCGCTATCCCATGAGATTGGGGTGCCGCCGATCTGGGTCATGGTGGCGTTGAGCGGCACGGGCGTTCGGCCAAGGCTGACGCTGGCGGTGACCCGCTTGCCGAATTCCGTCTCCCGTACAAGGCCACAGGCGACGGCGGCGATGGAGTCCCAGGGGACGACCAGTTCGCGGCCCAGTGGGTCGAGCGGAGCGAAGCCATCCGTCCGACACGAGGCGAATTGGATCCGCTTCGCGGGGGGCAGGTCGGGCCAGTCGGAGTCCTGGACGACCTCGACGGACACTCCCTCGGCGGCGAGAAACGCCTGGAGGTTCAGGGCGGGCTCGTGTTCGAGGCCGCGGACCAGCACCCCGAAGGCGTCCCGGACGAATCCGCGGGCATCGAACTCCGGGAAGATGCCGCTGGCCTGGAGCGCCCGTTGCACGGGTTCCAGGGCTGGCGGATCGATCGAGGTCTGGACGAGGTGCCACGCCATGGCTGTGAGCTTTCCGGAAGGTGGTCCTGGCTGACAAGGGTCGGGAGGTGTTCCGAGGTGTGCCCTCCCATGGGCATGGAGACGCCCCGGAATGGAATCCGGGGTTGCCCCGGGTTGAATCGTTTCCGGCTGGCAGGCAGGATTCCGGGGTCGTGATGCTGCCGTTCTATGGGATCTTTTTGCTGCTGTGGGTTCTAGCGGCGGGAAGCTTCTTTTTCGCTGCGGCAGAGACTGCCTTCTTCTCGCTTGCCTCGTGGCGGGTCCGGCAGCTGATCGACAAGGATCCGCGAAGGGGACCTCGGGTGGCCGATCTCCTGAGCCGGTCCGATGATCTGTTGGCCACGCTGGTCCTCGGCAACACGGTGGCGAACTTCCTCCTCATCGCCGTCGTCCTGGTGGTGACCGCCGAGGGTGGCTGGGAACGCATTGGCTGGGAGATCCTGCTGCTCGTGGTCCTGGTGGTGGGCTGCGAGGTTGTGCCCAAGGCGCTCGCCGTCAGATCCCCGGAGTGGTGGGCCCTGCGGCTGGCACGGGTTTTGGGTTGGATGGTCCCCGTGTGCCGCCCGATCCGGCGGGTCTCCCAAGGGCTTGTCCAGGGCGTCCTCCGACCGCTCGTGAAGAGTGGCATCCCGCTTCCGGCAGGCGTCTCGGACGAGGAGTATGCCGACCTTGTCGATCTGGCCCACCAGCATGGGGCGCTTGGGACCCAGGAGCGGGAGATCATCCTGAGGATCCTGGCTCTCGAGCACCGCACGGCACGGGACGCCATGCGGCCGCGCGCCTCGGTGGTGATGTTGTCCGACGATCTTGAGATGGACGCGCTGCGGGTCGCCGCCCGTCGATCCCGTCATCATCGGATTCCGCTGTATGACGAGACGCCCGACACGATCGTAGCGATCCTGAACACCCGACAGTTCCTGCTGCACCCGGAGGCCGGCCTCGATGAGGCACTGGAGTTCCCCTCGTTCGTCCCGGAAAGCATGAACCTCCTGACGCTGTTCCAGGCTCTGCAGAGCCAGCAGCGCGGCATGGCGCTGGTCCTGGACGAGTTCGGGGGGATGTCTGGTCTCATCACCATCGAGGACATCCTCGAGGTGGTGGTGGGACCGATCCGTGGGGAAGGGGAGGCGGAGGGGTTCGTGATGGAGCCGCTGGGACCGGGACGCTGGCGGACCAGCGGGGCGATGCGCCTCGACGATTTTGTCCGTGAGCATCCGGCTCTGGGAACAGACCCGGATGTCGACACCCTCGGAGGGCTGGTGGTGAAGCTCTGTGAGGTCGTTCCGGCGGTCGGTGAGACGGTGTCGCATCGGGGGCTCCGGTTCACGGTGAAGGCGGCCGATGATCGTCGGGTCCGGGAACTGCTTGTGGAACGGGAAGGAGGGGCGGCATGACCTTCGATACGCTCCAGTGGAGTGCCCTTGTGTCGGCCCTGCTGCTGTCGGCCCTGTTGTCGGGACAGGAGGCCGCGGCCATGGCGCTCAGCCGACTACGCATCCGGCAGTGGGTCCGGGAGGGGCGGAGGGGAGCGCGGGCGCTGCAGGTCTACCTCGACCGACCTGAGAACTTCCTGTGGACCCTTCTGGTCGGCAACACGCTTGCCAACTTCGTGGTGGTGACCCTGGTGGTCGCCTGGCTCTCGGGCCAGTTCAGCCATCAGCCGTGGATCTTCTGGTCCCTGGTCGTTCTGGCGGCCCTCCTGCTGCATGTTGTGGCCGATCTCCTTCCGAAGGCCGTCTGTCGCATGTTCCCGAACCGCCTCGCCCTGCGCCTGGTGTGGCCGTTCCGGGTCGTCCACTTCGTGCTCTCGCCCCTGGTCGCCCTCGTCGAGCTGTTCTCCGACATCTTCCTAAGGGTGGCTGGTGGACGTGCGAACGGTGTGCAGCTCTTCGGGAACCGGGATGACCTCCGGTCCCAGGTCCTTGATCCCGGAGTCGGGCTGTCGTCCACCGAGAGGAACCTCATCCAGCGTGTCCTGGAGATGCAGTATCGGACCGTCGGCCAGGTGGCCCGATCGCTGGCGATGGCCGACACGGTTTCGGAGGAGACCCCGATCCCGGATCTCCTCACGCTCTGCCGCGAGCGGGGGCACACCCGGATCCCGGTCTGGGGCGGATCGAAGGAGGCCCGTCGGATCGTGGGTGTCGTCAGCCTCAAGAATCTCCTCTACTCGGAGGCGGATCCCGGGACGGCCCGGGTGGCCGACTACCTGCGTCCGGCCCTCTTCCTGGAGGAGTCGATGAGGCTAGAGGAGGCGCTGCGGCGTCTGCAGCGCAGCGGCATGCCCCTGGCCATTGTGGTGGATGCCCAGCGCCGGGAGCAGGGGATTGTGACCCTGACCGACGTGCTCCGGGGTGTCTTCGGGGAGGTGATCCTGTGAGTGGCGGTCTTGCGATCACCCTCCTCCTCAAGGCCCTGGTGGCCCTGGGGCTCGTGGCGATGAATGCCTTCTTCGTCGCGGCCGAGCTTGCCCTGGTGAAGATCCGGGACACCCAGATCGACACCCTTGTGGCCCAGGGCAACCGCGCGGCCACGGTGGCCCGACGGCTCAAGTCCAACATCAACGCGGCGATCAGCACGGTGCAGATCGGCATCACCCTGGCCGGTCTTCTGTCGGGGTATTTTGTGGAGCCTCTCGTCCAGTCCGCCCTGGATCCCGTCCTCCGCCTGCTGGAGATCCAGCATGTCGCCTGGGTTCATCAGGCCGTCTCGATCGGGAGCTTTGTGGGCATGACCTTCACGCTGATCGTCGTCGGGGAGATGGTGCCCAAGGCCATCGCGCTGAAGGAGACGGTCCCGGTGGTTCTGTTTGTGGCGCGTCCGCTCGGCTGGTTCCATCTGGTGGCCTATCCCCTGATCCGTGCGATCGACGGCACCTCCCGCTGGATTCTTCGCCACCTTGGCGTGGAATCCCTCGAGGAGGAGGTCCATAGCTCTGAGGAGCTGCGCCTGCTGTTCAACGCGACCCATCGCCGCGAACGCGGTTCGGAGCTTGGTCGTGAGATCGTCCTCAACTCGCTCGACCTGAGGCACCGGGTCGTCGCCCAGGTCATGCGGCCCCGACGTGAGATCACGGTGCTCGACACGCGGCAGCCGATCGAGTCGTGCCTCGACTGCGCGGAGCGGAGCCGCTACTCGCGCATCCCCCTTTGCGAGGAGGGGGATGTGGATCGCGCGGTCGGGGTGGTCCATGTGAAGGACCTGTACAGCCTGCGGACCCGGGCGAGGACGGGGGAGGATCTGAGGCCTGTCGCCCGTCGCCTGATCTATGTCCCCGAGACGACCCGGCTCGAACGCCTGTTGCAGCTGTTCCTCGAACGGCGTCTCCACTTCGCCCTCGTCGTCGATGAATACGGCGGCACCACCGGGATGGTGACGCTTGAGAACGTGCTGGAGGAGCTGGTGGGACAGATCCAGGACGAGTTCGACCACGAAAAGCCCAGGGTGACACGTCGCGGAGAGGATGCTTGGGAGTTGGACGCCTCGCTGCCCCTGTTCGAGCTCTCGGAGCTCATCGGGATCCCGCTGGCATCAGAGGGGTCGACGACGATCAACGGCTGGATTACCCAGAGGCTGGGACGGTTCCCGAACAGGACCGACCGCATCGCCATCGGTGCCTTCGAGCTGTCCGTCGAAGAGCTGGATGGTGTGAGGGTCAGCCGGGTGGGCCTCCGTCGGGTGACGGCCTCCGATCCGGCCTGAATCGACCCGGGGATCCGGATCAGCTGCCGGTGGTTCCCCGACGCAGCAGCGGTTCCAGGACGGGCCAGGCGTTGCTGGCGATCATCTGGTGGCCCTTCGGGGTCGGGTGGATCTGGTCGGGAAGATTGAGCTCGGGAATGCCTCCGACGCCTTCGAGCAGGAACGGAATGAGCGCCGCCTTCTGTCCGCGGGCAACCTCCGTAAACAGGGCCTGGAACCGGTTGGCGTAGTCGCGGCCCACATTCGGTGGCATCTGCATGCCCGCCACCACGACCTCTGCCTTCGGATGGCGAGCGCGGGTCCTCTGGATGATCGCGGTGAGGTTGCTGCGGGTGGACTCGATCGGCAGGCCTCGGAGCCCGTCGTTGCCGCCCAGCTCGAGGAACAGGATGTCGACGGGCGTCTTGAGCAGCCAGTCGAGGCGTCGCAGACCGCCGGCGGTCGTGTCACCGCTGACCCCACCATTGATGACCTTGACGGGGAGACCGGACTCCTCGGCCCGTCGTTGTAGAACCGCCGGGAAGGCCTCCTCGGGATCTACTCCGAACCCCGCCGCCAGTGAATCACCGAGGACCAGCACGGTCTGGGATCTCAGAGGACGCCGGGGCTCCTCGGACTTTGCGGTTTGTGTCAAGATCAAAAAGACCAGGACAAACCACAGGAGCACCAAGGCAGACGGGTAGAGTCGCTTAACCTCCGGGATCAACACGTAAAACGATGCGCAACTTTTTCGTCATGTCAATGTAACGGGTTGTCCAGCGTGAAGATTTTTGGCGCGCGACCCATCCGCGAGGGCGGGACGCAGGCTGGATGAAGCTCCCCATGTGGCGAACCCGCATGAGACGCCGTGGCCGGGACCGCAGACTCAGCGTCGTGGTGGGGTCCCGAGGGGGTTCCAGCCGGACCTGAGTCCGATCTCGATGGCCAGGGGAATCAGCTGGAAGGGGGACGTCACGTTCTCGAAGGTGCGGTTGGTTACACCGAGGTCCAGGACGCGGTCTCGGGCGGGATCCCGGGCATCCCGGAAGGTGATCTGGCCGAGGGAGAGCGTGAGGCGGTCGATCCCGGAGAACTGCCATCCGGCGGTGATGGGATTGGTCCGGGTTGACCCGTTGCCCCCGATCTGGCCGAGCGCCATCAGGTTGGTCCGCCCCGAGTTGTCGACGTCCACATGCAGCCGGGCCAGATCGAACCGGAATTCGGCGAGGCGCACGGAGTTCGAGCTGGAGGCAGCGGTGTCGTAGCGGATGAAGATCTCGGGGATCTCGACCATCGGTCCTGGACCGAACCCGGGCGGGTTGCTCAGGACAAGGTTCTGGAGGCGCCACGAGGCGTTTGATAGGCCGAGTTCCGACCGGTCGAGGCGGACTCCGACGCCGAGCGTTCCGGCGATGGCCTTGCGGAGGGTCCAGGTGAGGAGGGTGTCGCGTGTCCACCAAAGAATCAGGATGGCACCTGCGAGGATCGCCACCAGGAGGGCGGCCAGACGGAGGACGAGGCGACGGATGCCGATGTGGCTCACGGATGGATGTCCTCGGGGCGGACCTCGAGGCATTCGTCCTGGTCCTCCCAGACCAGCGCCGGAAAGGACTCGAGGAGATGGGCGACGTGCTGCGTGGCGAGCTCGGCGAGAAGATCCTCCGCCTTCTGGGCCGCCTCCTCGAAGGCCGCGTCATAGTCGGGGACCTTCTTGCGCTGGGCGTCGTCCCAATGCGCGACCTCGTGCACGGGGACGTATCTCATGCTCCAGTCGGAAAGCGTCTTCTGGGATTCCGGCGGCAGCTGGTCCGGCGGCACGGCGATCTCGTTGCAGTGCAGGCAGACGAGTCCGGAGGTCCCGACATCCCGGGTCAGCAGGGGAAGGAAGGGGGCGCGGCAGCAGGGGGAGGCCTGGTATCCGGGAGGGATGTCGACCAGACGTTGTTGCCAGACCTGACGGTCATGGGCCTGCTGGGCCGCGAGCCGGAAGGCTCCCACGAGTGGATGCGATAAGCGCCACGGACGCCCCCTCAGCTGACCGAGGGTCTGGGAGCACCATCGGGCCAGCGTCAGGTCGTCGAACTCCCGGAAACTCCGCCCGTATTCCTTCCACAGGCGATCCAGCGGCGTCTCTTCCCTTCCTTCAGGCACGGGCGGAGCGTAGTCGGGGAAGGTCAGGATGGACAACGCGAAGAACAGGGACCGTGGAACCGACGGTTCAGACCGTTGGATGCTTCCACTCCCGGCCGTCGGTGCCCAGGAGGTCGTCCGATGCGGTCGGCCCCCAGGTGCCAGCCAGGTAGAATTCCCGGTTGGTGAGTGGTTTGTCGGTCCATGCCGAACGGATCGAATCGACGATCGCCCAGGCGGTCTCCACCTCATCGCGACGGATGAATAACGTGGCATCGGCGGCGATCGCCTCGAGCAGGAGGCGCTCATAGGCCTCGGGGGTGTAGGCGCCGAACTCCGTGTCGTAGCTGAACTGCATCCGGACGGGCTGCAGCTTGGTGGCGGCGCCCGGTACCTTGCCGTTGAAGCGGAGGGCGATGCCCTCGTCGGGCTGCAGCCGGAGGGTCAGTGAGTTCGGGTCGAGCCGCACACCGCTCTTGGCCCCGTAGAGGATGTTGGGGGCGGGCTTGAACTGCACCCGGACCTCGCTCGCGCTGACCGGCAGGTTCTTGCCGGTGCGGACATAGAACGGCACACCGCTCCAGCGCCAGTTGTCGATCCAGAGCTTGAGGGCGACGAAGGTCTCGACATTGGACTTCGCGTTGACCTTGGGCTCGCTGCGGTAGGCGGGACGCGTCTCCCCGTCGATCTCGCCGGCAAAATACTGCCCGCGGACCACGTTCCGTGCGATGTCGGCTGGGGTCATGGGGCGCACCGACTTCAGCAGCTTCACCTTCTCGTCGCGTACCGCCTCGGCCTCGAGCGAGACCGGCGGCTCCATCGCGACCAGGGAAAGCACCTGCAGGACATGGTTCTGGATCATGTCCCGCATCGCCCCGGACTCCTCGTAGTAGCCGCCACGGGAGCCCACGCCGAGCTTCTCGGCAACCGTGATCTGGACGTGGTCCACCGAGTCGCGGGTCCAGAGGTTCTCGAAGATGCCGTTGGAAAACCGGAACGTCAGGATGTTCTGAACCGTCTCCTTACCCAGGTAGTGGTCGATGCGGAAGATCTGGTTCTCGTGGGCGTGCCGGATCAGCTCCGCGTTCAGCTGCTGGGCGCTCGGCAGATCGTGTCCGAACGGCTTCTCCACCACCAGCCGCTGCAGGCATCCGCCGTCCTCGCACTTGGTCAGCAGTCCGACCTGGCTGAGATGCTCCGCGATCTCGCCGAACTGGCTCGGGTTTGTGGCGAGGTAGAAGAGGATGTTGTTCCGCAGCTTCTCGTCAGAGGCGGACTGGATCATCTGCTTCAGTCGACCATATCCAGCAGCCTCTGAGATGTCCGCCTGGCAGTAGTCGATGTTCTTGGCGAAAGCGTTCCAGACGGACTCGTCGACGGTCCGGGTCCGTGAGTATTTGCGGAGGGCCTCGAGCAGTTCGGAGCGGAAGGAGTCCGGGGTCTTTTCCCTTCGAGCGAACCCGATGATGCGGTACGGCGTCGGCAGGGCCCGCTCCACGGCCAGGTGGTAGAGCGCCGGGATCAGCTTGCGGGCGGTCAGATCGCCCGAGGCGCCGAAGATCACGACCGTGCAGGGATCGATGGCACGGCGGGTCGAACTGGCACGGGAGGCCAGCAGTTCATCAAGGTGGGAGGATTCGTTCATGCGGAAGTTTTCACGGATGCGGGGTCGGGCCTCCGGTGGCCTCGAAAGGTCAACGCTGGTGCGGATCAACCGAGGCGGGATCGATCGTATACGGAGACTTTGGCTGGATGAAGGGAATTGGTTGGGATCGGAAGAAGGCGAGCCGGTACGCGATGAACGCGACGAACAGCGTGGCCAGGCCGATCCCGGCAACCCGACGGAGGCGTCGCGTGGTGTCGGAGGACAGCGGCGAGGCCAGGCTCAGCCTCAGCCGTGGTCCGGACTTCCCCTGGATCAGGCTGCGGGTCCTTCCCAGGACCCGCTCCCGGTCGAACCGTCCCGGTGCCGTGATGTCCACCCGGAAGAATCGGGATTCGCAGCCCTGACGCGGACAGTACCCCAGCCTGAGCCGCTCCAGTCGCTCGGAAAGCCGGCGATCCGTCCCGTCGCCGTCGTGGAGCGCAAGCTCCCCGAGGTCACGACCCGTGACAGAGAGGCCACAGGCCACGCACCCGGCGGTCACGCCGGAGGCGAACAGCCGTTCCAGTTCGGCTCCTCCGACGCCCGACTCACCGAGGGACTGGGCCAGTGCGGCGTGGGCCCGGGCCAGGTCCGGGATGGGGACGCGCAGGTCCGAGACCGGGTCGGCCTGCGGCGTGGCGGGACCCTGTCCCTGGTCGGTTCCGGTTCCTGGAGGGGCTGGATCCATCAATTCGGGCCGCGGGTCTTATCCCGGGCGGGTGCCGATCGCAATGGTCGTTGCGGACCTTTGTGGGCCGTCATGAATCCAAAACGGGCCCGATAAAGCGGGCCATAGGCCGTTGGCGTCGCCCGCTTTCGGACCTCATTCCAGAATCCAACGGACGATCGCCTCCTCGTCCGGGGCTTCCGCATCGACCTTCAGTCCCGCGGCGGCACCGGCGGCGGCATACTGCCGGACGGCCAGGTCCAGCGAGGTTGGGGATTCTCCGACAACCCAGGTCTGGGCGGGTGCCGAGAGGGCGAGCATTCCAGGGAGATCCCCATACTTGGCGCCTCCGGGGAGGAAGTCTGGGTCACGGAAGTCGAGGAGCTTCCCGAAGCGGAAGCCACCGGTCTCGACCAGGGCCTTTGCGACCTGGTCCCGACACAGGGCGCGTGCCGTGGCGACCACCGGACCCGCACCGCCGATGCCGACGAGCACGATCCGGGATGACCTCCGCTCATTGGCGCTGACGAATCTCACCAGCGTTAGGGCGTCGTGCACCCGCTGGGCGAATACGCTCGGGTTGTAGCCGAGGGTGTAGGCGGCCGACTCCCGGGTCTCGGCGACCTTGGGGCTTTGACTGAGGGTTTGACCCTCGGCGAGGTGCTCGCCCTGGAAGAGCAGGTCGGCTCCGATCACCGTGGCTCCCGCTTCGACGAGGCGTCGCACCCCTGGGTGGAGTTCCCCGCCTTCCCCGAAGAGGGGAGCCTTGCCCTGGCCGGTGAAGCAGAGGACCGATGTCCCGGACCAGTTTCTCGGATGGAGGAACACCACCGGAAGTTCCTCCTTACGGGCCGGATTCCGGAGTGTTCCCGCCATCTCCAGCCAGTCGCCTCGGTCCACCTTTTCCTGGAGATGCCAGTCGACCCTTCCTGTCTCCTGAAGGGTGCGTCCGATCAGGACCTCGACGGCGCCGCCGGCCTTCGAGCGGAAGTCGTTGGGAGTCGTCCATGAGGCCAGCTGCTCCTGGGCGTCGTCCTGCCACATCCGGAGCAGGCGTCGCTCGAAATCGGGATCGGCCGGCCTGGGCGCCGGGTGTTCGGCATTCCAGACGGTCAGCTCTGCCGGTGTCAGAACCCGGTAGTCGCGCTCGATGACCGGGCTGGGCTGGCCGAGACGGAAGTGCTGGTTGAGCCAGGTGTGGAATGCGGAGCGGGCGACGGCGTTGTAGTTGTGCGGGAAATGTTCGCCCCGATGCAGCATCACGGCCTCGGGCGCCCCGACGAGCTGGTACGTCTGCCTCAGCTGGGGGAATCCCTTCATGGCGAACTCCCGGGTCCAGTCGTCCGCCGTCGTGAGTCCCTGGGGCCTTGGTGCGGCAAGCGCGGCGAACTCGACGTTGCCCGTGCCCACCCGCAGCAGGCAGGCGTTCTCGCAGGTGCAGCCTCCCTGCATCCCGGTGCTCACCATCACCGCCGGGAACGAGAGCCGCACCCTGGGGTCGATCGCCGCGAGGATCATCGTCTGCGTCCCGCCACCGCTGGCGCCCGTGACCGCGATCCGTTCCGGGTCCACCTCGGGAAGGTCGAGCAGGAAGTCGAGCGACCGGATCGAGTTCCAGGTCTGCAGTCCCATCACCCCCTGCAGGTGGGCCTCCGCCTGCGGGCTGAACAGGCCCCAGTCCTCGACCGTGTTCATCTCGGGACGTTGCTTTGCAAAACCGTGGGCCAGCTCCCGGGAGATCTGATGGGAGTCCGAATCCCCAAGCATGTCCCACTGCCAGACGACGCAGCCCATCCGGGCGAGCTGGACGCACATCGACTGGAACCGGCTCCGTCCCCCCTCCTCGAACCGCTCCGCTCCCGACGCGATCTCCTGGCGAACCTCCTCGGGTGGCGAGATCGCAAGCCGCGCATCCTTCCAGTGTCCGTGGGCGAACAGGACGCCCGGGACCTTCCCGGTGCGGCCCTTCGGTCGGTAGAGATTGCCCGTGACGAAGAACCCCGGGGCGCTCTGGAAGTAGACCTTCTCTACGATGTAGTCCCCGAGATCGATCCGACCGTGGACCACCGGTTTGAGCGGCGTCCGGGTCGGCATCGGCCAAAGGCCCTGGGACACGAGGATGCGGCGACGGACCTGTTCGGTGCGTTGGGACCAGAGACCGGGGTCGGTGGGAGGGTCGAATGGGAAATACCCGTTGAGATCTTTGGGAGGCGACAGTCGGATGTCGTCGGGCCGTTGTCCGGATGGCAAAGCCTTGGGCGGGGCGGTCTGGCCCTCGGCGCTGACCAGGAACAGAGTGAGGGCGAACAGGAATCCGGCTCGGACGGTTTGGGATCTCATGAGAATTGGTCCGGGATTCCGAAACCCAATCGGATCCGACGATCCCCGTCCATCCCTGAGACCCGGCCGTCCTGGAATCCCCATCCCGCCGGGCGGCGAAGCTCCGGGCCTTGTCACCGCCTTGTAACCGTCCCGTCAATTGTTAGCCTCGCCGCATGCTTACAAAGGCTCGCGTTATGGCGAAAATCCTCGTCGTCGACGACGAACCCGATGCGCTGGAACTGGTGAGCTTCAACCTCAAGGCGGCTGGCCACGAGGTGGTCACTGCCCAGGAGGGGCAGGAGGCGTTGAAGAAGGCGCGTCAGACGGTGCCGGATCTCATCCTGCTCGACGTGATGCTTCCGGAGGTCGACGGGATGGAGGTGTGCAAGCTGCTACGTCGTGACGCCGCGACGTCGAGCATCCCGATCATCATGCTCACCGCGAAGGCCGGTGAGATCGACCGGGTGTTGGGTCTCGAGCTGGGGGCGGACGACTACGTCACCAAGCCGTTCAGTCCCCGTGAGCTGATGCTCCGGGTGAAGAACATCCTGCGCCGCCGCCAAGGGCCGGAGGAGAAGCTGGAGCAGTTCACCATCGGGGACCTCATGATCGATGTCCCGCGGCATCTCGTGACGGTGGCCCGGAAGCGGGTGGATCTGACGGCGACGGAATTCAAGCTCCTGACGACGCTCGCCTCACGCCGTGGCCGGGTGCAGTCGCGCGAGCAGCTGCTCAAGGATGTCTGGGAGTACGACAACCTCATCGACACCCGGACGGTCGACACCCACATGCGTCGTCTCAGGGAGAAGCTGGGGACGGCGTGTCGGTACCTAGACACGGTCCGGGGCGTTGGATACCGGTTCGTCGAGGCCTAGTCGGCTTGTCTTCGGCGATCCCCTGGTTCCTCATCGGTGCCGGATGACCCTCCTCTCCGCCATGGCCGTCGTCGCCGCGATTGCGGGCGTGGGATGGGGTGTCTGGGCGGTCCGGAGGCTGCGCGAGGCCGAGCGTCGGTTTCAGCGGGAACGCGAGGCGTTGCGCAGTGCCGAGGGACAACGGCTTGCTGAGGTCGAGATCCGACAGCAGGCGGTCTTCAACAGCATGGTCGAGGGCCTGCTCGTCCTCGATCACCAAGGAAAGGTTCTATTTGTGAACCCGGCCCTTGGACAGCTCTTCACCCTGCCCAACCCGGTGCGGGGACTCAGCCTGATGGAGGCCCTGCGGCTGCATGAACTGGAGGCCCTCGCTCAGCGGGTCCTCCAGGAGGGCCGCGTCACTGGCTTCGAGGTGCAGCTGCCCGGTCCACCCGCCCGGATCTTGCAGGTCAATGCGGCGACGGTCCGGGACCCGGAACTCTCCCTGATTGGCACCATTCTGGTCTTCCATGATCTGACCCGCATCCATCAGCTGGAGAACGTCCGCAAGGAGTTCGTGGCGAACGTCAGCCATGAGCTCCGGACCCCGCTCTCCCTGATCAAGGGCTATGTGGAAACCCTTCTTGACGGGGCCAAGGACGATCCGGTCCTCGCGGCGCGGTTCCTGCAGACGATCGAGCGCCATGCGGACCGACTGACCTTCCTGATCGACGACCTCCTGGCGATCTCGCGGCTCGAGTCCGGACAGGTGGCCTACAACATCGAGACCGTCGATCTCCGCAGGCAGGTGGAGCGGGTCCGATCCGAGCTGGAGGTTCGGGCCCTCGAACGTCATGTCACGTTGGTCAACGACGTTCCTGCGGATCTCTGGGTGCGTGCCGATGGGGACCGGTTGCAGCAGGTGCTGCTCAATCTAATCGACAATGCGATCAAGTACGGGCGGACGGCCGGGACCGTGCGCATCGGGGCGAGCGCTGTTTCCGACTCCATGGTGGAAGGCTTTGTCGCAGACGACGGACCTGGGATTCCGCCGGAGGCCCAGCCGCGGGTTTTCGAACGGTTTTATCGGGTGGATCGGGCGCGATCGCGCGAGCAGGGAGGGACCGGACTGGGGCTGAGCATCGTGAAGCACATCATCCAGACCCATGGCGGCGAGGTGGACGTTGAGAGCTGGCCGGGCCGGGGGACCACCTTCCGATTCACACTGCCACGAGCGGATCCGCCTCCGGCATTTCCCGAATCCTCCGAAGAGGAGGAGGCAAAAGACCAAGACGAATCCCCGGGCGGACCGTCGACCTAGTTCCCGAGGATCTGTCGGATGATGTCCGGCTTGGCTGATGCGACGCGGAGGAAGATGAGGAGGGCGGCGGCGGCAAAGCCGAGGGCGATCACGATCGCCAGCAGTCGAAGGGTGCGGATCCGCTTCTGAAGGGTCTCAGCCGACTGGAGCCGGCTCGCCTCCAGGATGGCGAACTGCTCCTCGAGGACGTCCCGGACTCGGTCTGGATCCACGAGCGGAAACAGCCTCCAGGAGGTCGAGGGATCCGGATCCATGAACGAAGCACGGCAGGCGGCGATCCGATCGCGGGAAGCGGTCCCGAATCCGCTGGCCAGCCAGTAGGGGGCGTCCTCCTGGGTCCACAGCGACTTCACGCCCTGGTTCCTGGCCACGATCTGCATGCGTCGCCACAACGCGGCTCGGACCGCGTCGGCATCCACTGCGGGATGGATCGCCTCGGAATGCAGCAGCGCATCATCCCCCTCGATCAGGAGGCCGACACCCCCGACCACCGACTCGTCCTCGGACGTGACGACCAGAAACTCCTGGAGGAATCCACCGAGCTGATCCCAGGGGAGTTCCGCTTGCCTCCACAGTCCCTCCAGGGCTTCGAGATCCTCCGGCGCTGCCCGTCGGGCGGTGAGAAGGCTGGGGTCCACCGCGGCAAGCTAGGAGTTGAACGGGCTGTCTGACAAGGGCAGCGGTGTTCGACGGTGCAGGTCGGACCGCACAGCCCAAGGGTTGTCCCTTGCATCCGGCGGGCCGCGTAGCACAGGCTCTGCGCCTAGCAACCATGGCCGTCAAGATCCGCATTCCCACCCCCCTCCGGAAGCTCACCCAGGAACAGGAACTGGTCGAGGTCGCCCCTGGCACCATCGGCAGTGCCCTCGAGGAACTGCAGGGTCGGTTCCCTGGAATCCGGGAACGCCTCGTCGATGACTCGGGACAGGTCCGCCGTTTCGTCAACATCTACGTCAACGAGGAGGACATCCGCTTCCTCCAGAACCAGGAAACCCCCATCAAGGCGGGTGACGAGGTGAGCATCATCCCCGCAATCGCCGGGGGTTGAAGGCTTCAGTCGCAGAGGGGATTTAAGTTCCCCCCCAAACAGGTGGGTTTCAATGCCACCTTGTCGGGGTGTTTAGGCTGCCTTAATCACAGCTTGACCCCTTCTGAAATGGGTTTTTAGTCGCGCTTGCCTCCCTGGACTCATCCCCCGGGGGGGTATCCATCCCAGTACCCTATGACAAAGCGCGATCTGGTTGTCCGCATCTCTGCGGAGACCGGTTTGATCCAGGAGCAGGTCCACGACGTCGTACAGAAGACCCTCGACTACATCTCGGAAGCGGTAACCCGCGGAGACAAGGTCGAGTTGAGGAACTTCGGAGTCTTCGAGGTCAAGGTCCGCAAGGCCCGAGTCGGCCGAAATCCCAACCAGCCTGACCACGACGTCCCAATCCCTCAGCGGATGGTGGTCAAGTTCAAGCCGGGCAAGGAGATGAAGGACGCGGTCCTCAGGCTCGCGCCCCCGGCTCACTAGGCGGGGTTGCTCCCGGCACCTGGGCGGGCTTCGGTCACGGCTTCTCCGCCAGAAGCTTCTCCACCTTGGCGGCGAGATCCCCTCGGGCGTTGAGGTCGCGGACCTTGCCCTGACGGTCGATCAGCCACATGGCTGGGATTCCCCGGATCCCGTATTCCTTGCCGAACTTGTTCTGCCAGCCCTGGCCGTCGAAGTACTGCGGCCACGGCATCGACTTCTTCTTTACGAACGACTCGAGAGCCTCTCGGTCTTCGTCGAAGCTGATTCCGACGATCTCGAATCCCTTGTCGTGGAGCGCGTCGTAGGCCGCCTTGACCCTGGGTAGTTCCGCGACGCAGGGGCCGCACCAGGTTGCCCAGAAGTCCACGAGCACCACCTTACCCTTCATCGCGGCGAGGTCGACCTTGCGCCCATCCATCGCGGTGAAGGAGATGTCGGGAGATTGCCCGACGAGGGAGGCCTGCTTCAGCTGGGCCTTGGCCATGGCCTTGATCTCCGCGGGAGCGTTGCTCTGGGCGATTTCCTCGCCGATGGCCTTGGCCTTCTCCCCGCCGAGCCCCTCGGCGATCTGGAGCAGGGCGGCGTAGGCCTCGGTGCGGTCGGGGTACTCCTTCATGACCTTCCGGACTCCCTTCTCGAATTCCGCGAACACGGCCTCCATTCCCTGTCCCTGGAGGGCCATGGCCTTTTCGGCGGCGGCCTGCATGGCGGCCATGAATGGGTCCTCGGCCTTGGGATCGGAGTTCTTCTCGTCGCCCCGTTCGGGTTTTCTGACGGGTCCGGCGACCTGCTGGAGCTCCTCGGCCCGATCGGAGATGCCCAGCTGGACAGCGGTCTGGAGGAGTCCCAGGCGCAGATCGTTCGCCTCGGTAACCCGGGGGCTTTTAGGGTAGGTAGCGACGAAGGCCTTGGCCTTGTCGGCGGCCGCGGCGGCGGATTCCCCCATCCGACGGCGGAACGCGGCATACTCCTCGTTCGACGGCTTCTTCTCGTTCCACTCCGCCGGGGGCAGGGGAGGGCGGCTCGCCTCCTTCACCGCCTTCCAGGCCGCCTTCTCGGAATCCGTCACCGTCTCGACAGCCTTGGCCTTGGAGTCCTCCGCCCCGAGGATGGGCATGGATCCGGAGGCGAGGGTGGCGACGAGGACGGCGTTGCGAAGTAAGGACGGGGCGTTCATGAGCGTGGACGAGACCCTCTTCGATCGAGGGGACACTTCAAGTCCCTTTGTTCTGTGGGAGATCTCCGATACCGCTTCCCACTTCGCGGAGTCGTTCCATGAGAAGCCCGAGACGCCGTGGGTTCGCTGGATGCCGGGTGGAGCCCTCGCGCAGATCCTCGGGCGGCTGTTCGACGGTGTTCCGGAGCGCCATCTCCAGGGATTCCAGTTCCCCGGCGGTCAGCTCCAGCCGCAGCGGTCGGGCCTGCTGGTCCTTCACCCTCCATCGAGCGAGGTCCACCACCAGAGCGCATGGTTCGAGGCAGGGGATCGCGAGGACCTCGGCATGGGATTCTGGCAGAGGGGCCGGACCCATTCCGGGCGTGCTCCAGCATCGGCGACGGAGGCACAGGCTGCTAGCGCATCCAGCCCGGGCCACGGCGTCGGCCTCCCCATCCGTGATCGCCTGGGTCGACCGGTACATCCCGGTCTGGCGGACCACGAAGTCCCGGAAGGGCGTCGGTCTGGCGGACCCCGTCTCCCAAGAGTACCAATCAGCAAGCGCTCCCGGATAAAGCTGTTCGAGGGCCTCGTGCAGGTCCGTTTCCGTGGCGATGTGGCATCGCCAACCCGACCGGAGCGTCGGCGCGGATCGGTTGGGACGGAAGGCACCGTTCTCCGTGGACTCGGCGAGGGCTCCGAGGGCCTCCGGAGTCCGGGAGACGAGCTCCCCGTCCGGTCGGGTGCCGTCCCGGAAGTGACGCAGTTCGATCCCTGTCGGACGCCGTTCCAGCAGGACCTCGAGAAGAACGAGGGACTGACCGAGGCGGTCCCGGAGGGCAGCCACGTGCGGATGCGTTCCGGCTGGCCCGCCCGTGATCTCCCCGGCGCGACGTTCCCTGGGAGGGATCATCCCTTGTAGACGATGATCACACCGTAGTCGGAGAGGATCTTCTGGGACCCCATCTCGACGTAGGTGTAGCTGATCGGATGGAGGCTCACGACGTTGTCGTCACCAATCTCCCCAAGGGCCTCCGAGACGGTCTGGTCGAACTTGTCCTGACCGACCTCCCGACAGTCGATGTGGCGTATGGTCCTGGTCCGAAGATGTCGGGCTCCATCCTTCGCCGCGGCCTGGAGCGGAGGGAGGGCCTTCTTGATGAGGGGTTGGACGGGTTTCTCGCTCACCGGCACCGCGAAATGTTTTTCCTGTCGGGCGGCGGCGGACGCCTGCGAAGCACTGCCGATCTTCAGGTTGGCCGGGTCCGGCTGGGGGATGGACAGTGTCCTGGAGCAGGATGGGCAAGGGATCGTCTCGCCGGCGGCGCTAGAATCCACCTCGAGCTCCTGATGGCAGCCGGGGCACTTGAAGAGGATGTCCATGGGTGTTCGGGTCCTATCGGTGTAGTGGTACCGGAACCGTTGCGAGTGCGGAAGTCCTGGGTCGGAATCGACTCACTCCCCTGCCACCCGACGGATCTTGGCTCCCAGTTTCCTCAGCTTCTCCTCCATGCGCTCGTAGCCGCGGTCGAGGTGGTAGATCCGGTGCACCTGGGTTTTGCCCTTGGCCGCGAGGCCCGCGATGACCAGGGCGGCGCTGGCTCGGAGGTCGCTGGCCATGACCGGGGCGCCGCTCAGGGGAAGGCCACCCTTCACGATCGCGTTGGGCCCCTCGATGGCGATCTCGGCGCCGAGCCGCATGAGTTCGGCGACGTGCATGAACCGCGACTCGAAGATGCGCTCGGTGATGACGCTGGTTCCCTGGGCAAGGCACATCAGCGCCATGAACTGGGCCTGGACGTCGGTGGGGAATCCCGCATAGGGCATGGTGGTGACGTCGGCGGGCTTCAGCTTGCCCGGACGCGTGACCCGGAGTGTCCCGGCCTTGCGCTCGATCTGCACTCCCGCCTCACGGAGTTTGTCGATCACCGCGGCGAAGTGGTCCGGACGGGCCCCATGGATGATGACTTCGCCGCGGGTCGCCGCGGCGGCGCAGATGAAGGTGCACGCCTCGATGCGGTCGGGAATGACCTCGTGGTCGGTGCCGTTGAGGCGATCGACCCCGGTGATAGTGAGGGTCGGGCTCCCGATGCCCTGGATCTTGGCACCCATGGAGACCAGGAAGTTTGCGAGGTCGGTCACCTCGGGCTCGCAGGCGGCACTCTCGATGACCGTGACACCGGTGGCCAGGGTCGCGGCCATCATCAGGTTGGCGGTTCCGAGCACGGTGGGGCCGGCACGCCCACCCAGGAATACCGTGTTGCCCCCGAGTCTCCGGGTCGTTGCGTTGATGTAGCCGGACTCGACGGTGATCCGGGCCTTGAGGGCACGGAGACCCTTGAGGTGGAGGTCGATGGGGCGTGTTCCGATGACGCAGCCGCCGGGGAGCGAGACCCGCGCCTCGCAGCAGCGGGCCAGGAGCGGGCCGAGGATGCAGATGCTACCGCGCATCTTCCGGATGAGCTCGTAGTCGCCAAACCCGCGCACCTTGGCGGCGCGGACCGTGACCGTTCCCCGCTCGAACTTCGTCTCGGCCCCGAGGGACTCGAGGATCTGGAGCATGAACCGGACATCGCTCAGGTCGGGAACCCCGTGGATGCGGCAGGTGTCGGGGGTCAGCAGCGTCGCGGCCAGGATCGGAAGGATCGCGTTCTTGGAGCCGCTGATGGTGACTTCGCCGTGGAGGGGGCGTCCGCCCTCGATGAGAAAGCTGTCCATGGATCGTTAGGGTCCGCCATGGGGAGAACGAAGTGCCTGGACAACCGTGCCACGCCCTCCTTCAGCCCCGCGGCCGCGCGACGATGAGAACCCGATCCCTCCCGGACAAGTCTTTCTCGATGGACTCATGAATCCAACCCGCCTCCCGAAACAGGTCCGCGACCGCCCCGGACTGGCCGTCGCCGAACTCCAGGAGCAGGGGCGCCCCGGGTTTCAGCCAAGGGAGTGCGGTGCGGGCCAGCTCCCGATAGCAGTCGAGTCCATCCGCTCCTCCGTCGAGCGCGAGACGTGGGTCATGATCCCGGACCTCGGGATCCAGTTCCTCGATTTCCTCGGAGGGGATGTAGGGAGGATTCGAGACGATGAGGTCGAACGGGTCCGGGATCCCAACCAGGGCTCCCAGCCCATGTCCCTCGACCCATAGGATCCGGTCGGCAAGCCCATGGGCGATCGCGTTGGCACGCGCGATCCTGAGGGCGTCGGATGAGGCATCCAGCGCCGTGACCCGGGCGGACGGCACCGCCTTGGCGAGGGAGAGTGCCAGGCATCCGGAACCGGTGCCCCAATCGAGGGCCCGAGCGGGCGCGGGGCAGGCGGCGAGGCGCCGGATGGCCAGCTGGGCGAGGACCTCGGTCTCCGGTCGGGGTACCAGGACGTCTCGGCTGACATGCAGCTCGAGGTCCAGGAACCCCGTCCAGCCTGTGATGTGCTGGAGGGGTTCCCGACCTTCCCGCCGGGTGATCATTCGATCCCATTTTGCCGCTTGGGAAGGAGTGAGGGACTCCGATTGACGCAGCCAGGCCTCGAGGTGTGGAACATCCAGCAGGTGTCCCAGCAGGAGCTCGGCGTCGAGCCGGGCGGACTCGATCCCTGCCGTCCTGAACCGGCTTTCAGCGATCTCGATGGCCTCTCGTACGTTCATGTCGGGGCAGTCAGGCTAAGCCAGGGCCACCGCCCCGTGAAGCACCACCGGCATCCACTCCGGGTTCAACACCAGACGCCAATATGCGAAGACGTCGGCAGCGAGACTCAGCTCGCCCCTCAATCTCAGCAGGATGCGAGTCGGTGACGTGGAGATTCCGTCTACGGGCTGCCGGAGGCGCGATCTTTTCCTTGGGTCGTCTCGATCCGGAGGCGAGGGTCGTCCCCACATGGAACCGGCCATCCAGATGGGCTCCCTCGAGCGCCAGCTCGACACCTTTCTCCGACGCAATCCCAGGCTCGGCACCGGGGTCTATCTGGCGCGGACCGCAGTGGTCGTCGGGGATGTCACACTCGGGGACCACAGCAGCGTCTGGTATGGGGCAGTGCTCCGTGGCGACATCAACCGGATTGTCGTCGGCCACCACAGCAACGTTCAGGACAACGCCGTGCTGCACCTGGCGGATGACTTCCCATGCCTCGTCGGCAACTGGGTCACCATTGGACACTCGGCCAACGTCCATGCCTGCACGATCGAGGACGAGTGCCTGATCGGCATGGGAGCGACCGTGCTCGACGGCGCCGTGGTTGGAAGCCAGAGCCTGATCGGAGCCAACGCCCTGGTGACTCCCGGCACCGTCATCCCACCGGGTTCGCTCGTGGTGGGTTCGCCGGCGAGGGTCAAGCGACCGCTCGCCCCGGAAGAACGGGCGGGTCTGCGTCACTGGGCGGAGAAATATGTCGTGAATGGCGCCTATTGCCTCCGGCACGGACTCCATCTCGGGGCTCCGCTCCTCGGCTAGTCGAAGCGCTAGAGTCGGGAGGAGTTCATCCAGACTCCGGTGCCAGACCGATGGGTCGGGTCAGGTCCTGCGGCGGGTGGACTGTCGGGTCCCGATGAGCTCGATCAGGAGCCGTTGGAGGACCACGGCTTCATCGAGGCCGGAGGCCACCAGCTGCACGTTTGCCTCGAGAAGACGGTCCATCGCGCGGACCAGTTCCTCGATCTCCCAGCGGTCCACCTGCTTCATCGCCTGGAAGACGCTGAACGGGTGGGCGGCAAACGGCGAGAAACGCTTGTCGGTCGGCATCCCCGTCGTGTCGGCCGACGCCAGCTGCGTCCGGGCGCCGTTGTAGTCGCGTGCGGGACGTAGTCGGCCCAGACGCCGGAGCTCCTTCACGAGCAGGAGGAGTCGGAACTTGGAGATCAGCCCGTAGACGACCCCGATCTCGCTCTTCCGCTTGTCGGTACCCGCCCGGATGGTCCAAAGCTCCTCGTCGAGCACCTTGAGGGAGCGCACTAGGTCGCGGTCCCCGACGGCCTCGCCGAGGGCGAATCCCTCGGCCTGCTTCTGAAGCGGGGTGAGGAGACGGACGGCGTCGATGCTGAGTTCCTGGGCGTCGCCCGCGTACAGCAGGAGCTTCTCGATCTCACTGTGCAGCGCCCGGAGGTTCGGGCCAACCCGTCCGACCAGCTCGCCCAGCGCCTCATCCTGGATGCGTTTGCCGGCAGCTTTGATCTGTCGGAGGGCTTCCGATTCAAGCCGATCCGCCCAGTCCTTCTCGTCGGACAGAGAGGCGAAGTGCTCGACGGTTGCAAGCTTGTCGAGGGTCTTGAAGAAGGCCCGGCGCTTGTCGGGCTTGCCGGCGGAGATCAGGAGCCGGAGGCCCTTCCAGTTGAAGGCCTTCCAGTCCTCCGCCAGACCGGCTAGCGCCTCGGTAACGGTCGCGGACTGACCGGTCCGGTCCTCGCCAAGGAAGGTGCAGTCCCGGAACCACACCAGCTTGTCCCCGCCGAAGAAGGGCAGGGTCTGGAGGGCCTCGCGGACCTTCGCGATCCGATTCAGTGCCTCGTCGACGGTGCCGGCCGACCCCTCGAGGATCTCGTGGTCCATGCCGGGGATTTCCTGGCACCACTGGTCCCAGAGCTGTCGGGCGCGTTGCTTGACCGAGAACTCCTCCTCGCCGCAGACGAGTGTGATCGGAAGCGCGGTGGCCCGTGTCGCCCCGGCGTCCTGGACCGCCTTCGGCATCAGGTGGGTTCCTCGTCGGAGGGTTCTTCGCCGGGTTCCTCCTCGCCAATCCGCGAGAACACCTCGGTCATGTCCTCGACCTCCTCGAACAGCTTCCGCGCCACGTACACCGGACGTTTCTGGGCCGCGGCGAGGGCAAGGCAGTCGCTGGGGCGGCCGTCGAGCTCCACGAGCTTAGAGCCCAGCTCGCTCTCCTGCTTGAGGATGAGTCGGGCGAAATAGGTGGAATTGTGGAGTTCCGTGATGATGACCCGCTCCACGGTGATGCCGAATCCCTTGAAGATGTGACCGACCAGGTCGTGGGTGAGGGGCCGCTCATGGTGGCTGCCGCGCAGCGCCATGCCGATGATGGCTCCCATGTTGTGCTCGACCTGGATCACGAAGACCTTGGTCTCGTTGCCGATGAAGAGAGCCACTCCATTGGCGGAGGGCAGGAGCCCCCGGATCTGCACCGGTATAACGTCTCTCTTCATGCAGAGAGTGTGGAAACGCTTCTGTGCGAACGCAAGGGTGGGCGAGTCGGTCCGTTCGGTGAACGGCCTGTCCCTCCGTTCTGTCCCGGAGACCCCGAATCCGGGAGATTTCCGGTGACGCTCCCTTTGCATCTGGTGAAGCTGGGCCACGTTCAAGACGCCGTGAGCAAGCATCTGACCGACAAGCAGAGTGAGCCCGACCATCGTGAGCTTCCCATCGACAAGGTGGGGGTCCGCGGGCTCCGTTACCCGATCCAGGTCCGAGACAAGTCGACCGACTCCCTGCAGAGCACGGTGGCCATCGTCGGTCTCTTCGTGGATCTCCCCAAGGAGTTCAAGGGCACCCACATGAGTCGCTTCGTGGAGGTGCTGAACGCCCACGGCAGCGTCTTCCATGTCGAGAGCATTCCGGTTGTCCTGAGGGAAATGCAGTCCCGCCTCCATGCCCGGAGCGCCCATCTCGAGATGGAATTCCCGTTCTTCCAGACCAAGAACGCGCCTGTGTCCGGAAAGCCCGGCGTCATGGACTACACCGTCCGGTTTGAGGCCACGATGCACGGCCGTGACTACGATTTCGTCCTGACCCTGAAGTGCAACGTCACGACCCTCTGTCCCTGTTCGAAGGCCATCTCGAAATACGGCGCCCACAACCAGCGCGGCGAGGTCACCGTCAGCGTGCGGTCGACCGATGTATTCTGGATCGAGGACCTGATCTCCCTCATTGAGTCGTGCGGCAGCAGCGAGATGTATTCCCTGTTGAAGCGCGAGGACGAGAAGGCGGTCACGGAGCGCGCCTACGAGAATCCCGTTTTCGTGGAAGACCTCGTCCGCAATGTCGCGCTGCGTCTGAACCAGAGAACCGATGTCGTGTGGTACCGGGTCGAGGCCGAGAACCAGGAGAGCATCCACAATCACAACGCCTACGCCCTCATCGAGCGGCACTGACCGCGGCTGATCGGATGCCTCCGTCCCGCAATCCTGGTCCTGGTGCAGGTGGCCGTCTGCCGGTCACGCGGCCTCCGCTGGATCGGATGATCCGGATCCACGCGGCCCTTCAGGAGGGCGGCAACCCGAACTGCTCCACACTCTCGCGGTTGCTCGAGGTGAGCACCAAGACGATCCAGCGCGACATCGAGTTCATGCGCGACCGGATGGGTCTGCCGATCGAGTTCCGTCCGGAACACAATGGCTTCCGCTACACCGAGGAGGTCGACGCGTTCCCGACGCTCCAGATCTCCGAAGGGGAGCTCGTGGCGTTGATCGTCGCCGAGAAGGCGCTGCAGCAGTACCGTGGAACTCCGTTCGAGAAGCGTCTGGTGGGGGCGCTCCGGAAACTGGAGCAGGCCCTGCCGGATACGGTGTCGCTGAACCTCGCGGACTGGGACCAGTCCATCTCCTTCCACACCACTGCGGAACCGCCCGACCAGGTGCCGCCCGTCCTGGAATCCCTGATCCGTGCCGCACAGCGTCGGCAGCAGCTCGTCCTCCGTTACCGGAAGCCGGGTGCGAGGATGGAGGAGGAGCGGGTGGTCGATCCCTACCAGATCGCGAACGTCAACGGGGACTGGTACCTGTTCGCCTTCGACCACCTTCGGAAGGATCTCCGTCGTTTCGTGCCGGCCCGGATCGTCTCGGCGACACCGACCGGCACGACCTTCACTCGGCCGGCGAAGTTCGAGCTCCAGAAGCTGCTCCGGGACAGCTTCGGCGTCCGGTCGAAGGAGGGCGATTTCGAGGTGGTGCTCCGTTTCGACCCCTCCGTGGCGGACTACCTCCGGGAGAAGCGCTGGCATCCGTCCCAGATCGTCAAAGAACTGGAGGATGGCGGTGTGGAGGTGAGTCTCCGTCTGGGAAGCCTCACGGAGATCGAACGATGGATCCTGGGCTGGGGTGGCGCCGCCCGGGTGGTGGCTCCTGTGGAACTCATCGAGCGTGTCCGCCGTGCCGCGGTCCGGATCCAGGAGGTCCATTCCATGCCCGGGACGATTGGGGTGCGTCCACGGCGTGCGGTCTAGCCGTGCGGCAGGCCCGTGGTGAGTGGCTCACCGATCTCGGGACCCGGAGTGTCGCGCGATGGGGGCGTCGGTAGAGCGGTCTCGCCGGACATGAGGCGATGGAAGGGGGATACGGATACCGGGGACAGGTGCGCGGATCGGATCTGGGCGATGTCCTCGAGGCATCGGGCCGGAGTCGGGTGGGCCCCGCCGCCTTCGGCCAGGGCCCGCCCATTCACCTCATAGGTCCAGCGCCAGAGTCCGACAGGGTCTCGATAGATGACGAATTTCATGGGATCAGCGGGGTGCTGCATTGCCATCAATCGGTCGGCCTCCGAAAAATATTACCACGGCTCCGGGATTCCCTCCGCGGGGCTGTTCTGCCGCTCGGCTCTCAAAATCCCGGCAACTTCTGCTTCCGGCCTTCGCCTTTTATTCCCTACGCTTCGGGCTCTGGGCGATGTGGGATCGTGACGACTGGGACAAATTCTTGGACAAGGCCACTCTGGTGGCCTTGGTATCGACCCTCGGCTTGGGCCTCCTCTTCTTTGGCGGGGTCCGGACCAGTGACTTTGCGGGGATGCTCCTACTGGCCGGCGTCGCCCTGGGCCTGACGTCGTTCCGTCTCTGGACCGCAGGCACTCCGCGGCTGTTGTTGCATCCCGTGCTGGTGCCGGCTGCGGGGTTCCTCGGATATGCGGTCTGGCGGGCCCATCAGGCGCCGGTCGGATACCCCGCAGAAAAGGAGCTCCTACTTCTGGTGCTGGTCGCGATCGTCTTCTGGGTGGGACTCCAGTCGCTCTACCGGCAGGAGACGGTCCAGAATGCCACCCATGTCCTGGTGGCCTTCGGTACCCTGGTCGCGGCCTATGCCCTGATCCAGTGGATCAGCAACTCCAACCGTGTGCTGTGGATGACGCAGCCTCCGCAGTACTTCAAGCGGGCGGGTGGGACGTTTGTGAACCCCAACCATCTGGCGGGGTTCCTCTCGCTGGTTCTCCCGCTGGCCGTCGCGCAGGTGTTCGTCGGACGCGGGGGGGCGTTGCTGAAGGTCCTCTACACCTACGCCTCGCTGATGATGCTGGGCGCGGTGGGGGTGACGATGTCGCGCGGGGGCTGGCTGGCGGTGGGGGTGGGTCTGGTGTCGCTCCTGGGCTGGCTAGGGTGGCGCCGTTGGGAGCTTCGGATCCCGGTGGCGATTACGGCAGCGGTCCTGGTGCTCGGAGGATGGAACTTCCTCGAACGCTCCGAGAAGGCGAGGGCCCGGATCGAGAACCTGAACCGCGATGGAAACATCGATTCGGGGCAGGGGCGTGGCGTCCTCTGGGGTCCGGCCTGGGCCATGTGGAAGGACCATGTCTGGCTGGGGGTCGGCCCCGGACAGTTCGATGTCCGTTTTCCCCAGTATCGGGGACCGCGGAACCAGACCTTCCCGGTGTGGGTCCACAACGACTACCTCAACCTGCTCGTCGACTACGGCGTCGTGGGTGCTGGCCTCGCCTCGGCGACCCTCCTCGCCTTCGGCTGGGGCGTGGTTCGATCCCTCAAGTACGTCGAGCGCGGTTCGGGTGACCTTGGGACCCGCAGCAGCAACCGGACGGCCTTCTATCTGGGCTCCACCGTGGGACTGGGTTCCCTGGCGGTGCATGTCGTGGTGGACTTCGACCTCCACATCCCGGCGATCGCGGTTGCGGCCTCGCTGGTTGCGGCCCTGCTGGCGTCCCACCTCCGGCATGCCACCGAGCGCTTCTGGTTCGGTGCCGGGTCCTTTTCGCGTGTCCTTCTGACGTTTGCGACGGGTGCGGTGGTCTACTGGCTTGCCGGGGAGGTCTGGACCCTTGGCCGGGAGGGCTTGGCCTTGAACCGGGCAGCGGTCCAGAAGGAGGTCACGGACAATCTCATCGCTGACCTCAAGGCCGCAGCCGCGGCCCGTCCCGACAACCCGAGGACCGCCTATGAACTGGGTGAGAACCTGCGTCGGGCCAGCTTCGAGGGCGAGGTGACGTGGCGCGAGCTGGCCACCGAGGCGGTCCAGTGGCTCGAACGCGCCGCGGTGCTCGATCCCTACTCGGCCCGCACCCAGTTGGCCCTTGGACAGACGCACCGTTGGCTGCGGGATCCCGAGAAGGGTGCGATCGCCCTCCAGAAGGCCGAGCAGCTCGGGCCGAACGACATCCTGATCGCCTCGAACCTCGCCTGGTATGCACTCCAGGACGGGCGCATCGAGGAGGCCCGAAGGCTGGCCAAGCGTTCCCTCGAGTGGCAGTGGTGGAGCAATGACATGGCCCGTGCGGTGCTTGAGGAGATTGAGCAGCAGGGTCTGCTGACCACGCCGCAGACCCCCTGACCCCCTGACCTCGGGATTCGGGGATTTCTCCCGGGTCAGAGCCCGAGCGTCCTCAGAAACCGGCCGGTGTGGCTCGCGGCGCAGCCCGCCACCTGTTCCGGTGGGCCTTCCGCGACGACCCTTCCGCCCTGGTCTCCCGCCTCCGGTCCGAGGTCCACGATCCAGTCCGCCGCGCGGATCACGTCGAGGTTGTGCTCGATGACGAGCACGGTATTCCCGCGATCGACCAGGCGCTGGAACGTCCCGAGGAGGATCCGGACGTCCTCCATGTGGAGCCCGGTCGTGGGTTCGTCGAACAGGAACAGGGTGTGGGCGGACGGGGTGGTGGAGGATTCCGAGAGGTGACGGGCGAGCTTCAGCCGCTGGCTCTCGCCGCCGCTGAGGGTGTTCACCGGCTGGCCCAGCGGGAGGTATCCCAGCCCGACCTCGCAGAGGACCGACAGCCTGGCCATCGCTCGGGTCGAGGCCTTGGACGCTGGCAGCGAGCCGAGGAATTCCAGGACCTTCTCCACGGGCTCCTCGAGGAGATCCGCGATGGACATGGAATCGAGACCTTCCGCGGTCGCTGCGGGCTTGGTTCTCTGGAGACGCACCTCGAGGATGTGGTCCCGGTATCGGCGGCCCTGGCAGGCGGGGCATCGGACGAAGACGTCGCTCAGGAACTGCATCTCGATCTTCTCGAAACCTGCACCCCGGCAGCGCTCACAGTGTCCCTGGGCGGAATTGAAGCTGAAGGCCCCGGCCGAATGACCCCGCTCCCGGGCGGCTGGGCTTGCGGCGAACAGGTCCCGGATGTCGTCGAACGCCCCGATGTACACGGCCGGGTTGGAGCGAGGGGTTCGGCCGATGGGCGACTGGTCCACGAGCACGACGGCGTCCAGGGACCCTGTTCCAGTGAGCGACGCCCCGGCGAGGGCCGATCGTGCCTCGTCCCGGGACTCCCCATCGACCTCCTCGTCGAGGGCGTCGGACCCGGTCCCCTGCTTTCCGGCGAGCCGCTGCTGGAGCAGAGGAAACAGGATTTCCCGCACGAGCGTGGTCTTGCCGGACCCGCTGACACCCGAGAGGCAGACGAACCGGTTCAGCGGGATCTCGACGGTCAGATCCCTCAGGTTGTGGGCACGGGCGCCCTCGAGTCGGAGCTTGGCCCCGCTGACCGGGTTCTCCCGCCGGGAGGTGATGCCTCCCGGGTCTCCGGCTGCGGTCCGCGGGGGGGACTGGATCCGGTAGTCGCCGCGGGCCTCCTCGAGCGTCTGTGATCCGGGCCCAGCCCCGGTCGACCCACCCTCCACCGGGCGCCGCCGGGGTGGGGGCATCGGCTGTCGACCCGTCAGGTGTGCCGCCGTCAGCGAATGCTGCGCCTGTGTGAGGGCCTTGGGAGGGCCCTGGAAGACGATCTCGCCGCCGGAGTGGCCATGTCCTGGCCCGATGTCGATCACCTCGTCCGCCGCCCGGATCACGCTGGGTTCGTGCTCGACCACCACCACCGTGTTCCCGGCGTCCCGCAACCGATGGAGGATCCGGATCAGTCGGTCGGTGTCCCGCGGATGCAGTCCCACGCTGGGTTCATCGAGGACAAACAGGGCATGGGTGAGGCGCGACCCCAGACAGGTGGTCAGATTCACCCGCTCGGTCTCCCCGCCGGATAGCGTGCGGGTGGGCCGGTCGAGAGTCAGGTAGCCGAGTCCCACCTCCTCGAGGTACTCGAGTCGGATCCTCACCTCCCGGAGCGCGATAGCCCTCGGGTCGGTCACGGGTGTCGAGGGGTCCTCGAATCGTCGGACCGATGCCAGAGCCTCCCGGACGGGAAGGGCGTAGAAGGAGGCGAGATCGAGTCCGGGGTTTCCGGGGCTGTCCGAAGGAATCCGGAAAGACAGGGACTCCGGGTTGAAGCGGCGTCCGCCACAGTCGGTACACGTGCGGTAACTCCGATACCGGGACAGCAGCACACGCACATGCATCTTGTAGGACTTGCTCTCGAGCCAGCGGAAGTAGCCCTCAACCCCATACCAGAGGTTGGGCCAGCTGTGTTCGGGATCGTTGGCATCATATCCCGGCTCCCCTGAAACAACCCATCGGCGATGCGCCTCGGAGAGGCTGTTGAACGGAACATGGAGCGGGATCCCGCAGCGTCGTGCGGCGCGGATCATGTCCTTCTGGCATTCAGCACTCATGCCGGACTGCCAGGGTTTCACCACGCCCTCGGCGAGGGTCTTGGAGCGGTCGGGAAGGGCGAGGTCAGGATCGATCGAGATCACCCGGCCGAACCCCTTGCAGGCAGGGCAGGCCCCGATAGGGTTGTTGAAGCTGAACAGGGACGGGGTCGGTTCGGGGTAGGAGATGTCGCAGGCCGCGCAATGGAGCCCCTCGGAGAATGGCTGGCAGGATCTTCGGCCATCCTCGCCGGGACCGTGGAGCTTCAGGCGGCCCTGTCCGTAGCGGTAGGCTTGTTCGCAGGCGTCGATGAACCGGGACCGGTTCGCGGCGGCAATCCGTACCCGATCGGTGACGACGGTGATCGAGCGGCAGCCTGGGGGAACGCGCCCCGCTGCGTCCTCGAGTCGCACGATCCCGCCGTCGATGAGCAGACGGCGGAATCCCTGCTGGCCGAGAAGCGCAAGCTGCTCCGGGACCGGAAGGCGTTCTGTGAGCGGGAGGTCGAACGACACGATCAGCTCGGCCCCTTCGCCGCTCATGGCGCCGGCGGTCTCCCACACGATGTCAGGTGGCTCGCGGCGGACCGTGCCGCCGCATCCGCGGCACTGTCTGCGGGCCCAGTGGGGCCAGAGGACCTTCAGGTAGTCGCAGATCTCGGTCATCGTGCCGATGGTGCTCCGGGAGCTCCGGACCGCGTTGCGCTGCTCGATGGCGATGGCAGGGGGGATGTTCTCGATGCGATCGACCGCAGGTCGGTCCATCCGGTCGAAGAATTGGCGCGCGTAGGGGGTGAAGGTCTCGATGTAGCGCCGCTGGCCCTCGGCATAGAGCGTCTCGAACGCCAGCGAGCTTTTCCCGGACCCGCTCAGGCCGGTTACCACGACCAGCTTCCCCAGGGGGATCTCCAGGTTGAATCCCTTCAGGTTGTTCTGTCGGACCCCCTCAAGTCGGATCACCTGGGGACGTGGGCCGCGGCCATTGGGACGGGCTCGATCGGCGTGGGGGTTCCGGGCCATTGGAGGCGCAACCTACGGAGGTCCCGGGTGCCGTCAATGCGACGCACGGTGAAGTGCGAGGGGAAGGTCCGATGGGCCCATTCGGAACCTATTTTCCGCGTGCACTTGTCCGAGGGCCGCGACTAGCCTGACGGCATGCTCATGTGGGTCTTGGCCATCGTGCTCGTCGGCGGCTTCGCGTTCCTCGGTTTCCAGCTGGGCGGCATCCGCTCGGCAGTGGGTCTGATCGGCGCCCTGATCGGCCTCGCCCTTGCGACCACGCTCGGAGCCTTGGTCGCGCCATTGTTGCCGAAGCTCGGGGTGCAGTCGCAGGCCTGGATGCTGGTCCTGCCCTCGATCGTCGGGTTCTCGGTGGTGTGGCTGGCCTCGCTCGGCGGCGGGTTCGCTGCCCACCGTCCGGTGGAGCTCCACATCAAGTACCGCGAGGATGAGCCGACCCGGAAGGCCTTCGAGGCGATGAACCACGCCATCGGCCTGTTCGTGGGCATGCTCACCGGCGTGATCCTGCTCCTTGCGGTGGGCAAGCCGATCTATGGGCAGGCTTATCTGACCACCCAGATCCACTCGGAAAACGAGCCGGCTCCGATCGGCCTCGTCAATGCGGTCCGCTCCGGGATGGCATCCACGGGCTGGGATCGCACCTTCGCTCCGTTGGATCGCACACCGGCCAAGTTCAACGAGGTGGCTGACGTCCTCGGACTCCTCTACGCCAATCCCGCCCTGACCAACCGGATCATCGAGTACCCGCCGTTTCTGGCCCTGGTCGAGACGCAGGAGGTTTCGGACATCCTTGGTGACCCGGACTACCTAAAGCTCCTTCAAGACCAGGCGGGCTTCACCGCGCTTCTGAACAACCCCAAGACCCAGGCGGTCCTCAACAACCGCGACATCGTGGACTCCCTGAAGAAGCTCGATCTGGCGGATCTCCGGAAGTTCCTGGAGACCGGGGTCTCACCCAAGTTTGCCGACGAGCGGCTCCTGGGACGCTGGAGTCCCGACATGGCGGCGATCGTCACGGATGCGCGTCGGAAGCGGGCCAATCTGGGTTTCGCGGATCTCAAGAACCTCCGGATGGCCCTGAATGCGATCCTGAGCAAGGCGCGCTTCAATGTGTATCCGGACGGCCGGTTCACCCTCAAGGTGCCGCCGCCGGAATTCCCTGCGGCGCCTGCGCCGGTCGCCGCGCGCGAGACAGCGGGTGGGGCTGGCAGCCCGTATGCCATGGACCCGGCCCTGGCCCAGCGCTATGGCATGCGGACCCGCCAGGGGCAGACCTCGGAGGAGTCGGACAAGCCGGCTGCTCCAGCAGTGAACCCGAATGAGACCGCCGCCGAGCGCCTGCTCGGGGGAGGCAAGACGTCCAAGCTACCCGCCTTTGATGGCGAGGGCACCTGGACGAGGACAGGGGACCGGTATTCCCTCACGTTCACGACACCCCAGCCGGACACTCGCGAGGCGACGCTCCAGGAGAATGGACGGTTCGTGATTCCGTTCCCGGAGCTGAAGATGACGCTGGTGTTCGTGAAGTCGCGCTGAGCACGCCGGGGTTTACGGATTGGGGGACCCATCCCATTCCTACCCGGGGCTGATCGAGGCACTTGTGAGGGGGCGGGTTCAACCCGAGCGACTGCCCTCGGTCTGGGGGATGGATCAGCGGCCCTCGATCCGGTCGCTGACCAGAATGAATGCCGGGTTCTTCCGGGACGGGGGGCGGAACAGCTGCCGAGCGGTGTCGTCCGCATCCGGATCCCGATGGGTGACGGATCCATGGAGAGCCGCCGGCATGGGCACCAGGGTTCCCTGGGCGGGGAGAGGACGGTACTCGAGCCGGGGCGGGGCCTGGGCGACGAGACCGGGGGCGTGTGGGGTGCTGACCAGCGTGTTGGGAATCCCGACCTCCGCGGGCAGCGGCAGGGCCGCATAGACCTCCACCTCGGACTCGGCGTCCGCCGAGGTGGACAGCACCTGGAAGGTGGCGGTGCCGAGGAAGGCGATGCCGACGGCTGCGAGCCCGTTGGCGGCCCACATCAACCGGCTACCCGAGACCGGGAGCCAGAGAACCGACCACCAGGGTCGGATCTCCTCGGCGCGTTCCACGCGAATCGACCTCATGACCCTCGACCTCAGCTGGTCATGAAATCCCGGCGGCGGAGTCTCCAGTCGCTTCAGTTCCAGAAGACGGGCGATCGTGGGAAAAGGGTCCTGTTCGTCGTGCATGGAAATCCGGTCGCTACTGTTTCAGGAAATCGCCGAGGAGTCCCTGCAGTTGTTGCCGGGCATAGTGGAGTCGTGACCGCACCGTGCCCGGGTTACACTGCATGATCTCGGCGATGGCGTCATGGGGAAGTCCCTGGATGTCGTGGAGGGTCACAACGGTCCGGTGCTCCTCGGACAGACGCAGTAGGGCTTCGTTCAATTTTTGGTGGAGCTCAGCAAGTCCGACGTCCCGGCGAGGCGTGATCGTGGAGATCAGCTCCAACAGCTCTGGCGTGTGCTCGGCGTTGAAGTCGAGATCGTCGAGGCTGAGATGCGGTGTGCGGTTCCGACGCTGCTTCAGATGGTTCAGGACCGTGTTGTAGGCGATCCGGTACAGCCAGGTGTAGAAGCTGGAGTCGCCCTTGAAGGATCTCAGGGCCTTCCAGGCCTTGATCAGGGCATCCTGGGCCAGATCCGCCGCGTCCTCGTGGTTCGAGGTCAGATGGTAGCAGAGTCCGTAGATGCGGTGCTGGTGCCGTCGTATGAGCTCCTCGTAGGCCTCCTCGTCGCCCGCCTGGGCCCGACGGACCAGCGGCATGTCATCCGGCATCGCGGTTCCGGACACCTCCCCTCCTGGGGCGTGCGTACGGGAGGTCTCCGGGTCCATGAGGCTCCGACGCGGGGATGGGACCTCTAGCGGGACAGCCGGAGGGTCTGCCGGGAGATCAGTCGGGTGAAGGAGCGGAGTGCATCCCGATGCGGGGTGTCCGGCAGGGCGCCGAGCGAGGCCCCGGCCTTCTGGAGCAGCCCCTCAATCACGGCGGCGCACTCCGCCAGGGCGCCGTGGGAGTCGAGGAGGGCGCGGAGGCCGACCATGTAGCCGGGCTTCCAGTCGTCCAGCCAGCCGAGGATGTCGGAGGCATCGGAGGGGGAGGCCCGTTCCAGTAGCACGATCAGCGGCAGGGTCAGCTTTCCGGTGGCAAGGTCGGTTCCGAGGGACTTGCCCACCAGGGATTCTGATCCGTAGAGGTCGAGACAGTCATCGTAGATCTGGTAGGCTGTTCCGGCGGCCCGGGCGTAGTCCCGAAGCGCGGTCACCTGAGCCTCCGTGCCTCCGGCATGGCGGGCGCCGAGCTCGGCGGCCACCGCGAAGAGCTCGGCGGTCTTCATCTCCACCATCCGCAGATACTCAGATCGGGGAAGATCCCAGCGGCGCCGACGATTGGTTTGGAGGATCTCCCCGGTACAGACCGCGTTGGAGGCTTCGGCCAGCGCCTTGGCGATGTCGGTGCTCTGGAGTCCCGCCGCGACGCGCATCGCATGGGCGAACAGGCAGTCTCCGAGGAGCACCGCGACGTGGTTTCCCCAACGGGCGCCGACCGTGGGCCGACCCCGCCGGACCGATGCCCCGTCCATGATGTCGTCGTGGACTAGGGTGGCCAGATGGATCATCTCCAGCAGGACCGCGATCGTGATGTGGTCCTCAACGAGAGTGCCGACGCTTCCCGCGCAGAGTCCCACGAAGGCTGGACGGAGCTGTTTGCCGCGGTTGTCGAGGGCATAGCGGGCCTGTCCGGAAATCTCCGGCTCGAACCCTTCCACCTGGGCCTCCAGCCGTCGTGAGACCTGCTCGAGGAAGGGTCTCGCGGGTGTGAGGATCTCGTCCCAGGACACCTCGGGTGCTCGGGTCTTCAGGACGAACTCTGCTGCGACTGGAATAGGGGCCGCCATGGGCATTCGGACAGTATGGTCGAGTCCTCTGGGGGTCAACCGACTCTCGGTTTCATGCCGCATTCCTCGGGGTCAGATGACGTCCGAGGAAGCGTCCGGTGTGGCTGTCGGGGCATGCGGCAACCGCCTCCGGTGGGCCTGCGACCAGGATTTTTCCTCCTCCGGCCCCTCCCTCTGGGCCCAGGTCGATCACCCAGTCCGCGGTCTTGATGACATCGAGGTTGTGTTCGATGACCACCAGGGTGTTCCCCGCGTTCCGGAGCTTGAACAGGACCTCCAGCAGCTTGGCGATATCGTGCATGTGGAGGCCGGTGGTGGGTTCGTCGAGCAGGTACAAGGTCCGCCCGGTGTGTTTCCGGGAGAGTTCCGCGGCCAGCTTGAGCCGCTGGGCCTCTCCACCGCTGAGCGTGTTGCCCGACTGTCCGAGCCGAAGGTAGCCGAGACCGACCTCGGCGAGGGTCAGGGCCGGGTCGTGGAGCTTTGGGACGGCCCGGAAGAAGGAGACCGCCTCGTCCACCGTCAAATTGAGGACGTCGGCGATGTTGAGTCCCTTGTACGTGATCTCGAGGGTGTCGCGGTTGTACCGCTTCCCCGCGCAGACATCGCAGGTCACATAGACAGGCGGCAGGAAGTGCATCTCGATCTGCAGGGCCCCGTCGCCCTCGCACTTCTCGCAGCGGCCGCCCCGGACATTGAAGCTGAAACGTCCGGCGTCGTAGCCCCTGACCCGGGCAGAGGGTAGCTGCGCGAAGAGGCCCCGGATCTCGTTGAACATCCCGGTGTAGGTCGCCGGGTTGCTACGCGGCGTGCGTCCGATCGGCGTCTGGTCGATCACGACACATTTCTCGAGGTATTCCGTGCCCCGGATCTCGCGGTGGAGTCCCGGCCGTTCCTTCGACCCATACCATTGCCGGAAGAGGGCACGACGCAGGATGTCGTCCACGAGGGTTGACTTGCCGCTGCCGCTCACGCCGGTGATGCAGGTCAGTGTTCCGAAGGGGATCCGGACATCGAGGTCCCGGAGGTTGTTTTCGCGACAGCCGAGGATCTCCAGCCACGGCTTGTCGGGGTCGGGACGGATCCGTTTCGAGGGGACCTCGATCTGCAGATCACCCCGAAGGTATCGACCGGTGAGACTGCGGGAATCCTGGGCCACCTCCTCGGGGGTCCCCTGGGAGACGATCTCACCCCCGTGGATACCGGCACCCGGACCGAGATCGATGAGATGGTCCGCCGCGCGGATCGTGTCCTCGTCGTGTTCCACCACGACGACGGAGTTTCCGAGGTCCCTGAGGTGGCGCAGGGTCTCGAGGAGGCGCTCGTTGTCCCGCTGATGCAGTCCGATGCTGGGCTCGTCGAGGATGTACAGCACGCCCATGAGCCCTGCGCCGATCTGGGTCGCCAGACGGATCCGCTGGGCCTCGCCGCCGGACAGCGTGCCGGATTCCCGGTCGAGGGTCAGGTAGCCGAGTCCGACCTTGCGCAGGAAGCCAAGCCGTTTCCGGATCTCCCCGACGGGTTCCGCGGCGATCTGCCGTTGGAGCTCGTTGAGTGGCAGGCGGGCGAGGCATTCATCGGCCTGTTCCACCGAGAGCCCGCAGAACCCGGCGATGTGGAGGCCAGGAATCGCGGGGTTCCGGGTGTCGCCCCCGGACGGGTACTGTGATGGTCCCGGGACGGGATCGAGGGGCAGGGTGATGGCGAGCAGCTCGGGCCGGAGGCGTTTTCCCCCGCAGGCATCGCACGGAGCGAGTGTCATGTAGGCCTTGAGCCGGTTCCGGGTGAACTCGCTCTCGCTCTCGGCGTAGAGGCGTTCGAGATGGGGCAGTACGCCTTCGAAGGCCTTGACCGTCTTCCGGGGGGTCCCGCCGTGCATGAACCAGAACTCAACCTCCTCGTCGCCCGTCCCTTGCAGCAGCTTCCGGTGGAACTCCTCGGGGAGCGTCTTCCAAGGGCGGTCCAGCGGCACCTTCCAGTGGCTGGCCATTCCCTTCAGCAGGGCCTTGAAGTAGGTCACCATCCGCTTGCCACCCAGGCGCCGATAGGGGTGCACGGCCCCGGCCTCCAGCGACACGGTGTCGTCGGGAACGATCAGGGTCGCGTCGAAGACCCGCTTCTGTCCGAGCCCGTGACACACGGGACAGGCGCCACGGGGGGAGTTGAAGGAAAAATGCTGGGGTGTCGGGGGCTCATAGGTCCGTCCTGTCGTGGGTGAGAAGAGGTGGTTTGAGTGCCGTGTCTCGGTCCAGACCGCCGCACCGGCGATGCTTCCGCCCCCCCCTCCGGCTCCTGCCTGGTGCAGGGTGAGCAGATGGCCGTTGCCCCATTTCAGCGCCGTCTCCACGGAGTCGACCAGACGGGTGCGGATCCCCTCGGCGACCACGAGCCGATCGACCACCACCTCGATGGTGTGCTGACCCTGGGGGTCGAGTCGCACGGGCTTGTTGGCCACCAGCTCGACGATCTGCCCGTCCACCCGGGCCCGGACGAACCCTTCCCGGCTGAGCCGCTCAAGGACATCGCGGAACTCCCCCTTCTGTTCAGTCACGAGGGGGGCGAGCAGCATCAGGCGGGTCTGCGGAGGAAGTGCGAGGATCGTGTCGACGATCTGTGGGGTGGTCCGGCGGGTCATCGGCAAGCCGGTTTCGGGATCGTGGGGCTGTCCAATGTGGGCGTACAACAGCCGCAGGTAGTCGTAGATCTCGGTGGTGGTCGCGATGGTTGAGCGGGGGTTCGCGGCGCTGCTCCGTTGCTCGATCGCGATCGCCGGGGACAGACCCTCGATGTGTTCGACATCGGGCTTCTCCATCTGGTCGAGGAACTGCCGGGCGTAGACGGACAGGGACTCGACGTACTTGCGCTGTCCCTCCGCGAAGAGGGTGTCGAACGCCAAGGAGGACTTGCCGGAGCCGCTGGGTCCGGTGAGCACGACGAGCCGATCCCGCGGGATCGACACGGTCAGGTTCCTCAGGTTGTGCTGCCGTGCCCCGACGACGCGGATGGTGTCCCTCGACATGACGCCGTGAGGGAACACCGGAACGGCCGCTGGCGAAAGGTCTCTTGCGGGTCGTGATGCGGCGTGGGTACCCGAATTGGTTTCTGGCCCTGTCCGGAATCCCTTGCTAGCGTTTCCTCATGATCCTTTCCCCGTCCCCGAGGCGCTCCGTTCGCGCAGGATTCACCCTCATCGAGCTGCTGGTGGTGATCGCCATCATCGCCATTCTCGCCGGCATGCTTCTGCCCGCCCTCGGCAAGGCCAAGCTGAAGGCCACCGGCGCCGCCTGCGCCAACAACCAGAAGCAGCTGGCCCTCGCCTGGATCATGTACTCCAACGACAACCAGGACTTCCTGGCTGCGACCGAGGGGTGGCGGAACAAGCAGGGGCAGCGGGTGGAGTTGACCGGCGGCGGCTATTGGCAGGGGCCCACGCCGGACATCTCGGCCGGCATCCCGCTCGCCAAGGCGATGGAACGCGTGGCCAAGGGGTTCACGAACTCCCCCATGTGGGAGTACATCGGCGGCCTCGGCACCTTCCACTGTCCGGGCGATCTCCGGGCCAGGCGAAAGCCGGGATCAGGGTGGGCGTGGGACAGCTACTCGAAGGCCAATGGCATGAACGGCATTCTCGGCTGGGAGTCCTCCCAACCTCCCTACATCAAGGTGCCGGAGGTCGAGAGTCCGTCGCAGTCCTTCATCTTCATCGAGGAATCTGACCCCCGGAACTCCAACCTCGGCACCTGGGTGCTGAGCACCGACAGCAAGGGCTGGATCGACCCCTTTGCGGTCTTCCACGGCAACTTCAGCACCTTCTCGTTCCAGGATGGCCACTATGAGGGCCACAAGTGGGTCGAGGCGAAAGTCCTGAAGGCCGCCAAGGATTCGGCGGTCGGGATCTCTAGCTTCAACTGGTCCGGTGGTGGTCCGAACAACCCCGATTTCCGCTGGGTCTGGGACAAATACCGGCACCGCAAGTGGAAACCGCTGTGACGCGTCTCCCGAGGACGAGGACCCATCCGCACCGATCCACGATCGACAAATCTCCGTTACTGGGAGTCTTTTGCTTGAGTCTCCCGGCCGTCCGGAGGCTATATACGGGTAAATTGCTACCGGGTAAGTGTCTTGCACCGGAATCCGGTTCCAAGTCCTTCCCGACTCCATGCGTCAGACTGATCCCAACCTGTTGCTGGCCGCGACCACGAACCGAGATCTGCTCGGTTCCGCGGCGGACCTGTCGAACGAGCCGGCTTGGAAATCCCTGTGGGATCGGTACCAGAAACCCATTCTCCGGCTCTGTGAGCAGAGCGGCCTCACGGAGGCGGAGTCGCAGGATGTGGTCCAGGACGCCTTCCTGAGGGTGGCGAGGATGCTGGAGTCCCGGCGGCTGGAGCCGATGCAGAACGGGTTTCGTCGGTGGCTGGGCCATGTGGTGCACCGGCTCATCTTCGATGCGCACCGACGCAATCGACGACACCAGCTGGGTGTGGAGGCGGTGAAGCGCCTCAAGATCTGGCTTCCAGCCGTGGAGGCCCCGGCCGATGACAGTCGTGCCCGGGAACACATGGAAGGACACCTTTGGTCGGTGTGTCTCGCCCGGGTCCGGTCCACGACCCGGCCCGAACACTGGCAGGTCTTCGAGGCCTATGCCCTCGAGGGATGTCGCGCGGCCGAGGTGGCCTCCCGGTTTGGCATCACCAAGATCGGCGTGCGGGTCATCCAGCATCGGGTCGTCCGTCGTCTCAAGGCCCAGTGGAACACCCTGCTGGTCCAGGACCTCTCCGAGCCGTTCTCGTGACGCTCACGCCGCCCCAGGCGCCCGATGGGTATCGGCTGGTCCGGGAACTGGCCTCGAGACCCCGGTCCTGGGTGTATCTGGCGATGAATCCCGCCGGTCGGTGGTGCTGTCTGAAGCTCCAGCAGGCCCTCCAGCCCGAGGTGCTGGCCGGGCTCCAGACGCTTCGGTCTCGGATCTCCGGCATGGAGCGTCCGCCGGGTCTCGTCGCATTGACGTCGACGGGTGTCGACACGGTTTCCGGGACGCTGTGGGAGGAGATGCCCCTGGCGGATGACGCGGAGCTGGGACGGCCGTTCGATCCGAACCGTGTCGACCAGTATGTGCCCTCGACCCTCGCCCTTCGGGTGACGATGCAGGGTCCGTCCACGACTTCCGAGGTCGTGGATCTGGCGAGGAACCTGGCCGGGGCTCTGGCCTTCCTGCACCGGGCGGGCCTACAGCACCGGGACGTGAAGCCGGCCAATGTGCTGTTCATGGGAGGGCGGCCCGTCCTGGGCGACCTGGGGTCCCTTGGGACCGGTGAACAGGATGTGCCGTTTCCAGGCACGGAAGGCTACATGCCTCCCGATGGGGCTTCTTCGCCCGCCATGGACGTCTTTGCCCTGGGCCGATCGTTGTACGAGTGCTGGACCGGAAACGATCGGTTCCAGTTTCCGTCCCTGCCCAGGACCGTGGTTGAGGCGAAGGACTGGAACCGGTTCGGCTGGCGGTTGAACAAGGTCCTGCTGCGCGCCTCCGACCCTCGCCACTCCCACCGGATCTCGACGGCTGAGGCGCTCCTGGAGCAGTTGGACTGGGTGATGCAAGGGGGACGTCGCTGGTCCCGACGGGACGTGATCCGGGGAGGTGTGGCCTTGGGAGCGATGGCCGGGGCCGCGTATGTCTGGCGGTCGTTGCCCCGGTATCGGGCGGTCTGGGAACGGCTCCCGCCGGAGCGGTTCGGCATGGAGACCTGGATCGGTTCCCCGCAGCTGTGCGACTGGAAGCGCCGACGGGTCTATTCCCTCGCGGCCAATGACCGGATCGGCCTCGCCTTCATCTCGGTCTCGCTCGACTCTTGGGAGCGGACGAGCCTCGAGTGGACCGGATATCCCAAGGCGGGCGTTGCGGTCCGGGATCCGATTTCGGGCACGATCTTCGGGGTTGAATCGTTCACCGGCGACCTGGTCCGCGTGAATCCGGAGGGGCCGACCCTTGATCATCCCGAGGTCCAGCTCGTCAACGATCCCCGATTCACCGGGCCCTGTTACTGGAATCCCCATCAGCGCCGTGTGGGTCGGTTTGATGGCTATGGGAACATGGGCGTTTCGTTGGGTCGCCGGGAATGGAACCCGATCAGCGGCCAGTGGCTGAGGGTCACGGATGCTGGCGTCGTGCCCATGCCCCGGGCACCAAACCAGGTGTTCCCGGGGCGGGACTGGAACCAATGGTACCTCTTCGGCGGCTCTGGCAGCCGAACCGGGAAACAGGGCCAGCGGGATCCCGACCTTGGGGCCTTCAATGGAAACTGGCACGCGCTCGACGATCTCTGGGTGCTCGATTTTGGAACGAACCGATGGCACGAATGCTTCCCGGTGGGGCAGTGGAGTCAGGCTCAGATTTCGAGGGCGGTCTACCATCCTGTGCTGGATTGCGTGGTCTTCCTGCAGCTGACGCCCGCCGACTCCTCGCGTGGGCCGACGCTTTGGGCCTGGGACCGTGGGGCGACGGGTGAGTTGCCCCGACGGGTCTTCCAGGTTTCAGGGCCCGGTCCCGTGTTCAGTTGCTGGACATTCCTGGCCGAGCCGGATCGGCCAGAACTGATCGCGATGACCAACGAGGGTGTCTTCCGGGTGACACTGCACCGGGTCTGAAGAGCAGGGCCCTCGACGAAACCGGGAACCGATTCCATCCTTTGGGGACATGGAGTCCCTCTCCCTCACCCTCGGGCATTCGCCGGATCCGGACGATGCCTTCATGTTCTACGCCCTCGCGAAGGATCGTCTTCCCACGCCGGGGCTTCGGTTCGAGCACATCCTCCAGGACATCCAGACCCTGAATGAGCGGGCGACCCGGGGTGAGCTGGATATCTCCGCCATCAGCATCCACGCCTACGCCCATGTGAGCGAGACCTACGCCCTGCTGCCCAGCGGGGCCAGCATGGGAGACGGATACGGTCCGATGCTCGTGTCCCCGCGACGAATGGGTCGGGACGAGGTGGCCCGGTCCCGGATCGCGGTGCCTGGACGCATGACCAGCGCCTTCCTGGCCCTGCAGCTCTGGTTGGGCCGCAGGGCTGAGGAGCTCGACATCCTCGTCGTGCCCTTCGACCAGATCTTCGCCGCGGTCAAGCGGGGGGAGGCTGACGTCGGGCTGATCATCCACGAGGGGCAGCTGACCTTCCGGAACGAGGGACTCGAGCTCTGTGAGGATCTGGGGATCTGGTGGGGACGTGAGAACGACGGCCTTCCGCTGCCGCTCGGAGGCAATGTCATCCACAAGCGCCACGCCCCGGAGCTTCGGCGTCGGGTCAGCGACATCCTGACCGCCAGCATTCGGTACAGCCTGGATCACCGTCCCGAGGCGGTGGCCCATTCCCTGCAATGGGCCCGGGACATGGGCGTGGAGCTAGCCGACCGCTTCGTCGGCATGTATGTGAACCACTGGACCCTCGACTACGGGGAGAAGGGGCGAGAGAGCATCCGTCGGTTCCTCGCGCGGGGGCAGGCCATGGGAGTCATCCCGAAGGCGCCACCGCTCGAGTTCGTGATCTGATCCGGGGACGGTGTCGGGGGAGTCCCCCGGTACGCGTCACTCGAGGGGCTCGACCCGGATCATGGCCGGTGTCGACCGCACCGCGGCCAGGCGCCCGATCTGCTGGAGAGCCCGGTGCATGGCGGCGTTCGGGGCGTCGTGGATCATCAGGATCACCGGCACGGCCTCGCCGACGTGTCCCTCCGGCTGGATGATCGAGGAGATGCCGATTCCGGAGCGGGCAAGGATGTTGGCGATCCGCGCGAACACCCCGGGACGATCGAGCACCGACAGCCGGACGTAGTAGCGGGACACCAGGTCCTCTATCGGGCTTACGGTCGCATGCCCCTCGTGGGCGACGAAGGGCGGCACCCGGCGATGGGATCCGTTCTTCAGGTCCAGCGCGGCGTCGGCGAGGTCGCTCAACACCGAGCTTGCTGTGGCGTCCGCACCGGCACCCCGGCCGTAGAAGAGCGTGTCCCCGACGACATCGCCGCGGACGGCCACCGCGTTGAAGGCGTGGTTGACCGAGGCGAGCACGTGGGAGTTCGGGACGAGGGCCGGATACACGGACACCTGGATCGGCCGGGGGCGGGCTCCCTTGCGGCGGTTGGGTTTCCCACCGTCGGGACCCTCGCGGACGATGCCGAGGAGCTTGATCGTGTAGCCGAGCTGTCCTGCGAACTGGATGTCGAGCGGATCGATGTGGCGGATGCCCTCGACGTGGATCTGGTCGGGCTGCACCCAGAACCCGTGGGCCAGGGAGGCGAGAATTCCGATCTTGTGGGCGGCGTCGTGTCCATCGACGTCGAGGGAGGGTTCCGCCTCCGCGTAGCCGAGGCGCTGGGCGTCCTTGAGGACGTCCTCAAACCGGGCGCCCTCGAGCTTCATCCGGGTCAGGATGTAGTTGCAGGTGCCGTTGACGATCCCGGCGATGCGCTGGACGCGGTTTCCGACGAGGGACTCGCGGAGCACCTTGATGATCGGGATGCCCCCAGCGACGGATGCCTCATAGTAGAGATTGGTCCCGGAACGGGCCGCCTCGGCGAAGAGTTCCTCGCCGTGGCTGGAGAGCAGGGCCTTGTTCGCGGTGACGACCGGCTTACCGCGGCGCAGCGCCGCAAGAACGACCTGCCGCGCGATGGTCGTCCCGCCCATCAGCTCGGTGACGATGTGGACCGACGGGTCGTCGACGACCTGTCGCCAGTCCCCGGTGACCACGCCTGCCGGGAGGGCCACGGGTCGGGATTTGCGGACGTCGCGGACCGCGACCCGGGCGACGTTCAGGGACAGTCCCAACCTGGACGCCAGGAGGTTGCCGTTCCTCTGGAGCCCGAAAAGCACTCCGCCTCCCACCGTTCCGCCCCCGACCAGTCCGATGTTCACCTGTTGCATAGACAGCCCGTGGACCCTGCCCGCGCAGGGGCGCGGTGGACAACGGTTTTGTGGGTTCCACCGCACGGCTGCGGCGCACGGTGCTCACGCGCCTTGCCCCAGGGGGGGTGTCGGCCCAACCTCGGCCCGGTGCGCATCCTCTTCATCGGAGACATCGTGGGCGAACCTGGAAGACGGGCCTGTCGAGAACGGATCCCGGTGCTCCGGGAGTCCCTAGGGCTCAACTACGTCGTGGCCAACGGTGAGAACGCCGCCGGAGGCTCCGGCATCACACCCGCCACCGCGGCGGAGATCTTCGCGGCCGGGGTTGATGTCATCACCTCCGGGGATCATCTCTGGGACCAACGCGAGGTCTCCCAGCTCCTTCAGTCCGAACCCCGTTTCGTGCGCCCTGCCAACTATGCCCCCGAGGTGCCGGGTCGAGGATCTACTGTCGTCACCCGAGCTGGCTGCGCCCCGCTTGGGGTCCTGAATCTCCAGGGTCGGACCTTCATGGCGCCCCTCGAGAACCCTTTTGTCGTCGCGCCCCGGGAACTGGCGTCCCTCAAGGCCCAGGCGACGGTCGTACTCGTTGATTTTCATGCTGAGGCGACCTCGGAGAAAATCGCGCTAGGGTGGCATCTCGATGGACAGGTGAGCCTCGTAGTGGGCACCCACACGCACGTTCAGACAGCGGACGAGCGGATCCTTCCTGGCGGGACTGCCTGCCTCACCGACGCCGGGTTCACTGGGGGCCACGACGGGGTCCTCGGCCGGGAAACCGCCCCCATCCTGAGACGGTTCCTCACCCAGACGCCCCAGCGGTTCGAGGTCTGCACCCGAGGGGTCCAGCTCAACGGATGCTGGGTCGATGTGGATGAGTCCACTGGCCGGGCCCGGTCGATCCACCGCATCTCGGAACGGCTGGGCGTGTCGTGATCGCGGATCGGACTGCTTCCTGAAGGACCGACGATGCCCAGATCCTCCAAAAGCCAGTGGGACTTCGGTGACCTCTTCACCCCTCGGACCGGTTCGGGAGGTCCAGTCGGCCCGCCCAAGCGCGAGGTCGAGGCCGCCGTGGATGTCGAACCGCCTTCGCCGGCCAGCCCCCCGGCGGTGCTGTCGGTGGGCGAGCTCACCCAGGGCATCAAGCGCCACCTCGAATCCCGGTTTGGATTCGTCCGGGTCTCCGGTGAGATCTCCAACCATCGGCTGCAGGCCAGCGGCCATGCCTATTTCGTGCTCAAGGATGCCACTGCCCAGCTGGGCTGTGTGCTGTTCCGGAGCCAATCAGCGGCGTCGAGGGTCCCGCTCCGGGACGGGGCGAAGGTCATCCTTGGCGGGGAGCTGACGGTCTACGAGCCCCAGGGGAAGTATCAGCTGCGGGTGACGTCGGTGGAGCTCGAGGGCATCGGGGCACTCCAGGCGGCCTTCGAGCGGCTCAAGGCCCGGCTGCAGGCCGAGGGCCTCTTCGAGGCTGAACGGAAGCGTCCGATTCCTCGTTTTCCCCGTCGGGTCGGCCTGGTGACCTCCCCCACCGGTGCCGCGATCCGGGATGTTCTTCACGTCGTCGGACGCCGCTTCGCCGGGCTGGAATTCGTGCTCGTCCCGGTTCGCGTCCAGGGCGAGGGCGCCGCGCCGGAGATCGCGGAGGCGATCGGCATGCTCAACGCCTGGGAACGGGCACACCCTGGGGCGCTGGACGTAATCCTTGTGACGCGCGGCGGCGGATCCCTCGAGGATCTGTGGTCCTTCAACGAGGAGGTCGTGGCCCGGGCGATCGCCACCTCTGGGCTACCCGTGATCTCGGCGGTGGGTCATGAGATCGACTTCACCATCGCCGACCTGGTGGCCGACCTGCGGGCGGCCACCCCAAGCGCGGCGGGGGAATTGCTGACGGCGGGCTACGTCGATGCCGTCGGGAGGCTCTCGGTCGCGGCGCGCCGATTGCGGGTGTTGACGGCCCGGACGGTTCTGAACTGGGGCCAGCGGGCCGAGTCCTGGACCCTCAGGCTGGAGCGACGACACCCGCGGCGACAGCTCGAGACGCGCATCCAGCAGGTAGACGACGCGACAGCCGCCCTAGTCCGAGGGGTGGGACGGGGCGTCCGGGATGCCGCATCCCGGGTATCGTCGTCGGTGTCCCGATTGCTGGCGCGGCGTCCCCAGTTGGCCCTCGAGCGGGACCGGCGGCGCCTGTTCGAACTCCGCCGCCGCCTGGCCGTCGCGGTGTCCCGCCATCGGGACCGACTTCGGTCCCGCTCGGATCAGGCGGGGCAGTCCCTCCGGCTCCTGTCCCCGCTACAGGTCCTCGAACGGGGCTACTCCTTGACCTTCGATCCGTCGACCGGGCAGCTGGTGCGTCGGGTCGACGGACTCCGTCCAGGCCAACGGCTGGAGACCCGACTGGCCTCCGGAAGGGTCGAGTCGGTGGTGGAACGGGTGGATCCCGGGACTCCTCCGGCCGCTCCGGAGCCCGGGGAATCCATGGGATCGGTGGGATCGGTCTAGGCGATCCGCTGGAGAACCTTCCGGATCGAGTCCAGTCCCTCGGCCAGTTGGTCCTGGGGCAGGTTCAGGGCTGGAAGGAGACGGACCACCTGGTTGCCCGAGGGAATGGTTAGCACCCCGGCCTCCTGGAGCTGATGGACCATCTGTAGGCTCGCCGGCCTGTCGCTGCTAGCGAAGCCTGGGATCTGATCCCGCGGGTGGAGCTCCAGACCCTGCATGAACCCCAAACCTCGGATCCCCCGTACCACCCCTGGGTAGGTTGCGGCGAGTTTCGCCAGTTCCGACGTCAGCCAGGTCCCGACCGAGCGCACATGGTCGACAAGGCCGTCCCGGTCGATGATCTCGAAGATCTTCAGTGCCACGGCGCAGGCGAGGGGGGTGCCGCCAAAGGTGGTTCCATGGGTGCCAGGTCCCAGGAGGTCGGCGAGGTCGACCCCATGGACCTTCTGACGGACCCAGAATGCCCCGAGCGGGAATCCGCCGCCGAGCGACTTGGCGGTCGAGAGGGCGTCGGGCAGGAATGATTCGGCTCCGGGCACACCTTCCAGCAGGCGCTGGAAGCTCTGGAATCGGCCCGTCCGGAAATGTCCGCACTGGACCCCGTCCATCAGGAGCAACATCCGGTTCTCGTCGCAGAGGCGTCGCAACCCAAGGAGATACTCGACGGTGGCCGGGGTCAGGCCTCCCTCGCCCTGCACCCCCTCGATGAGGATGGCCACGGTGGCCGGAGACAGGGCATTCCGTGCGGCATCAAGGTCGTTGAACGGGATGTGACGAAACCCGCTCACGGCGGGTTCGAACCCCTTCTTGACCTTGTCTTGCCCGGTGGCCGCGATGCTGGCGAGGGTTCGGCCGTGGAAGGAGTTCGTGGCCGTCAGGATCTCGAACCGCCCCTCGTCGTGTCCGAACTTCCGGGCCAGCTTGTAGAGACCCTCGTTGGATTCCGCCCCGGAGTTGGCGAAGAACACCTTGCCCGGGGCGATGCGTGTTACGATCTGTTCGGCCAGACGTCCCTGCGGCTCGTGGTGGTAGAGGTTCGAGACGTGCAGGAGCCGACGCGCCTGCGTGGCCAGGGTCTCGGCGAGCTCCGGATGCGCATGTCCCAGCGAGCAGACCGCGATGCCGCCGCCGAGATCAAGGTAGCGTCGCCCGTCCACATCCCAGAGGTGGCTGCCGGCGCCGCGGTCCAGGACAAGGTCGAACCGGCCATAGCTGGGGACGACATAGTTCCGGAAGAGATCCCTGATCCCGGCCGCAGGGGACGGGGACGGGTTCAAGGTGGCGGGGGCAGGGGAGTCCTTCATCGATCTTGGAAGCGCGAGTAAACAGGAACCGGCGGGAACGTTGAGTCTTTTCTATCCGGGATCCGTGGCGACGGAGGCTCGACACCCGGGAGGGGAATCCCGTTAATCGTCGAATGAAGGTGCTGCTCCTGAACGGTCCCAACCTGAACCTCCTGGGGACCCGCCAGCCCGAGGTCTACGGGCGGTCGACCCTGGCCGACATCGAGGCCGCCTTCCGGGATCGGGCCCGTCAACTCGGGGTTGAGGTCGACTGCCGGCAGTCCAACCACGAGGGCGAGCTTCTGGACTGGCTCCATGAGGCGCGCTCGACCTGCGCCGGAGTGGTTCTGAATGCCGGGGCCTTCACCCACACCAGCGTCGCCTTACGGGACGCCATCTCCGCCATCGGCATCCCGGTTGTCGAGGTCCACCTCTCCAACATCCACGCCCGGGAGGAGTTTCGACACCATTCCGTCATCGCCGCCGTCTGCCGGGGACAGATCGCGGGTTTTGGTGTGACCTCGTACCTCCTTGGTTTGGAGGCACTTGTTAACGTTACCGCCTTGGCGTAGGACTGTTTTGGGGCTTGCGGACGGGGTGTTCGGTGGGGGTGACATGGGCCTTGACCGGTAACGGGGTCTTCACACAGCATCCGCCCGCCGTGACGGAGCTGGGGGAGGCCCGCAAGCTGGATCTTCCCCGTTTCGTTTCGAGGTTTTCAACCAACTTCAACCCGGGACACCACGTGGATCTCAAGGAGATCAAGGCGATCATTGATTTGATGAAGAAGAACTCCCTTTCGGAGTTCGAACTCGAGGAGAAGGAATTCAAGATCAAGCTGAAGCGGCCGATCGCGGTCGGGATGCCCATGGTGACCCCGGTGGACGATCCGGAGCTCACGGCGTTCACCCAGCTGGCCCGGCCCGCTTCGGGCCCTGCCGCCTCGGCTCCTGCCGCGGGTTCGGCGGCCTCTTCGGGAGACCTGGACATCAAGTCCCCGATGATCGGCACCTTCTACCGCTCCCCGTCCCCGGACTCGGCGTCCTACGTCGAGGTCGGAACCGAGGTGGGGCCTGACACCGTGGTCTGTATCATCGAGGCCATGAAGGTGATGAACGAGATCAAGGCCGAGACCCGAGGCATCATCACCTCGATCCTGTCCGACAACGCCAAGCCGGTGGAATTCGGCCAGCCCCTGTTCAAGGTGCGTCCGCTCTGAGCGGTCTGCCGCGGGTCGCTGTCCGGTGGGATGCCGGCGGGAAACCGCTCCTGATAGTCCGAGATCCTCCTTCGATCGAAACCCCCTATGTTCGAGAAAGTCCTGGTCGCCAATCGCGGCGAGATCGCCATGCGGATCATCCGCGCGTGCCGCGAGTTGAACGTCAAGACGGTTGCGGTCTACTCCAAGGCGGACGCCAACTCGATGCACGTCCAAGTGGCTGACGAGGCCATCTGCATCGGGGACGGCCCCAGCACCGACAGCTACCTGCGGATCGACCGCATCATCTCCGCGGCGGAGATCGCCGATGTCGACGCGATCCATCCCGGATATGGGTTCCTGAGCGAGAACGCCCATTTCGCCGACGTCTGCGAGAGCTGCAACATCCGCTTCATCGGCCCGCGTTCGGCGGCGATGAACGCGCTCCACGACAAGGCATCCAGCCGTGTCCTCGCCCGCAAGGCCGGGGTGCCGACCCCTCCGGGGTCTGATGGCCTCATCGAGACCGAGCAGGACGCCCTGACCATCGCCCGTAAGATCGGCTATCCCGTGATGATCAAGGCCGTCGCCGGCGGCGGTGGCCGTGGGATGCGGGTGGCCCACAACGACGTGGCGTTGGTGAAGGGCTACCACACCGCCCGGACCGAGGCGGAGAAGGCGTTTGGGAACAGCGGGGTCTACATCGAGAAGTTCATCGAGAGCCCTCATCACATCGAGTTCCAGATCCTCGGCGACACCAAGGGCAACATCATCCACCTCGGGGAGCGCGACTGCTCCATCCAGCGTCGCAACCAGAAGCTCATCGAGGAGACCCCGTCGCCGCTGCTCGACAAGAAGGAGTTCAAGGGGCTCCGGGCCAAGATGGGCAAGGCTGCCCTCCGCATCGCCGAGACCGCCGGCTACACCAACGCCGGCACCGTGGAGTTCATCGCCGACGACACCGGCAACTTCTATTTCCTCGAGGTCAACAAACGGGTCCAGGTCGAGCACCCCATCACCGAGGAGGTGACTGGAATCGACATCGTGAAGGAGCAGATCGCCATCGCCCTCGGCGAAAAACTCCGCTTCTCCCAGAGCGACGTTCAGTTCAAGGGACATGCCATGGAATGCCGCATCAACGCGGAGGATCCGTTCGGCGACTTCCGGCCGTGTCCAGGTCGCATCGAGATGTACTATGCCCCGGGCGGGGCGGGGGTCCGAATCGATTCCCATGCCTACGCCGGGTACACGATCCCGCCCTACTACGACTCGATGATCGGTAAGCTGATCACCGTGGGACGCGACCGTGCCGAGGCCATGAACCGGATGAGCCGGGCGCTTTCCGAGTACATGATCACTGGGGTCAAGACCACGATCCCGTTCGAGCAGGCGATCCTACAGGACCCCGACTTCCGTCGCGGCAACTACACGACGAACTTCGTCGAGCGCATCCTCAGCGGTGCGAAGTTCGAGATGATCCAGGAGAAGGCCTGAGAAGGCCTGAGAAGGCCTGAGGCGGACGGGGGGCGGAACAGCGGGGACTCACGCGGTGACGCAGAGACTCGGAGGAAGAGAAGGAAAGAAGGGTCCAAGCCATCAGAGCCCATCTTCGAGAGGATTCGGGATCGAAGACGTGGCACCTTGACCTGCGGCACCCCGAAATTCGAAGCACGTTCGGCCCGAGGCGTTCGCCGGGCTCCCTGTCCTGCAGTGATGCCAGACGGATCGGCTGTCAGGGTCCAATTCGCAAAGGTCCAGCGACATCCACCCGTGATGCACCGCGATCCCGTCACGGGTTCAATGGGGTGTGTGGCGAATCCGACTGCTCCCCTCTCTTTTTTCTCCGTATCTCCGCGTCTCAGTGTGAGTCCCGTCCGTGTTCTCCTCCCCTTCCTCCGTATGACTGGGGGTTAGGTTCCCGAAATTCCGGTTGGCAACCCGGCGGTTCGGGTCGAAACAAGGGACGTCCAATGCTGACGACCCTCCGCATCCGTAACCTCGCCCTCGTGGCGGACCTGACCCTGGAGCTGGCTCCGGGCCTCAATGTGCTGACAGGGGAGACCGGGGCCGGCAAATCCGTGATCCTCGGGGCCCTCGGTCTGGTCCTAGGGCAGCGGGCCGACCGGACCCTGATCCGGTCAGGGTCCGACGCCTGCACCGTCGAGGCCGTATTCGAGGTCGGCCAGCGGGAGAGGCCCCTGCCGGACCCGGAGCTCCTGGCCCGACACGGCCTCGAACCCTGCGAGGGCGGCCAGCTGATCCTCAAGCGGACCTTCACGTCGACCGGGACCAACCGCCAGTTCGTCAACGGCTCCCCGACCAGTCTCGGTACCCTCGCCGAGGTGGCCGGCGATCTGGTCGACCTCCACGGTCCCCACGACCATCAGTCCCTCCTCAAACCGTCCCGCCAGCTTGCGGTCCTCGATGCCTTTGGCGGTCTGGGGTCCGTGCGATCCACCTTCGAGAAGGCCTTCCGGCAACGGGAGGAACTCCTTGCGGCCCGACGTGCCCTCGTGGTGGACGAGCAGGCCTATGCCCGCCAGCTCGACCTGCTCCGGTTCCAGGTCCGCGAGATCGAGGCGGCCCGGCTCACGGACGACGACGAGGCGCTCGAGGCAGAGCACTACCGTGCCGCCAATGCAGCCCGGCTGATCGAATTGTCTCGAGGCGCCTTGGAGCTCCTGTCGGAGCAGGACGACGCCGTCCTGACCCGGTTCGGTTCGCTGGGCCGGGTGCTGCAGGATCTCCAGCGACTGGATCCGGGTGTCGACTCCCTTACGGCGCTCCACGGGCAGTCATTGGTGCTGCTCCAGGAACTCCAGGTGGCACTGTCCCGGTACGGTGACTCGGTCGATGTCGACGCGGAGCGGCTCGCCTTCCTGGAGGAGCGCCTGAATCTGCTCCAGTCCTTGAAGCGCAAGTATGGCCAGACCCTCGCCGATGTGACCGCCTTCGGTGTCGAGGCGCGACTTCGTCTCGCGCAGCTCGAAGGACGGGATGCCGAGCTGATCCGCTTGGATGCGGAGCTCCAGCGGGCCGAAGCGGCACTTGCGAAGGCGGGGGACGACCTGACCGCCGCCCGACGGAAGCTTGTTGGCAAGCTGTCGAAAGCAGCGGGCAAGGAGTTGGCCGTTCTGGGCTTCCGGCAGAGCCAGCTTGAGGTCGGGCTCTCGAGGGCGGAGACGCCTTCGTTCACGGGCTTCGACCAGTGCGAGTTCCTGTTCGCCCCGAACCCGGGCGAGCCGGCCCGGCCACTGCGCGCCATCGCCTCGAGCGGCGAGCTGGCGCGGGTCATGCTGGCGTTGAAGACCGTGCTGGCGCGAGAGGACGAGGTCCCGGTGCTGGTGTTCGACGAGGTCGATGCCAACGTGGGGGGTGAGACGGCCTCGGCCGTGGGTGCGAAGCTCCGTCAGATCGCCGAACAACACCAGGTTCTGTGCATCACCCACCTTGCCCCCGTGGCCGCAGCGGGGCATGTCCACTATCGTGTTACCAAGGAGGTTCACGAGGGCCGAACCGAGTCCTCCGTAACCCGACTGGGACGTGCCGATCGGATCGAGGAGGTGGCCCGTATGCTGGGCGGAGCCACCACCGCCGCACGCCGACATGCCGAGGAGCTGCTCGGATCCTGACCCCTGCGGCCCCATCGGCCCCTCAGTCGTATGGTCCGTTCGGGACGCCGCCCCGGCTGGGTGGATGCCGCCCCCGGTGGTGCTGATCCGGTGGGTGCCGCAGTGCCCTGCGGCACTGGGCGCGGAAGCGCCCACGGCATACCTGGTGCGGTGTTTCTGGGGTGGGATGGAGCTACTTCCGTCCCGCATCCCACCGGAGCGCCTCGGCCTCGAGGGCGGGTCTGGCCCTTTCCATTAGATCCGAGCGCCGTGCCTGGATCGCCTCGGGCGAGAGGGCACCCCCTGGTGACCTGTGCTTGCGCCGCCTCGCCTCGAGGAGGCTCATGAATTCGGGCTGCGCTTGGAGCGATCGATACAGGGTCGTCGGAGAGAGGCGTCCGACCGGTGTCCGTTCCCCGTTCTCCACGACCGTGGAGTGGGATCTCTGTGGCAGGAACAGAAAGGCTCCCACCCTCGGTGACTCCCGCCGGACTGCAATCCATCCCGGGGTGTCGAGGGCTCCCCGGGATCCATCCTGGGTCCAGAGCGCCACGAAGTCAGCAAATGCCTCGAGGTCCACTAGGGATTCCAGCTCCGCATAGCGTCCCGGATCCGACATCCCCAGACCGCACAGCTCTCCGATCCGGGACCACGCCTCGTCACCCGCTGAAACCCCGGAGTTGGCACCGCGCATCGTGAAGTCTGAGGGCTTGCCGCCCAACCGATCCGCGAGGAATCGGGTGTCGATCCGTTCCTGGAGGTCGTACACCCCCCAATAGTTCCCGTTCAGCACGACATGGACGAATCGCCCATCCGGTGCCGGGTGTCCCATGGCGCGGAAGGTCTCCCGGGTGAAGGCGTCCCGGAGGAGGGCGGGTCCAGCCTGTCGGGTGTCGATGGATTCCCCCGCCGGGGATCCTGCGTCCAGCAGGAGGGTCTTGAAGTGTTTGGCTCTCGTGGGGCCAAAGAGACGCCCCGACCACTCCGGCGTTCCATGGAGGTCGCGGAACACAACTCGGAAGGAGAGCTTGGTGTCGCGGCCGGAGTTCCCCGCCGAGGATCCATGGATCCGGAGGCCGCAGGAGGCCGCTCGGTCTCCGGTGCGACTCCCGGTGAACCCCGATTCGATCCATTCCATCGACGCGGCCTTCTCCCACGCATCCCCTGTCTGCAGCGGGTTCACCTGCAGTCCACGGGTCGCATCCCAGAGATCCGTGGGATCCAGCACCAGCGATACGATGGGGAGCGACGACAGGGCGGTCCGCGGTGGAAGTGGATGGGTCCGGTTCCGTGCTCCCTCCGACAGCGACGGGGTCTCCGGAATCGGCCGGGGTCCTGCGGGGAATAGGAACGTCAGCGTGTCGACATTCGAGGGCCGGAATCCGACCCGGAACGCAGCGGCTCTTAGAATCGTGGTGTTCGTAATCGCGATCGGCCCGGAGTAGACGACGCCATGGTCCGGTCGGGGCAGGGACCCGTCCAGGGTGTACCGGATCACGCTCTCCGGGGTGCGACATCCGATCGTCAGCGTGAACGGCTGGTCGTGGAGTCCCCGGGGATGGCTGAACTGCGTGTCCGCCACCTGGCCCAGCATCTCACCCCGGTTCGTCTCCCCGGGTGTGGGTGTTATGAACAGTCCGTGCCGACGCAGGGGGAACGGACTGTCTCCACTGCTTTGGAGCATGCCGAAAGAAACGTCGCCTGGGAGAGCCGGATACTTCGGCTGAAATTCGTCCTCGAACACACTGCCCCCGGGGCGTGCGAGCCCCAGGAACCGCCCCTTTGGATCGAGTCTGAAGTTCGCATGGAGATCCTCCGCCCGGTTCGTCCGGTTCTTGCCCGAGGCGAAGACCACGAGGAACGCGCCCGGGTCGAGCCTCACCGACGGGAAGGTCCACCGTGTCGGCTTGCGGAAATCATCGGTCAGATGCCATCCGGCGAGGTCGATCGTTCGATCACTCCGGTTCTGGAGCTCGATCCACCCCGGGAAGTCGCCGTCGGCATCGTCGAGCGCCGAGTGGTTGACGGCGAGGATCTCCGACAGGACTACCTCGGGCTCCCGATTGGCCTCGAGCAGATCCTGGTGGAATGCCGTCACGAGCAGGGCGAGCAGGGCCGTCAGACACCAGCCGAACTGGGCCGGCGAGAACCGTGCCATCGGATCCGGCGCCGCCGCCCTGCTGGACGGGTTCATCCCTCCACCGCCTCCACACCGGTGACGTATTTCGACATCCGGGTCACCCGGAACGGGAAGAAGTTGGTGATCCGCTCATCGAGCTCGGCCACCTCCCCGGCATACTTCAGCTCCATCACGGTGCTGTCCGGGAGCCGGTTCCGGCAGGTGAACCGCGTGTCATGCCGGTCGACCCGGTAGAACTCGAGTCCCCAGTCGAGCGTCACGCGGTAGGTGCCATCGGCCGACAGGAAATATTTTCGATGGTACCGATTGATCATCGCCGGCTCCACGTCCTCGAGGGCGGCCCGGACATCCGGGGGCAGAACGGATTCGCGGATGGCCTTCTCGAGGTCCGCGATGCCGAATCCGGGCTCCAGACGGAAGGGGGCCAGTAGATGGGAGTCCTTGGTGCCGACCATCCCGCGCTTGATCTTGAATTCGAGCACCGGCTTCGCGATGGGGCCGAGCAGCGCCCCATACCAGCGGATCCGGAGCTTGGTGCGCTCGGCCAGCCCCCCTATGTTCTCGAAGTAGGAGTCCAGCCGCGGGGTGTCGAGGTAGATGTTGTTGATGGTCCGGGTCGAGTAGATCTCTCGGAACCCCGCCGGGCTCTGGCGGACCCAGTGCTCCACCTCGCCGAACGGCACGTCGGTGATGTGATACTTCCGCTCGAAGCGGAATCCGTTCTCCGAGGCGTCCGCCATGGGGCCGTCAGGTGCCGATGCCGCGGTCGTCCATCAGCCGCACCCGCGTGTCGACATGGGTGGTCCTGAACTCCTCCAGGCAGGTCTCCACCGTCCTGAGATTCGGGAAGGCGGCCTGGTACGACGCCTCCTGGTGGGAGTCGGTCTCATCGAACCGCCGCAGCCGAAGGTCCCTTGCATGACGCTGCAGCGCGGCCGTCCAGGCTGCCAGCCCCGGACTCCGGTCCCGGGGGGCAGACAGGGTCAGGTATAGGCTCGGCCCGGGTTCGCGTCCCCGGACCATCCGGCTCAGGGCGATGAGGGCCGACAGGATCGCGAACGCCACGATCGTGATCACGGTCTGCTGCGCGCCCAGCCCGAGTCCGATCGCGATGCAGATGAAGAGGTAGCCCAGTTCCTCGGGTTCCTTCACGGCGGTCCGGAACCGGATGATCGACAGAGCCCCCACGAGTCCCAGCGACAGTGCTAGCGATGACTTCACGATCGTGATGATCAGCATCGTCGTCATGCTCAGGACCATGAAGTTCCTACCGAACATCTCACGGTTCGACAGCGAATGGCCAAACCGGGCATAGAGGCGTCCGAGCAGGTGGGCGAGGACGGCGGCGAGGACGAAGTTGATGAGGAACAGTCCGTAGGGGATCTCGGCGCTCTGGGCGGAGAAGAACTGCAGCAGGGATTCGTTCTTGTTCATGGCCGATGGAGGGGTGCGCGGCGGGTGGGGCGCATCCGGGCGGGACAGGACCAAGGACACCAGAGGTGACGAATGGGTTACAGGGCAAAGAGTGTGGCACCCGCGGGGCAGGCGAGGGGGCCCGCGCGGCGACACAGAGACACGGGTATGTGTTTTGTCAACGGGGGGGCTAAAAAACCGAAGGGTGAGGCGTTGAG
>VFQT010000252.1_pt1 | contig 84887 bp, 84 predicted proteins | sample 3512381 | NCBI WGS metagenome assembly VFQT01 (sample SAMN10412376, study PRJNA504923) | tailings metagenome | isolation source: Relicate 2 Philex TSF3 active mining site | place: Philippines: Tuba, Benguet | collected 2017-08-29
GGTTGGACTGCTGATCTCGATCGCGGGCAAGCCCGCGCTGCTGACGATAAATCAGAACGGTTTCACGGACGCCGATCCCACCTACTTCGAAGTGACCATTCTCGAGTAGACCGCGCGCGTTCCCGGGGGTATCGGGATGTGCCCGTCCACCATCCAGACGCGGGACCGTCGCGCCCCGCCGTCTTCAACCCGCCACCGACGAGACCGAGATGCGTCGCATACACGCCGACCTCATGCTTCTGGGCTGCGCGGTGATCTGGGGGTTCGCCTTTCTTTTCCAGAAATCGGCCATGGCGCACATGGGCCCGTTCCTCTTCATCGCCTGCCGCGGGCTGGTGGCGAGCCTGGCCCTGCTGCCGCTGGTCTACTTGGAACATCGCTCGTCGGAAGGATGGCCGCCCGCGGGGATCGGGCGTGCGGCACTCCTCGCCGGACTGGCCTTCTTCGGTGGCGCCGCATTCCAGCAATTCGGACTGATCACGGCGACGGTGACCAACACCGGATTTCTCACAGCGCTCTATGTCGTGATCACGCCGTTCGTGGCATGGGCCCTGATGCGGCGTCGGCCCGGTCTGCTCGTCTGGCTTGCGGCAGCCCTGTCGTTCGTCGGCACGTGGCTGCTCGGCGGGGGCTCCCTGTCTGCCTTCTCGACGGGCGACATCCTCGTCGCCATCTGCGCTTTCTTTTGGGCGACGCACGTGGTCGTGCTGGGCAAGGCGTCGGGACTGGGCCGGCCCGTGCTGCTCACTGCGGCGCAGTTCGTCGTGGTGTCGCTGCTGGCATGGATCGCAGCCCTCTCCTTCGAGACGGTGTCGCTCGCCGCCATCGAGAAGGCAGCCCTCGAAATCGCCTTCGTCGGCGTCATGTCGAGCGCGGTGACCTTCACGCTCTTCACGGTCGCCTTGCGCTATACGTCGCCATCGGAGGCGACCATCATCGTATCGATGGAGACCGTGTTCGCCGCTTACGGCGCCTATCTCTTCCGCGACGAGTGGTTGACCGTGCTGGGCTTCCTCGGCGCCGGCCTGATCATGATCGCAAATCTCATCGTGCAGTTGCGCGGCAGCGACGGGAAGACCCAATCTGCCTGAGCAAAGCGCGGGGCATCACGCCCGCGTGAGCGACCACAGGTCCTCGATCCCCACGACATAGTTGGAGTGTTCGGGAAAGCGTAGACCGCGTGCTTCCTCCAGTGTGACCCAGGCAAAGGCGTCGTGTTCGTCCGAGAGGACCGGTTCGCCCGGCGCCGTCGGCCGGCCCAGCCGCGCCACGATGAAGAGGAAGGCGCCGTCGGTGGGCCGTTGCCGGACCCAAGTGGCGGCTTCCGGGCCGAACGTGAGCGTGAATGCCGATCCCAGTTCCTCGCGCATCTCGCGTGCCAGCACGCTCGCATGCGTTTCCCATTCCTCGCCGACGTCGATGCGCCCGCCTGGGAGTTCCCAATATCCCGTGTCGGCCTCGCGTACGAACAGGGCTTTTCCCTCTCTGACGATAAAAGCCTTGAGGCTGACCTCGAAGGTCTGGATGGCGCGGGGCATCGGAGGTCCTGACGGTCAACGGAAGAGATAGATCGGGCTCGACCACGCGCGATGGCCGTCCTCTTGCCAGACACGCACGAGGAGCCGGCTGTCACCGGCCTCGCGCAGGCGCATGCGGCGCTTCAATCGCATGCGTGTCTCGGTCATGCGTTCGGGTAAGCGATAGAGGCGCACGTCACGCTCCAGTCCGCCAGCAGAAAAAATGTGCTGTTCGAGACCGAGCGAGGCGATATCGCGGCATCCGCGAACGAGCTTGGTTTCGAAGGTGACGCGCCCGTCGAGCCCGTCGCCAAGCCAGATGTCGATACCGCCATGGTTGCCCGTTGTGACGGCTTTCCACGAGAGGCCGGAGGCATTTCGCTGCCGGATGCCGCGATCCAGGTTCCAATTGTTGAACATCTCCGAGCATACGATCGTGTTTCCGTCCAACGCGAGACTGCCGTCCCAGTTGGTCGTGCGTGCGCGGCCGCGATACTCGGCGCCTTGATAGACGAGCCGGATGCGGCGCCCCAGATCTTGCGGGCCGTATGGCCGAAAGACCTCCATGACCTCCGTGCCGCAGAGGATCTCGACCCGCTCGACCGGGGCGGAGCCGGCCACGTCGATCTCGAGGTCCACCTCGTCGTCGGAAACGCGCGCGATATCTCCCATCATCAGCGTGCGCGTACGCTCGCTCGTCGCGCCTTCGAACACGTCGGGATCGCGATGGAACAGGGTCGCGTCCGACGGTGTGTGCGCGGTGACGTCGAGGAGCATGCGGTTGCCCGTGGTCGCGAAATGCCGTCGCCGCCGCATGCATTCGAAAATGGCATCGCGATCCAGGCGCGGGGCCAGAAAGCACGTGAGCCCGCCCATGCTGCCGAAGAACGAGGCCCCCGGATAGCAGGAGCCGGGACGCCCCTTGTGTCCATCGGAATTGGCGACGATCCCGACGCGGTATCCCTTCTCGAACGCGTCCCAGACGATCCACTCGAACGTGCCCCACGAGGAATGCACTTCGACGGCCGTCTCCAGCCGTCCGTCGTGAGCGAAGGTCACGTCCGCATATCGGCCGCCGACGTGCGCCATGACGACGCAATCCTTGTCTTGAAGTTTGGCGAACAAGTCGTGCGCCGTGTGCGCGTCGGTCGCCTCGTCGCCTCTGTCGGTTTCGTCGAAGACCTGCGCGTGGCTCGAGCGGTGGATGGTCTCCCCTTCGCGGCGGTAATGAACATTGCGGTCGCCGCCGACTGCGGTATTGGCACTCCATTCGTAACCGGGAATGCAGACGAATTGTCCGGGTGTGTCGAAGCTCGCGGTAAGCATATTGAGGTCACGCCAGAATGCGCCGGTGATCTGAAAATCATTCCCCTGGTGACCCATCACGTCGAGAAAAGCACGATCGCGGCCGAAGGCGAAATACGCATGAGCACTGTTGGTTCCCAGCGTCTCGTCCGATTGACCGTGCGTATCTCCCCAGAAATGGACGAATGGCGCATCGGCGGGGACGATGTCGATGGGATTGGAGTGCGCAAGTATGCGCCCATCGCGATCGCGTAGAGAGATGGTGTACTGCCCAGGCGCATGCACGACGAGGTCCGGCGTGTGAGCCGCAAAAGCGCCGTGCGCGAGTTCCAGTTCTTGGGGGAGCCCTGCGATCGGTTGGCTCGGCTCGAGCCGGACGGAGCGGCCGACTTTGTCGGACGGATTACCCCATTTGTCCTCGCATTTGATCGCAAGACGAAACGGCGTGCCTGCGCGAACCCTGCTCGGAAGTATCGCGCGCCAATGCACGCCGGGCCCCGGAACGATTGCAATCCGCGGGCTATCGGGAAGCGGGACGTAATCGTAGGTGGCGATCGCATCGGTGAGGACGCGGAATTCGAACTGGCTCTCGCAGTAGGTCTGAACGCGAATGCCGGGCGAGCCGAAGCGGCGGTCACCGAAGCGGATCGTGATCGTATCGCCTGGTGCCAGGAAATGTTTCATCACGCCGACGTAAAGCGAACGGCTCCAGGGACGAATGTTGCGCTTGAATTCCCATTTCAGCTCGAGCGTCGCGCCATTCGACGCCTCGGCGGTCGTGTAGCCGGGAGCCGCAGGTTCGTCGAACTGTACAGGGCCGAAATCCGTGGCGAAACGGAAGCCGATCTTGATCGACCCTGTATCGTCGAGTCCGAACCGGCCCGCCGTGTAGACCAGCGTGAAAGACTGCATGGAGCCGGCCTCGACGGGGCCTGCGGGGTGCAATGTCGCCGAGCCCATCAGGTCGGGGCGATAATCGGAGTACGGCAAAGGCGGCTCCTGAATGCGTCTCTGGTGTAACGCATCCGACGTTGGTCTACGCGCACGGCTGGTTTCGTGGCCAAACATCAGATGGAAAAGCTACGCTAGGGTCTTAAGGGCGCTGGCGTTTCTTCCGGCTCCGCCACTCTTTCCGGGACGAGCCTCGTGGAGAGGCGAAAGTCGGAACCGGAACACCAGCCACGGACGCAACCAGACCTAGCGCCGAATGTCTCTGATGCAAAGGCAAAGGTTCGCGAACGGCTGCGCCGCCCGTGCCGCCTCCGGGCGCTTGAGCGGGACAGCATTGAATATTTAATAGGACGATCGGGATTTCGAGCCTGCGCGACACCGTCGATGAAATCGCGGACGAGGCTGGAGGGCCGCCGAAGAAAAAGCGGCCCGCGCTGCCCCTCAGTGGAGCTGGAGTACGCCGTCCTGGAAGGCGATCTCGCTAGGACCGATCAGGCGCGCATGAGCAACACGAACCTTGAATAGAGGTCCGTCGATGTTCCGGGTCCAAAAGTCGAGGAACTCCGTCAGCTTCGGAAAGCGGGGATGAAGGTCGAAATCCTGCCAGAGGTAGGTCTGCAACAGGGTGGGGTGATCCGGCAGCCGATAGAGAATTTCTGCAGTGGTCAGGCTGTAGCCGGTGAGTTGCTTCAGGAAATCACGATCTGCCATGTGTCCTTCCCGGATCGTCGTTGCCATTGGTGCACGAGAAACGCGACACGCATCCGAATGTTCCGTGAAAGTACCTGCGCAGGCAATGAAAAAATTCTTTCAACTCAATGTGTTGTCAGCCGATCGGATTGGCTGCTAGCAGTCGGTGGGTATTTCGCGGCCGGCCATGCGGCGAAACGGAAGGCAGGCGAAAAGCGGCCGCGACGGCAACGGTGTCGGTATGCGTTTGTGTTGCGACCGGCTTCTATTCCCAAAAAAATTACTTTGCGATTCAACTTCATGCATCTATTAAGGTAACGAATTGTTTCTCTCTTTAAGAGTAACAACCTCTATCGCAGCGTGTTGGTTCCTGATACAGGCATCGCACGAAACGACCGCACCGAAACAGGAAAGGACCGGAAATGGCCGCTATTAACGTCGACAAGCTCTCTCTGAAAGAACTCACGGACCTCGAGGCACGGGTGAAGAGAGCGATCGTCAGCGCCCAGGCGCGCGAGAAAGAAGAGTTTCGTAACGAGGTTGCGGCGCTTGCGGCCAAGCGCGGCATTTCCGTTGCAGAAGTGTTCGGCGCCACCCGCGGCGCGAAGGCCGGCGGAAAGGTCGCCGTCAAGTACCGGAACCCCGATAACCCTTCCGACACGTGGACGGGCCGTGGGCGTCAGCCGAAGTGGCTGGCCGCTGCCATGAAAAAAGGTGCGAAACTCGCGGATTTCGCGATCTGAACTCGAACCCGCCGGTTCTTCCGAGCGCCCGGACCTTTACGGTCCGGGCGTTTGTAATTCCAAAGACGTTAAAGCCGAACCTGTCTAGAGCCCCCATTCATACCGCCGAAGTGCGGATCCGCGTCTCCCGCACAGGGCGGACATTTCGGGCGAGGCCGGAAACGGTCGGCGACATTCTTACGTAGAAATCGCATGCTTCATAAGCATCGCTATGCAACGGGCGCAGGAGAGCGACGACGGAAATCGCACTTTTTGTCGGGTGATCTTCACGAATATGGGTTTGCCCTCGCAGTCTCATGTGATGACATCGCGGCAATATCCGAAATCGTGGCTAACTGGACATTCTGCGACAGATCAGCGCCCGGCCGGGCCGACAGTGTCTGGCACTCCCACCTTGACACTGCTAACATTTCCTTCCATATCCCCTCCCACGCAAGGGTCGAGACGTGCATCGACGATGGCGCAGGCGCGCGCGTCGTGTCGTGAGGCGTGGCAGAATTGTCGCACTGCAATGACGCAGACGCGCCGCTGGCAATCGTCGTTCGCCAGGTTCCCATCGATTGCCGAGGGAACGTGGCGGTGGAACGATCCAGGGCCGCGGATAACTCGGGCCCGTTGTGACGGGCAAGTGCCCGGCGCAATCGACCCTCGAGCAGAATTGTTTTGCAACCGCCGCAGAAACGGAACCCCTTCATGGCAGCCAAAGACGTCAAATTCGCCCAGGATGCACGCGAGAAGATGCTGCGTGGCGTCGATATCCTCGCCAATGCCGTCAAAGTGACGCTGGGTCCGAAGGGCCGCAACGTCGTGATCGAAAAGAGCTTCGGTGCGCCCCGCATCACGAAGGATGGCGTCACGGTCGCCAAGGAGATCGAACTCGCCGACAAGTTCGAGAACATGGGCGCCCAGATGGTGCGCGAAGTGGCGTCCCGCACGGCTGACGCGGCCGGCGATGGCACGACCACCGCGACCGTCCTGGCCCAGGCCATAGTGCGCGAGGGCGCCAAGTCGGTTGCCGCCGGCTCCAACCCGATGGACCTGAAGCGCGGCATCGACAAGGCCGTGATCGCCGTCGTCAACGACCTCAAGGCGAAGGCCAAGACGGTCACCTCGAACGACGAGATCGCCCAGGTCGGCACGATCTCCGCCAACGGCGACAGTGAGATCGGCAAGATCATCGCCCGCGCCATGAAGCGCGTCGGCAACGATGGCGTGATCACGGTCGAGGAAGCAAAGAGCCTCGAGACCGAACTCGACATCGTCGAGGGCATGCAGTTCGATCGCGGTTACATCTCTCCGTATTTCGTCACCAACGCCGAGAAGATGACGACCGAGCTCGAAAACCCCTACATCCTCATCCACGAGAAGAAGCTGTCGGGCCTGCAGCCGATGCTGCCGCTGCTCGAGTCGGTCGTGCAGTCGAACAAGCCGCTGCTCATCATCGCGGAAGAAGTCGAGGGCGAGGCGCTGGCCACGCTCGTCGTGAACAAGCTGCGTGGCGGCCTGAAGGTCGCGGCTGTGAAGGCCCCTGGCTTCGGCGATCGCCGCAAGGCGATGCTCGAGGACATCGCGATCCTGACGGGCGGTACGGTGGTGAGCGAGGATCTCGGCATCAAGCTGGAGACCGTCACGCTCAACATGCTCGGCCGCGCCAAGCGCGTTTCGATCGATAAGGACAACACCACGATCGTCGGCGGCGCCGGCAAGAAGGCCGATATCGAGGCCCGCGTCGCCCAGATCAAGGCGCAGGTCGAAGAGACGACATCCGACTACGACCGCGAGAAGCTGCAGGAGCGCCAGGCGAAGCTGTCCGGCGGCGTCGCGGTGATCAAGGTTGGCGGCGTCACCGAGGTCGAGGTCAAGGAGCGCAAGGATCGCGTCGACGACGCGCTGGCCGCCACGCGCGCGGCGGTCGAGGAAGGCGTCGTTCCCGGCGGTGGCGTTGCACTTCTGCGCGCCGGCCAGGCCATCGAGAAGCTGCGTGCGGAAAACGACGACCAGCGCATCGGTATCCAGATCGTGCGTCGTGCCCTGCAGTCCCCGGCGCGTCAGATCTTCAACAATGCCGGTGAGGATGGCGCCATCGTCGTGGGCAAGGTACTGGAGAATTCGAAGTACAACTTCGGCTTCAACGCTCAGACCGGCGAGTACGTCGATCTCGTGGCAGCCGGCGTGATCGATCCGGCCAAGGTGGTGCGGTGCGCCCTTCAGGATGCAGCGTCCGTCGCCGGACTCCTGATCACCACCGAGGCCATGGTCGCCGATGCGCCGCGCGACGAGCCGGCAATGCCCGCGATGCCGGGCGGTGGCATGGGCGGTATGGGTGGCATGGGCGGCATGGACTTCTAAGTCCTGGCACCGCCAGCCGCGAGAAGATCGAAGGCCGCTGCGGAGCAATCCGCAGCGGCCTTTCCTCATCGAGACCAGACGCGTTCCGCGCCTTACCGCCCGACGAGCGGCATGACGTCTTCGGCGAAGGCCTGGATGCGGTCGAGCGAGTCCTGCAGGTCCGCGCTCTCGAAGCTGACCACGATGTGCCGGGCGCCGGCGGCGAAGAACGCGCGCGCATCCTCGGCCACGGCCTCCCTGCTGCCGGTGAAGCTGATACGGCGGCCGTCTGACCCCGACTGTGCGCGTTTCAGGTCGAGGCCCGGCGCGAACATCCCGATGTCGAGCGCATCGGCGCTGCGGCCTGCCTCCTGCGCTAGCTTGCGCACGTCGGCCACTGCGGCGGAGAACGCTTCGGGCGTTCCCAGCGGAACATTCGGATTCCGGATCGTGGGATACCAGCCGTCGCCTAATCGCGCGGCGCGGCGTCGGGCGGCCGTTCCCTCGCCGCCCACCCAGATCGGTGGATGCGGCTTCTGTATCGGCTTGGGTTCGAACACGAGGTCTTTCAGGGTCACGAACTCGCCGTCGAGGCGCGGATCGTCCTGGGTCCAAAGCTCCCGGAAGGCGCGGATCAGCTCGTTGGAGGCTGCCCCGCGCTTTTCGTAGGGCGGTCCCGACAGGGCGGCGATCTCCTCGGCGAGCCAGCCGACGCCGAGACCCACGGTCAGGCGGCCCTTGGAGAGCACGTCGACGGTGCCGAGCGTCTTGGCTGCCAGAATGGCGGGCCGGTGCGGGCCGACCATGACGGACGTCAGTAGCCGGATGCGCTCGGTGATCGCGGCGACGTAGGTGAGGCAGGAGAGTTGCTCCAGGCAGAAGCCGGTCCCGATGACGGGATGCTTTCCGTCGGGGCTATAGGGATATTGCGAGGACGACGCCCGCGTGAACACGACATGATCGCTGAAGCCCAGATAGGCATAGCCGAGCTTCTCGGCGTGGCGGGCGAGTGCGGCCATGCCGTCGGCCGAGCCGGCGGCGCCGCGTGTTCCAAGATGCAGGCCGAAATCCATGGGCGTTTCTCCGTCGTTTGCCGATCCGTGCCAGGGTGCAGCGTCAAGGTGCGATCGCACCGAGGTGGAAGAGTTCCTTGTGCGTGGCCACGACGGCCTGTCCGTCCACGCCCACCCAGCCGCGATACATACCCAGCGTGTTGAACGGTGCCGCGATCGTGCCGGCCGCGTCGAGGCAGATGAAACCCGCCCCGATGTCGTGCGGCGACAGCGTCTCGTGAATGACGGCGTCCGCCGCCGCGTCCAGTGGCTGGCCGGCGTACATCATGCGGGCGGCGACGTCGTAGGCAGCTGCGCACCGGATGAAGACTTCACCCTGTCCCGTTCCCGACACCGCACACACGCCGTTGCGCGCGTAGGTGCCCGCGCCGATGATCGGGCTGTCGCCGACGCGGCCGACGGGCTTGTTGTTGAAGCCACCGGTGGAGGTCGCGGCGGCGAGATTTCCGTGCCGGTCCAGTGCCACGGCACCCACCGTACCGTGCTTTTCCGCTTCGCTCGCCTTCGTGATCGTTCCGTCCATGGCGCGGCGCTTCAGCGAGGCCAGCGCATCGATGCGCCGTTGTGTCGTGAAATAGCCATTGTCCACGATCGCGAGCCCGTTGCGTTCGGCGAAGGTGTCGGCGGCACCGCCCGTGATCAGCACTGACGGCGAACGCTCCATCACGGCCCGCGCCGCACGCACCGGATTGCGAATGCGCTGGACGGCCGACACGGCGCCGGCCGCGAGCGTTGCCCCGTCCATGATCGAGGCATCCAACTCGTGGAAGGCATCCGCGTTCAGCGCCGCGCCGTAGCCCGCGTTGAAGTGGTGGCTGTCCTCCATGACGACGACGGCCGCCTCCACCGCATCGACGGCGGACCCTCCGCGCGACAGCGCTGCATGACCGGCGCGGAGCGCGTCGGCGAGGTGCGCACGCGCCTCGGCCCATTCCGCGTGTGACATGAGCGACGGATCGAGAGTGCCACAACCGCCGTGAATGCCGATGGCGATAGGGGATGGCATGGCGTAAGACCTCGCGGGCAGCGGCTCCGGATGGAGCCGAATGGGCTAGAATTCCTCCTCGGCCAGATACACGCTCCCGTCGATCACTGCCACAGCCACCCTCTCCAGTGCGTCCCCGAAGCAAGGGCCGGCCGTGCAATGGCCGTCCGATACGCGAAAGCGTGCGCCGTGCGTGCGGCAGACGAGAAAACGGCCTGTCTCGTCGAGAAAACGGTCGGGGACGATCTCCAGCGGCAAGAGCAGGTGCGGGCAACGGTTGGCGTAGGCGCGCACCGTTGTGCCGTCCTGCACGACGACGACATGGCGGGGATCGCCGGAAGAACCAAGCGTCACACCTTTGGCCCCCGTCGCCGCGAGTTCGGCAACGGCACACAGGTGCGGCGGATCCCTCACGCGAGCCCCCAGATGCCCAGGAGCGCGCCCTGAATGAGCAGCACACCCAGCCAGTGACCGCCGTCGATGAAGGTCAGCTTCCAGCTCTGCATCTGGAAGCGCTGGTTGACGATCATCGACGGCATCACGAAGCCGGCCCACATGAAGAGCGCGGTGATGATGCCGTTGCGCATATTGCTGGGCAGTCCGGCTTTCGACATGTGCAGCAGCAGACCCGCCAGCATCCAGGCCATGAAGAACTGGGCGATGATCGTGACGACGAACGGCGCTGGCGAAGGCCCCTTGGCCTTCAGCGCCGCTTCGTCCATACGCGCCGCGGCGATCCAGTGCTTCGACAGGAGTCCATACCAAACGCCGCCGAAAAGGAAGCTCGCGATTGCCGCCACCGGTATCATCCAGGCATTGAGACCGGCGAAAAACTTCATGGCAGCGCTCCGTGTTTTTTCGTGGGGTAGGGATCAGCTTTCGGGTCGCCGAAGCGGAGCCCCCTTGTTAGCGAAGATCTCGCGGGACAATTCTTGCTGGAGGTCGATCGCAATGTCCATTCGCTTCGTTCCGATGCCTGAAGAGGTCGTGGCACGTCTGCGGGCAGGCGCCCCCGATGCGAACGGCCAGGTTCCCGAGCGCCGCATCGCCACCGCAAGCGGCCTCCCTTGCCGGGCCTGTTTGACCGACATCGCGGAAGGGGAGGCTTATCTGACGCTCGCCTATCGGCCATTCCCGGCGCCGCAACCTTACGCCGAGGTGGGGCCGGTATTCCTGCATGCGCAGCCCTGCACGGGGCCGGCGATATCGGCCGCTTTGCCCGCCATGCTCGACAACCCCAGCTACATCGTACGCGGTTACGGTGCGGACGATTGCATCGTCTACGGCACGGGCGCGGTCGTGGAAACCGGTGAAATCACGAAGGCGGCCGGCGAACTGCTGAAGGATCCGCGCGTCGCCTACCTTCACGTCCGCTCGTCCGCCAACAACTGCTATCAGTGCCGCATCGAAAGGGCCTGACAGCCTCCGGCCTTGCGCTTGGGTACTTGGCCGCGCGCCCGGCCTCGATTAGCGTGCGAAAATGAGCAAAAACATGAACAAGACGATCGTCGGCGTGATCCTGGCCGGCGGCCTTTCGCGCCGTATGGGTGGCGGCGACAAGGCCCTCATGGAGTTGGGGACCGGGTCCATGATCGGGCATGTCGTTGCCCGACTGACGCCGCAAGTGGGCTGTGTGGTGCTGAACGCCAATGGCGATCCCGCGCGCTTCGCAGTCCTCGGACTGCCCGTTGTCGCCGACACGGTCGCTGGGTTCGTGGGGCCGTTGGCGGGCGTGCTCGCGGGGATGCGCTGGGCTTCGGCCAATGTGCCGTCGGTCACGCACATCGTCACGGTTTCGTCGGACGCCCCCTTCCTGCCGCATGATCTGGTCGCGCGCCTGGTTGCCGCGGCCGAGGGACGGCCCGACGCCATCGTGCTCGCCGAATCGGATGGCGAATTGCATCCCGTGATCGGCCTGTGGCCCGTACGCCATGCCGACGATCTCGAGGCCGCCCTGGGCGACGGTGTGCGCAAGGTTCTGCGCTGGACCGACCGCCACGGCACCGTCGCCGTGCCGTTCCCGTTCATCGAGGCTGGGGGGGAGCGCATCGACCCGTTCTTCAACGCCAATACGCCCGAGGAGCTGGACGAGGCGCGACGGCTTCTGCCATTGGTTGGCGCATGACACGCATCACGGGCCGCAACGGCACCCCGGTATTCGGGATCGCCGGCTGGAAGAAATCGGGCAAGACCACGCTGACCACGCGTCTCGTCGCCGAGCTGACGGGGCGCGGCTACGCCGTTGCCACGGTGAAGCACGCGCATCACAACTTCCAGATCGACGACGCGGAGACGGACAGTGCCCGTCACCGGCGCGCGGGTGCGCGACAGGTGGCGGTCGTCTCGCGCGATCGCTGGGCCATCGTGCGGGAGTTGCGAGAGGCGCCCGAGCCGGACTTCGTCGACGTTCTGCAGATGCTGGAGCCGTGCGATCTGATCCTGGTCGAGGGATACAAGTCCGCGCCCATCCCCAAGATCGAGGCGCGGCGCTCGGCAGCATTCACACACGAGCCGCTCGCACCCAAGGATTCCAACGTCGTGGCGATCGCGGCCGACCATGGCGCCGACGGCGGCGGCCGCCCGGTCTTCGCGCTCGACGATGTCGCGGCGATCGCTGATTTCGTCGTTGCCCACGTGGGGTTGCCGCCGCCGCCCAGGACCGATGCCGGTTAGCCCATGCGCGAGCCTCTCTCCCGGCGCGGTCTGGGTTGCTGTCTCGCATTCGGTATTCTGATGGGCGTGAGCGCGCTTTCGGCACACGCGCAGGCCGGTCCACGCAAACCCAAGGTGCCGCCGGGACGTGACCCTGGCGGTGTGGCCGTCGCAATCCTCGGTGCCGGCGTCGACTATCGAAGGCCAGACGTCGCCGCGCGTCTCGCGCGGGACGGTGAGGGAGAGATAATCGGCTGGGATGTGATCGACGGGGATCCGTTTCCGCTCGAGTCGGCACCAGCCGAGGGCCTCGCCACACCCGTTGCAGCAGGCACGACCGCCGCACTGTCGCTGCTCGAAGCTGCCAAGTCGGCGCGCCTGATCCCGGTGCGCGTGCCTGCCATGAATGCGCGGGCGCTCGGCGGCGCCATGGCGTTCGTGAGCCGGACACCGGCGCGCATCGTCGTGATCCTGGGCGACGGCGGACCCTCTGCGACTTGGGACCCCTTGCGGGACGGGATCGCCCGCTCGCCCCACGCGCTCGTGGTGGTTCCCGTGACACTCCTCGCTGACGCCGCGCGGTCGCGGCTCTCAGAATTGGCGAACGTCGTCAGCGTGGCCGCACTGGACAGCTCGGGAGCGCCCTTGGCGCCGGCCGCGCCGGCAGGTGCGACCGCCACGATCGGTCTGCCCGTCGACGCGTCACATCCCCTCGTCGCAGAGGGCGACGCAAAGCTGACCGTCCATCATCTGGCGGCCGTTGCTCTCGGTGGCCTTGCCGCGCGACTTCTGGCTCAGGCCCCGGGCCAAGACGGTGCGCACCTGAAGGCGCGTCTGCTCGCCGTGCGCCGGCCGCCGGCCAGTGCCGGAGACATAGTGGAGGGCTGGATCCCGAAGCCCGACGAACTCCCCGTGCGGCAGTGAGGAAGACCCGGGCTGCCCGTTTATCGGGCACGTTGCCGGGGCTTCGGGCTGGCGGCATCGGCGAATTCATGTTGGGAATTCAGGCGTTCGCGAAGTTTCTCCGGGCAGGCCGTCATGGGCGACAGGGTCGAAGTCAGCCGCTTGGTGCGGGGGCCACGGGCACCGTGGCTCCGGATGCGCCGCCCCAAGGCCATCATCGAATGGGGGCTTCCCGCGCCCATCGGTCATAACAACGGGCCGCCCCTCGAAGAGCCTGTTAACGACGCGTTCGTGCGATATCGCTGGCGCAAGGCGCATCGCGAGGCTTGGAAGAACCCACCCATGTCGATCCTGCGGTTCAGGGTGGCCCGTGCCGAAGCCGCCGGCGTGACCTACGAAGCGTACGTGTCGGAACTGCTCGATACCGGCCGCCACCTGCAGGCTGGCGATGGACCGCGCAAGCGCTGACGGCGCGCCACCAGGCGATCTCGAGCGATTTCGGCGCACTACGAAACCGGGCGGAAACCAAGAATATTGATGAAAATGCCGCTGATTTGCGCGTTTACCATTTTTAGTCCGGCACCTGATGAAGTGGAGCGAGCCGGGCACGGGATCGGCTCCGACTGTCGGATGATCGGAGCAACGGGGGATCGACACCCGAAGCGTTCGGCAGGTTTGATCGACAGCAACGGAGGGAAGCTATGTCGACGATCGAAGCCAAGCAGGCGGCCGAACGGGTGGAATTGACGCTGCCGGAGGATCCGGACAGCTACCTCGAACTGGGGCTGAAGTACTGCGCGGGCCGCGGCGTGGTGATGGATATGATCGAGGCGCACAAATGGTTCAGTATCGCGGCTCTACGAGGCAACGAGGCGGCGAAGCAGTACCGTCTGGAGATCTCGCGCGAGATGTCACGCGCGGATATCGGTCAGGCCCAACGACGCGCCCGCGAATGGTTGACCTGCCACTGAGCGGGGGCGGGACGGCCTTCAGCAAGACTTGAACAGAGACGTCACGCAGTTCCAGGATTTCTTGGCTCCATTGCTGATCGACTGTCCGGCCTTGGACACTGTCGCGGCGGTCGAGGAGGTCGCCCGCTTTATGGCTTCCTCAACGGTTGCCGGCGGCGTGTCGTCGGGGGCGGCCTGCTTGGGAGCCGCTTGCAAGGCCGCGGCCGGAGCCTTGGGAGTGGTCCCGCCAGCCGATGGCACCGTGGCAGGCGCCGTCCCGCTGGCGAGGCCACTGGTCGCATCCACGTGCGCAATGGGTCCCGTGCAGTCGAAGACCGTGCCGCCGCGTACCGCGCAGCTGGCATGTTTGCCAGCTTCAGCCAGAGCCGTGATGCACGCCATCTTGAGCGGCTGTCTCCGGGACGGGCCGGTGTTCTGCAGCACGCAGCGGTAGATTGCGTCCGGTTCCTGGCAGACGACGCAATATTCCTGTGCGCGGGAAGGCGTGGGCACAAGAACCCAAGCTCCCGCCGCCAGCAGTGCCGAAGCGCCGTGCTTCATGTAGTCCTTCGCCATGTGATCGCCTCCGGCCGCCCGTCTCCCCTCAGGGAGTGCCGTTGCGCCCGTGCTCGCGATAGGCCGGGCGCTCGCTCAAACGATCATAGTAAGCAGAAACGTGGGGTAATTGCGGCTTGTCAAAGGCAATGCCGTACCATCGGTTCACGATCAGCCCTACGGGAATGTCCGCGATGCTGAACGCCGCCCCCGCGACATGCCCGCCCCGCGACGCCAAGTGCTCATCGAGAAGCTGCATCTGCCGTGTCCATTCCTTGACGCCGGAGGCGATGCCCTCCGCATCGTCCTTGAACGGTGCCATTTTTACCTGCAGACCCAGAAAAACCGGACGCACGGCCGTGTAGATGTCCGTATTGGCCCAATCCATCCACTGCTCGACGATGGCGCGGCCTTGGATGTCCGTCGGGTAGAGATCGCCGCGCTGATGCTTGTTCGCGAGATAGCGCACGATCGTGTTGGATTCGCGCAGAATGAAGCCGTCGTCGTCGATCACCGGGACCACGCCGAACGCGGAGACTTTCTGGAAGCCCGCCTCGGACGTCGGCTTGTAGCCGCGGCCCCAGTCCTCGCGGCTGAAGCCGAGACCCAGTTCGCCGCACATCCACAGCACTTTGCGCACGTTGATCGAATTTGCCCGTCCGTAGATCTTGAGCATTGCCGCCTTGTCCACCGCTCGCTTCAGCCGACGATCGAGAGAAATTCCTGCCGTGTCATCGCGCAATCCCGGAAGCAGCCGAGCATTCGGCTCGTGACGAGATCGCTGCCGTGCTTCATGACGCCGCGCGTGGACATGCAATGATGCTTGGCGCGGATCACGACGCCCACGCCCTGCGGGTTCAGCACGTCGTTGATGGTATTGGCGATCTGTGCAGTGAGGCGTTCCTGGATCTGCATGCGCTTGGCGAACGAGTCCACGACGCGCGCCAGCTTCGAGATGCCCACGACGCGGCCGCTGGGCACATAGGCGACCCAGGCCCTGCCGATGATCGGTGCCAGATGGTGCTCGCAATGGCTCTCGAAGCGCACGCCGCGCAGGACGATCATCTCGTCGTAGCCGGCGGTTTCCTCGAACGTGGTGCGCAAGATCTGCTCGGGGTCCTCGCGGTAGCCGCGGAAATGCTCCTCGAACGCCTTCACGACACGGGACGGCGTATCCCTCAGCCCATCGCGGTCAGGATCCTCGCCGGCCCAACGCAGCAGCGTGTGGACGGCCCTTTCGGCTTCCGCGCGGTCCGGAGCGTCCGTCTTCCTGGAGGCCTTGTCCTCACCTTCCGGCCGCACGCGACGATCCATGCCGTGTTCCCTCGTTTCGGGTTGTCTGCGCTTCGCGTGCACTATATCGGGACTTGGCCTGTTGTGGAGCCAAAAAGCGGTGCGCGCGCTGGGCGCAGCCCTTGCTTCTCTTGAGAATTTGGGCGACATCACCGCTGCGCTGCAACAATAATCCGTGAGTGAGCGAGCCTCGATGCCCTCGACCGTCTTCGATTCCAGCATTTTCCGCGACATGTTCGGCACGCCGGCCATGCGTACGGTGTTCAGCGACGAGCGGCTCGTCGCGGCCTATGTCGAGGTGGAGGTGGCACTCGCTCGCGCCGAGGCGAAACTCGGCCTGATCCCCGCCGAGGCGGCTGCCGAGATCGCGGCCCGGGCCGATGCGCAGGCGATCGACATCGCCAAGCTGAAGCATGAGACGGACGTCGTCGGCTATCCGATCATCGGCATCGTTCACCAGATGGCCAAGCAGTGCGGGGAAGCCGGCCGCTTCGTGCACTGGGGGGCGACGACCCAGGACATCATGGACACTGCAACCGTCCTGCAAGTCCGCGACGCCCTCGCCCTGGTCGATGCCGATCTGGAAGCCCTGGACAAGACGCTGACCAGCCTCGCGGCCAAGCATCGTGACACGGTGATGGCCGGCCGCACGCATCTCCAGCACGCCCTGCCCGTCACGTTCGGTTATAAGGCGGCGGTGTGGTTGTCGATGATCCGGCGCCACCGCGAGCGTCTGACGCAGCTGCGCCCCCGTGCGTTGGTGGCACAGTTCTCCGGCGCGGCGGGAACGCTGGCCTCCCTCGGCGATCAGGGGCTCGCCGTCCAGGCAGCACTCGCCGTGGAACTGGGGCTGCGCCAGCCCGATATCACGTGGCACGCAGCGCGCGACAACATGGCGGAAGTCGCGACGCTGCTGGGCCTCGTCACCGGCAGCCTTTCCAAGATCGCCGTCGACGTGATGCTGATGATGCAGACCGAGATCGGCGAGGTGTTCGAGCCGTTCGTGCCGGGCCGGGGCGCGTCCTCGACGATGCCGCAGAAGCGCAATCCGATCTCGTGCGAGATGATCGTGGCCTTGGCCAAGGCCGTGCGCAATCACGTCTCTCTCATGCTCGACGGCATGGCCGCCGATCATGAGCGCGCCACCGGCCCCTGGCACCTCGAATGGATGGCGGTTCCCGAGATGTTCATCGCTTCGGCGGGCGCGCTGCATCAGGCGCGCTTCATGCTTGACGGCCTGATCGTCGAGCCGGCGGCGATGCGGCGCAATCTCGATCTGACGGGCGGACTGATCGTGGCGGAAGCCGTGATGATGGCACTGGCCCCGCAAACCGGCCGCGGAGTGGCGCACGATGTCGTCTACGAGTGCTGCCGCGCCGCCCTGGACCAGGGTACGCCGCTGCTCGACCAGTTGCGCAAGCGCGACGAAGTGACCGCGCATTTCGACGAGGCGACCTTGCAGCGGCTCGTCGACCCTGCGCACTATCTGGGCGTCGCCGGTGCCATGATCGACCGGATCACAGGCCGCCGCTGACGAACGGCCCCACGGCCGCGTTGCCGCGAAGAATAGCTCGCGAGAGGATGCCTGTTTGAGCGAGGCCGACAAAATTGCGCCGGCCGGTAAACCACCGGCCGCAAACGGCCTCGTTCTCGACGAGCGGGCGCGTGGCCTGCTGCGGCGCGTGCTCCGCGACTGGGTGATGCCGCGCAAGAGGGCGCTCGCCGTCGCGCTGGTGCTGATGGCGGGCCTGGCGGGTGTCACGGGCTCCTATCCCCGCCTCATCAAATACGCGTTCGACGTTCTGCCGAAGGGCGACGTAGGGCTGCTCTATGGCATCGCCGGCCTGATCGTGCTGGCGACGACGGCGCGGGCGGTGCTCTTGTATCTGACCACCGTGCAGACCAACCGGATCGTGCTGCGCATTGCCGTCGAAATGCAGAAGGCCGGCGTCGCGCACCTGCTGAAGGCCGACTTCGCGCGCCTGACGCGTGACGCACCGGGCGAGCTCATCTCACGCCTCACGAACGACATCGCACAGATCCAGGTCGCGTTGCAGGCAGCACTGACGACGGCCGTCCGGGACGCCATGACGATCTGTGCGTTGGTGATCTACATGGTCTGGAGCGACCCGGTGCTCTCGCTCATTGTGCTCGGCATCTATCCCTTCGCCATCTTGCCGATCATGGCAATCGGCAAGCGCTTGAAGCGCGTTGCCCGCCGAACGCAGGAAGAGCTCGCCCAGATGCTCTCACTCATGGGCGAGAAACTGGGTGGCGCTCGGCTCATCAAGACGTTCCGCCTCGAGGATTATGCCGCGGCCCGCATGATCGCGAGCTTCGAGCAGATCTACGCGCTGCGCATGAAGTCGGTGCGCCAACGGGCCCGTCTCGATCCGATGCTGGAGATGCTGGGCGGCATCGCCGTCGCCGGCGTCATCGCTCTCGCGACGTGGCGCATCGCGTCGGGAATCGCGACGATCGGCGACTTCATGGCATTCGTGACAGCCTTGGTTCTCGCAGCGCAACCGACGCGCGGCCTCGGTAATCTATCCGTGCGCGTTCAGGAGGGACTGGCGGCCGCCGAGCGGTTCTATGCATTGCTCGACGAGCGACCGTCGATCGTCGACCGGCCGGGCGCGCGGCCGTTGGCCGTGAGCGCTGGCCGGATCTCCTTCGAGAACGTCTCGTTCAGCTATGCGGCCGCGCGCAGGGCGCCCGCGTTGCGGGACCTTTCGCTGGAGGTCGCGGGAGGGGCGACGGTGGCGCTCGTGGGGCGTTCGGGGTCGGGCAAGTCGACGCTGATCAACCTCGTGCCGCGCCTGTTCGACGTGGACGCGGGCTCCATTCGCATCGACGGCGCCGACGTTCGCGACGTCACGCTCGAGAGCCTGCGCGGTGCCCTCGCCATGGTCAGCCAGGACGTCACGCTCTTCGACGACACGATCCGTGCGAACATCGCCCTCGGACGGCTCGACGCGACCGATGCCGAGATCGAGGCCGCGGCCCGCGCCGCCGCTGCGCAAGAATTCATCCTGGCCCAGCCCCAGGGCTATGACACGATGATCGGCGACCGAGGCTCGCGACTGTCGGGAGGGCAGCGGCAGCGAATTGCGCTGGCCCGGGCCATTCTTAAGGACGCGCCCATTCTCCTGCTCGACGAGGCGACGAGCGCCCTCGACTCCGAATCCGAGCGGTTGGTGCAGCAGGCGCTCGCGCGCTTCACCAAGGGGCGCACGACACTGGTGATCGCGCATCGCCTGTCGACGGTGGAGAATGCCGATCTCATCTGCGTGATGGAGGATGGGCGCATCGTCGAGCAGGGTCGCTACGACGAGCTGTTGCGGCACGGAGGCGCCTTCGCGCGTCTCGCACATGCCCAGCTTTCGGTCGAGCCGGGGACGGCGACCGCGACCTCGCCGTAGGATGGATGGGGCATCGCCCGGAGGCGGGGCGTGTCGAAGCTGCGCCCTGTCCGTACTTTTGGGGGTTCACCCCGCGCGAAACCTTTTGTAGGCTAGTGCTCGGGGGGAGACTTGCAAGCCCGGAAGATGAGATCGGCGCCGAACGCCGACGACGCGGCACCGAGCCGTGAAATCCATCCGAAAGCGCCAAGCCGATCCCCGTGTCATCGTGATCGCGCGTCACGGGCCGCCTGAAGAACTCAGGGACAGGCCGCGCGCGTGTTCGGTCTTGTCGAGGGAGCAGCAGGCGTGCGCGAGGTCGTCAGTCCAAGCTCTGAGGGAGAGCGAACGTGAGCCGGTTTGTCAGCCTCTTCATCGCTCTGTTCCTGTTCTGGCTCGCTCTGTCGGGCCACTACACGCCGTTCCTGATGAGTATCGGCGCCTGTTGCGCGCTCTTGTGCGTCTGGGTCGCGGCGAGAATGGGCGCTGCCGATGGCGAAGGCCATCCCGTGAGCTTCCTTCCGCCGGCCGCGACCTACTGGCCGTGGATCGTCTGGGAGATCTGCAAGTCCGCGTGGGCCGTGACGAAGGTGATCGTCGATCCGCGCCTGCCGATCTCTCCGACGATGACCCGTGTGACGGCGAGCCAGCGCACGACAGTCGGCATCGCGACCTACGCCAACTCGATCACGTTGACGCCGGGGACCATCACGACCGACGTGAAGGGCGACGTGCTCACGATCCACGCACTGGTGCGCGAAGGCGCCGACGATCTGGAGGCTGGCGGTATGGACGCGCGGGTGACCGAATTCGAGGGGGCGCGCTGATGTTCATTGCCGCTGCCGTCGCCATTCTCATAGCGCTCGCACTCGTTCTGGTGCGCGCGCTGGCAGGGCCGACGATTTTCGACCGTGTCCTGGCAGGGAACTCCGTCGGATCGCTCGCGGTCCTTCTCCTGGCCGTGGTCGGCTTTCTGACCGGACGCCCGGAGTGGCTCGATATCGGGCTGGTCTACGGCCTTCTCAACATCGTGAGCACGCTGGCGATCCTGAAATTCTTCCGCCACGGCGACCTCGCCTATGATCCCGAGGACAACGCATGATGGGGCTGCTGATCGACGTTGCGAGCTGGGTGCTTCTCTTGGCAGGCGGCGGATTTGTCATCGTCGGCGCCGTCGGGATGGTGCGCATGCCGGACTTTTATACGCGCATGCACGCTGCCAGCGTGATCGATACCCTGGGGGTCGGTCTGATGGGGGCGGGGATGATCCTTCAGGCGGGCTTCACGCTGATCACGGTGAAGATCCTGTTTCTCCTGGGGCTGTTCTTCTTCGTCAGCCCCGTGATCACGCACGCGCTCGCGCAGGCGGCACTTCATGTCGGCGTCGCCCCGCGGCTGGCCGAGGATCGCCGGGCGCGCGAGCCCGCGCCGCCTGCCAAGGCGGCGGCCGCGCGCGACGAAGCGCAGAAGGAATAAGTCCGCAATGGAATCCATCATCATCATGGTTCTGCTGACGATGCTCGCGATCGTGACGATCGGGGTGACGCGTCAGCGCAACCTTTTCGGCGTCGTGATGCTGGCCGGCATCTACAGCTTCCTGATGGCGAGTGTCATGATCGTGCTCGATGCGGTCGACGTGGCGATGACGGAAGCATCCGTCGGCGCCGGCGTCTCCACCGTGTTCCTGCTGGCGGCGCTGCATCTCACGGAACGACTGGAGCAGCGGCCGCACCATACAGCCATCCTGCCTCTGTTGCTCGCGATCGTCGTTGGCGCCGGGCTTGTGTACGGCACGATCGGGCTTTCGCCCTTCGGCACGCCCGATGCCGTCATCCACAAACACGTCGCGCCGACCTATCTGGCGGACAGCCTCAAGGACACGCTCGTACCCAACGTCGTGACCTCGGTTCTCGCCGACTACCGCGGCTTCGATACGCTTGGAGAGACGACCGTGATCTTCACCGCCGGCATCGGCGTCATGCTGCTCTTGAAGGGCCATCGCCGCAACAAGTCCGGCTCGAACGACAAAGCGAAGGCTGGCACGGAAGGTGCGGCATGAGAAACGATCTCCTTCTCCGGATCGGAACGAAAATCGTTCTGCCTTTCATTCTCCTCTTCGCCCTGTACGTGCAGTTCCACGGCGAACTCGGGCCCGGCGGCGGTTTCCAGGCCGGGGTCATCACGGCTTCCATGGTGATCCTCTATGCCATCGTCTTCGGTATGCAGGAAGCCAAGCGCATCGCGCCACAGGCCCTCGTGGAGCGGCTCATTCCCTTCGGCGTTCTGATTTATGTCGGTACCGGCATCGCCGGGATGCTGACCGGAGGCAAGTTCCTCGAATACTCGTATCTCGCGCATGACAGCGCACATGGTCACGAGTACGGGATCGTGTCCGTGGAACTCGGCGTTCTCGTCACGGTCGCCTCGACCATGATCGCCATCTTCTACGCCTTCGTGGACAGGGGGCGGTGATGGACCTGCTGCAAAGCTTCGCCGAGCACTACAACTACATCGTGACGATCTTCCTCATGGTAGCCGGGCTCTACATCGTCATCGCCCGCAGCAACATGATCAAGAAGCTGATCGGCCTCTCGCTCTTCCAGACTTCGGTGTATCTGCTCTATCTGACGCCCGCGAAGATCATCGGCGGCACCGCGCCGATCCTCGATCCCGCCTATAAAGTCTACTCCAATCCACTGCCGCATGTGCTCATGCTGACGGCGATCGTCGTTGGCGTGGCCACGATCGCTCTGGGCCTCGCGCTTGTCGTGCGCATCCACGAAGCCTACGGGACGACGGACGAGGACGATATCTTCGAGAAGGAGAGCGACGCGTGAAGTCGATTTCCGCGCACCTTCCCGCATTGGTCGTCGTCGTGCCGATGGTGGGAGCCTTGCTCTCCGCTTTCTTCCGCCGTGGCGTGCTTGCCTGGGCCTTCGCACTCGTCGTGAGCTGGCTGATGCCGGTCATCTCGGTCGCGCTGCTGCAACAGGTTTTGTCGGGCGGCGAGATCTCCTATCACCTGGGCGGGTGGAAGCCGCCGATCGGCATCGAATATCGCGTCGACACGCTGAACGCCTTCGTGCTCGTTCTGATCTCGGCCGTTGGCGCTGTCGTGATGCCTTTCGCGCGGCGTAGTGTCGCTTTCGAGATCGACGGCGACAAGCAGCCGTGGTTCTACACCATGTACCTGCTCTGCCTGACCGGGCTGCTCGGCATTACGATCACCGGCGACGCGTTCAACCTGTTCGTCTTTCTCGAGGTGTCCTCGCTGGCCACCTATGTGATCATCGCCATGGGCCGTGACCGGCGGTCGTTGCTCGGCGCCTACCAGTACCTGATCATGGGAACGATCGGCGCGACGTTCTACGTCATCGGGGTCGGTTTGCTCTATCTCGTGACAGGCACACTCAACTTCATGGACATGGCGGCCCGGATCGGGCCCGCCTTCGACGGGGGCGCGAACCGGCCCGTCCTCGCTGCGCTCGCGTTCATCACGGTCGGCATCAGCCTCAAGTTGGCGTTGTTCCCGCTGCACGTCTGGTTGCCCGGTGCCTACGCTTACGCGCCTTCATTCGCCACGGCCTTTCTCGCGGGCACCGCGACCAAGGTGGCGATCTACGTGTTGATCCGGGTGTTCTTCTCGGTCTTCGGTCCGGCCGTCAGCATCAAATCGATGGCGGTGCTGGAGGTCCTGCTGGTGCTCTCTGTGGCGGCGATGGCAATCGCCTCGCTGGTGGCGATCTTCGAGACGAACGTGAAGCGGATGCTCGCCTATTCGTCATTGGCGCAGGTCGGCTACATCACGCTCGGCATCAGTCTCGCCAACGTACCCGGCCTGACCGGCAGTATCGTTCACCTGCTCAACCACGCCGTCATGAAGACCGCGCTGTTCCTCGCCGTGGGCGCCGTGGTCTACCGCTGCGGCGCGGTGAAGATGGTCGATCTCGCCGGCATCGGGCGGCGCATGCCGCTCACCATGGCGGCTTTCGTCGTCGGCGGTTTCGCCATCATCGGCGTGCCGGGGACATCGGGCTTCGTCTCGAAATGGTATCTGGCCGTCGGTGCCTTCGAGCGGGGCTGGTGGCCGTTGGTGTTCCTCATCCTGGCGACGTCACTCCTCGCCGTAGTCTATATCGGCCGCGTCGTCGAAATCGCGTGGTTCCGTGAACCCTCCGAGCTGGCGGCAAAAGCATCCGATCCGCCGCTATCGATGCTGGTACCGCTCCTGGTGCTGGCAGCCGCCACGATCTATCTCGGGGTCGATACGGAGCTTTCCGCCGCAGTGGCCCGCAAAGCTGCCGAGACGCTCGTGGGGGTCATGAAATGATGTTGTTTGCTTCTCCCGACACCCAGGTCCTGGCCGCGATCGTCATTCCTTTCATCGGCGGCCTGCTGATCCCGCTCGCCCACCGCATGCCCAACGTGCGCGAGGCCATCACGCTGGCGACGGCGGCCCTCGTCGCCGTGACCGTATGGGGATTGCTGCCGCCGGTTCTCGCCGGTAGCCGGCCCGGTCTCGAAGTGATCCAGGTGGTGCCCGGCCTCAAGATCGCGTTCCAGGTCGAGCCGCTCGGTCTTCTGTTCGCGCTCGTGGCGGGGTCGCTCTGGATCGTCAACTCGGTGTATTCGATCGGCTACATGCGCGGCAACGACGAGCCGCGCCAGACCTCCTTCTACGTCTGTTTCGCCGTCGCCATCGGTTCGGCGCTGGGCCTCGCCTTCTCTGCCAACCTCTTCACGCTGTTCCTGTTCTACGAGATCCTGACGCTGTCGACCTATCCGCTCGTCACGCACAAGGCCAACGACGAGGCGATCCGCGGCGGACGCATCTATCTTCTGCTCCTCATCGGCACGTCGATGTTGCTGCTGCTGCCCGCCATCATCGGGACGTGGATGCTGGCCGGCACGATCGAGCTCAGGCCCGGCGGCATACTCCCGGCCGATCTCAGCCCCGTGTTCATCGGCGTGCTTCTCGCGCTCTATATGTTCGGCATCGGCAAGGCGGCCTTGATGCCGTTCCATTTCTGGCTGCCGGCCGCAATGGTCGCACCGACGCCGGTCAGCGCGCTGCTGCACGCCGTCGCGGTCGTAAAGGCCGGTGTGTTCACGGTGCTCAAGGTCATCGTGTTCGTGTTCGGCGTCGACCGTTTGCATGCGAGCGGTGCGTCGGAATGGCTGGTCTATTTCAGCTCCGCGGCCCTTCTCCTCGCGTCCGTCGTCGCGCTGACGAAAACCAACCTGAAGGCGCGGCTCGCGTACTCCACCGTGAGCCAGCTCGGCTATGTCGTGCTGGCCGGAGCGCTGGCGACATCGATGAGCGTGACAGGCGGCGCTCTGCAGATCGCCATGCACGCGGCAGGCAAGATCACGCTCTTCTTCTGCGCCGGCGCGATCTACGTCGCTCACCACAAGACCGAGATCGGGCAACTCGACGGCATCGGCCGGAAGATGCCGATCACCATGCTGGCCTTCCTGATCGGCGCGATGAGCATCATCGGTCTGCCCCCGTTGGGGGGCGTGTGGGCGAAGTGGGCGATCGGCGTGGGGGCATGGGATGCCGGCTACGCACTGGTGATCGGTGTGCTGATGCTGAGCTCGCTTCTGAACGTCGCCTATCTGATCCCGATCGCCGCGCGCGCCTTCTTCGCGCCGCCAGCGCCCGACGACGACGATCACGGGCACCATTCCGGCGACGGTATCCAGGAGGCGCCGCTACCTTGCCTTCTGGCGCTGTGCACGACGGCGCTGCTGACGTTGATCCTCTTCTTCTTCCCCGACCGCATCGAGGCGCTGATCGCCCCGGTGCTGGCCGCAAGATAGCCCAAGGGTTCGCGCGCTATGAGCGACCAATACAAGCCGGCCGACGACACCAGCCATGCACCAGCGGATCAGCTCCCGCATTGGATCGAGGGCCCTGGAACCGTGAACCTCATCGTCAAGGGGCTTTACGTGGCGGCTGCGCTCGCACTCCTGCTCGACGTCGTCGTGCACAAGCATAGCGCGTTCGCCATCGAGCACCTGTTCGGCTTCTACGGCTTCTACGGCTTCATCGGTTGTGTGCTCATCGTCGTTGCCGCCAAAGGCCTGCGGACGGTTCTGGTGCGCCCGGAGGACTACTATGATCGCTGACTTCTCGCCCGGGGTGATCCTGATCGTCGGCGGCCTGCTGCTTCCGCTCGTGCCCCGTCCGGCGCGCGGCTTCGCGATGATCGCGTTGCCCGTCCTGGCGTGTGCGTATCTGCTCACACTGCCGATGGGCGAGAGCGGCAAATTCGTCCTGATGGGGCTGGAGCTGACCACGCTCAGGCTAGACAAGCTGAGCTACGTCTTCACGCTCATCTTCCTGGTCGCAGCGGCGCTTGCCGCCGTCTACAGCCTCTACGCGAAGGACCTTGTCCAGCAGGTGGCGGGCATGGTTTACGCCGGCTCCGCGGTCGGCGCCGTCTTGGCCGGCGATCTCGTGACGCTGTTCTTCTTCTGGGAAGGAACCGCCATCTCGTCGGTGTTCCTGATCTGGGCGAGCCGCAACGAGCGCGCTTACCATGCGGGTATGCGATACCTGCTCATTCAGGTGGGATCCGGTGTTCTCCTGCTCGCCGGTGTGATGATGCACTACCGCGCGACGGGCTCGATCGCGTTCGGCGCGCTCGGCCTCGACGGCAGCACCGGGAAACTGCTGATCTTCCTCGCCTTCGGCATCAAGTGTGCCTTCCCGTTGATGCACAACTGGCTGCCCGACGCCTATCCCGAGGCGACGGTGAGCGGCACCGTCGTGTTGTCCGCGTTCACGACCAAGCTCGCGGTCTATTCGCTGGCGCGCGGCTATGCGGGGACCGAGATCCTTGTGCCGATCGGGGCCGTCATGGCGCTGTTCCCGATCGTCTATGCCGCGATCGAGAACGATTTGCGCCGCGTTCTGGCCTACAGCCTCAACAATCAGCTGGGCTTCATGGTCGTCGGCATCGGCATCGGAACCGAGCTGGCGCTGAATGGCACGACAGCGCATGCCGTCTGTTCCGTTCTCTACAAGTCGCTCCTGTTCATGGCCTTGGGCGCGGTACTGCTGCGGGCGGGAACGGCGAAGGCGAGCGAACTCGGCGGGTTGTTCAAGTCGATGCCGTGGACGGCGGGGTTCTGCATCGTCGGCGCCGCATCGATTTCGTCGGTGCCGCTGCTCAGCGGGTTCGTATCCAAGAGTATGATCGTTTCTGCCGCCATGGAGGGCGGCCATTTCTGGACATGGATGGTGTTGGTTCTCGCCAGTGCCGGCGTGTTCTATCAGTTCGGGATCAGGATCCCGTTCGCGGCCTTCTTCGCACGCGGCTCGGGCAAGCGGTGCGACGAGGCACCGGCCAGCATGATCGTGGCCATGGCGCTGACCGCTGCGCTGTGCGTCGGGATTGGCGTCTATCCCGATCCGCTCTATGCCTTGCTGCCGTTCAAGGTGAGCTACGCCCCTTTCACGCTGGACCACGTGGCCAGCCAGTTGCAGATTCTCGTGTTTGCGGCGCTCGCGTTCGTCGTGCTGACGCGCGCCGGCGTCTCTCCGCAAGATTTGCGCGCGACGAACTTGGATACGGATTGGGTCTATCGCAAACTCGGCTACGATGCGCTGGCGTATGCGGCGGCCGGGGTGAGCGTCATGTCGCGCCAGACGACGGCTGTGCTCGGACGCTGGTGGATCTCCATCCGCAACGCAACAGAGCGTCATCACGCGTCGGACGGCGCGATGAGCCGCGCATGGCCGACGGGGACGATGGCATTCTGGACCACGGTGATCCTCGGCGCCTATCTGCTGATCTCCTATCTCTGACGGCAGGGCGGGGAGCCGTCTCGCCGGACCGGTATGACCTGTCTGAGTGACGTATTGGAGTGCGCGAATGCCAGATGAGCCGACGACGGCTGACCGCTTGCGATCGCTGCTCGATCATCTGGGTTTGGCGCGCGCCGCCTTCGCCACACAGATGCCGGGCGATCTGGCGGATCTGGCGCGCACGTCGCCCGAGCGCATCGCGGCCGCGATCCTCACCGTGCCGGCACGGCTCGAGCCGCAGCCATTCCAGGCCGTCGCGTCGCGCTTGCTCATCGTGTCCGGTGACAGCGGCGTCAGCATCGAGCCCGCGCGTCGGGCCGTCGCCGCGCTTGCGGGCGCCAAGCTGCACCTCCTGGCGGGCTACGAGACGACCGGTTGGGCCGATGTCGCCAAGGACCGCTGCGACGAGCTTGCGCGGGCCCTCTTGGCCCAGGTTACGGATGCCGCGGAGCAAGGGACTGTCGCGTCGTCCCTGACGGCTGGCGTGTCGCGTGCCGGTACACACGCCGGCATAAGCTATCGCATCGACGGTACCGGGCCGGCGCTCGTCCTGATGCCGTTCTTCCTCGCCGCCTCGCAGTGGGATCCGATCGTCTCGCAGTTGGCGCGACACGTCAGTGTCGTTCGGCTCGGCGGGGCGCATCTCGGCGGCGTGGCGGCACTCGAGGATCGCGCCCTGGCACCGACCTACCGGGCCATGTTCCGCACGTTGATCGATCTCCTGGACCCCGCTCGGGGAGCGTGTGTGCTCGATGTCGGCTGCGGTTCGGGTGCGCTGGACCGCTTGCTCGCGGGTTGGCGGCCCGACCTCTCCGTCACAGGTCTCGATCTCAACGGCTATCTATTGCGGGAAGCGGCGGAGCTGGCCGAAACCGACGGCGTTCAGGACCGCATCGTCTTCGCCACCGGTAGCGCAGAGGCCATCCCCTTTCCCGATGCGAGCTTCGACCACGCCTTCAGCGTCACGGTGCTCGAGGAATGCGATGCCGATCGCGCCATCCGGGAGATGATGCGCGTGGTCAAGCCCGGCGGTCGTGTCGGCATCGTGGTGCGCTCGATCGATATCCAGCAGTGGTGGAGCCCCGCACTGCCGCCGGAACTTGCCGCCCGCGCCAACGTCCCGCCGCAGTCGGTCGGCCGTGGCGGCGTCGCCGACGGCAGCCTCTACCGCCGGATGGGGGAGGCAGGCCTCGTCGATCTCGTGCCATTCCCATCGCTGATCACCCTCGACAGGCCCGGTGGCAGTATCTGGCGGTATCGCGAGGATCATATTGTCGGCCAGCTCGGTCCGGATGATCGCGCGATCTGGCAGCAGGCGCGCGCCGAGGCGCTGGCGGCGGGCCGCCTTTTCCAGAGCCACGCCATGCATTGCGCGGTAGGCTGCAAGCCGGCCGCTTGAACCGGGCGCGCGGAACGGAGACAATGCACCCCGAACGGTGAACCCCAGTCGCGCGAGAGCACGAGCCCGCATGATCCCGATTTCAGAACTGCAAAAGACCGCCGAAATTCTGATGGCGAAGGCCGCCATCGAGATCCCCGACGATTACCTCGGCGGATTGCGCGCGTGCGCCAACACGGAGAAGGGCGATCTATCCTCGTTCGTCATCCAGGCGATGCTGGAGAATTACGAGGCGGCGAAGGAGGACAGGCGCGCCATGTGCGGCGATACCGGCGTGCCGCGCTGGTATGTGAAGTACGGCAACGATGCGCGCGTCGAAGGCGGCCCGGTGGCACTAGAAGCAGCGCTGCGGCGCGCAACGGCAAAGGCGACGCAGGAGGTGCCACTGAGGCCCAACCGCGTGCACCCGCTGTGGCGGACCGACCACAACAACAACTGCGGTATCGGCGCGCCCGAGATCGAGTACGCGTTCCATCCCGAGGGCGATTGGGTTGACCTGACGACCGTGCACAAGGGCGGATTGTTCGGCACCGATTACCGCATGCTGTTTCCCGGCGACGGTATCGAGGGCATCAAGCGATTCTACCTCGATACGCTGATCGCATTCGGCAAGCGCGGGCTTGCTTGCCAGCCGGCCATCGTCGGTATCGGGCTCGGCGGCTCGAAGGACATCTGCTCGGTTCTGGGCAAGCAGGCGGCATGCCTGCGCACGGTGGGCGACCGCAACCCCGACCCCAAGATCGCCGCGCTCGAACTGGAGTTGAAGGAGCTCGGCAACAGCATCGGCATGGGCGCTATGGGCTTCATGGGCTCGTCCATGGTCGTGGATTGCCACATCGAGGTCGGCTACTGCCACACCGGCGGAATGCCGATGTCCGTGCACATGTTCTGCCTCTCCTCGCGCCGTGCGACGGCCCGTGTCTACGCCGACGGCCGTGCCGAATTTCGAACCGATCCGGAGTGGTTCACCGACTACTCCCGTCGTGCGACCGTGGAGTGGGATGCGCCCGCCGTCCGCGATGCCGCCGAATGATGCTGCAACACGAAGGACATCTGCTGTGACCTGGGCCATTCATCGCGTCTCGCTCGCCACGCACGACCTGACGGCGGCGGAGACATTCTTCGGCACGTATCTCGGGCTGGGGCCCGCCACGCGCGGCGATGCGCGCTCGCTCCGCTTCGGTAAGGGCAGCCGGGGCCTGCGCGTCGTGAAGCCGGAACGTGTGCTGGTACGCGGCCACGATGGACTTCTTGGGGCGGCAGGCGCTCGTCACGTCGCCATCGAGGTCGAGGATCTCGACGCCGTCGCGACGAAGCTGGCGCGGGCGGCGATCGGCCATGTCGAAGCCCCAGCGGGCGATTTCGACGTGCCTGCGATCTACACGCTGGATCCGGCGGGCAACGTGGTGGCCTTCTGTCAGGCGGCACGGCGGGAAACCGGAGGCGACGACATCCAGCCCTGGGAGAAGGACTGGGGCTGGGGCGTCCATCACGTCAATCTGCAGGCGGGCGACGTGCGCGAGGCGGTGGGCTTCTACACCGAGATCGCCGGACTTGCCGAAGGAAGCTGGCGGGCGCCGGCCGCGCGCGGCAACTTCAGCATCGATACGTCAGAGCTGGCGGTGCTGCCTCTGGGCACGTTCAACCGCGGGCTTCACATCATCCGTCCGGATGCGGGTTTCGCGTTCCGAAACAACTTCGCGCACAACCCGTCAGTGGGCGGCCACCCCGCGTTCTTCGTGAAAGACGTGAAGGCGGTGAAGGCGCGCCTGGAAGCCGCTGGCATTCTCGTTTCGGATGCGGGCGTCTACGCCATGCTCGGCATGCACCAGATCTACGTTTTCGACCCGTCGGCCAACATGATCGAGGTGAACCAGTTCGTCTGAGGCGGGGCACGCGATGGCGCCACGGTCATCGCCCCTGCACCGACCGCTTCATGCGCCGGTATTCCTTCTCGGTGATCTGGCCGGTCGGCGGCAGCCCGGAGCGCCGCTGCCAGGACCGGATGGCGTCGCGTGTGGTCACATCGAGAATGCCGTCCGACCTCGCGACCCGATAGCCGAGCTTCGGCAGCCATCCTTGAACGTCGCGGATGCTGCCGACGTCCAGCAGCACCGGATTGTAGTTCGGGTCGGGTGGCGGACCCAGCGGCGCATCCGTCGCAAGGGGACGACGCGCCGGGGGCGGCGACGGCTTCGTCAATTTTTCGAGGCGGAGGCGGGCGAGCGGAGCGAACGTTCCCGCTGGAAAAGCGTCGAGGTAGGCCTTGAGTTCGGCTGCTGATTTCGTGTCCTTCACCGAGTTCCAGAAGGCGATGTCGGCGGCGCTGCCGGGCGCGCCGGAGGCCGGTTGGGCCTGAGAAGGCGGGGGTGGCAGTCCGGTCGCGAGGCAGAAGATGGCCAATGCGAGACCGGCCGCCCGCAGCCCGCGATAGACCATGTGCCACGGCAGCGGGCGGTTGCGCGCGGATTTGCTTGCTTCGTTCGTAGCGCTCGTGCGCTTCATCCGTGCTTCTCCCTGTTCTCGCGCGATATTGGACAACGAACAAAGCTTGCGCGTCGAGTCAACCCGAGCGACACCGGCTCGTGCTATCCGACGGGAAGACCAACACGGGCGTCCCACGGACCGGAAACTTCGCATGCCAGCGCAGGTATTTCTCATTCGCCACGGTCAATCGACCTTCAACGAAGTGTTCGAGGCGACGGGCGTCGATCCTCTGCACTTCGACGCAAGGTTGACGGAGCTGGGGCATCGGCAGGTGGCCGCGGCGCGCGCGTACGCCCAGGACTTGAATCCCGACCTCGTCGTCCTCTCTCCGTTGACGCGTGCCATCGAAACCGGGCTCGGCCTGTTCCATCCCGAAAGGGCGCCGATCGTCGTATCCCCGCTGCATCGTGAGCGCCTCGGCAACAGCTGCGACGTCGGTCGAGCGCCGCAAGCCCTCGCGCAGGATTTCCCGATGCTGGATTTCGGTCATCTGGAAACGTGCTGGTGGCACGACGGAGAAAAGGATCGTCGTGGCGTGCCCGTCGAGCCGGACGACGTATTCGCGGCACGGGTAGCCGAATTCGCCCGCTGGTTGTCGTTGCGTCCGGAAAAATGCATCGCGGTCGTCGGCCACGGGACGTTCCTTCACCGCATGACCGGCCGCCACTTCGCGAATTGCGAAATCTTCGAGTGGGTGTGCCAGCCGGTCACCGGCCCGGCATGTGGCGTATCGCGGCCCTGACGGGCAGTGGGCGCACTGGTGGGCTCTTCCGCATCACGCTTCCCGGTACCAGCCGATTTTCGTCAGGCGCCAGCTGCTGATGGCGGTCTCGAGCGCGTAGGAGAGGATCCAAGCGCAGACGCCGAGTAGCGCGCCGTTGATCTCGGGATGGGCGAGGCTGATCGAGCCCGCGAGCGCCGCCGTCGCGATGCGAAGGAGGCCGCTCGCCGCGAGCGAGGTGGTCGCGCGCGCCTTGGCGAGGAGCCCGCGAAAGAGGGCCGTGCCGCCCCAGAAGATCGCCATGACGAAGGCGACGATCATCGCAGGTTCGGCATAAGCGGCAAGCTCGGGCGTCAGGCCCATGACGCCGCGAAGGATCTTCTCGCGCAGCGGCGTCTCGAACAGTACGACGGCGAGCACGGTGAAGAACGCGACGAGCTGCGCCGCGAAGGTCATCATCACCCGCACGTCCTCGCGCCGCGCAACCAACGTCTGCGCGGATTGCGTGAGATTGCGCAGTGGCGCCATCATCAGGGACACGAGGCCGTGCGCGACGCCGAACGCGGCGATCGCCAGCTCCGCCTTGCTAAGACGGCCGAGAAACAGGTTGATGACGAAGATGACGCCGAGTTCGGCCGAGGAGTTGACCATCAGCGGCCAAGCGAACCGCCAGTAGGTGCCGAGGCTGTCGTTGGCCGGGCGGGCAGCGGGCAGGCGCAGGAAGTAGCGCCATGCATGGCTCCACGCGAACAGGCCTTCCGTGACCATGCAGATCATGAGCGCGGCGGCCCCCACAGCGGCCCCACTCATCCAGCGCGGCAGGATGAACAGCGACAGCGTGAGCGACAGCAGGCGCACGAGCGTGCTGGCCGTGATGATGATCGTGCGGCGGTTGAGCATCAGAAGCGCGAATGCGGTCCCCCGCATCAGCAGGAACGGTGCACTGAGCATCAACGCGCCGACGGCGCCGCGCGCTTCCATCTGCGCCTGCGCACCGAGGCCGAACCAGCCGCCGAACACCACATTGCCAAGCGCCGTGAAGCACACAAGACCCGCGATCGCCAGCGGCGCCACCAGAACGAGGGCCATGAAGCCGACGATGCGGGGGATGTCGGTGCGCGCCTTCAGGTACGACAGGCTGAGGAGTGTCGTCACCTCCGTGGTGCTCGTCAGCGCGAAATAGAACGTGAAGGCTGCGTTGAAAGCAGCCAGCGTGACGCTCGGGCTCTCGGTGCGGGCCAGAAACGCATGGATCACCGACTTCGAGATCATGTTGAGCTCGACCATCAGCACGAGTGGCCCGAAGAACCAGTAGCAGTCCCGCAGCTTCAGATGGGGCCGTTCGGCGGCCGCGATGGTCTGGCTCGACATGTCTTGTCCGGCTTTTGGCGGCGCCCGAGTGCGCCAGCCTGGTTTGTACTGGAGCCGTCGCGGCCCCGCACCCACTCAGTTCGCTGTCGAGGGACGACGCTTGTCGTCGCAGGCGGCCTGTGCCGGGCCGTTAGGGCTTGTCGCCCCGGACCGCACTTGGCAGCCGGCCCGATCCTTGCACGCAATAATTTCGAGCGAGCCAATCTGTTCGTCCAGAAAACGAGACTGGAAACGATGGCTTTCCTATGATAGCAAATTCGAGAATTTATCTCCCCAGGGGCGAGGGAAATTTCCATGCTGGCAAAATATTTTGCTCGTCAACTTGATCGCTTGGGCATTCATTATGGCTGGATCATGGTGGCGCTGGCATTCGTCACCACCGTGTGTTCTTCTGCCGCTTTTAGCTTGCCGGGCGTTTTGATGGTTCCCATGACCGCCGAATTCGGTTGGAGCCGGACAGACGTATCCAGTGCTGTCGCACTCATGTTCATCGTCTTGGCTTCCATTGCTCCATTCTCGGGCGGCCTGATGCTGCGGTACGGCCTGGCGCCGGTCGTCACGATGTCTGTGTCACTGGTCGCAGTGGGATTGTTCTTGACGACCGTCGTGTCCGCTCAGTGGCACTTGCTGATCAGTATCGGCTGTTTCTTGGGTATGGCAGCCGGCATGATCGGGCTCGGCCTGGCATCCACCGTGGCAAGCAGATGGTTCGTTGCGCGTCGCGGCCTCGTCGTGGGGATCTTGACCGCAGCATTTGCAGCTGGCCAGCTCACCTTTATTCCCTTGGCGGCTTGGTTGAGCACGTCGTTTGGCTGGCGATCGGCGGTGCTGCCGCCGCTGATCGGCGGCGCTGCGTGTGCAATTCTTTTCCTTCTTTTCGGACGCAACTGGCCGTCTGACGTGGGTTTGCCGCCTTACGGCGAGACCGCGATCCAACCCCCACCGCCAGCCTCCGGCGCCGGAGCGATGAAACTGAGCTTGGAGACCCTGAAAGAGGCAAGTTCAGTGCCCATGTTCTGGGTCCTCGCAGGGTCGTTCTTCATATGCGGCCTTTCTTCGACGGGGATCGTGCAGCAGCATTTCATACCATTTTGTGCCGATAATAATATCGGCGCTGTAACGGCAGCATCGTATCTGGCGATCATGGGAATTTGTAATTTTTCAGGGACGATCCTGTCGGGCTGGTTATCTGATCGGATCGACAATCGAACGCTCCTGATGATTTATTATAGTTTTCGAGGGTTGTCCCTGATTTGGCTTCCCTTCAGTGATTTCAGTGTTCTAGCCTTGACGGTCTGGGCAATTTTCTTCGGACTGGATTTCGTTGCGACTGTGCCGCCCACCGTGCGTCTCACAGGCCAATACTTCGGTACTGTAAAGGGCCCGGTACTCTTCGGCTGGATCTTTGCCGCCCACCAGTTCGGAGCTGGGATAGCCGCCTTCGGCTCGGGATACACGCGCGATAGCGTGCTGACCTACCTTCCCGCTTTCATCGTGGCCGGCATCAGTTGCTTCGTCGCGGTGGCGCTCATAATGGCATCGCGTCCGGCCAAGCCGGTTGCAGCTTGAAGGTTCGTGATCGTCCGGGAGCGGCGACTCCGACGGCGCTTGTCGTCGCAGGCGGCCGGTTCCGGGCCGGTAGGGCTTGTCGCGTTCATCCGGCTGCCGCAATCTGCGAGCCGAGATTCCGGACGGGGACAGGGCCCCGTCGGCAGCCACGAGGAAACGACCGATGAAAACCCGCGCCGCCGTGCTTACCGAGGTGAACAAGCCGCTTCAGATCATGGAGTTGGAGCAGGAGGGCCCCAAGGCGGGCGAGGTCCGCGTCAAGGTGAAGGCGGCGGGCGTCTGCATGTCCGACTGGCACATCATGATCGGCGATTGGCCGCTGCCGTTGCCCATGGTGCTGGGCCACGAGGCCGCAGGCATCGTCGAGGAGGTCGGCCCCGGCGTCACCAGCGTCAAGAAGGGCGATCACGTCATCTTCTCGTTCCGCTCCAACTGCGGCCACTGCCCGTACTGCGCCCGAGGCCGCACGGTGCTGTGCATCGGCTTCAACGACACGCCGCGCTGGGGCATGCATGACGGCACCAGCCGCGTGAAGTTGAACGGCGAACCGATCAACGTCATGGCTCGCATCGGCACCTTCACGGAATACTCGGTCTGCCCGGCCGACCAGGTGGTCAAGGTGCGCGAGGATCTGCCTTGGACGCATGCGGCGATCATCGGCTGCTCGGTGGCGACCGGGGTCGGCGCGGTCATCCGGCACGCCAAGGTGGAGGCCGGCTCCACCGTGCTGGTCGTGGGCTGCGGCGGGGTCGGCCTCAACGTCGTGCAGGGCGCGCGGCTCGCGGGAGCGAAGACGATCATCGCCTGCGACCTGCTCGACAATAAATTGCAGATGGCGACGCACTTCGGCGCCACGCACATCGTCAACGGCAAGCGCCAGGACGTCATCAAGACGGTGAAGGAAATCACGGGCGGTCTGGGCGTCGATTATGCATTCGACGCCATCGGCACCGAGCCGACGGTGCTGCAGATCGTGGACAGCCTGGCGCCGGCAGGTCACGCCGTGATCGTGGGGATCCCCGCCTTCTCCACGAAGGCGCCGATCGCGCCGCATCTCATGGTCTATGGCGAGCAGACTTTGTCCGGCACGTACTACGGCTCGGTGCGTCCGGCTGTCGACTTCGGCACGCTCGCCGATCTTTCGATGGAGGGTAAGCTCAATCTCGACGACCTCATCTCGCGCACCTACAAGTTCGAGGAGATCAACGAGGGCTTCCAACTGATGGCAAAGGGCCAGGTCGCGCGCGGCGTGATTCTGTTCGATTGAGATCGAGCGTTGGTCGGCCTTGGAGCGTTTCGCGTCAGCGGCCGACCACGCGCATGTCGCCGTTACTCTGCAAATGATGGGTTGACTTAAGTCAATCACAACTCCTTTCAGCGCAGACTACCTGCTCGGACGTCGGTTGAAATGCGGGAGATGGGTCCTGGGCCGGATGCCCGAGAACAGGAGCATACGGTCCGCGAAGATCTCTGGGCCATGAATTACGTGCAGCGCTACCGAATCGGAAATCTGGGGGAATTCGATCTCGACGGTCGGCCGTCGCGCGTGAGGCATTCGTCCACCGTCAGCAATCCCTCGATCGAACGAGACGTTCGCATGAGCGGGGCGATCGCCTGGAGCGCATCGCCGCGCGGCATCCGCGCCCAGTTCCGGCCGTCGCTCACGACGAAGCCCGCGCTGGAACGGGTCATGGGGTGGCTGCAGAGCGAGGCCGGACCGCGCGTCCATGTGCGCTACTGGGCCGAGGGCGGATGGAACGACGAACTGCACGGCACACCCCGTGCGGCCGCCCGGAGAATCGAGAAACTCACACAGTTCTACGGCGGCGGCCACTTCGGCGCCCTCCGCCGGCGCATCAAGTCTTCAAGTGAGGTTGCAGAGATCGGGCGGCATGCGAGGTTGCTCGACTTCTGGCGCGAGCGTGCTGGGCGCTTCGAGGGCGACGAGGACCTACGGGCTATTCAGGATCTCACGGCGGGACGGAGCACCCTGTTCCATTTCGCCGACAACATGCGGTTTCACATGATTTCGGCTGGGAAAGGAATGGCGGCAGGCCTGCAGAATTGGTTGTCCAACCAGCCCGGCGCATCGCTCGATGCCTACCCTGACGCGGAGTATCGGGCGCAGGTGCAAGTCGTCTACGCTGCAGCCATGATTTTCGACAGCCCGGTGTTCGACGAAGTCGACGGCTTCTTCAAGGTGCCGAGAGAGCAGTGTGTTCGCCGCACCTATCACCGCATCGTTCTGCCCCTGCAAGCGGGGTCGAAGCGTTTCCTGATCAGCGCCTCCATGCTCGACGACGCGATCGATTTGCTTCCCTGAGCGCCTCGTGCTGCTACCCCATGCCAACTTGCGCTGTCGCGCCGCGCGCTTAGGTGTTCGTCGGAAGCGGAATTGTGAGGAGGTGCGCGATGGTCAACGAGTCCGGCGAGAGCCAAGTGACGCTCTACGAAGCGATCGGCGGTGAAGACACCGTGCGCCGGCTCGTGCGCCGCTTCTACGAGTTGATGGATACCCTGCCCGAGGCGAAGGCGTGCCGCGACGTTCACCCGGCGAGTCTTGCGGGCAGCGAACAGAAGCTCTTCGAGTATCTGACCGGCTGGCTCGGCGGTCCGCAGCTCTATCAGATGAAATACGGCCATCCGATGCTGCGCCGCCGGCACTTCGTCGCCCCGATCGGACCCGACGAGCGCGATGGCTGGCTGATTTGCTTCCGGCGGGCGCTCGACGAGACCATCGGCGATTCCGCCCTGCGCGAGGCGATCTGGCAACCGGCCGAGAGGCTCGCGATGCACATGCAGAACAAGGACTGAGACCCGCGCTGGAAGTTGTCCCTCTCGTGTAGGGCGGATGGACAATGCTGCTCGGCCCGTTCCCGTGCGGATCGCCTCGGATTGCCGGGCCGTGCCCGTTTGCACAAGAGCCCGCTGACACGTAAAAGGTCTTCATGGATCGCGATATCGTCGCAAAAAGCCGGTTCATGAGCCTCGTTCTACGCCACAAGCCTGCGGAAATCGGGCTGATATTGGACGCCTTCGGCTGGGCGCAGGTGTCGGACCTCGTGGAGAAGGCCAGGGTGCATGGCGTTCTGCTGACGCCTGAACTCGTCGCCGAAATCGTGGCTACGAGTGACAAACAGCGCTTCGCCTTGAGTGCCGATGGGCGCATGATCCGCGCCAACCAGGGCCATTCCGTTGCGATCGACCTGGGACATTCGCCCCGGTCGCCACCCGAGCGTCTCTATCACGGCACGGCGGCACGTAATCTCGCGTCGATCCAGACATCGGGACTTCACGCGGGCGAGCGCCGCCATGTGCATCTGTCGCCCGATGCGGAAACCGCCGTGAAAGTGGGCAAGCGCCATGGGCGGCCGGTGGTTCTCATGGTGGACAGCAGGGCGATGCTCGGCGCGGGCCACGTCTTCTATCGGTCGGAGAACGGGGTCTGGCTCACGGATGCCGTCCCCGCGCGGTTCATCATCTTTCCCAAGGCTGAATGAGCGACATCGTCGCGCGGCACTTGCTTGACCGGCATCAACGAGCGCTGCGGGATTCCGCGCGACGCTTAAAGCCTCGTTCCATCGAATAGGCCGCAGCCGGTGCGGAACGTTGCCCGCTCACAGGCGCGTGCTTCGAGAAGTGAGGTCCCTCATGGCACAAGAGATCAAGAAATCCGAAACAGGCCCGGCGCCAGTCCAGCGCTATGCCGATCCGTTCTCCGCGATGCGCGCGGAGTTCGACCGCGTATTCGACAACTTCCTGGGACGCGGCTTCGGCGGCTTTCCCGCGCTCGGGCGGACCGAGGGCATGATGATCCAGCCCAATATCGACGTGCGCGAAACGGACAAGGAACTGGTCGTCGAAGCGGAACTTCCGGGTTTGGAGGAAAAGGACGTCAACGTTACGCTCAATAACGGCATCCTCACGCTGAAGGGCGAGAAGAAGTCCGAGCGCGAGGAGAAAAAGGACGATTATCACCTGATGGAGCGCAGCTTCGGCAGCTTCCAGCGCTCGTTCCGTGTCGGCGACATGGTCGACGCCGACAAGGTCAGCGCAGCGTTCGCCAATGGCGTGCTGAAGGTGACGATGCCGAAGAAGGCGGAGGCTGTGAAGGCGGAGAAGCGCATCCCGATCGGCAAGGGCTGAGACGCGATCGCAAGTCCGCGGAATGCGGCGGCAGCGCGCTTACCAGCGCTGCCGCACACGATTGGGAGTGCCGGACGTCATGACGGATTATGCGGAGCGTCGCGAGGCGCTGGTCGAGTTCCAGCTCGAGCGACGCGGCATCAGCGATCCTCTGGTGCTCGATGCCATGCGGACGGTGCCCCGCGAGCTGTTCGTGCCCGAGCATTTGCGCAGCGAGGCCTATGGCGACTGGCCCCTGCCGATCGGCGCGGGACAAACGATCTCGCAGCCCTACATCGTGGCCTACATGATTGCTGCGCTGGAACTGGAAGGGGGCGAGAAAGCACTCGAGATCGGATCGGGCTCCGGCTACGCGGCGGCGGTGATGGCCGAGATCGCCGACGTGGTCTACGGCATCGAGAGGATCGCGATGCTGGCCGAGCAGTCCGGCCGCAATCTGGCGGCGGCCGGATGCGATAACGTCACCATCCGCTGCGCCGATGGAACGGAAGGGTGGCCGGAGGAAGCTCCCTTCGACGCCATCCTCGTCTCGGCGGGCGCGCCGGACGTGCCTCAGGCGTTGAAGGAGCAACTGGCTGTCGGGGGCCGCATGGTCGTCCCCGTCGGCTCGGCCCCAGACATGCAGGAACTCGTGCGCGTCACCCGCGTCGAAGAGGACAAGTGGGAGGAAGAGCCCATGACCGCAGTGCGGTTCGTCCCCCTGATCGGCAGGCACGGTTGGGACACCGGGACGGGGAGCCGTTGATCTGGTCGTGACAGCCGACCGGACGAGTGACCGGGACTGGCCAAAGGCGCTGTGGCGGCATATTTTAAGCCTGCACGCAGACCATAGAGGGCCCATGTCCAAGCTCAAGACCGTGACACTGACGTTGCCAGCCTCGAAAGAGGAGCTGGCAAAGCTGGAGTTGGGCACTGTCGTCTATCTGACCGGGCGCGTGCACACCGCGCGCGAGGGCGTCTACAAGCGTGCGGTCGAGGAACGCTGCAATGTGCCGTCCGATATCGGCACCGCGAGCTTCCATTGCTCACCGGCAGCCAGTGTCGGCCCCAACGGCGAACTGACGGTCGGCGCCGTGACGGCGACGGCCTCTTTCCGCTTCGCCAAGTGGATCGATGGCTGGCTGGGCATGTCCGGATGCAACGTCATCATCGGCAAAGGCGGGATGACGAGCGAAATCTACAAGGAAAGCTTCGTGCCGCACGGCGCCATCTACCTGACGACGGTGGGCTATGGCACGGGCGCGCTGCTGGGGCGCGGCATCAAGAAGGTGGTGGCTGCCCACTGGCTCGACGAGGTTGGCATCGCACAAGCGATCTGGGTGCTCGACGTCGAAAATTTCGGACCCTTCATCGTCGAAAGCGACCTTGCCGGCAACTCGCTGTTCGAGCGAGAGAACGCCAAGATCGCTCCCGGTCTCGAGAAGCTCTACAAGGGCACGAAGCCCGCGACCTTGCGAAGATTCGGCGAGACGAGCGACAAGACCGACGAAGTGATCTGACGGTCTGCCGCTCGCTTATCCTCGTCGCTTACCAGCGACGATAATGGCGGCGCACATACGGCCTGTAGTGGTAACGGTACGGCCGGTAATGACGATGGTGGCGCCGATAGTAGTACCGGGGCTTCACATAGTAGTACACCCTCGGCCGGTAGTGGTGCCGATGCCGGTAGCGGCGGTAATGCACCGTCTGCACCGACGTTGCGCCGGCGCGTTGGGCGGCAGGGATCGTGGTCGCTATGCCAGTGCCTGCGGCCGCATGGGCGGGCGCTGTCGTGACGTACGAGAGGAGTGAGAGACTTGCAGCTATCGCCGCCAGCCAGAACCTTTTCATTCTGATCTCCATGCTGGTCGTGGGTTGCTTCCCGGCAGTGACCAGATAATTTTAACACGAAACTTATCCGCTGCACGCCGGAAATCCCGGACGATACGAATAGGATGAACACGAAATAATCTCATGAGCGAGCACAACCTCACCGAGCGTGCCACGTTCAAGACGTGGACACGCGTCTCCGTGCGCTACAACGACCTCGATCCGTTGGGCCACGTGAACAACACGGCGCTGGCGATCTTTCTCGAGCAGGCGCGCTGCGAACTGATCACGCCCCGCCTCAAGGCCCACAGCCGAAGCCTCGACATGGTGCTGGCATCGACGCGGCTCGATTATCTGAAGGAGTTGCACTACCCCGGTGACGTCGAGATCGGTACCATCGCAACGCGGCTCGGCACCAAGTCGTTCGAACTTGCACACGGCGCATTCCAGGACGGGGTGTGCGCCGGGACAGGAAGTGTCGTGCTCGTGTTCTTCGATCTCGATAAGCGCAGCTCCGTGGCGCCTCCCTCCGATATCCGGGCGCTGATCGAGAGCCTGCTGGTGGAAACACCGGGATGACCGGTCGATTGCCGGCACTCATTGCCGGTGTTGCGCGGGTGCTTGCCGTGGCCTGAGCCTGGCAGGGGATATCCGGGCCCGATGTGAGCGCGGATCGGATGCGGCACACGCCGTTTCACGTCGGCTGCCGGCATCGCGATCACAGGCCGAAATGGCATGCAGGGCATGGCCGCAAGTTGCACGGCAGCCGGTGGGCACGCGACGACGTCTCCGAGGACGGCGGTGTTGCCGCCCTCGCCCTGACCGCCGGGTGCCCCTGAGCCGGGCTCACGCCTTGGCGTCGGCCGCGATGAACCAGTCGGCGATCTGGCTCGACGTCAGGAACACGGTGTCGGACCGCTCCATCAGCATGTCCAGGGCCTTCTCCATGTAGTACGAGCGGTGCGGCACGCCGATCAGGTGCGGGTGCAGGCCGAAGGTCAGGATGCGCGGTTGGTGCGCGATCTCCCGTTCGAGGACCTTCAGCGTGATTTCGAGCCGCCGCAGCATCTCGTCGCTGGAATGGTTCTGCACCACCCAGATCGGAACGTCGTTGAGCTCCCACGTGTAGGGCAGCGACAGAAGTTGCCCGTGCTTCGTTTCGATCCAGCACGGTAGGTCGTCGATCACCCAATCGTGCGTGAATTCCACGCCGCATTTCTTGAGGATGTCGGGCGTGTCGTTGCTCTCCGCACCGCCCGCGCCGAACCAGCCGCGTACCTTGCGGCCGTCCGCCTGCTCCAGCCGGGCGAGGCAGCGGCGGATCTCGGCCTCCTCGTCGTCCACCTGTTTGAGCGAGCGCTGGAACCAGCCGTGGCCGACCAGTTCCCAGCCCGCCTCCACGACCTCCTGCATCAGCGACGGATAGACGTCCGCGACCTCAGCGTTGATGAAGGCGGTGGCTTTGAGACCGCGCTGGCCCATCATGTCGAGGAAGCGGGGCATGCCGCAGCGCATGCCGTACTCGACCCACGAGAAATTCGGCAGATCGGGCGGCGGCACCTGTGCGCCGTGCGGCGGCGGCAGGATGCCGCGGGGCATCGGCCGGTCGAACGGCCAATGCTCGATGTTCATGACGACGTTGACCATCAGCGGTTTGCCGTCCAGCGGCTCGAGCTTCTTGCGCTGGCTCGACAACTCGAAGGGAATGCGGGGATTGCTGCTCATGTGTAGCTTTCTTTCGGAGCGATGCTGAATGCGCAGAATAGAGGCGGCAACGTCAGATCTGCGAGTAGCCCGAGCCCTTTGTCGCGACCCCGCGCCCTGTCGGATTGGGGATCAATCCATATTCGCCGAGGATCTGCTGGCTGTAGGTGACGCGGCCGTTGACCGTCCGGGGTGGCTCGCTCGCCAGCAGCAGGGCGGCGCGCGCCATGTACGACATCGGCTCGCCGCGCGGGTCGTCCATGCTCGCCATGAGCTTGTGATAGACCGTGCCGGGCGTTGCCACGGTCTGGGAGGGGGAGACCGCTGCCACCGTGATGTCATGGTCGGCGACCTCCTGCGCGAGGCCTTGCGTGAAGCGCTCCAGCGCCGCCTTGGTCGAGCCGTACATGACGCTGCCGTTGGCCGGGCGTGCGCCCGTGAAGGGTGCACGGCCAGGTCCGATCGCGGAGCCCGACGAGATGTTAACGATGGCGCCCCGTCGCCGCGCGATCATGCCCGGCAGGACCAGTTGCGACAGCATGAACGGGCCATGCACGTTGACCGCGAAAGCCTTCACCCAGTGCTTCACATTATAGTCCACGATGGGCTTGTAGTAGGTGAGCGCCGCATTGTTGACGAGAATGTCGACCGGCCCGAACGCGTTTTCAGCCTCCCTGACGAGACGCTGGCAGTCTTCCTCTTGCGATACGTCCATCGCCACCGCGAGTGCCGCGCCGCCCGCTGCCTGGATCTCGGCCACCGTTCCCGCCAGAGAACCGGAGAGGATGCGATGGTCCCCCTCGTTCAACGTGCGCGCGGCGCACACGATGCGGGCGCCCTCGCTGGCGAAGAGCTTGGCGATCTCCGCGCCGATGCCGCGGCTGGCGCCGGTCACGATCACAGTTCGTCCGTCGAGTTTACCCATGCGGCCTTTCCCTGCCTCCCGATATTCGTGGAAATCCCGTATCAGCGGCCCTTGAAGACCGGCTTGCGCTTCTCGACGAAGGCGCGCACGGCCTCCTTGTGGTCGTCGGTGCTTTGCGTCCGCATCATGCGCTCCGCTTCGCGGTCTATGGCGTCGCGATGGCTGAGCGCCAGGGCTTCGTCGAGGTTGTCCTTGATGTATCCGAGCGCGACCGACGGGCCATCCGCGAGCGACTTGGCGAGCGCGAACGCTTCGGCCTGCAAGACCGCGTCGTCGACGATCCGGTGGACGATCCCGAGGTGTTCGGCGCGTGCGGCATCCAGGCGGTCGGCCGTCAACAGGAGTTCGCGAGCCCGGCTGGGCCCCACGGCCCTGGTGAGCAGCCAAGCGATCCCGTAGTCGCCGGAGAGCCCGACCTTGGCGTACCCCGTCGTCACGAACGCGGATTTCGCGGCGATGCGGATATCGCATGCCAGGGCCAGCGCGAGGCCTGCGCCGGCCGCCGCGCCCGGCAGCGCGGCTACGGTCGGCTTGCGCAAGGCGTAGAGCATCCCGGCCGAGCCTTGGTGTCGCTCCTGCATGATGCGGAATCGCTCTTCTTGCGTGTGGCCCGTCGGCGCACGCCGGTCGCCCATGTTCTTGACGTCGCCGCCCGAGCAGAAAGCCGTACCGGCACCCGTTATGAGCAGCGCGCGCACATCCGGTTCGACGCCGCAAACCGCGATCATGCGTCGCAGGGCCGGCGAAAGCTCGGTCGAGAGGGCGTTGCGCGCCTCAGGTCTGTTGAGCGTGATGACGGCGACCCCTTCACGCACCACGCACAGAAGCTGGGCAGTTCCGGTATCGATCGAGCGCTCTTGCGCCATGGACGTCTTCTCCCTCGGTCGTTCGGGGGAGAGCGTCTTCGCTCCAGCGGCGAATGTCCAGTGCGCCGTTTTCGCGAACGGCAGGCGCGTGGACGCCGCCGCGCGGCTGCGTTCGCACCGCGCTCTGTGTCTTGTCTGTCTGGATCGAAAAGATGGTTGGAGGCCACGCCCGGAATCGAACCGGGGTAAACGGATTTGCAGTCCGGCGCGTAACCACTCCGCCACGTGGCCAACCATCGAGGACATCTCATCCTCGCCGTTCTCAGTCGACCTGCGCCTGCGAAACAGGCGTCAAGCAGCACCGGAACGACGAACCGTCTATCACGAGATCCTGAGCCATGGCAACGCCATGCTTGCCTTGTTCGTCCACAGGACGATCGTACCTGTTGTCGGGCGGCCGCAATATGGCGGCCTTGAAGGCGTTGACGAAGCCGGCTCAGGGGTGTTTGGTCGGAAAACTCCAAGAGGCGAAGGGGGCAGGCAGATGACGGCGGATGGCGCTCAGGCCATGACGACGGAACGTCTTTCATTGGCGGAAGCGCTCGAGGCCAGGGAGCGCAGCGGCGCGCCCGTGCGCGTCGGCGTGATTGGCGCCGGCCAGATGGGCACGGATCTCTTCGTCCAGATCACGCAGATGCGTGGCCTAGACGTCGTGGCCGCCTGCGACATGCGCCCCGAGCGTATCGAGGCAGCCGCGAGGATGGCAGGCGACGGCTGCCGCCCCGTGGAGATCGTCGGTGACCCGAGCGCCATGGCTTCGGCGATCGCACGCGGGCGTCTCGCTGCCGTGCCGAACCCGCAGATGGTGTGCCGGGATCCCAGCGTCGATGTCGTCATCGATGCCACCGGCAATCCCAGTGCGGGGGCGGCGGTGGCGCTGACGGCCATCGCCGCACGCAAGCATATCGTCATGATGAACGTCGAGGCGGACGTGACGGCCGGCGCGTATCTCGCGGCCGAGGCGCGCAAGGCCGGCGTCGTGTACACGCTGGGCGCTGGTGACGAGCCGACGGCCGCGATGGAGCTCATCCGCTTCGTGCGCGCGTTGGGCTATCCTATCGTCGCGGCCGGCAAGGGTAAGAACAATCCGTTCCGCATCGACGCCACGCCCGACCAATATCGCGAGGAAGCGCAACGCCGGAACATGAATCCGCGTATGCTCGTCGAGTTCGTCGACGGTTCCAAGACGATGGTCGAGATGGTGGCCATCGCCAACGCCACCGGGCTCGTGCCGGATATCCCGGGTATGCATGGACCGGCCGCCCCGCGCGACAAGCTGCAGGACTTCTTCTGCCCGAAGGACGAGGGCGGCCTGCTCGACCGCAAGGGCGTGGTCGATTTCTCGGTCGCCAAGGGCGTCGCGCCCGGTGTCTTCGTCGTGGCCGAGATGCGCCATCCCCGTGTCCGCGAGCGCATGAACGACCTGCATCTGGGGCCCGGGCCCTACTACAGCTTCTTCAGGCCCTATCACTTGACCAGCCTCGAGGTGCCGCTTTCGGCTGCTGCGGCAGTGTTGCACGGGGAGGCTCACATGCAACCGCTTCCCGTGCCCTCCGCCGAAGTCGGCTGTGTGGCCAAGCGCGATCTGGCCGTCGGCGAGAAGCTCGACAACATCGGCGAGTACGGCTATCGCGGCTTCGCCCTGACGCGCGCCGATGCGCTGGCCCGTAAGGCGTTGCCGATCGGCTTGGCATTGGGCGCCACCGTGCGCCGCCCTGTCGCCAAGGGTGACCTGCTGACATGGGATGCCATTGCCCCCGACGAAACGACGGCCATCTTCGCTGCACGTCGCGCTCAGGATGCGATGATTGACGCGATGCAATGATCTCCTCTCTCCGCTGGCTTTTTCTGGAAAAGCGATACGCGAGGGGTGACGTGCCGGTGGCGCCCGCCGTTCGCATGTTTCCGCCGGTCCGGCGAAAGGGAGCGCCCCGCGCATGGTGATGTCCGAGCGGACCGTCAAACGGTCTCTCATCCTGATCGCCTTGACCGGTCTTGCCGGAGGCCTGGCCGCCTGGGCTTTAGGATATCCGCAGGCCGCACGATGGATCTGGGGCGCCGGCACGGTGCCGGTGATCCTCGGTCTCGCCGTTGCGATGATCCGCGATTTTATGGAGGGCCGCCTGGGCGTCGACGCCGTGGCGTTCGTCTCAATGTCCGCCGCCGTCGCCCTGGGCGAAACGCTGGCCGGCGTCGTGGTCGCGGTGATGTATGCCGGCGGCAACGTCCTGGAGGACTTCGCCGTGGCGCGCGCCGAGCGCGAGCTTCGCGCCTTGATCGATCGGGCTCCGCGTATTGCCCATCGCTTCCTGAACGGCGGCATCGAGGATGTCGATATCGGCCTCGTCGCTATCGGCGACCGTATCCTGGTCCGTGGCGGCGAGGTCGTCCCGGTCGACGGCGTCATCGTGAGCCCTGCGGCGACGATCGACGAATCGGCACTGACCGGAGAGCCCATTCCTGTCGAGCGCCACCGGGGCGAAGGCGCCCGCAGCGGAACGATCAACGCGGGCGAAGCTTTCGAGATCCAGGCGACGGCGACCGCCGGTGAAAGCACGTATGCCGGGATCGTCCGTCTCGTCACGGCCGCGCAGACGGCGAAGGCGCCGTTCATCCGGCTGGCGGACCGGTTCGCCTTGCTGCTGCTGCCCGTCGCCCTCGCGATCGCGGGCGCGGCCTGGTACTTCTCCGGCGACCCGATCCGTGGCCTCGCCGTATTGGTCGCCGCCACACCCTGCCCGCTCATTCTGGCCGCCCCCGTCGCCTTCATCGCCGGCGTGTCGCGCGCCGCCGAGCGGGGCATCCTGATAAAGGGGGGAGCGGCGATGGAAGCGCTGGCGCGCGTCCGCACGGCGCTCTTCGACAAGACCGGCACGCTGACCATCGGCGGTGCCCGCCTGGTCGCCGTCGAGACCGCGCCGGGCGAAAGTCCCGATGACGTTCTGCGTCTGGCCGCGTCGCTCGAACAGGCCTCCCAGCACGTCGTGGCGGCGGCCATCGTAGCGGCAGCCAACGCGCGCGGTCTGGCGCTCACGGCACCGACGGGCGTGCGCGAAACGATGGGTTCGGGCCTGGAAGGCGCAGTGGACGGCCGCCATGTTCGCGTAGGCTCGCAGCAGCTGGTGCTCGGCGGGCGCCGTCCGGAAGCCTGGGCGGTTCGCGCCCTCCGGCGCGCGTCTTGGCGTTCGGCCTTGACTGTTTTCGTCGCTGTCGACGGTCGCATCATCGGCGTCCTGCTTCTGGGCGACGAATTGCGCCGTGAAACGCCGCATGCCGTCGCGGCACTACGGTCCACGGGCATTTCGCGCATCGTCATGGTGACGGGCGACCGCGCCGACGCGGCCGAGACCATTGGCGCTGCCCTCGATCTCGACGCGGTCCTCGCCGATCGTGTGCCCGCCGACAAGGTCGACGCCGTGGCGACGGAGAGCCGGCGTCAGCCGACCCTCATGGTGGGCGACGGCATCAACGACGCCCCCGCGCTGGCGGCGGCCGACATCGGCATCGCCATGGGCGCTCGGGGGGCGAGCGCCTCTTCGGAGGCCGCCGACGTGGTGCTGCTGCTCGATCGGCTCGACCTCGTCTCCGAGGCGGTCGCCATCGCGCGGCGCACGCGCTACATCGCGCTCCAGAGCATCGTCGTCGGCATGGGCCTGTCGCTGATCGCAATGGGAGCGGCCGCCGTCGGCTGGCTGCCGCCCGTCGCGGGCGCCCTCGTGCAGGAGGCGATCGACGTCGCCGTCATCCTCAATGCGCTCCGGGCACTTGGCGCGGGAGCCACGTTCGGCCAGCCGCAATTCCCATCCGCCTCCGCGCGCGCGCTTCGCCAGGAGCACGAACGGGTCGAGAGGACGCTCGACCGCCTGCGCGAGATCGCCGACGCGCTCGACGACGCGGCCCCGGAGAGTGCGCTGGCGCTGATCGGCGAGGCCAACCGTCTGGTCACGCGCGACGTCGTCGCGCACGAGCGTGACGACGAACGCAACGTCTACCCGAAGATCGCGCACTATCTACGGGACGGTCATGGCCTCGACGCCATGAGCCGCGCCCATCGCGAAATCGCCCATCTCGCCAGGTTGCTCGACAGGCTGGCCGACGGTCTCGCGGTCGAAGATATCGACCGCTACCTCGTGCGCGATGCACAGCGGGTCGTCGAAGCGATCGAATCGCTCGTGCGCATCCACAATGCGCAGGAGGAGGACATCTACCAGCACGCAGCCGGCGGGTGAGGCCGGCCACGGGCAAGATCGCGCGGAGGCAGGCGCCGGCCTACCCCGCCATCGTCAGGCCGCCAGACACGGAGATCACTTGGCCCGTGATGTAGGCGGCGTCCTCGCTCGCCAGGAACGCCACGACACCCGGCAGGTCGTCCGGCTGGCCGAGCCGCTTCAGCGGAATCGAGCGCTTCAGGCCGTCGTAGATCTTCTGGCCCTGATCGCCGTGGCCGAGGAACGACTGCAGCAGGGGCGTTTCGGTCGGGCCGGGGCAGACGCAGTTCAGCGTCACGTTGGAGCGCGCCATCTCGCGCGCCATGGTCTTCGTGAATGCGATGATGCCGCCCTTGCACGCCGAATAGACGGCTTCCATGGACGAGCCGACCCGGCCAGCGTCCGACGCGATGTTGACGACCCGGCCCCGCCGCCGCTGCTGCATGCCCTTGAGCACGGCGTGATGCAGGTTCAGCGGCCCGTCGAGATTGATGGCGATGATCTTTTTCCACAACTCGGGCTCGGTATCGAGAAAGAAGGCGAAATGGTCCCAGCCCGCGTTGTTGACGAGGATGTCGATGCCGCCAGACTGCTCGTCCAGTGCCGCCACGGCCGTCGCTACCGCCGCATGATTCGTGATGTCGACGGCGTGCGCCGTGGCGCCGTTGCCGATCTCGCCCGCGACTTTCTGGGCGGCATCGCCTTTCAGGTCGAACACGGCCACCTTGCAGCCTTCGTCCGCCAGCCGCCGACAAATGGCGCTGCCGATGCCGCCAGCACCGCCCGTGACGATCGCTGTCTTGCCCGTCAAGCCCCGCATGAAGCGTCTCCCTCGTCGTTCTTCCGTGCCCAATCGGACCGATCGTACAACAATCGTGGCACGGATGCTGCCGGGATCGCTTTACAGGCGCGCGCGAGCAGCCTAAAGGCATTGGGACAGACGGGCGGTTAGCTCAGTGGTAGAGCGCTTCGTTTACACCGAAGATGTCGGGAGTTCGACCCTCTCACCGCCCACCATCGTCTCACGCGAAGGCAAGTACTGGCCATGCGGGGTCTCGAACGCCCGGTGTGCGCGCGGTTGCCCCGTTTGGTTGCCACTCGTTCATTACAGAGCTACGCCCGCGTCAGAAACGATCGCCGGTTGCTTGCTTCGCGACCGTGGGGCTGCCCGCAGTTGCCCTCGCCGTTTGCACGTCGTCCACTTTTTTGAACCCGCTGCCGTTGCAGCGTGGACAGGTACGACCGCCGTCGGCATCGGAGTTGCTGAGATCGCCGCCGGTCTTTGTGTCGATCGTACCCCAGCCGTCGCACATCGGGCAGGGCATTTCATGTTCACTGGGCGACATAGCCAAACTCCGTTGAAGTGTCGTTATTCATGTTCGTTATCCCATAATCAGGATGCGGCATGAATAAAAATGTGGGGAGATTAGTTGCGTCAGTATTTGCGGGTATGCAGATATTCCCATGGCGGTTTATGCGATGTGCCGCCGGATGAGGAAACGATGGCTGTCATTCGTCCGCTGGTGTGCGAGTGCGCGGCAACTCAGATGGGTATATCATGGTTTATACGTAAGCAAATATGCTCGATATCCGCCATTTGCAGGCGGCGAAATCGAGTTGTTCGTGTGGCCGCGGCGGTCCAATTGACATGGACTTCGTTTGCCCCGTCCGCCGGCATGATCGGAAAATGAAGGTGTTGCCGCATTTAGCTTGGAGATGAGTGCAAGGTAATTTTAATATGATAACGGATAATCACTTGGCGAATAGTAAGTAAAAGCCCTTTATCTAATGTCGGAAGAGGTTCGAGTGCGCGCTCATCAGGCCGGGTCTCTGCATGGACCAGGGAGCGCCAGCATCATCTTGCGTCGTCACAGGTGGTCTGTTGGGCTACGGGCCGTGACGACCGGTAGCGGCACCACGCGGTGCGGAGCATGCCCCCCCTGCTGCGGTGCGGGCATGAAGGGCGCCACGCTCCCCCTCTTAGAGTAGGGTCAAGCGCAAGCCCCCAACCAGCGGCCGCGCGCGCCTTCTATCGCGGTCGAGCGACTGCAGGTCGAGGAGGAACTACTGTTTCAAGGCTGTACCCGTTGGTGCTCCGGCATCCGTTGCAAATTCGCAGGCCGGGAATCGAACCATACGCGAGCCGCAATCAACGCGACGATAGCGAGCACAGGCAGGAAGAGAAAGAGCGCTCCAATGCTGAAAAGCAACGCGAACATCAACTCAGACATGATGTACACCGCCTTCGTGCTGAGCTACGGGCGAGAGAACGCGCAGGTGCTGGTACGCACGCGATCCGGTCCGCCGCTGAAGGACGGCGTTGCGGTCCTTTACATGTGAGTAGTGCTCATCACGCAGTGTGCTGGCACGCAATGGGGCGCACAGCCGCCAATCTCGATCACGGCGTGCCAGTCGAAGCCCTTTCGGCATCACCAAGTCGGGCGTTAGCGTGGTAATGCCCATCGGACCTCCAATCTGCCAAACGAGCGCAGTCTCAGGCTCTCGTTGGTCGCTGAGCGGTCGACCCTTCGGCCGTTCCATATTTCGACGTACTCGCAGCAGTGACTTCGGGCGCGATCTGCCTCAACGTGCGGACACGCCTCTTGGCTCCGTGCGCGCCACCTCTCACTGCGAGCCCCGGCACTGACGCTGACCCGACCCCTAGTGCTCTGGTTGACGCCGGCTTCAAGCTTCCGTCCCTCGCGATGCGGGCGTACCCGCTTGCGACTTCGCTGTTTTCTATATCGGAGTCACAAGAAAATAATCGGCATTCACCTATTCCGAATATCATCGAAGGTTCCGAGCTCCGATCGCCAGGACTGATATTCATCTGTAGAATACACCACATCACACGGCCCAAAATAGCGTAGAAATACTTAATTTTAGTGAATTCGTTGCATATGAGCGAGGTCGATCGAGCGCAAGAGCGTCCGAACGCGTTCGATCTGACCCGGGACGATCCGATTTCTGCCGCCACGATGACCTAAAATCATGGCAAGCCACATCGGAGTGCTCGCAAGGGATACCCTTTTGAGGGAGACCTCGTGTCTTCCGTAAATCCTGGGTTGACCCGGAGAGGTGGCGACACGCGCTGCCTTGTTTGTGGAATTATTCAGTATGCAATTATACGCACAAAACGTGTTCGCGCGGCGTTGATCGCGTTGAATTCAAAGGCAACGGATCGCGACGCCGAATTCGATCCGGATCGAGTTCGTTTCCGGCTCGTCCAGCTCCCGGAATTGGGCAAGGCTGAGCACAGAAAAGCAATTGCGCCAGGATAATCCAATCGCAGAGCCGGTGGATCGGGACGAAAGGATCCGATCCTGGATGCCCTCGGGCGCGGCGCATCGGGGCGGGAGGCGGATGCGTCGGGTGCGGGGAGCCGTGGGCACCAGCCTCCGTCTCGTGCTTCCGAGGGTCGCGGCGCGACCCTCTCGGCGCCCCACGGTCCCGCGAGATCGCCGATACCCAGTAGGCCACGGATCCCACGCGCGCATGGGCTCACGTTCGTGACGCAAAGCAGCTATACGCAGTGCAGCAATTCTTCGGGAATCGACGGCGGATACAGGGGATGCAGCGGGTGTCTGGTCAAGGTTCCGGACGGCAGGGCGCGAGTGTGCTCAGGGGCATCGGCTTGATGTGCCTGGCATTGAGCTTGTTTTCCGTGCTCGACACGACTGCCAAGTACATGGCGGCGGTGGTCAAGCTGCCCGTCACACAGGTGGTCTGGGTACGCTTCGTCAGCCAGTTCCTGCTCATCGTGATGGTGACGGGGATGCTGTCGGTTCCGAAGTTGCTCACCACGCGTAAGCTCAAGCATCAGTTGTTGAGGTCGACGCTGATGCTGTTCTCGACTGTTTTCAATTTCATGGCGTTGCGGCACTTGCGTCTCGATCAGACGCAGACGGTCTACTTCCTGGCGCCGCTGGTCGTCGCGCTGTTGGCGGGCCCCTTCCTCGGCGAGTGGGTGGGCTGGCGGCGGTTCTTGGCGATCCTCGTCGGCTTCTCCGGGATTCTCGTCGTCGTGCGGCCGGGCTACGAGGCGTTCGACCCCGCTCTGCTGCTCGCCTTCGGATCCATGCTCTGCTACGCCGGCTTCATGCTGGTGACACGGTATCTCGCCACCTACGATGCGCCCGAGGTCACGCTGTTCTATTCGCTGATCGCCGGAACCTACTTCATGGCGCCACTGGCGCTCGTCGATTGGGTCTGGCCGAGCGAGCCGCGCGTCTGGCTGCTGCTGGCGTCGTTGGGGTTCTGGGGTGGTCTTGGCCACTACATCTTCATTCTGGCCTACCGGCACGCGCCGGCTTCGACACTGGCCCCGTTCGTCTATCTGGGGCTCATCACGCACACGGCCGGCGGCTATCTCGTATTCGGGCAGGTTCCCGACGTCATGACGCTCGTGGGCGCGGCCATCGTGATCGCGTCGGGCGTCTACCTCGTGCACCGGGAGCGCGTCACGGCCGCAGCCCGTTCCACCGCCGGCACGCGTGCGCCGGCGGATACCTGACGAGAGCCGCGCGGGGCGCGAACCGTCACCGCACCTCGCCGGTCTTGAAATCGAAGATCTGGGCGTTTCCGGTGAACGCGGGGGCGGCCAGTTTCAGGAAGAGCGGCACGATGTCCTCGGGCGTCTTCAAGGTGTTGGGATCCTCGCCCGGAAATGCCTTCGCGCGCATACCCGTTCTGATCGGGCCGGGATTGATGATGTTCACGCGCGCGGGTGTATTGGCCAGTTCCAGCGCCCATGACTTCGCCAGGGCCTCCAAGCCGGCTTTGGAGACGGCGTATGGACCCCAGTAGGCGTTGCGGGCCAGCGCTGCCCCGGACGAAACGAAGATGGCCCTCCCCGCGTCCGATCGACGGATCAGAGGGTCCACCGAACGGATCAGATGCCAGTTCGCCGTCAGGTTCACGTCGATGACGTCGCGCCAAGCATCGGCCGTGATGTGCCCGAGCGGCGACAGCGGCCCGAGCATGCCGGCATTCGCGACCAGGATGTCGAGCCTGCCCCAGCGTTGCAGGATCGTCGGTCCGAGTGCGTCGATCTTGTCGGTCTTCTTGAGGTCGAGCGCGACCAGCGTCGCCGCGTTGCCGGCCGCACGGATCTCGTCGTCCACCTCCTCGAGCGCCCCCACCGTGCGTGCGAGCAGAATGACATGTGCGCCTGCCGCCGCCATGCCGATCGCCACAGCGCGGCCGATGCCACGCGATGCGCCCGTGATGAGCGCGATGCGCCCGTCGAGTGGTCTGTCTTGCATGCCGTGCCCTCCGCGCGTGCGTGTACCGGCCAGTCCGTCCGCGCGCTCGGTCCATCTGCTAGCCGCTGCCGCGGCCGGGAGCAAGCGGCGAGCGTGGGCGTCTCAGCGCATGATGAGCTCGATATCCACGGCCACGCCGGGAACCAGTGTGAACGTGCGCTCGAAGGTCTGTTCGCCGTTCTGCGCGACGACGCGATAGTTGCCCGCCGCCAGGATGTGCGTCGGCAGCGCGCCGGCGCTCTCGCGCACGACGTCACCCTCGGCCGTCTTGATCGTCCATCTGGTGTCGGCCATCGCCTCGCCCCCCTCTCGCGTGACGAGCTTCAGCCGCACCTTGGACGCGAGATGGGTCACCACGGCCTCGGACAGCTTTCCAGGCTCCACAGAGATGTCCGAACGGACGATGGAATTGGCGTCCCCGTAGGTACTCATGATGTGATATATGCCGGCGTTGAGCCGCAGGATGAGCCCCGGCTTGGCACCCGAAATGATCGTTTCCCGCGCACTCACCTGCTCGCCTTCGCCCGCCAGAACGTCGAAGGTGACCTGATCGGCCGGCAGCGGAGAGCCGGCGCCGTCCACCGTGAGGACGCGCAGGCCGCCCGCGTTGAGAACGACCCGCTCCGTCACACGAGCACCCGCTGCGACCGTGACCTTCTGCGTCACGTTGGCCCGTCCAAAGGCCGCATGCACGACATACTCGCCGGCAGCGAGCTTCACGACCGGGCTGGCATCGTGCGACGTGCTGACGAGCCGGGGGCGCTGCAGGGGCGCCGGTCCTGCGGCTTGCGATTTGAAGATGCGCCACACGACGCCCTTGCTGATGGGCGCACCCTCTTCTGTGAGGAGCGCCTGCAACGCCACTTCTCCCTGACCGGGCTGCTCGCCTTTTTGGGGCGCGCTGTTACTCGGCATGATCGTCGTGCTGCCCGGCTCGCTCGAGCCCTTGCCCCGTTGCGACTTGGGTGCCACCTGCGGTGCGGTCGTCTGCCAGCCGCCTTGCTGCGCTCGGGCCGGGGCATCGGCGAACAGTGCCAGCAACGACAGCACGGCGGTCGCCAGCGCGCGCCACAGGCGGGCCGGATGTGCGCCACGCTCCGCGGGAGCCATATCCTCGATTTGCTGAATACTCATCGGCGACGTGCTGCCTGAGGTTGTCGTGAAAGACCGATAGCAATCCGTCGCGCAGCACGACGCATCGCCGACCGATTCGGAGAACTGTCTTACTATATGAAAGGCGCACACGTTCATGGCACGACCAAGTCGATGGCCGTGACGTCACCGGCCTTGACCTCCACGTCGCGCTCCCATGCGCGGCCCTGGCGGCGCACCGTCACGACATATCTGCCCGGCTTGAGCAGCAGGAGCGGCTGCGCTTCCGGCACTCCGAAGCGCCCCGGGCCGGACTTTTCCGCGATCTCCCACATCACGTCGGGCAGCGGCGCTCGGGTCGTGCCGGAGCGGGCCCTGAGCGCCAGCTGGCCCGCGGGCACCGTCAAGGCGACGGTATTGCGCTCGCCTGCACTCACTCGGAACTCCTGCGCGACGGTCGCGTTATGGGCGCCGATCTGTGCCTCGACCGTGTAAAGTCCCGCTGGCAGCGATATCGACGCTGGCGAGCGGTGTAGCATCCGGCTCGTGCCCGACACGTTCTGGCGGCGCAGCTGCACGGCGATGGGGGCACTCGATGTCAAGCCTTTGGGAAGACGTACGGTAACGGTGAGATCGCCGCTCTCCAGCGGGATCGCCTGGCGAAGACGCTCGCCGGCGCGCACTTGCACGCGGTCGCGGGCCTCGACGCCGTTCGCACGGGCCACGATGGCATACGTGCCGGCCGGCAGGGTGAGCGTGGCATCCGGTCCCGCTGCATGCGCGACCTCGCGGCGTCCGCCCGCCGCTTCCGGGTCGTCCCGGTAGATTGCAAAGCTGGCGTCCGAGAGCGCCGCCGAACCGCGTGTCGCAGATGCATTGAGTACGATTTCGCCGAAATCGAGCGGTGGTGTCAGTGCCGTTACGAGACCCTCCGAGACACGGGCCAGCCGCACGACGCGTAGGCCGCCGGCGGTCACGGTCAGGCGATAGTCGCCCGGCGGCATGGCCATCTCCGGGCCGATCCCGCGAAGCATGATGGGGGGGCTCCCCGCCCCCGTCGCCGTCATCTGCTCGACCGCGACGATGGCGTTTCGCAGGCCGTTCGAGGCGTCCGGGTGCCCCGTGAAGCGGATATGACCGGCGGAGATCGGCAGCACGAGAGTTTGGGCTGTGTCCGCGTCGACCGTGACGCGCGTTTCGGCGCGCGCCAATCCGAGTTGCGCTTCGACGCGGTAGACCCCGGCTGCGAGCTTGAACGACTGGCCGGGTGCCGTGGCCGTGGCGACAGGCCTGTCTCCTGCGCCGTCCCGGAAAATGCGCCACTGCACGGGCGCGGCCACGTCGGGCCCGCTTTGACCGAGCCGCGCCGTGACGTGGAGCCCGGTGCCTGCGGGCCGTGATGGTTTTGGTTGTGGCGGCGGCGCGGTGACGCTGGCCGCGGTGGCCACCTTCGCGGTCTCACGCGGCAGCATGCCGACGATCTTCTGCAGCGACGCAACGACCTCCGAGGCACGGGTGACGTGCACATGCTGTCCCTGCGTTGGCTGTGTGAGGCACATCATGTGCCGTGCATCGGCTGCTCGCGTGGTCATCGAAACGACGTGCACTCGGACGTCCGGCTTTGCGGCCTGCAAGAGTGGCAGCGTTGAGCAGGGATCGAGCTGGCAGTTGTCCGCGTCGTCGTGGATCAGAAGGAGCGCGACAGGCCCGGCTATCGCCTCGAGCTGGCGGGCGGCCTCCCGCAAGGCCGCCGTGATCGGGCCCCGCCCTCGTGGATTGTGCTTCTCCAGAACGTCCATCACCTGCTGGCCGGTGCGCTGCGCCGGCCTGACGATGGCTTCCACGTCGTTGCAATCGCCCCCGCGCCGGTGGCCAAAAGACATGAGACCGAGCCGCGCATCCTCTGGCAGGTCGTTGAGCGCGATGCGCAACCCCTCTCGCGCGACCGCCAGCTTGGATTGGGTCCAGCCCTCGAGCTTCCCCCACATGGAGCCCGAGCCGTCGAAGAGGACGAGCAGCGTCGGCGGCTCGGCTGCCGTCGCACGGCCCGCCCCGCACAGCGCGAGCGGAAACAGCACCAGGAGTTGCAACCATCTGTGCACGAGCGGCCCTCGCGTCCCATCGTTTTCCGGCATGCACGGCTCGTCGGGGCGTGTGCCCGATGCGTCCGTCCGGCCGGCATGGATCTAATCGATGTCAGCATAGCATTCGACAGCGAAATACGTCACAAATGCGCACGCTTCCGAGTTACCGACAGCGCGATCGGCGTTCCCGGATGGGCCGATACGATTGACCTGCGGTGCCGTCGGTGCTCCCATCCGGTCAGCTCCCAACAAACCAGGAGAAACACCCCATGACCAAGATCATCCGCGCATCCGAGCGCACCACCAAGCAGCAGCCCAACACGAGCTTCGTCGGTGTCGTCTATGCCGATGAGGTCGTGGTCGGCGAGGCACCCTCGCGCATGCGCGCCACGCGCGTGACGTTCGCACCGGGCGGTCGCACCAACTGGCACACGCATCCCGTCGGCCAGACGCTCTACTGTCTCTCCGGCGTCGGGCGCTATCAGGAGATCGGCAAGCCCTTGCAGGAGCTGCGTCCCGGCGACACCGTGATGATTCCCCCCGACGTGAAGCACTGGCACGGTTCGGCGCCCGGCGTGCTGTTCTGCCATCTCGCCATGTCCGAGGTCAGCGACACGGGCGAAGGCACCAAGTGGCTGGAACCGGTCTCTGACGCCGACTATTCCGCCACGCCGAAGGCCTGAAGAGGGTCACCACAGTCCGATCCGCAACACGAGGCAGCGTCCGCGCGCGAGGGCTCGCCGCACGGACGCGTCCACTGTAATGTGCGCACCGCTTCGTCATCTTCGTTCAAAAAACTGACAACTTTCGGAGACGCCATGCGCGCCGAGGTCGTGGCCATCGGAACCGAGCTTCTGCTCGGCACCGTCGTCGATACCAATTCCTCCTGGATCGGGGAGCAGCTCGCGCTCGCGGGCATCGACAATCTCTACCAGGTCAAAGTGGGCGACAATTTCGGGCGGATGGAGGCGACCATCCGCACTGCGCTCGAGCGATCGGATGCCGTCATCTGCTGCGGTGGTCTCGGTCCCACGCAGGACGACATCACGCGGGACGTCATCGCCAAGATCATGGGCGTGGAGATGCGCCGGGATCAGGCCATCGCTGACGAGATCCGCCGTCGCTTCGAGATTCGCGGCCGCGTCATGACCGCCAACAACCTCCGCCAAGCCGACATTCCCGTGGGCGCCTCTCCGATACCGCAGATGCCAGGCACCGCCCCCGGTCTCGTCTGTCCCGTCGGGAACAAAGTGATCTATGCCGTGCCCGGCGTGCCGCGCGAGATGAAGGAGATGATGCTGGGCACCGTCATCCCGGATCTCAGCCGCCGCTCTGGCCAGTCGTCGGTGATCCGCAGCCGAACGCTGCGCACCTGGGGCATCTCGGAGTCCGGCGTCGACGAGATGCTGACCGAGCGCATGGCCGAACTCGATCGCATCGGCAATCCGACGATCGCCTTCAACGCCAGCGGCATCGAGGGCATCAAGGTCCGTGTCACGGCCAAATGCGACGATGAAGAGACCGCGCGCCGCATCCTGGACAACGAGGAGCGGATCATCCGTGGAATTCTCGGGGAAGCTGTCTTCGGCATCGACGATCAGTCCATGGAGCTGATCTTCCTCAACATGCTGCAGCATCGCGGCCTGACGGTCGCGGCGGGGGAACCCTACACCGGCGGCATCATGGCCTCGCGCATGTCCGCGATCGACACCGAGCTGACGACGTTCCTGGGTGCGACGGTTTCGCATGCGCTTGCCGACGGTCTGAGCCTCGATGTCGCTGGTGAGGAGCGCGCCGTGGCCGTGGCCGAGAAGGCCCGCGAAATCCATAAGGCCGACGTCGGGCTTGCCGTCATCGGCGCGGACGCTGCCGAAGGCCAGCCACCCGGAACCGTCTACGTCGGCATTGCGCTGCCCGCGGGCGTGAAGGGGGCGCGTGTCGTACTGCCGGGAAATCGCGCCATGATGCGCGAATACGCGGTCATCAACCTGCTCGACTTCGCGCGCAAGGTCGTCGCCGAGTCGGCGTGAGCGAGCGTCAGGGGCGCTTCAGGCGCCCCGCGCGCACGTCCGCGATGAACGTGCGCACGGCAGTCATGGCGCCGTTGGCGTAGAGCGTTGTGTGCCCCGACTCCGGATACGCGACGAGCCGCTTGGGCTCGGGAGCCGCCGCGAACACGCGTCGCCCGAGGGCGATTCCCACCATGCGGTCGCGCACGCCATGGATGACCAAGAGCGGCATGCGCAGGTCGGCGATGATGCGCATCGTGTCGAAGCGGTCCTCCAGCAGCATGCCGACAGGGAGGAACGGCACGAACTGCCGCCAAGCATCGACCATCGACGTGAAAGGGGCTTCGAGGACCAGTCCCGCCGCCGGCCGGCTGACCGCCACCTGCGTGGCCACGTTGCTTCCAAGGGATTCGCCGTAGAGCACGATGTTCTCTGGCGTCACGCCCTCGCGTCGCAGCGTGTCGTAGGCCAGAAGGGCGTCTGTCACGATCGCTGCCTCGCTCGGCGCGCCCGTGCTGCCGGAATAGCCGCGATAGGCCATCATGAATACGCCGTAGCCGGCAGCCTGATAGGCCGCCACCCGCCTTGCCCGATAGGCCAGCGTATCTCCGTTGCCGTGGAAATAAAGGATCGTGGGCTGGCCCGCCTTTGGGGGCGCACGCCACGTCACCAGCGTTTCCCCGTCGGCCGTTCGCAACGTGCCGGCTCGCACCCCTTCGAGGCCGGAGGCTTCCGGTGTCACGGGGTTCGGGGCGATCTGGAACGTGAGGTGCCGCTCGTAAATCGTAACGCCCAGGCAGAGCAGCCAGTAAACGCTGCCCGCCAGGACCATTGCGCGCAACAGGACGTCCGCGATGCGCGCGCGGCGGGCCGCCGCGCGCCCTGTGTCGTTGCCCCCGTCTGCCCCCCGCGTTTCGCGTGGCGGTGGCATGGTGTCAGGCTTACGCCTCTCCGAAGTGGATGCGCCGGTAGGCGCGCGAAGGGATCAGATCGTCGGTATGGACGTCCCACAGGGTCGCGGTGTTCGAGCCCTGGTGCTCCTGGAACAGGCCCTCCATCTTGCCGAGGCTGTTCACGCTCGCCCCCCGTAGTCCGAAGCCGCGCGCAACCGCCGCGATGTCGCCGCGTCCATGCATGGCGCCCGACGGGTCGACGTTGTTGGCGCGGAACTTGTGGAACTCCGCACCGTAGCCGCCGTCGTTGATGATCGCGGTCAGCATGCGCACGCCATGCCGTTTGATCGTGTCGAGCTCCTGGGCATGCATCATGATACTGCCGTCACCCTCGATCAGGCAGACCTTGCCGTCGCCGCGCGCCTGCGCGACGCCGATGGCGGCGGGCAGCGCCGAGCCGATGGCGCCGAAGTCGACGAACACGTGATACTTGTCCGCTGGCCGGTTCTTCAGATGCGTCATCGCGATCGACAGGTAGTGTCCGCCGCCGATGACGATGTCCCAGTCCTTCGGAATCGTGCGGTCGAGTTCCTCCATGGCGCGGCGCGGGTCCACCGTGCCCGGCTGCACCGGATACTCCTTGCGATCGGGATGATCGCCCGCGATGCCGTCCGCGATCTCCTTGGAACGGAAGCCGGAGATCTTGATGTTGCGCTGCTGCAGGCGATTGAGGATCGCTTCCGCCGTCGCGCGGGCGTCGGCGCGCACGTGCAGATCGGCGGTTCGCAGCCCCTGCCACAGGCCGCGCGGGTTGGTGTCAACCTGCACGATGCGAGCGCCGGGGAACAGATAGCCGCTCTCCGTCGTGTAGTGGCCGAGGCCGAGACCGAAGCCGATCACGAGATCGCACTCGGAATAACGCTCGCGCGCCCAGTCGCTGGCATAGGCGCCAGCGATGTCCATCGCCCAGGGATTGCCGGTGAAAAGGCCCTTCCCGAGTAGCGACGTGCCCAGCAACGCGCCCGCTTGCTCCGCGAGAGCTTCGATGGCCTCACGCGCGCCCGAGCGGGCGGCGCCGCGGCCACCGAGGATGACCGGCTTCTCGGCCTCCGCGATCATGTCGCAGATCTTGTCCACGAGCACGGGATCGGGCAGCGGCCGCTGCGCGACGGGAACGAGGTCGGAGGAGGGAATGTAGTCAGTCAGATGCGGCCAGGGCTGCTTCTGCATGTCCATCGGCACCGACAGCACCACCGGCCGCCGTTCGACTTGCGCGATCTGGAAGGCCTCGCGCACGTTGTCGAGCATCCGGTCGATATGGCGCACGGGCACATAGGCGGCACCCGTTCCGAGCGTCAGCGGGCCCATGTCGATCTGCTGGAGATACCACGACGCCGCGATCGGCGAGTCGCCGGCGAACACGACCAGTGGCGTGTTGGCCTTCGCGGCCATGACCAGCGACGTCATGATCTGCGTGAAGCCCGGACCGCACGTCGTGGAGGCGACGCCGACCTTGCCGGTGGCGCGTGCATAACCGTCCGCCATCGACACCGCGCAGCTCTCGTGACGCGCATGGATGACGTGCATGCCCGGCCGCTGCGCCATCGCGGTCGACCAGTACATGTTCGCGTCACCCATCAGAGTGAAGAGATGATCGACGCCTTCCGCCTCGAAGGCGAGGGCGAGCATTTCCTGCGTTTTGAGCTTGCTCATGGAGGTCAGGTCCTTTTCCCGAACAAAGAGGAGAGCCAGGAGAGAAATGCGCGCCACAGCAATTTGGCGGCGCTGAGTTCCGCCGCGGCGGCCGGCGGCGGCGGCGCCGCGGTCTTCGCGGCGGAGGCGGGCGCCGTGCCGGGCTGCGCGGCGGCAGAGCCATGGGCCGATGCTTCGACTGTGGGCGCCGCGGCGGGCTGGCCCGCGTCGGCCGCGACGCTCGCGCTGCCGCGCTCGGCCACCATCTTCGCCATGTTGGTGGAGAATTCGGCGAGAAGCGCGCGCGCCACGTGCACGCCGCCGGCATTGGCGAACGTCTCGAGCGGCCCCGAAACCGTGTACTCGCCATCGACGGAGAGCGTGGTCGTGTCCGTGCCGGTCGCCGTCACGACACCGTTGGCGAGGGCGCGTGAGGCGCCGCGCTGGTCGATACCGCGGCCCTGGATCGTCACCTTCCGCGCGGTATGGTCGTAGTCCAGCGTCGCTTCGCCGCGAAACACCGCGACCGTCGGCCCGAATTTGACGCGGATGGAGCCCTTCCACGTGTCGCCGCCGTCCTGGTCCGGCGACAGTGTGGCGCCGGGAATGCAGGACGCCACCAGTGCGGGATCGCTGAGCAGCGGCCACACCTGATCAGGGGGCGACGGGATCGTCGTCTTCTCGGATATTGATGGCATGAGGCTCTTGTGCTGATGAGGCGTGAAGTCGCCACACATTAAGCGATGCCCGCCTCGATGCAAATGCCTGCTGTCCCGACGGCCTCGCAGTCCGTCTAGCGACCGTGGAATGCCGCTTCCAATGCGGCGATATCGAGCTTCACCATCGACATCATCGCCTGCATCGCGCGCGCCACCTTGACCTTGTCGGGGTCGTTCAGGAGCGCCATCATCCGCTTCGGCACGATCTGCCAGCAGAGCCCGTACTTGTCCTTCAGCCAGCCGCACTGCACTTCCATGCCGCCATCGGCGGTCAGTGCACTCCACAGGCGGTCGACCTCGGCTTGGTCGTCGCAGAGCAGCGACAGCGAGATCGCCTCCGTGAAGGGGAACGATGCGCCGCCGTTGAGCGCCTGATAAGGCCGTCCCGCGAGCGTGAACTCGATGAGAAGCACCGAGCCGGGCTTGTTGCCCGGCGTCTCCACCACCGCCCGCGTGATCCTGTCGATGTGTGCATCGGGCAGAACCGAGACGTAGAAATTCACGGCTTCTTCGGCGTTGCCGTCGAACCAGAGGCAAGGTGTGATCGTGGTCATAGCCTTCACTCCGCCGTATCCAGAAGCGTAACGAAACCGCCGTAGATCATGCGGGCCCCGGAAAATGGCAGCCTCTCCGGCGGTATTTGCATTCGCGGATCGCGCATGGCCTTGGCCATGCCTTCGTCACGCGCGGCTTTCGAGGGCCATTCGATCCGGGAGAAGACGACGATCTCGCCCGGTTCCGCCTTCACCGCCGTCCAGAAGTCGGTCGTCTTACCCTTCGGCACGTCGTCGCCCCAGCATTCGACGACGCGCAACGCACCGTGATCCCGGAAAATCGGCGCTGCCATGGCTGCCATCGCGCGATAGGCCTCATTCTTGTCCGCGGGTACGTGGACCACGAAACCCTCGACATAGCCTGCCATGCTCGCTGCTCACGTTTGCGGTGCCAGGACCGTTTCAGGGCACTTGACCACGATGCGCGCATCCCCACGCCGCAAGGTGATGCCGCGCCGGTCGAAATGCTCCAGCACCTGGATGCCGATGTTGCGCCCGCATCCCGCGCGATCCTTGAACTCGGCCGCCGTGAACGTCTTGTCCGGATTGGCGTTGGCCAGCGACACCGCGATGCCGCCCATCTCGATCAGAGCAGAACGCAGGAAGAAGCGATCGGTTGCAACTTCGATCAGTGTCCCGATGCGCGCCATGGTCTTGCAGAGCTTGCGGATGTTTGCGATCGGCTGTCCCAGATGCTCGGCGATCTCACGCACTTGCGGCGGGCGCAGCCGGCTTTCCACGAGCATCCGCTCGACGCGATCCCAGAGCTTCTGGTCGGCAGCATTCAGGCTCGACGCATGCGTCGGCAACCGTAGGCTCGTCGCCTGCTGCGCGATCACGCCGTCCGCGACGAGCATCGTCGTGACCGCGGCTATCTGCGGGCGCGTCAGACGGGGCGTCAGCGCGAGGCGCAGGGCATCGGAAGGCATGCCGGGAAGCTCGGGCTGGCGCGCATGGAAAGCAGTGAGGATCGCGGTCACCTTGGCCGCCAGTCCGCGCAGTGTCGCGGCGCTGGCGATCATCCTGATGCCGCCGGTTTCGGCCATCCTGGGCTCGAGCATGCCGAGCACGTCTCGCGCTTCGAGGTCGGAGGCGCCCCGCCCCGCCAGGAACGCGTCGAGATCGATGAGGCCGGGCGGCAAGTCGAGGAGTTTTTCCAGTGCCGCCGCGTTGTCATCCACGCGCATGGCCGCAAGGCTCGCAAGACGTTCGGGCGTGCGACGGCGCCGTGCCGGACCGGCGGGATCGATTACGCTGCCCCCGCCGATCGTGCGCTCGGCCCCCGCATCGCGCAGCACGAAGCGATCTGCGAAGCGCACGGGGAGTGGAGTGTCCGTCACCAATTGCGCCAAGGCCTCGCCGCCGGGCGCCAGCTTGTCGCCCTCGATCAGCAGCACGCGCGCAAGAACGGCGCTCGTTCCCACATGCAGGTGCACAGGGGCCCATGAGCGCAGCGGCTTCGTCTCCGTCGCCAGATACCGCAGCGTCACGTCGAAGCGTGTCGTCGTCGCCGCTCCGCCGGGCTCCGCGATCCAGTCCCCGCGCGCCACCGCATTGCGATCGATCCCCGCGAGGTTGATGGCGCATCGCTCGCAGGCGTGTCCCACGGTCGCCTGGCGTCCGTGGGCATGCAGCGAGCGCACGCGCCCCTCCGCGCCGGATGGCAACACGCGCACGACGTCACCGACCCGCACGATTCCCGCCTGCACCGCGCCCGTGACGACCGTGCCAGATCCCTGCAGCGTGAACGCGCGATCGACGGACATGCGGAAGCGCCCGCGCGTTGCGCGCTCCGGGCGGCTGCCCGCTTCCAGGAAGAGGCGCTCGCGCAGATCCTCGATCCCGGCACCGGTTGCCGCCGATACGGGAAGGATGTCGGCATCCGCCAGCCCCGTGCCTGCCAGGGTGGCGCGGATCTGCGCCTCCACCTCCGCGCGCCGGATATCGTCCACCAGGTCGATCTTGTTGAGCGCCACCACACCCTCGCGGATGCCCAGGATATCCAGTATCTGCAGATGCTCCCGCGTTTGCGGCATGACGCCGTCGTCGGCTGCCACGACAAGAACCACGAAGTCGATGCCGGCCGCGCCCGCCAGCATGGTGTGCACGAAACGCTCGTGGCCCGGCACGTCGACGAAGCCGAGGATGTCGCCGTCCGGCCGTTCCGTCGTCCGGGTGCCCGGAATGGGAACATAGGCGAAGCCGAGCTCGATCGTGATGCCGCGGGACTTCTCCTCTTTCAGGCGGTCGCAATCGATGCCCGTCAGTGCTTTGACGAGCAGCGTCTTGCCGTGGTCGATGTGGCCTGCGGTTCCGATGATCATGATGCGTGTGTCGTGGAGGCTCGTGGGACTTGTGTTTTGCCTGCGTGAACGTGGCGCGGCATGCTCCCCGGGGCAAGTGCCAATCGCTGTTCCAGAGGAGACATCGGACAATGACCGGGATCGTGCGCATAGGTCCATCGCGATACTCGCCGACGCGCAGTCGCTGCATCGTGCACAACGGCGTCGCGACGACGGTCGCGACGGCGACCGTCAAGGCACCGTCGCTCTACGAGCAGACCCGCGATGCGCTTGCCAACGTCGACAGGCAGCTGGCGGAGGCCGGCACGGACAAGTCGCGCATTCTCACGGTGATGGTCTATGTGACCGACATCGCGGGCAAGCCGGAGCTGAACCGGGCCTGGGACGAGTGGGTGGACCGGGCAAACCTGCCTTTGCGGGCTTGCGTCGGCGTCGAACTCGAGCAGGACGACCTCGTGGAGCTGGTCGTGACGGCATCGGTCGGCTAGCGGGTCTCATGCATGACGACGGGGCCCCGCAAGGGCCCCGCCACGTCTTTTCGAGTCGGCCGGCGGCTAGGCCGTCATGCGCGATACGATTTCTTCGAAGGCCTTGTCGGCGATCTCACGCAACTCGTCGTTCGTGCGATCCTGGATGGGATGAGGCACCCAGACGATCGTGGGCTCGTAGCCGAGCGCCTTCGCCTGCACCTCGGCCGCCTGAACGAAGGCGGTGGAGGCAACGATCAGAGCGGGAATACCGCTGGTCTCGAAATTGGATCCGTCGTGCAAACTGCACGTTGTGCATGAGCCTCAATCCGCGAGGCCGATCACCGCCGACTGCACCTCGCTCACCATGCGTTGCCTCGTGTCGGGCGAGGCGAGCCGGCTCGGCGTCGGCTTGGCATAGCGCTTGACGTCCACGCCACTTGCAGTCAGCCGCTCCGCCAGCCGGTCCAGAAAGACGTCGCCACGCGCTTTGCCGATGTCGAGAAGGCCGATCGTCAGGCCTTCGAGGCTCGACGGCCGCTGCGCCCGCTTCCGGGCCGCGACCGCATGCTCGCCCGTGGGGTCGAGCAGAACTCTGGTCTCACGTTCCAAACGGCACCTCCTTGCGTCTCCGGTTGCCGATCAGCGCCATCCCCCTCGGATGCGCTGGTCCATGCTACGAAATTTCGCTTCCTCGCGCCACGCCATGTGTCCGGCGGCTCGTGGGACGAATTTGCAGTCCGATGGGCTCGTATTTTGCGACCATCCGACCTGCTAGTGTAGCGCATCTGACGTCTGGTCCCCGGTTGCAGCTGGGCGCGCAACCAGACGTCAGATGAGAAAGCTATACTATCGTCAGACAGTTGCTGGCGTGCCTTCCGGCTCCGGCACGTGGTCCAGAGTACGACGCCCGGGGAACCAAACGTCGGAGCCGGACCACTGGGGTCCAGATCGTCGCCCTGGGGAATGGAGGTCCAAATGCGTTTCACCGTCGTCGCGGCTGCCGCTTTGCTGCTCTCGTCCGGTGTTGCCCATGCGCAAGACACGTCCCACACCGCCGACGTATTGAACAACAAGGGGGCTTCGATCGGCTCGATCGAGCTCAAGGGGGGCGGCAACGGCACCGTGCTGCGCGTACAACTCAAGTCGGGTGCCCTGACGCCCGGATGGCACGGCATCCACCTGCATGCCAACGGCGACTGCTCCGACCACGAGAAGTTCACGGCATCGAAAGGGCACGTCAATCATGCCCAGAAAAAACACGGACTTCTCAATGTGGAAGGTCCGGACGAAGGCGATCTGCCCAACATCTTCGCCAACGCCGACGGTTCGGTGAATGCCGAGTTGTCGACGCGCACGTTGCTGACGGGAGCGCGCGGCCTCAAGGACGCTGACGGCTCCGCGATCATCATTCACGCCAGCCCCGACGATCACAACTCCCAGCCCATCGGTGGTGCCGGTGCCCGGGTCGCCTGCGCGGTGATCAGGTAGCGCCTCGCGCGCAAGGCCCGCCGTGAAGGGAGCAGACCGCAGACCCCGCACCTGTGCGGCAGGCCGTGCCGACATCGCGCCGTTTTCATGACCCGGCCACCGTTCCAGCCGCACATCTCTTTCAATGCGCCGGCGGCTGAAATATTTCGCTGCGGGCCTTGTTCTGCGCACGACAATCCCGACTTCTGCGGTCCATTCGGCTCTAGTCGAGCCGAAGGGGCTGCCGTACCTGCGGCGCCTTTAGGAGGGTTGAGCGATGCGAATGAACCGACGTTTCTTTCTCGGCGCCGCGGCCGTTTCGCCGCTGACTGCGAAGGAGGCTGCGCAAGCCGCCGTGGAGGAAGCACAGCGGCTCGCTCAGATGGAGGCAGCCGGCATCTCCACCTACTCGGACTCCATCTACAGCAGCATTCCGGTGCCCGAGGAAACGCCGACGACGCGCGGACTTTGGGAATTCATCCGCGAAGTCGGCATGCCCGATTGGAAGCGCGAGGACCTGATGGCCGACGCGCGCCGAAGCCGCACGCTCGATCCCGACATCGCCGCCCTGAGGAGCGTGTCGTTGTCGGCGAAGATGAACATGCAGTGGGAGCGCAACTACCAGTTCCTGGTCAAACGGGCCTTCGAGCAGATGCGCATGGAGCGCATGAAGCGCTCGTTCTTCCAGAGCAATCCGGATGTGACGGAGTATTGATCGGAGACCTCGGCCGGGCGTGCAGCGATGCCGCCCGGCTTCGCCACGCGAGTGCGGGCTCAGGCACCGCAGGCCGCGCGAAAGGCCGTCACGAAGGTCGGTGCGGCTTCCTGCACCGCCGGCAGCGAGTAGCCGCCCTCCTGAACGATCAACGTGGGAAGGCGCAAGCCACCCAGAATTTCGCCCACGCGCGCATAGGCCTGCGTCGTGACACAGAGCCGCGACAGCGGATCGTCGCGATGCGCGTCCCATCCCGCCGAGATCACCAGCGCATCGGGTGCATAGGCCGCCACCGCGTCGCGCATGCGATCTACGGCCGCCACGAATGTGGCGTCGTCCGCGCCCGCCGGCAGCGGGACGTTCAGGTTGAAGCCTTCGCCGGCGCCCGCGCCACGCTCGTCGGCATAGCCGACGAAGAACGGATAATAGATTGCCGGGTCCGTATGGCACGAGCAAACCAGCACGTCGGAACGCGTATAGAAAAGCGCCTGCGTGCCGTCGCCGTGGTGGGTGTCGAAATCGACGACGGCGACGCGCGGGAACCGGCTCCGCAGCCGTTCCACCGCGATCGCGGCGTTGTTGAGGAAGCAGAATCCGGAGGCGCGGTCCGCATAGGCGTGGTGACCGGGCGGGCGACACAGCGCATAGGCCGCCGGCGCGCCCGCGATCACCGCGTCGGCCCCGCCTATGGCCGATTGCGCGGCGGCGTAGGCCGCCGTCCAGGTCCCGCCCATGATCGCGCAGGCGAGATCGCCCACATACCATCCGGCCTTGCCGATGATGCTCGTCGCCCGTGGTGGATCACGCCGCGCGAAGTCCGGCCCGGTGCCACGGTAGGGGTGCACGTTGGGCCAAACCTCGGGGCCATGCACGGGCAACTCCATGAAGCGATCGTAGGCTTCGCGCAGGAATGCCGTATAGTGATCGGAATGCACAGCATGAATTGGCGCGAGCCCTCGATCGGCCGGAGCAGTACGCTCCAGCCCGATGGCCCCGAGCGAAGCCGCCAGCGTCAGGGCCCGGTCCGGATTCTCCACCGCCGGAACGATCCGTCCGGCCACCATGAACTGGGTCGGCCTGTGGGCCAGCTCGGCCTCGTCGAAATACAGCTTCATGTTGCGCGCCTCGGAGCCTCGTATATGAAGGACAGGTGCGTTCCGCTCGAACGCGGCAGGGGATCGTTCGCATCACTAGGCCGGTGAATACCGGGTGACAAGCCCAAGGCTCCCCAGCTCCCCAATTCTGAATTCGATTCGCTATTGGGTTGCGGAAAACTCGCAAAACGCGCTATAAGCCAGCCGATCCCCTCATTCACAGACGACCAAGGCCAGAAGGGTTGCCCGTTCCGGCCCGGAGAACCAGTTCTATGAGCACGCGCAAACCGTTGATGCCTAAAGCGACCGCCGTCTGGCTCGTGGAGAATACGTCGATCTCCTTCGAGCAGATCGCGGATTTCTGTGGTCTGCACAACCTGGAAGTCAAGGGGATCGCGGACGGAGATGTGGCCCAGGGCATCAAGGGCCTCGACCCCATTTCATCGGGCCAGCTCACGCGCGAGCAGATCGCCCGCGCCGAGGCGAACCCGAAGTTCAAGCTCTCGGTGGCCGAACCCAAGGTCGACATCCCCATCCTCAAGGCGAAGCGCGGCCCGCGCTACACGCCCGTCTCGCGCCGCCAGGATCGCCCGAATGCCGTCCTCTGGCTGCTGCGCAATCATCCTGAATTGCGAGACAGCCAGATCATGCGTCTGGTGGGCACGACGAAACCGACGATCGCGGCCATCCGCGATCGCACGCACTGGAACTCGGCCAATCTCCAGCCGCAGGATCCCGTGACGCTGGGGCTTTGCTCGCAGATCGATCTCGACGCCGAGGTCGAGAAGTCGGCCAAGCACGCGCCCGCGACGGCGCCGGATGCCGGCGGCATGGAAAGGGCGGGAACGCTTCTGCCGGCGGCCGAGACTATCCCGGGTCTGGGGCCGCAGCCCAACATCGGCTTCGCTGCGGAGGAACCGCAAGAGGAAGAGGCCGACAAACAGGGCGATACCGACGAGGAGATGTCCCGCGTCTTCGCCCGTCTCAACGAACTCAAGCGTCCCGACGAGGAACCGAGCGAGGAGTGAGTGCTGGAGCGACGCCCGCAGGGCCTCTGCGGGCGCGCCCAAGCAGTCATTCGTTGAGCTTCAACTTCGTCATGAATGGACCGATGATATCCGAGAAATCGTCGGTCCACGCGCGCAAGCCGCGGGCATCGAGCGGCTTCACCCCCGGTACATCCTTGAACGGCGCCAGCGCCGTATCGTTCTTTGCCAGGATCGCGACGGTCGAACTTGTCGCCGCATAGCCGCCCGCGGCTTCTTCGTCCGAGATCAGCAGGGCCTTCGTACCGGGTATCTTGGCGCTCGTTGCCGCCACGACACCGTCGAGATCGAGATATCGGTTGGAGATGTGCAGCAGCACGATCCCGTTCGGCCCGACCTTCTCGAGGAACAGGCGCATCGCTTCCGCCGTCATGAGGTGGATGGGCACCGAATCCGACGAGAACGCATCGACGATGATGAGATCGAACGACGCCGCCGTCTCCTTCTCCATCGTCAGGCGCGCATCGCCGATCACGATGTCCGGCGGACTGGGCTGGCAATTGGCGAGATAGGTGAAATTGCTGGTATCACGGGCGATCTCCACGATCACCGGATCGATCTCGAAAAAGCGCCACGCTTCGTCCTCGGAGGCGAGGCAGGCGAGCGATCCGGCGCCGAGCCCCACCACGCCGAAGCGGCGGGTGCCGCCCTTCTCGCTGACGTTCGTGCGCACGATCTCGATGGTACGTGCCATCGGACTGTTGGGATGGTAGTAGGTCGCGGGCGAATTGTCCGCCACCGGCTCTCCGTTCTCGCCGCGCACGCGCTGGGCGCCGTGCAGCGTCGTGCCGTGGGTCAGGATGTTGTAATCGCCCGACAGATAGACGCGGTACACGCCGAAGAAGCTGCGCTGTGCCTCAGAGCGGCGTACCGAAGACGGCATCAGAGTGACCGCCGCGCACATGGCGAGGGCCATGACGAGCTGTCGGGACGGCGAACGGTGCAATAACGCCAGCGCGAACGCGAACAGCATCGCCAGGACGATCGTCGTTCCCCACTCCAAGATCGCGAGCCGCAGCTTGCCGTAGAACGCCGCAGGTCCCCACAGCCACCAGGCGGCCTGCGGCAGACCTGCCGTGTCGATGCGCGGCAGATCGCCGATCAGCCGCGGCAGCCAGATGAGTGCCAGGATCGCGGCGGCGGCCAAGAGCCAGAGCGAAAGAAGTGCGTCGCGCCGGTTGCCGCGGGGAAGGGTCGATGCACCCGGCCGGCACGCCATGGTGAGTGCCAGAAGGATCGGATACTCGAGCACTTCCGAGAAGATCTGCGGCGCGATCAAGGCCGCGAACATCCCGCCGAGCACTCCGCCGAGCGACATCCACAGGTAGAACTCGGTCAGATGCCGCGCCGATGGCCGCGCTTCGTAGAGCGTGCGGTGGGCCACCATCGTCGCCGAGAAGAACACCGCGATGCCCGTCGCCGACGAGATGAACCAGCTCTCGTGTCGTGTCTGCGCCATCGCCAGAAGCGCGACGACGACGGAGATCACGTGAACCGCACGCAGTGCCGCCATGGGGGCGATGCCGAGTGCCTTCTGCAACGCGACGTAGGCGATCGCGGCGGTAAGTCCGGAGCCGACCACCATGGTCGTGCTCGCACTCACTTCCGCCACCCGTTCGACACCGAACTGTACGAACGCGGCGATGCCCATGCCGATGATCAGTGCCGTCGGCACCGTGGCGATCGCCTTGTCGCGGAACACCAGAACGAACGTCAGCAAATACAACGCGAGCGGCAGGACCCACAATAGCGGTGCCGACGCGACGTCCATCGTCACGTGGTTCGTGAAGGCCGTCAGCAGCGCCGAGGGCACGAGCGCCAGACCGATCCAGGACAGACGCGTGCTCCAGGTCACGGCGTCGTCCGCGTCCGCGGCGGTACGCGGGGGAACCGTGAAGGCGGCCGGGTTCCGTGCCATTCTCACGGACAGGAACGAAACCGCCAGCGCCAGCACGAGCAACCCGAAGCCGAGGGTCCAGATCACACTGATCTGCTTCAGGCCGAAGGCCGGCTCGAGCAGCAGCGGGTAGCTGAGCAGTGCCAGCAGGCTCCCGAGGTTCGACGCGCCGTAGAGAAAATACGGATCGTTGCCGTGCCGGTGGCCCGTGGCCGAGAACCACGCCTGTAACAGTGGCGCATTGGCCGCCACCGCGAAGAAGGGCAGGCCGACCGCCACCGCGAAGAGACGGAGCTGCCAGAAATAGGGCTCGCCCGGTGGCGGTTCGCCCATGAAGGCAGGTAGCCCGATCGGGAGAGAAATGAACGCCAGCGCGCAAACCGCCAAGTGCACGAAGCCGGTCTGCGAGGCCGGCATCAGCCGGATGAGCCCGTGCGCGTAGCAGTAGCCCGCGAGCAGGGCGGCCTGGAAGAACAGCATCGCCACCGCCCAAACGGAGGGCGCGCCGCCGAGCACCGGCAGCACCATCTTCGCGAACATCGGCTGTACTGCGAACAGCAACAGCGCGGACAGGAAGGTGGTGAGTGTGAAAATGGCCAGAACGCCCCACCCGGGTGGGGGGGCGACCGAGGCGACGGACGCCGGAGCGACGGCCTCGATCGCTGCACCCTGTGACCCGGGTGCCGGGCTCGTATCCTGCATCGAGCAGCATCCTGACGCGCGAGCAGCGACGCGCATCGTGCCTCTTCTGGCAGGATACGGCGGCGCCTTGTCCTTACACGGTTACCGCCTCGCCGATCTTGGGGGCGATCACGTTGTGCCCTTGCATCTCGGCCACGAACTTCGAGGCGTCGGCGTCGAGCATACCAGGGAACGTACCATAGTGACAGGGGAGGATGGTTTTGAAAGAAAAGAACTTTTTACAGGCGAACGCGGCCGAGCGGGCGCCCATCGTGAAGCGGTCGCCGATCGGAACTATGCCGATGTCCGGCTTGAACATTTCCGCGATCAGAGACATGCCCGCGAAAACGTCGGTGTCACCCATGTGATACACTGTGCGGCCTTCTCGCGTGGTCAGCACGATTCCGTTGGGGTTGCCGAGATAGACGCCGCCCGAGGAGGAGGAGTGCAGCGCGTTGACGAGCGTCAGATCGAAGTCCCGGTCGTAGACGGTGCCGCCCGTGTTCATGGGCTGCAGCTTCTCCGCGCCCATGCCCTTGATGTGCAGGGCCAGCTCGTAGGTGGCCAGCAGGAACGCGTCGTTCTTCTTGCAGATCTCGCCCGCGTCGCCGATGTGATCGTCGTGCCCATGCGTCACCGCGACGTGGGTCACGCCCTTGATGGCGTCCTCGAAGGCGATGCCCGAGGCCTGGAACGTCGGGCTGCCCTTCAGGAACGGATCGATCAGGATGACGCTACCGCCGGTTTCGACACGAAAGCAGGAGTGTCCGAACCAGGTGATCTTCATGTCTTTTGCCTCTTCTCGGGTTGGCTCCGGAGTGGAGCGTTGGAAAGGGTCGACGGGTCAGAGTATAAGGCCGCGATGGACACCGATAAACCCGACCCTGCCCAATCGCCCCCGCCGGCGCCTGCACGCCCGCTGGAGATCACCGACTTCGTCGCGGTCCTCAAACGCCACGACCGCCTCATCGGCATCGATGTCGGCACCAAGACGCTGGGGCTCGCGCTTTCGGACGTGGAGCGGAGGATCGCGTCGGGCCTCGAGACGATCCGGCGGACCAAGTTCACGGCCGATGCAAAGCGGTTGCTCGAGATCATGGCACGACATGGTGTCGGCGGGCTCGTCATCGGCCTGCCGCTCAACATGGACGGCTCCGAAGGACCGCGCGCCCAAGCGACGCGCGCATTCCAGCGCAATCTGGCGCGCCTGACGGACGTGCCGATGTTGTTTTGGGACGAGCGGCTGTCGACGGTCGCCGCCGAGCGCACGCTCATCGAGGGCGACGCCTCCCGCCGTCGCCGTGCCGAGGTCATCGATAAGATGGCCGCCACGATCATCCTTCAGAACGTCCTCGATCGCATGACGCGGTTGTGATCGAGCGCCGCGCGAGGATAATTGCCCGGAGCGACCGCGGCGGGCGGTGACGTCACGAAGGCAGGGGCGAGGAAGAGCGGACATGGCGACACTCGAAGGCAAGATCGTCCTGGTGACCGGGGCGGCCGGCACGCTCGGGCAGGCCATTTCCGCGGCTGTCGAGGCCGCGGGCGGCACACCCATCCGTACGGATCTCGCGGGGCGCCCGGGGATGGAACTCGCGCTCGATGTCACGCGAGAAGAAGACTGGCAAGTCACTATGGCCGCGATCTCGACGCGTCATGGCCGGCTCGATGGCCTCGTGAACAATGCGGGTGTGGTCCTCGTCGGCGACGTCGAGCAGACGAGCTACACCGATTGGAAGCGCGTGATGGCGATCAACGCCGACGGTGTGTTCCTGGGCTGCAAATACGCCATGCCGCTACTGGCGCGCGGTACGGCACCATCGATCGTCAACATCTCGTCCGTCTCTGGCCTCGTCGGCGGGGCCAATCTCGCCGCTTACAACGCCTCCAAGGGCGCGGTGCGGCTGCTCACGAAGTCGGTCGCGCTGTCGGGCGCGCGCAAGGCACCGCAGGTGCGCTGCAACTCGGTGCACCCGGCCTTTATCGAAGGCGACATGGTGGATGCTCTGGCGGGTTCCGGCCGCGATCCCGTGAAAGCGCGGGCACGCATGACGGCGGACGTGCCGCTCGGGCGTATGGCTCGGGCCCCGGAGATCGCGGACGCGGTCGTCTATCTGCTGTCGGAGACCTCGGCGTTCATGACGGGTACCGAAATGGTGCTCGACGGCGGGCTCGTCGCCCGTTGAAGGTGGTGCCGTTGCAGGTCCGTACGCAATTTGCAATTCTTTGGCCCACAACAAGAATCGCGAGCGTGGAGCGCAGCGCACGGAGGGTCCGGCGCACGCCCGCAGCTCGGTGAGGCAATGTCGAGGGATCGAGGAAAGGTCACATGGCGAGCGCAGCTGACAAGAGCGGTGCCGGTACGGCGAACGGCAGTGGAGAGCTCGATGCTCTCATCATCGGCGCAGGGTTCTCGGGGCTCTATCAGCTCCATTGCCTGCGCGACAAGTTGGGGCTGAGGGCCAAGGTCTTGGAAACGGCCGATGGCGTCGGCGGAACGTGGTACTGGAACAGATATCCTGGCGCGCGCTGCGATAGTGAGAGCCACTCCTACTGCTATGGCTTCTCCGAGATGCTCGCCAAGGAATGGGAGTTCTCGGAGCGTTATCCCCAGCAGCCCGAGATCCTGCGTTACCTGAACTTCGTCGCGGACCGGCTGGACCTCAAGAAGGACATCCGCTTCAAGACCAAGGTCGTGAAGGCGCAGTACGATGCCGCCGTCAACCGTTGGCACGTCACGACCGAAGCCGGCGAGCGGCTGACCACCAAGTTCCTGATCACCGCGGTGGGCTGCCTGTCCACGGCCAACGTGCCGAAGATTCCAGGTCTCGAGAGTTTCAAAGGTCAATGGTACCACACCGGCCTCTGGCCGCACGAGGGCGTGGACTTCCGCGGCAAGCGCGTCGCGCAGATCGGTACGGGATCGACAGGCATCCAGGCAGTGCCCGTGATCGCCGAGACCGCGCAGCATCTGACCGTCTTCCAGCGCACGGCAAACTATAGCGTGCCCGCGCACAACGCGCCGCTGACGCCCGAGTTCAAGAAATACGTGAAGGATAACTTCAAAGAAATCCGGCGGATCATGAACGGCACGCCGAACGGCCATCCGTTCGTCATCGAGGACCGATCCGTCTTCGATGTTTCGGATGAGGAACGCGAGCGGATCTACGAGGCGGCCTGGGCCAAGGGCGGACTGCAGTTCCGTGCGGGCTTCCGCGATATTCTGCTCAACAAGAAGGCCAACGACACGGCGGCCGAGTTCTTGAAGAATAAGATCCGCAAAGCCGTCAAGGATCCCAAAACAGCCGAGATCCTGGCGAATATCGATCACCCCTACGCAGCCAAGCGCCCGCCCATCGACAGCTTCTACTTCGAGGCGTTCAACCGCGACAACGTCTCGCTTGTCGACGTGCGCTCGGATCCGATCGAGGCGATCACGCCGGAAGGCATCCTGCTGCGCTCCGGCAAGGTGCACGAGGCGGATATCATCGTCTTCGCGACGGGATTCGACGCGATGACCGGCGCCTTCCTGCGCATGGACATCCGTGGTCGCGACGGGCTGACGCTGGCGAAAGCCTGGGAAGCGGGACCGCGCAACTACCTCGGCCTGCAGGTCGCCGGCTTCCCCAACATGTTCACGATCACGGGGCCCGGCAGTCCGTCCGTGCTGTGCAACATGCCCGTTCCCATCGAACAGCACGTCGAATGGATCACGGCCTGCATCGACCACATGCGGAAGAACGGCGTGGACACCATCGAGACGACACCGGAGGCAGTGGACGGCTGGGTCGCTCACGTGAACGAAGCCGCCAACGCGACGCTGCTGCCGGAGGCACATCACTCCTGGTATCTCGGCGCCAACGTACCCGGCAAGCCGCGCGTTTTCATGCCGTATGCCGGAGGCATGGCGCGCTATCGCCAGATCTGCGACGACGTCGCCGCCAAGGGCTACGAAGGCTTCGTCATGACGTGAGAATGCCGCGCTCCCCGGTCGCCGGGGAGCGCGCGCCACGTGTCACCCTGCGATCCAGCCCTGCGCGACGGCTGCCTCGTGGCGGCAGCGCTCGGGGCCTCCCAGCATATGCCTGTCGCGGCTGATGCGCTTGAACCAGAGCTCGAGCCCCATCAGTTGTGTGAAGCCCATTCCGCCATGCACCTCGGTGGCCTTCGTTTGCACGAAGCGACCGACCTCCGCCAGGTGCGCCTTGGCGTGACAGGCGGCGACGTGCGCCTCTTCCGGTATCGAGTCCTGCGCGTGGGCCGCGAACCATACCATGGCGCGGCAGGGCTCCAGCTCCGTCGCCATTTCCGCGCACATGTGCTTGATCGCCTGGAAGCTCGCGATCACCCGGCCGAATTGCACGCGCTCGCCGGCGTAGGCGACGGCCTTGTCGAGCATCGCCTGCGCCGAGCCGAGCGTGTCGGCCGCAAGCATCACGCGGCCTGCATCGCGCACGCGGCGGGCGGCTGCCATGGCATCGTTGCTGGTATCGAGGATCTGTGCCCGCGCCCCCGAGAACGTCACGTCCGCGATCGGCCGCGTGCGGTCCAGCGTCGGCCGCATCGCGACCGTGACACCGCCGTCGCCGACCGATACGAGCGCTGCCTTTCCGTCGGGCATGATGGTCAGGACATGCGTTGCGCCGGCAGCGTCGATCACGCCGTCGATGCGGCCATCGAGCGTGTCGCCCGCGAGTCTTGCGGTCGCGCGTCCTGTCTGCCCGCTACCACCCACGAAGGCGACGGCGATCCGCATCCGGCCGGAAGCGATCTTCGGCAGCCACTCCGCCTGCTGGCTGGCGCTCGCCATGGATGTCACCGCCAGCGGCGCCATGACGGCCGGACCGGCGAAGGCCACGGGTGCTGCCGCATAGCCGAGCGCCTCGGCGGCGACCGCGGCATCGAGCACGCCGAGCCCCGCTCCTCCGTGCTCTGCCGGCACCAGCAGGCCCGTCACGCCCATCTCCGCCAGATCGCGCCAGTGCCTTTCGGAAACGCCGGTGCCGTCTGCCGCCAGCGCCTTCAGGCGGTCGAGAGACAGCTCGCGCGCCAGATACCCCCGCAGGCTCTCCTCGAGCAGCCGCTGCTCCTCTGTCAGTGCGAAATCCATGGGATCACCTCTTGTTGGCCGGGGCTGCGGGCTTGGGCTCGCGCGGCATGCCGAGCCCCCGTTCCGAGATGATGTTCTTCTGTATCTGGCTCGAGCCGCCGCCGATGATGAGTCCGAGGTCGTACATGTGATCGGTGTGCCAAGCCGTGGCCTCGTCGTCCTCCTCGCCAGTGGCGTCGTCGTGGGGATCGAACGCTAGTCCGGCCGCGCCGTAGACGTCGACGGCGAGTGAGGACAGGCGATAGCCCATCTCCGTGCCGTAGAGCTTCACGATCATACGCCGGATGCCGGAATCGATACCCTTGGCCTGCTCGGTCAAAAGGCGCAGCTGATGATATTTCGACGCCATCACTTCGCCCTGCAACTTCAACAGGCGGTCGCGGTACTCTGGCATATCGATGAGGCGCACGCCGTCGATCGTCGTCGTCTGCATCAGCTTGGCGATGCGATACACACGGCTCATGAACTTGTTGGCGTCCCCCAGCATCATCCGCTCGTACTTCAGCGTGATGTTGGCGACCGTCCACCCGTCGCCGCGCCCCATCACGATCTGGTCTGCCGGCACGCGAACGTCGGTGAAGAACACCTCGTTGAACGTCGCCTTGCCGGTCATGGTCACGAGCGGCCGCACCTCGATGCCCGGCGTCTTCATGGAAAGCAGCAGATAAGAGAGGCCCTGGTGCTTGGGTTTGTCGGGCTCGGTGCGGCACAGCAGGAACATCCAGTCCGCGTAGTGCGCCGAACTCGTCCAGATCTTCTGCCCGTTGACCACGAAATGGTCGCCGTCGAGTACCGCCTTGGTCTGGACGTTGGCGAGGTCGGAGCCCGCGCCCGGCTCCGAGTAACCCTGGCACCAGATCACCTCGCCGCGGATGGTCGGACCGATCCAACGCTCGCGTTGCGCCTCGGTGCCGACCTCGAGCAGCGTCGGTACGAGCATCGAGATGCCCTGGCTCATGATGCCCGGCGATACGCCCGCCCGTGACAGTGTCTCGGCGATGATCGCCGTCTCCATCACGTCGGGTTCGGCGCCGAAGCCGCCGTATTTCCTGGGAACCGTGCGCGCTGTGTAGCCGCGCTCGACCAGAAGCCGCTGCCACGCCAGCGTGCGCGCATCGGGTTTCCGGCGCACACCCACCGCGCTTGGGGATTTGTCGCCGTGTTCGGCGAGAAAGGCCGCAAGCTCGGCCTGCAGTGCGCGGTACGTCTCGGAGTAGCTGAGATCCATGCCGTCCTCCCCGATGGACTCTTGCCTCGCGCACTGCGCGTTGCCGGTCCTTGCGATCTGCACAGCTTCCCATCGCGGACAGTCTTTTGCAACGCCGCTTCGTGCGCGCTGCGCGTCGCAGCCGCGCGCCCGCGAGCGCGGCTAAGAGTCGTCGCCCACGCCTGAGTATTTGCGCTACCATTGTTTCAGAACGAGGAATTTTCGGGGATGGAAATCATGCAAGATGTTCAGGTGGCCGGCCGCAGGTTCGCCGGGGCCGGGGAGACGGACGCGATCATCATCGGAGCCGGGATCTCCGGCATGTTCATGCTCTATCGCCTGCGCGAGCTCGGGCTCACCAGCCGCGTCTTCGAAGCGGGCTCCGACGTCGGCGGCACGTGGTACTGGAACCGCTACCCCGGCGCCCGTTTCGACAGCGAGAGCTGGACCTATGGCTACAGCTTCTCCAAGGAGCTGATGCAGGAGTGGGACTGGAAGGAGCATTTCTCGCCGCAGCCCGATACGCTCGCCTATCTCAACTACGTCGCCGACAAGTTCGATCTGCGCCGCGACATGCAGTTCGACAGCCGCGTGAAGTCCGCGCACTGGAACGATGCGGACAACAGATGGACGGTCACCCTCGAAAGCGGCGAACAAGCCTCCGCGCCACTCCTCTTCACTGCCATGGGTGTCCTATCCTCGCCGACGCTGCCCGCTATTCCCGGGCGGGACAGTTTCGCCGGTCCCACCTATCACCCGGGGCTGTGGCCGCATGAGAAGGTGGACTTCACCGGCAAGCGCGTCGGCATCATCGGTACGGGCGCGACGGCCATCCAGGCCATCCCCGAGATCGCCAAGGAGGCCAAGCAACTCACCGTCTTCCAGCGCCGGCCGAACTGGGCCGCGCCTCTGCACAACGCCAAGATCGGCAAGGAGGAGATGGAGGCGATCAAAGCGCGCTACGACGAGATCTACGCTCAGTGCCGTGCAACCGCGACGTCGTTCATCCACAATGCCGATCCGCGCGGCACGTTCGAGGTATCGCCCGAGGAGCGCGAGGCGTTCTGGGAAAAGCTCTACGCTGAGCCGGGTTTTGGAATCTGGGTCGGCAATTTCCGCGATATTCTGATCGACGAGAAGGCCAACGCCGAGATCAGCAAGTTCATTGCGAAAAAGATCCGCGAGCGCGTCAAGGATCCCAAGGTCGCGGAGCTTCTGGTCCCCAAGGACCACGGCTTCGGAACCCGCCGCGTGCCCCTCGAGAGTGGATATTTCGAGGCGTACAACCGCGACAACGTGCTGCTGGTCGACATCATGAAGGACCAGCCTTTGGAGTGCATCACGCCCAAGGGTGTGAAGACGTCCAAGCAGGAATACGAGTTCGACATCCTGATCTACTCCACCGGTTTCGATGGTGTGACGGGAGCCTTCGATCGGGTCGATTTCCGCGGGCCCGGCGGCGTCCGCCTCGGCGACATCTGGGTGGACGGTCAGCCCCGTACGTTCCTCGGCATGCTCGCGGAAGGTTTCCCGAACCTGCTGATGGTGCTCGGTCCCCACACGGCGCGCGGCAACATTCCTCATGGCATCGAGCATTGCGTGGAGTGGCAGACGGGGCTCGTGCGCTTCATGCAGGAGCATGGGTACACGCGCGTGGAAGCCCGACCCGAGGCGGTCGCGGACTGGACGAACACCGTCCTCAAGGCATCCGAACGCCTGCTCTCGCAGAACGTCGATTCGTGGCAGACCGGTGTGAACCGCAACGTCGAGGGACGTCTCGTCCGCCGCGTGCTGGGCTACAACGGCCACGCGGTCACCTACCGCAAGAAGACCGACGAGGTCGCCGCGCAGGGTTACAAAGAACTGAATTTCCGCTGACCAGGACCAATGGGCCCGGCGGCTCGAGCACGAACGAGCCGCCGGCTGCCCCTCAAGCGCGCCCTTTCACCAGCTCCGTCGCGGCTGCTGCGATCATCTCCGCCGTCACGCGCAACTGGTTCTCCAGATTGGGCGCGTACGAAATCAGAGAGCGCGGCGCACCCAGACGGCGCATCTTCGCGGGCACTTTCTCGGCCACGGTCGCCACGATCTCAGCCCCGAACCCGCCGACTTGCACGGCCTCGTGCGCGACCAGCAGGTGTCCCGTGCGAGCGACGCTCTCCAGCACCGCCGTCTTGTCCCACGGCCATAGACTCCGCAGGTCGATCACGTCGGCGCCGATGCCGTCCCTCGCCAGCGTGCCGGCGGCCTCCTCCGCCAGGTTGGCTGTGTGTGACCAGCTCACGATCGTCACGTCGTTTCCGGAGTGGCGCACGCGCGCCGCACCGAACGTGAAAGTTTCCGCCGGATCGACATCACCCGACAGTGCCCAGATGTCCTTGTGCTCGAGATACACGACGGGATCGTCGCACGCGATGGCCGCCCGCAGCATCGCATAGTTGTCCTGCGGCGTGGCCGGGCATGCGACGACGAGACCGGGAATATGCGTGTACCAGCTCTCGAGCGACTGCGAGTGCTGTGCTGCCGAGGATCGCCACATGCCCATGGGCATGCGGATCACCATCGGCGCGCGCGATTGGCCGCCGAACATGAAGCGCGCCTTGGCGATCTGGTTGACGAGTTCGTCCGTGGCGCACAACGCGAAATCGGCAAAGCGCATCTCAACCACCGGCCGGGTGCCGGCCATGGCCGCTCCGAAGGCGGCGCCCATGATCGCGGCCTCGGAAATCGGCGCATCCGAGACGCGGACCGGTCCGAACTCCTCGTACAGCCCCGCATATTGCTTGAAGACTCCGCCACGTCCCAGATCCTCTCCCACGCACCAGACCTTGGGGTCGGCCCGCATCGCCTCGGCGAGCGCCAGCTTCGCGGCTTCGGCATAGGTCATCACGGGCATCAGTAGGCCTCCTGCGCGGGCGATCCGATGTCCTGCACATCATCGAACACGGTATTGTCGGCGGGCCAGGGCGCGGCCGTCGCCTCCGCCAGCGCCCGTACCATCTCTGCTCGGGCGTCGCGGTGTACGCCCTCGATGGCCTCTTGCATCACCCCGGCGGCCTTCAGTGTGTCCCGCTGGCGACGGATGGGATCGTTCGTCGCCGCCTGATGCGCGGCTTCTCCGGCTGGGCGGTAGGTGGCCGGATCGAAGTACGTGTGGCCGTGAAGGCGATACGTCTTCGCGTGCAGAAATTCCGGCTTTCCGCTCTCGCGGATGCGCGCCACGATCTCGGCCGTGAGATCGGCGATCGCCTCGACGTCGTTGCCGTCGATCTCGTGCGTGCGGATGCCGAAAGAGCGGGCGCGCGCGGCGGCGCCTTGTCCCGCGGTCATCGCCTCCGTCCGGGTCGAGGCGGAATACTTGTTGTCCTCGCACACGAAGAGGATCGGCAGTTGGAACACGCCCGCCCAGTTCAGGCCCTCCAGGAACGGCCCCCGGTTGATTGCGCCGTCACCGAAGAAATCGACGACGATCCGGCCGTCGCCCAGCAGCTTTGCCCCATGCGCCGCCCCCGCGCCGATGTGGATGTTGGCTCCCACGACGCCGTTGGCACCCAGCATGCCGATGCCGAAGTCGGCGATATGCATCGAGCCCCCCTTGCCGCCGCAGCAACCGCCTTCGCGGCCGAGCAACTCCTTCATCATGGCGGCGGGATCGGCACCCTTGGCGAGTGTGTGGCCGTGACCGCGATGCGTCGACAGGATCAGGTCGTTCCGCCGCAGATTGCACATCACGCCGGCCGCCACGGCCTCCTGGCCGATCGACAGGTGGATCGCACCGAGCACGAGCGCGTCGCGGATCGCCGCCAGTTCGGCCTGCTCCTCGAAGGCGCGGATGCGCTCCATCATGCCGAGCAACGCCAAGCCGCGCTCGCTATCGTAGTTCTTGACCGTCACGAATGCTTCCCTCCTCGTTTGCCGAGCGCGTTGTCGCCGGTTGCCGGCTTGTTGTCGCGGAGACGCGTCGTCCCCCGAGGCTCGGATCGATCAGCAGTCATCCGGTTGCGGGCAGTATTTGTCAACGACTGGTGCCCGTGCCTTCGGTGCCGCGGGGCAAGCAATGCGGCTGCCGCGCGCGTCGGGTTCACCACCCTGCGGCATCGCAGGTTTTGACGTTCGCTCCGGTTCCGTGGCACTTCAGGGTCCATGGCAAGAACGACACCCTTTTTCGTGACGAACATCTACCGGGCGCAGATCGCCCGGCCGAACCGCATTGCCGAGGTCAAGGCCGAGTGCGAGGCGATTGCGGCCGAGGATCGCGCAGGGCAGGCCTGGTCGAAGAAGAAGAACTATCGCGGCTACACGTCCTATGCGTCGCTCAACGATCTGACGTGGCGCTCGCCGGTGTTCGCGGATCTGGCGAAGGATCTCGACAAGCACGTCGCGCTCTACACGCGTGCGCTCGATCTCGACTTGGGGCGCTCGAAGCTCACGCTGGACAGCCTCTGGATCAATATCCTCGATCCCGATGGCCACCACGCCGCGCATATCCATCCGCACTCCGTCGTCAGCGGCACCTTCTATGTGGAGATTCCGAAGGGTGCGAGTGCCATCCGCTTCGAGGATCCGCGTCTGCCGCTGATGATGGCCGCCCCTCCGCGCCGGCCCACGGCACGGCGCACCAACCAGTCGTTCATCACCTTCGAGCCGAAAGCAGGCACGCTGCTCCTGTGGGAGAGCTGGCTCCGCCACGAGGTGATGATCAACGACGCCAAGAGTCCGCGCATTTCCGTGAGCTTCAACTATCGCTGGGGCTGAGGTGCGCAGACATGCGAACGGCGGCCCCCTCGCGAGAACCGCCGTCATTGGCGCGACACCTCGAGGCGCGGCCCTCAGGCGTAGACGAACGCCTTGTCGTCGAGATCGATCGCGGGGAACGCGTCCTTCTCCGACCAGTAGTCCTGATTGTGCTCCCACTCCGGCTTGTTGCCGCGCTTGGGCAGGATGTCCATGGCGCGTGTGAGATATCCCGGGTTAAAGTTCTCCCCATCGATCCAGGGCAGCAGCGGCATGTTTGAATCTTCCGGTCGCAGCGCCGGAACGACTCGGTGCACGCCCTTGTCCTTCATGTGCTTGAGCAGACGGCAGACGAAATCGGCGACCATGTCCGCGCGCAACGTCCAGCTGGCCCGGAAGTAGCCGAACACCCACACCATGTTGGGGATGCCCGTGAACATCATGCCACGATACGTCACCGTATCGTTGAAGTTCAGCGGCTTGCCGTCGATCACGAAATCGATGTCGCCGAGTACGTTCATGTTGAAGCCCGTCGCCGTCACGATGAGATCGGCGTCGATGGTCTTGCCGGACTTGAGCCTCACGCCCGTCTCGGTGAATGTTTCGATCTCGTCGGTAACGACCGAGGCGAGCCCGTCGCGGACGCTCTTGAACAGGTCGCCATCGGGAATGAAGGCGAGACGCTGGCGCCATGGCCGGTATTTCGGCGTGAAGTGCGTATCCACGTCGTAGTCGGGGCCCACGAACGATCGCACGTTTTCGAGCAGCTCCTGCTTCACCTTCTCCGGCTCTTCGAAGGTGCGCTTCGTGAACATCGCCTGATCGTGCAGGATCTTCTTGCGCACGATCTCGTGGATCCACGTCTCGTCGATCTGCAACTTCCGCAACTCGTCCGCGATCTCGATGGCGTTGCGTCCCGTGCGGAAGTAGGTGGGCGATCGTTGCAGCATCGTGACGTGCTTGCACTTGCCGGCCATCGCGGGAACGACTGTAGCCGCCGTCGCACCGGATCCGATCACCAGCACGTTCATGTCGGAGTAGTCCAGGTCCGTCGGCCACGTCTGCGGGTGGACGATGCGGCCCTTGTATGTCTCCATGCCCGGCCACTCCGGCGTATAGCCTTCGCCATGGCGGTAGTAGCCCTGGCACATCCAGAGGAAATCGGCCGTCACCCGGAACGGTTCCCCCGTGTCCGTTCGCGTCCCCGTCACCTCCCAGATGTTCTCCTCGCTCGACCACTTCGCGGAAGCGATCTGGTGACGGTAGCGGATATGGCGGGCGAGATCGTTCTCCTCGATCACCTCGCCCATGTAGCTGAGAATTTCCTCGGCGGTGGCGATCGGCGGGCCGGTCCACGGCTTGAAGCGGTAGCCGAACGTGTAGAGATCGCTGTCGGACCGGATTCCCGGATACTTGTGGGTGCGCCACGTGCCGCCGAAGCTCTCCTGCGACTCCAGGACCACGAATGTCGTGCCAGGCATCTGCTTGG